>ENA-ORNG01000484-ORNG01000484.1-human-gut-metagenome-genome-assembly--contig:-NODE-484-length-34258-cov-8.633950_pt1 | contig 34258 bp, 23 predicted proteins | sample MGYA00242113_ERZ509018 | MGnify/ENA primary metagenome ERZ509018 (study PRJEB26280, sample SAMEA2338711) | human gut metagenome | biome: human gut; feature: human-associated habitat; material: faeces... | reverse complement strand
CGTGTGCTGTCATCGCGGTATTTTATAATCTGCGGCGGGGTTTCGGCCTTCGGTTTTCTTGATTTCAAGCGGTTGTCCTTCACGGATAACCGCTTTGTTTTTCCGTTTTTTCCCTGCATATGCCGGAAAGTCGGAATAGTTCCGACTAAAATCGTTTTTTTGTTGGCTTATTCAGATATTTCATCTATTTTTGTATGATTTTTTGAGGATTCCGAAAATTCAAATTCAACGATATTCAACTTAATTAAATCTCTTGAAATTATGAAAGTATCTCACATTGAGCATCTTGGCATTGCAGTCAAAAGCCTGGATGAGTCGATTCCCTATTGGGAAAACGTACTGGGTCTGAAATGTTATGCGATCGAAGAGGTTGCCGACCAGAAAGTCCGCACGGCGTTCTTCAAGCTGGGCCAGACGAAGATCGAGTTGCTCGAGCCTACGTCGCCCGAATCGACCATCGCCAAGTTCATCGAGAACAAGGGCATCGGTATCCACCACATGGCACTCGCCTGCGAGAATATCGAGGAGCAGTTGGCCGATGCAGCCGCCAAGGGCATCCGTCTGATCGACGCTACGCCCCGCAAGGGTGCCGAGGGCATGACCATCGCTTTCCTGCATCCGAAATCCACCCAGGGCATCCTGACGGAGCTTTGCGAGAACAAGAATAAATAATTTAACAGCATATTTTCGATTATGAGTGAAATTCAGAACCAGATCAACCAGCTCATCGAGAACCGTGAGATGGCTCGTATGGGCGGTGGTCAGAAGGCGATCGACAAGCAACACGAGAAGGGTAAGTACACCGCACGCGAGCGTATCCAGATGCTGCTCGACGAGGGTAGCTTCGAGGAGTTCGACATGTTCGTCACGCATCGTTGCTACGACTTCGGTATGGAGAAGAAGCATACGTTCGGCGACGGTGTGGTAACGGGTTACGGTACGATCGAAGGCCGCTTGGTCTATGTCTTTGCCCAGGACTTCACCGTGACGGCAGGTTCTCTGTCGCTTTCGATGTCCGACAAGATCTGCAAGATTATGGATATGGCGATGCGCAACGGCGCTCCCTGCATCGGTTTGAACGATTCGGGCGGTGCCCGTATCCAGGAGGGTGTGAACGCTCTGGCGGGTTATGCCAACATTTTCCAGCGTAACGTGATGTGCTCGGGTGTCATTCCGCAGATTTCGGCCATCTTCGGCCCCTGTGCCGGCGGTGCCGTCTATTCTCCGGCGCTGACCGACTTCATCATCATGAAGAAGGGTTCCTCGAATATGTTCCTCACCGGCCCGAAGGTCGTGAAGACCGTGACGGGCGAAGACGTGACGCAGGAGCAGCTGGGCGGTGCCACGATGCACACGACCAAGTCGGGCGTGGCTCAGTTCGCCGTCGAAACCGAGGAGGAAGGTATTCAACTGATCCGTCAGTTGCTCTCCTATATGCCGCAGAACAACATGGAGGATACGCCGATGGTCGTCTGCACGGATCAGATCAACCGCCTGGAGGATTCTCTGAACGAGATCATTCCCGACAATCCGAACAAGCCTTACGATATGGCCGAGGTGATTCGTGCCATCGTCGATAACGGCGAATACCTGGAGTCGGCTGCCGATTTCGCAAAGAATATCATCACCTGTTTCGCCCGTTTCAACGGCCAGAGCGTCGGTATCATCGCCAACCAGCCCAAGTACATGGCCGGTGTGCTCGACATCAACGCAAGCCGCAAGGCCGCCCGTTTCGTGCGCTTCTGCGATGCCTTCAACATTCCGTTGGTGACCCTCGTGGACGTTCCGGGCTTCCTGCCGGGTACGACCCAGGAGTACGGCGGTGTCATTACGCACGGTGCGAAGTTGCTGTTCGCATATTGCGAGGCTACCGTTCCGAAGATCACCGTGACGCTGCGCAAGGCATACGGCGGTGCTTATATCGTGATGTCTTCGAAACATATCCGTGGCGACATCAATTACGCATGGCCGACGGCCGAGATCGCTGTGATGGGTGCGAGCGGTGCCGTCGAGGTGCTGCATGCCAAGGAGCTCGCCGCTTTCGAGAGCGCCGAGGAGAAGGCCAAGTTCGTGGCCGAGAAGGAGCAGGAGTACCGCGACAAGTTCTCCAATCCCTACAACGCCGCCCGCTACGGCTATATCGACGATGTGATCGAGCCGCGCAACACGCGTTTCCGCATTATCCGCGCTTTGCAGTCGCTCGCAACCAAACGTTTGCAGAATCCGGCCAAGAAGCACTCTAATATTCCTTTATAAATCGACGAATTATGACACAGATAGATTGGTCGGGTATCCTTACGATCACATGCGTCGGGTTCTGCCTGGTGATTGTCATGCTCCTTCTGCTGGTCTTTGTAATGAAGGGCTTCGGTTCTTTCTTTACGCATCAGCGCAAGAAGCAGTCACCGTCGCAGACGGAATTGGACGAGGAGACCGTAGCCGCCATTATGACGGCGCTGAAGCTCTTCGGCAGCGCCCGTCACGACCGGGAAACCGAGATGCTTACGATTTTGAGCATCAAGCGGGCTTACTCGCCCTGGAACTCGAAAATTCACGGATTAACTCAAATGCCAGATTACAGAAAATAAGTTATGAAAGACTATTCATTGAAAATAAACGGAAATCAATACGACATTTCGATTGAGGACGTGAACGAAGAATCGACGATGGCCAACGTCACCGTCAATGGTGTCGCTTACGAGGTGGAAATCGTCGGCGAGCAGGCCAGCAAGATGAAGAAACCGCAGGTCGTTCCCGCTCCGAAAGCTGCAGGGCTGTCGGTGACTCCGACTACGGCTGCGCCTTCCGCTCCCAAAGCTGCACAGGCTGCTGCCGGCGGTCCCGGTTTGCAGGTGAAATCTCCGCTGCCCGGTACGATCCTCTCGGTCAATGTGAAGGAGGGCGACCGCGTCGCTCCCCGTCAAACTCTTTTCGTGCTCGAGGCGATGAAGATGGAGAACAACATCGATGCCGAACGCGGCGGTGTTGTCAAATCCATCCACGTCCAGAAGGGCGCTACCGTGATGGAAGGTGATCTGTTAATCGTTATCGAATAAGTGATATGATGTTAACAGCTGGATCCATTTCATTGTCCGACAGTCTGGTCGATTTTTTCAATCAGACCGGATTCGCAGGGGCGACCTGGGGGAATATAGCGATGATTCTCGTCGCTTTCCTGCTCCTGTACCTCGCCATCAAACACAAGTTCGAACCGCTGCTGCTCTTCACGATCGCTTTCGGTATGCTGCTGACCAACCTGCCGGGAGCGAATATGTTCCATTCCGAACTGTTCGCCGGCGGACATATCCACTGGGGAAGCTTCATTCAGGATGCCGGATTGCTCGATTATCTTTATCTGGGTGTGAAGCTCGGTATCTACCCGTGTCTGATCTTCATCGGTGTCGGTGCCATGACCGATTTCGGCCCGCTGATCGCCAACCCGAAGAGTTTCATGCTCGGTGCTGCTGCGCAGTTGGGTATTTTCGTGACCTTCCTGGGGGCTTACGCGTTGGGCTTCACTCCTGCTCAGGCCGGTAGTATCGGTATCATCGGCGGTGCCGACGGTCCGACTGCGATCTTCCTGACCGCCCGCCTCGCGCCCGAATTGCTGGGTCCGATCGCCGTGGCCGCTTACTCTTATATGGCCCTCGTGCCGGTGATTCAGCCGCCCATCATGCGTCTGCTGACCACCAAGAAAGAGCGTGAAATCAAGATGTCGCAGCTGCGCCCGGTTTCCAAAACCGAGAAGATCCTCTTCCCGATCATCATTGCCGTAATCATCTCGCTGCTCCTGCCGAGCGCCGCTCCGCTGATCGGCTGTCTTATGCTGGGTAACCTGATGAAAGAGTGCGGTGTGGTTGATCGTTTGAGCAAGACCGTGCAGAACGAGCTGATGAATATCGTGGTGATTTTCCTCGGTATTACCGTCGGTGCTACGGCTACCGCCGAAGCGTTCATCAATGTCCAGACCTTGAGTATTCTGGTGCTGGGTGTGCTTGCGTTCGCTCTCGGTACGGCCGGAGGTTTGCTGCTTGCCAAGTTTATGAACCTCTTCCTCCCGGAGGGCAAGAAGATGAACCCGCTGATCGGCTCCGCCGGTGTTTCTGCGGTTCCTATGGCAGCCCGCGTATCGCAAACCGTCGGCCAGGAGGCCAATCCGAGCAACTTCCTGCTCATGCACGCCATGGGTCCGAACGTAGCCGGTGTCGTCGGCTCTGCGGTTGCCGCAGGTATTCTGCTGTCGTTCCTGGGATAGTCCGGGGTTTCTATAGATTGAAGAGGGCCGTTTTGCAGACGGTCCTCTTCTTTTTCCTGGGAAAGAAGGTTGCTGACGCCTATATCGGCTGCGGTGTGCCTATTGGTAATTATATTTTTTAAGAAACCCTTATTCGACGATCGCAGCACGAATCCGACGGTCGCTTATTCGCTGTCGGTGGTCGCGTTTATAATTCGCCCCCTTCCTTGCTCCTTTTCTTCGGAAAGGACTTGGTCCGTTACGCATCCAAAAAGCTCCGCTAACAGCTATGATTCCATGCTTGAAATTTGATCGTGCGGCTTTTGGTATTGTAATGGATTCCGGGATCAGACCGGGGCGGTTCCGGTTGCGTTGTTCCGTCCGGCTCCTGTTTCTTGCGATGAAACGAATAAATAATTGATATTCGAGTGTTTTCTGTCGCCTAACTTTTTGAGTCGTCTTAAAATTCCGCCTCGGGAAAATGCAAATAAATTTGCTTTTGCATCCGGCTTTTCCTATCTTTGTAGAAGATAGGATTCGGTTCGGCAATTTTCGAGAACAAGTTCTCACAATTGCTCTTACCTCTCGCTATCTTTGACATAGTCTTAGATAGGATGCGCCTCGGAAAACCGTGAACAAGGTCCCGTTGTCTCTCGGCTTTCACTATTTTTGTTTATGTAGAAACCAACAGACAGATGCTATGAAAAAATTTCTGTTTTATGCCGTGAGCCTGTTGCTGGTGTTACCCGCGATGGCTCAAACTCCGGCCGATGCCCCGGGTACGACGACTTCGACACCTCCGGCCGAGGGACTGGTCATTGCGGATGGCCAGGTCGCACGTTTGAAAAAAGCCCCGTCGTTTAAGAATAAAGGGTTCGAAAAGTATTGGAAATGGGTGCTTTCGCGCGTACAGTATCCTGCCGATATGGAAGAGCAGAAGGTCGAAGGAGTGGTGCAAGTCCGGATTATCGTCGAAACCGACGGATCCGTGACTGTGGACGAAGTGCTTGCTTCGCCCCATGAGAAGCTGACCGAAGCGGTTACGCGGGTGGTCGAGAATTCTCCGAAGTGGACTCCGGGCATCATGACCGACAAGGAGTCCGGTCTGGATTATCCCGTGCGGGTTTCTTACGTTCTGCCCGTGGAGTTCAAGGTGCGTCCGCAAAAACTGGTCGATCCGACCATCGGACGTTATAACGGACAGAAGAATTTCAAACCTTACGGTAGTTGATACGCTTTCTGCGTCGGCCCGGTATCTTGTTGCAGGTGCGCTGCCGACTGGTCGATTTTCTGCGGTGACCGCCGGGGATGCGTAAAAAAACCGTGCTTGGCTTCGGACGAAAGAAGCCGGGCGCGGTTTTTTGTTGTAAAAAGTGTAAATGGCTTTTTTAGAATATATTGACGTTATTTGTTCGGGTGTTTTGCTTTTTGCGGATTTTCTTCGTATCTTTGCGCACCCGTATAGTGCGGGAGGTTGGATAAATAAGTATTAATTAAACGTAAACAAAGTGGATTCATTAAGCTACAAAACTATCTCGGCGAACGCCGCTACGGTTGACAAGCAATGGGTTGTCATCGACGCGACCGACGAGGTATTGGGACGTCTTGCATCGCAGGTTGCGAAGATCCTCCGCGGCAAGAACAAGCCTAGCTACACCCCCCACGTCGATTGCGGTGATTATGTTATCGTCATCAACGCGGACAAAGTGAAGCTCACAGGCAAGAAGATGACCGACAAGGTCTACACACGACACACCGGTTTCCCGGGAGGTCAGCGTTTCGCTACGCCGGCCGATTACCTGGCGAAGAAACCGACGTTTCTCATCGAGAAGGCTGTCAAAGGCATGCTCCCCAAAACGCGCCTTGGCGAAGCCATTATGAAGAATCTGAAGGTGTATGCCGGCGCCGAGCATCCGCACGCCGCTCAGAACCCGAAGGCAATTAAGTTAAACGAGATTAAGTAAGAATTATGGAAGTTGTAAATACCGTAGGTCGTCGTAAGGCTGCTGTGGCTCGCGTATTCGTGAAGCCGGGTAAAGGGGAGATTACGATCAACCGCAAATCGCTGGAAGTCTATTTTCCGCTCGACATCCTCCAGTTCCAGGTGAAGCAGCCGCTGTTGGCTACCAACACCGCAGAGAACTACGATATCACCATCAATCTGGACGGTGGCGGTATCAAGGGGCAGGCTGAGGCGGCTCGTCTGGGTATCGCACGTGCATTGTGCGAGATCGACGCCGAGTTCCGTCCGGTTCTGAAGAAGAACGGATTCCTGACGCGCGATCCTCGCGAAGTTGAGCGTAAGAAACCCGGTCAGCCCGGAGCACGTCGTAAGTTCCAGTTCAGCAAGCGTTAATCGTACGACCGAATTTCGGCAAGCACGATTCAGGTTACAAACCGGCAAGACTACCTATATTTATTATTATATCGGCTATTACTTACAGGTTGCCTGATCGCGGAAAACTCTCCGGATTGACCGCAGTTCACTACCGGGAGAGTTGAAGAAAAGAGAATTAAAATTAAACCATTGAATTAAAATGTCACGTACAGATTTTAATACATTATTGGAAGCCGGCGCTCATTTCGGACACTTGAAGCGTAAGTGGAATCCCAAAATGGCTCCTTACATTTTCATGGAGAAGAACGGCATCCACATCATCGACCTGCACAAGACCGTGCTGAAGCTCGATGAGGCGGCAAACGCACTCAAGCAGATCGCCAAGAGCGGTCGCCGCGTGCTGTTCGTCGCCACCAAGAAACAAGCCAAGGAAATCGTTGCCGAAAAGATCGCAGCTATCGGTATGCCTTACGTTACGGAGCGTTGGGCTGGCGGTATGCTGACAAACTTCCCCACCATACGTAAAGCCGTCAAGAAGATGTCCACCATCGACAAGATGACCAACGACGGCACGTTCGATAATTTCTCCAAGCGCGAGAAGCTGCAGATCGCGCGTCAGCGTGCGAAACTCGAGAAGAACCTCGGTTCGATCGCCGATCTGACCCGTCTGCCGGCCGCTCTGTTCGTCGTGGACGTGCAGAAGGAGTCCAACGCCGTGAAGGAGGCCAAGCGATTGAATATTCCCGTATTTGCAATGGTAGATACTTGTTGTGATCCAACCGACATTGATTACGTTATCCCTGCAAATGACGATGCGACCAAGTCGATCGCTGTGATCCTCGACGCCGTGTGCGGCGCCATCAGCGAGGGCCTCGAGGAGCGAAAGCTCGAAAAAGAGAAGGAGGCCCAGGAGAATGAGGCTCATGAGGGCGATGCTCCTGCGAAGAAGGATGCGAAACCTCGTATCAAGAAAGCCGTGAAGGCTTCCGTGGATGCCGAGGAGGCTGCCGTTGCCGAGGTTGTCGCTGCGACCGAGCAGAAAGCGGAATAATTCGCACGGAGATTATGGACGTTTCCGTCCCGTGCGAAGATCGCCCGAGCGATCCGAGTCGGTCGGGATACGGAAAAGCAGAACGAAGTTCAACGAAATTAAAACCAAGACTATGGAAATCAAAGCTGCAGATGTAATGAAGCTCCGCAAAATGACCGGTGCCGGTATGATGGACTGTAAAAAGGCCCTTGCCGAAGCCGAAGGTGATTTCGCGCGTGCCCAGGATATCATCCGTGAAAAGGGTAAGCTGGTCGTTGCCAAGCGTGCCGATCGTACGGCCACCGAAGGTGTCGTCGTAACGAAAATCGTGGGTCAGAAGGGTTATATCCTCTGCCTGGCTTGCGAAACCGACTTCGTGGCGCAGAATGCGGAGTACTCCGCTTCAGCTAACGCGATGCTGGACGTTGCCGTGAAAACCGATGCTGCGGACCGTGATGCGCTGCTGGCAGCCAAGAATGCCGAAGGCCGCACTGTCGAGGAGATGGTGACCGAGAAATCGGGTCAGACCGGCGAGAAGATCGAGCTGGCATACTATGCCCGTATCGAAGCTCCCTACTGTCATGCGTACGTACACTTCAACAAGAAGCTCGGTACGCTTATCGGCTTCAACAAGGTCGTTCCCGAGGAGGTAGCCCATACCGTTGCCATGCAGGCAACCGCTATGGCTCCCGTTTCGATCTCTGAGGCCGATTGCCCGGCCGATGTGATCGAGCACGAGCGCAAGATCGCTGTCGAGGCCATGAAGCAGGATCCGAAGAATGCCAACAAACCCGAGGCTATTCTGGAGAAGATCGCCGAGGGTAAGATGCGCAAGTTCTTCGAGGAGAATACGCTGCTCAACCAGCCGGTGGTAGGTGAGAAGGAGACGATCGCCGAGTTTATCCACAAGGCGGACAAGGATGCTACGGTTATCGCTTACAAGCGTTTCGCGCTCGAAGCGTAATCGGTGACCCTATAACGAAAAATAGCGAAGGAATTTCCTTCGCTATTTTTTGCTTTTATGGTGTCGGTGTTCTTGAATTTCTAAGAAGGGATTTCCTCTGTTCCCCCCCCCTCGATGGGGTGAAGTAGTCGAATTCGATATGAACGGAGGCTTGTCAATGATTGCGGTCGGTGCCGAAAAAAGAGTATGGAAATGCCTTTTCTGAAGATTAGAGAACAATTTACTGCAATAATATTGTGCGCGAAAAATTTTCTAATCGATTCAGGTCCGATTTATTGTAATAACGACTCAATTTCTTCAAAAATATTATATCGTCTTCAGTAAAATAATTTCCTCCCCACATATATACATCGGCAATTTTCCACACTTCAGATGGAGTCATGATTTTCCCATCTTTTAAGATAATACGAAAAACCAAAGTATATCTACCATCTGAATCTGGAAGAAGAATGACATAACGTCGGAAAAAATCTGTAAATGCGGAGTTATCGCCATAATACAAGATAGAACTTATAAAAAAGTCTTTAGCAAGCATAACAGAATCAATCTTAAACGACTCTTCTTGTGGTGGCTGGTAGTAATGAGATATCCCTGCCGACGTTTTAACAACAAGATCGCATGGAGCCCACCAACTACAAAAACTCACATAGAAAAGTAATGTGTCATTTTGAGGGTTGAACTGAAACCCTTCCGATTCGACATCTTCAAGCATCTTTTTTAAGAGTCCTATTGTGGGGGAAGAAATTTCCAATTTCGCACCTTTTTTCCGCTTCCAATTTGGACGATAATTGTCAGGACGATATATAGTATCTTTGTTGATCTTTTTAAGTCCATAAGTATAAATATTGACGTGCTCCGACGCCTCCTGCCATAAATCAAATAGGCTTGTTTGAGCATACGTGGTCAAGCTAATTCCCAACAACAAACAAGAAAGAATTATTTTTCTCATAATCAGTTATTCAAATATTTATATTTACCATAAAAAATACTTTCGGATCGATGATTCAAAATAGCCGTACATTCAATTGGAACCCCATCGGTACTTACTGCATAATGAGTACGCAAAGGCAAGCCGTATTGTGCTCTAATCCTATTTTCGAGATTCGGGGCGGGCAGAACTTAAAGAAACAGAGAGCATAACTCTTGCTTGAATCCGATTCGGGAGTTATTTTCTGCAAATCCGCCGCAGAACCCAGAGCGGATAACGTCGTACGGGGCGCAGCCAGAGCCATACCCGAGCCAATACCCGGTGAATGGCACTACAATCCACAACTCCATAAACCTTGGCCGGGGGCATCGTTTCCGTGGTAAGGTTGCCATCGCCGAGCAGCGTGACCTCTTCCGGTGTCGCCTGAATGATGCGGTGTACGACGAAATTGCCTTGTACGGTTTCGGCCATCACCACCGCTCCGCGTCGCAGATCCTCGTGGCGCAGGGGCCGCAGCGTGATGACGCTGCCGCTGCGGAAGAAGGGCAGCATGCTCTGTCCCTGGACGCAGATTCGTACGTTTTGGCCTTCGAGCAGCAGGTCCCTCGTCTGGGCGAAGGCGATCCGGTTCGCTACGGTTTTTTCCATGATCAATTGTTTTCAGGCTCTCTGTTTTCCTTCGAGGACCGTGGCGTAGGAGAGTTCGGCCGCTGCCTTGTCCGGCAGGCAGGCCAAGTGCCACACAGGGGCTTGGGTGAGAATGTCCGACAGCGTACGGCAGATTCTATCCTGCAAATCGCTGTCGTAGGCGAATGCCGGGGGGCAGGACGGGAGCAGCGATCCGACGGCCCGCAAGATTGACAGTCGGGTGATTTCGTTGGCCGGGGCCTGGCTCAACCGGACGATTCCGGCAATCGGCCGCGAAATGTTGCGGTAACAGGGGGTCTTGCCGCTCCAGGGCGATCCGAAAGCGGTCGCCTGCCCCTGGTACATCCGGATAATCGGGCTGTCGTCGTTGAGCAGCCGTGCTCCGGGAATGTGCTCCTGCCACAGCCGGGTATGGGTGCTTTTTCCCGTGCCGGATTCTCCCAGAAACAGGACGGCCCGGCCTTCGCATTCGATGGTCGAGGAGTGTATCGCAATGGCTTCGGGGGAGATGGCGATGCCGAACATGATCCAAAGCCCGAAACGCATCAGGGATTGATGGGGTTCGCGTCCGTCAGCGAGCAGGTCGCTCTGTACATCCGGCGAATTGAACGCTTTGAAGAATAGCGTCGGACGATCCCCGTTGCGGGGAACCATGCGGAACAGGTAACCTCGCGGCGTACGCTCGAAGTGGCAGTCGGCTTCCGCATCGTCGAACGGAAATACGTCGAGTTCCCTGTTCGGCTCTCCTCCTGTTAATTCTTTATTTATCGTGCAGTCCGGAATCAGGCGCATGGTCAGGGATGCGGCCGGATCCGCTTCTGCGGCGAACGGTTCGAATGCCCGGGCCATGTGGCTGCCGGGTCTTACGAAGAGCCGATCGACCTGTTCCAGCCGGATGCGGAATCCGGCGATGATATATTCTCTATCCATTGTTATCGAGTGTGATGATGCGGTCGCAGTACTCCAGCGAGCTTTCTCGATGGGCGATGACCACGATGGTTAAATCTCTGTTGTGCTGTGACAGTTCGGCGATCGAACGGTTGATTCCTTCCTCCGTCCCGCTGTCGAGCGCCGAGGTCGCCTCGTCGAAGAATAAAATGTTGGCCTGTTTGTAGAGGGCTCTGGCAATGCCGATGCGCTGGCGTTGTCCGCCCGACAGTTTGTTGCCGGCCTCCCCGATCGGGGTGTCGATCCCTGCGGAGAGCGATTGCACGAAGTCTTCCAGCCGGGCGGCACGCAGGGACTCCTCGGCTCTCCGACGGTCGATTTTCTCCTCCTCTTCGCCCAGGGCGATGTTTTCCAGCAGGGTGCCGTCCAGCAGGAACACGTGCTGCGAAACGTAGCCGACGGCATTTTGCCAGCGGCGGCGGTTGGCGGCGGTCAGGGGCTCGCCGTCGATCGTGATTTCACCGCCGGTGGGGGTATAGAATCCCAACAGAAGGTTGAACAGGGTCGTTTTTCCGGCCCCCGATGCGCCTCGGATACCGACGTGTTCTCCCTTGCGGATCGTGAGTGTCAGCCCGTGCAGCACCTCTTTGTCGCCGCGCTCGTCGTCGAAGCGGAACGAGAGGTCGCGCACGGCGATTTCACGTTCGAAGGGCAGCGGAGGCTGTGCGGCTGACGGTTCCGGCTTTTCGTCGTTCAGGTCGATGTCCCGCAGGATATCGATGGTGTAGCGGTTGTATTTGAGTGCCGACCATCCGGACATCATGTTGCGTACCGAAGGCATCAGCCGCAACCCGGCGACGGCGAATACGCCGAAGAGGACCCGGGCTTCATCGCCCGGCGTACCGAGGCTGACCGCCACGAACAGCGCCATGCCGATCGCCAGTCCTACCTCCATGAAGATCGAAGGCAAGGCATTGACGGTCATATTTCTGGACTGAATCGTAACGATCTTGTCCATCGCCCGGTCGAAGCGGCGCAGCATCGAAGGAAAGGCATCGTTGATCTCCAGGTCGGCATATCCCCGGAAGGTTTCGACGACCGTGCGGGCCTTCTCGCGCTGGGCTTCGTTCTCCTGTACGCCGTAACGGTGGAGCCGTTTGCGCACGGCGCTGTAGTAGAACCAGACGGTCGGAATGAATACCAGCAGGACCAGTCCCGCGACTGTGGGGTTGTAGAACAGCAGCGCCGTGAACAGCAGTGCGAGCAGCATGCTCTCGCTCGTGATCGACGCGAGCGGTACGAGGATCCCCGTAACGAACGCCAGACAGACGAAATTGACGTTCCGCGAGAGCAGTGCCGAATTGGTGTTTTTGATGAATCCCAGCCCCCGGTCGTGATATTCGATATAGAGCCGCCGCGACATACACCGGTAGAGGTCGTAAATATACCGCCGTTCGTAGCGCAGCAGGAAGAGGTTCAGCAGGTTTTTGAATGCGATCAGTGCGACGATACATCCGCATACGGTCAGGGCGAACGCCCGGTCCGATTCGAATCTGCCCGCTTGGTACAGCCGTTCGAGCCAGGGGTTCGTGTGCATGCTCTCGCTGTCGAGGATCAGCAGCAGTACCGGAATCAGCAGAGCCAGTCCTGCGAAGTTGAGCAGGGCCCGCAGGAAGATCGTGCCGGAAACCAGGTAGCTCCGGCGGCGGAATCGGCGGGGGATGATGTCCAGCAGGATTGATCTCATGAAGCTGTTTTTCGGGACCGGTCTGCGATTGTCGTTCGCAAGAGCCGGCCTGCATTTTTTGTATAAGTCGGGGACGCTCGCTCTTTCCGTTGCGGGATGCGTCCCAAAAACGTATCAAATATACGATTATCTGTTCGAAAAATTCGCCGTTTGTCCCTGTTTTTTCGGTATTCGCTTCTGTTCTCCCCGTTTTTCAATCCTCCTTCTCCTCCACCCGTTCCGTGCGTCCCAGACGTACATACCAGAGATAGCCTTCCGTCCGGGTGTAACCCATCTGCCGCAGCAGGCGCAGGTACTCGCGGATCTGTTTGCGGTGGCGTGCGGTTTCCCGGTCGCCGAACTTGTAATCCACCACTACGGCCCGCTCGCCGTCGGTCATCACGCGGTCGGGGCGCCGCGTCGTTCCGCTGCCCGGCAGGATGATTTCGTTCTCGTTGCGCACCACCTGCCACCTGCCGCCGAACCACTCCGCCGTCACCGGATCCGCGAGGGCCTTTTCGACCAGCTCCCGCAGGCGGGGGGCCTCTTTTTCATCGAGTACGCCGTCCTGGGTCATCGCTTCGATGGCCATGTAGATCTCATCCGTTGTCGCGGCGTTTTCGAAGACCCGGTGCATCAGGATGCCGAAGTCGCGCGGGGTGAGTTCGGCCCGACCCTCTTCCTCGTAGTAGCGTTCTGTCGGCAGGCGCAGTTGCAACTGCGGCTCCGACGTGGGGTAGTCCCCGAGCAGGACGTGCGCGGCTTTCGCTTTCCGGTGCGTATCCGGCTCCGGTCCGGCGAATTCGCCGAATTCGTAGGTTTCGGCGGCTTCGTCCCGGGAGTAGCTGCCCTCCAGCCCGTCCAGCCGGACCGTGCCGTCCTCCGGGGCGATGTTTTGCAGTATCAACTGTCCGACGTTCGGTCCCTTGGCTCCCTTCTGCGGGATGAAGATGTGCAGCGACTCCACGGCCCGTGTCAGGGCTACGTACAGCAGGTTGATGTTGTCCACGTGCGCGTAGATCATCTCCCGGTAATAGTGGGCCGAGAAGAGCGATTCGCCCATGCTGGTTTTATACCGCACCGGGAACCGGCCGATTTCCTCCAGCTCCCCGTCCGTGCTTTCGGCCCAGACGATGTTCGCCGAGAGTCCGCTCGATTTGGGATTGAGCGTCCAGTTGCAGTAGGGGATCAGCACCACCTTTTTTTCCAACCCCTTGGCCTTGTGTATCGTGGTGATTTCGATGGTCGTTTCGCCCTGTTCGACGCTCAGCGAGCGGCCGCTTCCCTGTTCGTCCCACCATTTGAGGAAGAGGGGAATGTCGGCTACGCGGCCCGCGCAGAAGTTGATGATCTGTTCGTGCACGGCTTGCAGGTAGGCGATCTCCTCCCGTCGCTCCTGAAGGTCGTACCGCATGACGATCCGTTCGAACGCCTCTTCGGGCGGGAACAGCCGCAGCGATTTGAGAAAGACGACTTCCTCTTCCGTGAGTTCCGCATCGAAGGAGGGTTTGGCTGAAAAATGGTTGTAAATGGCCCGGCTCAGCGAATCCGCAGGATTCATGGCCAGCTTCAGGCAGGCGATGACGAACGAACTGATCGGTGCCGTGCCGACGATGAGTGCCTCCTGCGTCATCACGTCGAACCGGTAGCGGGGATCCGTGTTCCGGCGCTTGAAGTCGAGCAGTGCCGAGGCGACTTTGGCGCCGTCCGTGCCGCTGCGCACCAGAATCATCATATCTTTCGGTCGGAACCCCTTGTCCACGAGAGCTTTGATGCGTTCGATGAGGGGCGGCTCGCCGGTGTAATGGGTGATATTGACGTAGCCGGGATGCAGTCCTTTCTTGCGGGCGCTCTGCGCGTGTTCGCGATAGGCCTCCTGCAGGGTGTCGCGCAGCTCTTCTCGGGCCTTTTCCCCCAGGGCGTGCGGCGGAGCCTGGGCGAGCAGTTGGTTCAGTGCCGTGTTGTCGCTTTCGACCACCTTGCCGATCATCCGGTTGTTGAACTCCACCACCAGCGGCAAGCTCCGGAAATTCTCCTTCAGGTGTATCGTTTCGGTGCTCGCTTCTCCCAGCTCCCGTGCCGCCCGGCGGTGCAGGATCTCCCAGTCGCCGCCCCGCCAGCGGTAGATCGACTGTTTGATGTCGCCCACGATCAGCACCGAGGTCTGTTCCGACTGTGCCATGGCGTTGCCCAGCAGGGGCAGGAAGTTTTCCCACTCCCGGGTCGAGGTGTCCTGAAATTCGTCGATCATGAACCGGTCGTAGCGGTTGCCGACTTTTTCGTAGATGAACGGGGCGTCGTTGTGGCGGATGAACTCCGAGAGGATGTTTTTGGTCTCGGAGAGCATCATCACGTTCTCGTCGCTGCACATCTGCCGTACTTTGCCGTAAAGGTCCTGCAGCAGGGCGAAGCTGCGGTAGTTCTCGCGCAGCAGGTCGGTGGTGTTCCAGAAGCGGATGCTGCGGTCGTAACGGGCGCACAGTTCGGCCAGCAGCGGCTGAAGCTCCGCGACCAGCGGCAGGGCCGGCGAGTCCTTGGCGCACCAGCCTTCCGTCGTCGCGCTCATCTTGCGCACGGTAGCTGTGGGTGCTTTGATCTCTCCGGCGGCTGCGGCCGCGAAGTAGCCCGCGAAGCTGCGGCTCTTGCCGGTGAAGTCGGCCGTCGTGACGCCAGCGGTATTCATGAGGTTCATGGCCCGAACGCCCAATTCCTGAAACTCCTTTTTCCCGGCCTTGGCCCTCCCCGTCGCCTTGCCGACGATCCGGTCCAGTTCGGCCTTGGAACGCTCCGCCGAGAGGGTTTCGCGGTTGCTCTCCTTGAATATTTCGTTGCCCAGGGCGAGGATGCCTTCGCGTACATCCCAGCGTTTGCCGTCTTCGATGCGCTCCTGCACGAAGGCCGTGAGCCACCGTTGCAGTTCTTCGTCGATGCGGATCTGTTCGACCAGCGCATCCGCGCTCTTGGAGAGTACCGAGGCGGTTTCGATTTCTACGTTGTAGTTCAGATCGAGTCCCAACTCCTGGATGAAAGCCCGCAGAATGCGCTGGAAAAAGGTATCGATGGTGAGGATCGTGAACCGCGAATAGTCGTGCAAGATGCGGGTCCGGGCTTCCCGAGCTCGGGTGCGGACGGTCCGTTCGTCGAGCGACAGCTCCGTGCACAGGCTGGCCAGGTAGCCGCTTTTGCCGCCCGAGGCCAGCGTATGTATCTCCGACAGGATGCGGGATTTCATCTCCTCGGTGGCCTTGTTGGTGAACGTGACGGCCAGGATGTGACGGTACAGCGTGGGTTGCTCGACCACGTCCCGCACGTATTTGTATGCCAGCTGGTAGGTCTTGCCCGACCCGGCGCTGGCGTTCAGTATTCTCGCTCTCACTTGGTTATCGCTTCAAAATGTCGGATGGAAGCGGCCGGTGGAATCCCGCTTTGCGGCAGGTTTGCTGCTGCCCGGGCATTTTTTCCGGCCGCATCGATGCCGGTGGCGGATGAAGGCTGCCGGAGCCGGATGCCTGCCGGCTAAACCGACGTTCTTTTGGTAAAGGTAGCGATAAAATGGGAAACGGACGGAGAAATTCAAAAAAATATCGTATCTTGGCGTTACGAAAAAGCAAAAAACAGAAAAAACTATGAAAAGATGGATACTGAGCCTGGCGCTCCTGACGCTGGGATTTACGGCTTCGGCCCAGAATGATCTGATCGATCGGGGGGAGTTGGCTCCCGAAATCGCAGCGGCGAGCGGCGAGAAAATGGAGTGGCTTCCTTCCTTCAATGGTGTGATCGTCGAGGGGTTGTTCCGGATCCGGTTCGAGCGGGTGCCTATGGATCAGGCTCCCAAGATCGTTTTCAACACCAAAGGCGTTTACGACAGCCGCTTCACGGCGGAGGTGAACAAGAATAAGATGCTCGTGATTTCCGAGCGCATCGGCGCCCGCGAACGTTCCGAAACCGAGGTGACGGTTTATTACAACAACCTGGAGGAGATCCGTATTTCGGGGGCGAATGCCACGTTCGGGGAACCGATCGACTTTCCGCAGGCCCGGTGCTGGTTTTCCAACGGGGCGGTCGTCAGCGCGGCGCTTGATGTGAAGGATCTTCAGATGGATGTGACGGGCAAGAGCGTCGTGGTCCTGACGGGCAAGGTCCGTTACTGGGATCTGAATGTTTCCACGGCCCAGGTGGACGCTGCCGCTGTCGAAGTGATGTCCGTGCGTGTCAATTCCACCTCCAAGGCCGACGTGACCATCACCGCTCCGGAGCGCCTCGAGGCGTCGGTCGGTACGAAGGGCCGGATCACCTGCATCGGAGAGCCCGAGTTGCTGCACACTTCAAACTCCCTGATCGGGGGCGAGATCACCTTCAAATAGCGCACTTGCCATGCCGGGATTCCTGCAGGAGGTCGCTGCCGATTTATACGACAGATACGGGGACGATATTTCGTCCCTTTCTGTTCTGTTCCCTTCCCGACGTGCGCGGCTTTTCTTTATCGACGCCTTGTCCGGCATCGCCGAACGTCCTTTGTGGCAGCCCCGCTGGACGACTATCGACGAGTTGATGAGCGAGATTTCGGGTCTCCGCATCGGCGACCGGGTGCGTCTGGTGACCGAACTGTATAAAGTCTATTCGGAATTTCATCCCGAATCCTTCGACAAGTTCTATTTCTGGGGGGAGATGCTCCTCACGGACTTCGATACGATCGACAAGTATCTGATCGACGCCGATATGCTTTTCCGCAACCTGGCCGACATCAAGGAGTTGGAGGCCGACGTATCGTATTTGAGCCCCGTCCAGTTGAAAATCATCGCTTTCTGGGCCAATTTCACGGACGAAACCTCCCTTTCCGAGGAGAAACGCCGCTTCCTGGCCGTTTGGCAGACGCTGGGCCCGGTATATCGGACTTTCCGCGAGCGGCTCCGGTCGCTGGGGATGGCCTATACGGGGATGGTGCACCGGGCGGCCGCCGAGCGGATCAAGGCCGGCGGTTTCGCATTCCCGGAGTCCCGGCGGTTCGTCGTGGCGGGCTTCAACGCGCTCTCGGAGTGCGAGAAACGGCTTTTCAAGTTTCTCTCCACGGCTGCCGAAACCGATTTCTACTGGGATTACGATACTTATTATACGGACAATGCCGACCAGGAGGCCGGTATGTTCCTGCGTGAGAACCGGATCCTGTTTCCCGCCCGGCGCGAACTTCCGCACGATCATTTCCGGTCGCCGAAGCGAATCGAAGCGATTTCTACGGTATCGAACGCCGTGCAATGCAAGTACGTGACTTCGATCCTGCGGGATCTGGCTGCCGAACAGGGGCCGCTGGGGAAGGAGACTGCCGTCGTGCTCACGGACGAAAACCTGTTGCTGCCCTTGCTGCACGCTCTGCCTGCGGAGATCGGAAAGGTGAATGTGACGATGGGCTATCCGCTGAAACAGAGCCTTTCCTATTCGTTTGTTGAACGATTGATCGAACTGCAAAACCATGCCCGGCAGAAGGAGGGCAAACCGCTTTTTTACCACGCCGACGTGCTGGGACTTCTGTCGCACCCTTATATCCTCGAAAGCGACCCCTCCCGGATCGTCCGTATGCAGGAGGAGATCGTCCGAAACCGGCGTATCACGGTCGCGGCGGAGTGGCTGGCCTGCACGCCGTTGCTTGCTACGCTGTTCCGGAGCGTCGAGGGGTGGCGCGGATTTTCGGACTACCTGCTGGCGGTGATCGCGCAGATCGCCCGGATGCCTTACGAAGATACGGAGGCACGCCGCCGCGTAGAGTTCCTGAACGTCATTTCCGAAGAGGTGATAAAACTTCGCAATTCACTGGATAATTGTGAAATAGAATTGTCTATATCGATCTATGCTTCACTTCTTCGCCGACACCTGCAAACCCTGCGTATTCCCTACGAGGGAGAGCCTTTGGAGGGAATTCAGGTCATGGGTATCCTCGAAACCCGCAACCTCGATTTCCGCAACGTCATTTTGCTCTCGATGAACGACGACAACTTTCCCGGCAGCGTCGTGACCGGTACTTCGTTCATTCCCTACAACCTGCGGGCGGCCTATGCCTTGCCTACGCCGGAGCATCACGAGGGGGTTTACGCCTACTATTTTTATCGTTTGCTGCAACGGGCCGAGAACGTGCGGATGCTCTATTGCGCTCATGCCGATGACAAGACCACCGGCGAACAGAGCCGTTACATCTATCAACTGGAGTACGAAACTCCCTTCGAGATCCTCCGCCGGGAGGTCGGTATCGATGTCAATCGGATGGAAACCCTGCCGATCGAGGTCCCCAAGCAAGGGGAAACCGCCGAAAAGTTGGCCCGCTTCCTCGCGCCGGACGATCCCGTGCGGCTGTCGCCTACGGCTTTTTTTCGGTATGTGGCTTGTCCCCTGCGCTTCTATTTTCACTCCGTGGCCCGGTTGGAGCCAGACGACGAGATTTCGGAGGAGGTCGATGCACCGATGTTCGGTACGATTCTCCATGCGGCTTTGCAGCGGCTCTATGCTCCCTTTGTCGGGAAGACCGGCTACGGAGAGGCGTTGCGTGCGCTGACCCGTTCGTCCGAAGTGGAGAAGGCGGTAGTTGCGGCCATCAATGAAAACTATTTGCAGGATGTTGAAGCGACGGTTGAGGATTATAGCGGTAATCTGTTGTTGGTCAAAGATATTGTAATCCGCTATATTCGGGGCGGCGTATTGCCTTACGACGCCGCGCATGACGATTTTACGGTCGAAGGACTCGAGGAGCGGATCGGGCAGGAGTTTGCGTTCGAAAGCGCCGGAAAATCCCTGCGTGTGGTCTTCGGGGGCCTGGGCGACCGGATCGACCGCCTGCCGGACGGTACGCTGCGGGTCGTGGACTATAAGACCGGCGAACCGCACCTCGATTTCCAGGGGGTCGAAGCGCTCTTTCGTGGAGAGGCCAAACAGCGTCAATCCAATATTTTACAGACGTTGCTCTATTCGATGATGCTTTTCCATTCGCGGGGGGTGGATGCCGAGCCGACGCTCTATTACGTGCGGGCCATGCACCGGGACGACTATTCGTCCCGGCTCGTCGATCGGGAGTTGGGGCGCACGGGCGTACGCTATTCCGAATACCGCGAGCCTTTCGAACGGCTGTTGCGCGAAACCCTTGCCGAGATGTTCGATCCGGCGATTCCGTTCCGTCAGTGCGAGGATGCCGAGCACACCTGCCGCTATTGCGATTTCCGCGAGATCTGCAAACGCTGACGCGAGCGTGCCGCAGCGATTTTCTCCGTGTCGTCTTTTCGGAAGGGCAATTACATTTTCAATCTGCCCCTTGTCCGACGATCGCTTTTCGCGGCTGGTGGCCGCGTTCATAATTCTGCTCCAGAATCCCCTCTTCGGAGGGAGCTTGGGCTACTGCGCTCCCGAAGAGGTGTATATGAAAGTGTATAATCACGTTCGGAAAATCAGTCTGCAGCCTGTAAATACCGGCCATAGAGCGTCTCATATCTTGATCCGATTCATTGACGGACGGTGCGAGCGTATTTCCGACGATATGCGGGATCGGCTCGGAGAACCGCTTTTGCGGGAGGGTCGGTCAGTTCGCAGCGGATTTTTCGCGGGATGCCTGTAAATACTCCCGCAGGATTTTTTCGAGTTCCGCCGTGCCGATATCGACTGTTGAAGCCGTGATTGCGTAGGGGGATCCAAAGTATTTCATTTGCCAGCGCATAAGCCCTTTGGCAATCCGGTTTTTTTCCTCGTCGATCGCCCGGTCGGGATCGTGGAGTTCGATCCGGATGAATTTCTGCCCGTAGGTTCGGAATACGCTGAAATCCGCAATGCGCTGCCACTCGATCGTGATGTATATCCCTTTTGCCGGTACGTAAATCCGCAGACTGTCCGGAGTCAGCAACAGAGTCGGCCTGTTTCGGAAGAAATTTTTCAGCAGCACGATGAACAAGATGCAGATACATCCTCCGAAGAAGACCGCTCCCACGATACCGATGACCAGCCCGACCTTTCCATGCGGCTGTACGATGACGAGCAGGCAGGAGAGGGTCGTCATGATCGCTGCGGCGAGCGTTGTGCCCAGCAATTTGCGGTGGCTGGGATAGATAGCCGTTTCTTTTTTCATTCGCGATTCGAAAAATTAGTCGAAGGACTGCATGCCCGACTGGGCGATGCGGATGATCCGCTGGTACTCGACGGGTGAGAGTTCCATGAAGAAGTAGTGGATCGGATCGACGCGCATGCCGTTGTGCCGCACCTCGTAATGCAGGTGGGGTGCGATCGAAAGTCCCGTGTTGCCCGAAAGTCCGATGATGTCGCCGCGACGGACCTCCTGCCCGCGGCGGACATTGACCGCCAGCAGGTGACTGTACGAGGTTTCGTAACCGTTGCCGTGATCGATGACGATGGTGCGGCCCGCCGTAGAGCGCGTGGCGATCTCCTTCACGCGGCCGTCCGCCGTGGCGAAGACGCGCGAACCTTCGGGCACCGTGTAATCGACGCCCTGATGGGATTGCAGGGTGCGGTAGAAGGGGTGGATGCGCATGCCGTAGGAGGCTGTGAGCAGCGTCAGCTGCTTGTTGATCACGGGCTGGATCGAGGGGATGTTGTCGCACCTGCGGCCCGCCGTGTCGATGCGCGCCTGCAGTTCGAGGTACGAGGCGTTGAGCGTTTCGAGCTGTCGTTCCATCTCGTTCACCCTCTCGCGCAGTTCGCGTTTGAGCTGGCGCGTCGAGCGGCCCACGATCTTTTCGTAGGTCGAACTCTGCCGCTGTTCGTGCTCCGAGTCGAAATCGTACGGCTCCGACTCGAAGAGGATGCGGAAAACGTTGCGGTCGCGTTCCGAAAGGTTTCCCAGAACGGTCGAGAGCGAGTCGTACCGGGCGGACAGCGCCTCGTATTCGCGGCGCTTGAGAAATACCGCCTGCCGGGGCTGCGCCTTCCAAATCACACGGTTCACCGCGCCCAGCTCCTTCCCAGTTCGGTGCCTACCTCGGTGATTTTCGACAGCCCGAACAGCACGAAATCTCCGCGCCCTTCAATTTTCAGCCGCGCGTAGGAGGCGCGCCGCTGCACGGGTATGGCCAGATACACCACGCCGCGGCCGCGCGGGGAATGCACATGGCACAGCTCCCACGCGCCGCCGTCGTACTGGATGCTGATGGCAGGCGGTTTGGTTTTGCTGGATGGATCCCGCGCGTCAATGTGCAGGATGAGGCCAGTTACGTATTTATAGCCCGGGGTTTCCAGTAGAATTCGGCCCGTTACCATGCTCCAGGGCACGATTTCCTGCGCGCTGGAACTTGTGATGCAATATATATCGCTGCCAATCAGCGCATATAGAGCACCATCAAACGCGCGCGCAAATGCCGACATGCGCGTATCGTCCTCGCGGCACCACAGCCCCTGCCGCGCATCGTAAACCAGTTGTACGGGTGCATCGTACGCCTGCGCGTTGATGTAGTACCTTCCATGCCACGCGCCCGCCACGGCGTCGCGCAGCGCCATGCCCGCCAGCTTGTCGCCCACGCTAATGGGGATGGAGCCGTCGTAGCCCATAACGCCCTCGCGGGAAACGTAGTAGAGCGCCTCGTCCACCACGCACAGGCTTTCCGCGCAGCCGTCCATCACGCCACGCGCGGGCGTGGTGGTGATCTGATAGTTGGCGGGCTTGGTGCCCAGTACCTTGTGGATGGCGTTCTCCTTGAAAAAAATCACCGCGTCGTTGATGGTGGCAGCGCCGGTGAAGTCGCCGTCGCTGCCGATGGTGGCGGCATAGGAATCGTTGGCCAGGCCCAGGAACACGTTCCAATTGCGCGGATCACCCAGCTTGCAGGCGTAAATCTCGTGGTTTTCGCTGGAGCAGCCCCATACGCGATTGCCGCACTCGGTTAAATAGTCCATATCCGGCGCATCGCGCGATACCGTCAGATTGCCGCTTTGGGAGTGCGTCTCCTCCAGGATTCCGGCGATGATGATATAATCCTCTCCGTGCGCATAAATTACCTGCGCGCCGTTGAAGGCTGCGCCGCTTCCGGTTAGGCCGGATAGTGTAACGCCGTCGTAGTCGTTCAGCCCGTCGTCTATGCCGCTGGCGGCTACCTTGATATAGGTTGCCGTGTCACTGGCTTCGCCCGCGAGATTGGTCTGCGTGAGCGTTACCGTGCCGCTGGCCGTGTAGGCGTGCTCGATCTGCTCAAACGCGCCGGTTTCGCTGTTGTAAATCGCCTTATCCGGCCATATGAGCACATACGCACCCATGCGCACAAACTGCTTCTTGCTGTTTTCCACGGCTGCGATTTGCGTTGTGGTCGGGCCAGTATCGCCCATGCTTATGCGGTACAGGCCTGTGTCTACAGCGCACAGCAGGAAGTCCGCGCCGCCGAAGATCCCGTTGATGTTGCTGCCCTCGATGGCGTAAAACTTCCCTCTCGGCCTGCGCGGGGACACATAGGGATACCGCTCGCTGCTCAGGTTCTGCGTGAAGGCGAATTCGCCCTCCGCCGCGTCCTCGCGCAGGTTCAATCCGCCAAACCCCACGCGCATGTCCTGCGTGCGGCTGGGCGCTACTTGCATGTATGGAAGTCGCATTAATTTCACTCCTTTTCGCAAAAAACACGGCGCGCGGAAAAGGCAAGCTATCCTTTGATGCCCGTCACGTGGTGCTTTTGTTCCGGCAAATGCGTGCGCGTATGCCACGCCGTATAGCCCTCGTACAGATCATTGAACACGGTAACGCTGTTGTTGTAGCGCGCTGCCTCGCCGCGCGCGAGATCGGCCTGCGCGCACAGATACCACGCGTACAAATGGGCGTAGGGAGCAGGAACGCTCAACTCCTGCTCCATGGTAAACGCCTCCGGCGCGGGCATTTCCTCGCCGGTTACCTCCGCGCGGATTCGCGCCTCCAGCGCATACAGCCAGCCCTGTACCTGCTGCACGGGCTCCAGGGAACCGGGCCGCATTTCGCCCAGCATTTGCAAAACCTGCATTCCTGTCATGGTATTCCCCCTTAATCTTCCAGCCATGCGGAAAAGTGTGCCTCGCCATCCTCGTAGAAGCTCGCCAACGCGCTGCGAAGCGCCGCCATGCCTGCGCTGTCGCCCGCCTCGTACAGCTCGCGGTATTTGGGCTTGAACTCGCTCGTTAATGTGCTGCGAATGCTGCTCATTTCCGTGCCATCCGATACCAGTTCGCTGGCCAGCGCGCGGGCCTGCGCCGCATCTCCGCGGCCCACGGCCTCCTTTAGCCGCGTATATTTCCCCGGGTTCTGCGTGTAGAGCGTTCCCGGAGAAACGCTGTTGATAATCAGCTCGAACCAGGACACAAGTCCCTCGACCGGCAACCCAAACGTGCGGGAGATCCCCTGCAACATATCGCGCGTGAGGCCGTAAGCGCTGCGCTTATTATAGCGCGCGTCTCCGCTGGCCGCCTCCTGCAGCGCCCATATGATTTTGGTGCCCGCCTCTACAATGGCCAGCGGCCCTTCCGTCATCATGTTGGTTTCCCAGATCGTGCCGCCCTCGATGAGGGTTGCGAAGGAATCGACAAAATCCGAAATCACCGGCACCATGCCCAGCGGATTCAGATCCGCCTCGAAATTTTCCCAGAACCGGGAGCCGAAGTCTTCCTCTTCGTCGTCTCGGTACCGCAACGTATCAAACGCCGCCAACACCAGAGAATGGAACGTAGCGTTGATGGTCAGCGCGCCCAGCGTGCGCGCCGCGCGCCGGTAGGCTGCGCGATCCCTTCCGCCGGAACGGTAGATGTTCGTGACGGCCTCGCGCATCATGTTGTAGGTGCGCATAGGCTCTGACATAAACGCGGTAAATGCGGACGCCATGCCGCGGCTCCTGGCCATCTGCGCGCGGTGGAGCACCGTGTCCACCACCTGCGTACGATCCACCACTTCGTTGAATCTCGTGCGCACCGCGTTCCAATACTCGCTGGTTCCGGACGCTAGTTCCGGCTGTGCGGCTGCGATTTCCAGCTTCACGGCCTCCCAGATTCCCGCCCAGGCCGCGTTGTCCGCCTTGCCTGCAAGCGCCATACTGGCCTCGTCGATGCGCGTGCGCACAGATTCGTCGCCGAGCACGATGTTGATTGCGCTTTGTCCGACGTGCGTATCGTAGTTGCCATGCGATTTCCACCAGGCGATGGGCGCATGCTCCTGCATCTCCCGCACGCTCGCGCCGCGCCGCTTTGCGCTCTCCGCCACGCCGCGGGCGAGATAATTTGCGTTGATCTCATCCAGCGCGCGGGCAATGGCCGTGTACTGCTGCACGGCCACGCGCGGCTTGGCCAGGATGGCGGACTTTTTGTAGTTGGCTACCAACTTGCCCACAAGCCCCTCTGCCGCGCTGGTCATCGTGCTGGCGTGGTTGATGTCCTCCAGCAGCTTGCGCACGTAGTGCTCGCCCGCCTGGGCCGTGGTGCGGGAAAGCTCTGTGCGCAGCGATGTGCCCGCGCTCGCGGAGACGCTATTAAATACCTTGATTAGATCATCCACCACCGGCGCGTATCCATCGTAATTGGCCATTTCCACCGCGTGCGCGCCGAAGATCTGGAACGCGTCGCCGATATCAACCGGGTTAGCCGCCTGTTCATTCAGCGCCTTGGTAAAGCCTCGGTGCTTGGCTGCATTCATCTTCACGCTGTTCTCGTCCAATAGGTTCGTCAGGCGCACCGCCGTGCGGTCCACTTGCACCGGCCAGTAGTGATCCTCGGTAAATTTTCGGTAGCCATACATCTCCATGGATGCGTGGTTGCCCCAATCGCTGATGGTCGAGCTCATGTATTCCACCATATCGTCCACAATGCCGCGCTGTTTGGGCGATAGCGCATCCGCAATGGTGGACAAATCTTCCGCCGTCAGCCGGGTGGGCCGCGCCTGCGTGGCGTTTATGCGCCTGCCATCTACCGTGCCGCGCACGCGGCCCAGCACAACGCCGCTGCGCTCGCCCAGCAAGTGCCGCCGCCCGGCCTCGCGGCCCGACAGGGCGTAGATGGTCATAAGCTGCGTATCGCGCGCGTAGATGGTCTCGCCGCTTTTTAATTTCACGGCCTTGATCTGCTTTTCCCAGTCCTGCCGGTCTTTGTAAGCGATTCCCCGGCGTTTCAGCATGGCGGCAAAATCCTGCGCCGCCTGCGCCATGTGCGCGTGCGTGGAATCCTGCCCGTCGCGCAGCGCCTGATACAGCGTTCCGCCCGCGTCTTCGCCCAATTGCGTGCGGAAAAAGTCGCCTGCGGCCATGGCGTCAAACGTAACCAGATCCACGGCGCGCGCTGTACGGTCGCTGCGCCGCTCCCTGCGCCCGGCCAGGAATTGTATGGCGCTGTCCGCCACCTTCTGCGCGCGCTCGCGATTTCGTGTGCTCACTAGGCGATCTTGTTCGTTCACGAGGCGCGTAAGGTTGGCGAACACATCGTCCAGCACCTCGAGTTGTTTGGAGGTCATATCGTCGAACCGCGTGGTGCTATCAATTTCATCCACCAGCGCGTTGAGATCGGCCACCAGCGCCGGATCCATGCCGCCTTCCGCCAATGTATCCTGATAGCGGTTGATCTGGTTGCTCAGGTTGGCGATCCTCGCCTGCCACGCCTCGTGCCGGATGGATGGCGCTTCTGCGGTGTAGTTGATGCGCCGCAGGGCCTCAAACACCGATTTGCGCATAGCCTCCGGGATATGGCGCGCGTCCGTGGGCTTGGCCAGTCTGGCAATCAGGTTGTTCGCCTTGCGCGCGATGGAGCGCCGCAGGCGCGCTTTGGCCTCGGTTTCGGCCCGGCGTTCCGCTCGTTTGGCAGCGGCTTCCCGCGCAGAGCGTACTCGCTCATCCGCTCGCGCACGCTCCTGGGCGCGCACTTCCTGCACCTGTGCCCGGCCAGCCTGCCGCGCTTCCCGCACCGCCTGCGCCGTCTGCGCCCGTGCTTCCCGGCGGCCCACACGCTGGCCACGTCGTTCTCCCTCTGCCCGCGCAGCCTCGAGATACGTCTTCGCCTCCGGCAGGCCCAACACGCGGTTTAGGATATCGTATGAGACATACATCAGGTATTCTTCGTTGGAACCGTAGGGGTTCTCGATTTCCGGCCTGGCTCGCTCGAACGCGTCCATCAGGGCGATGGGCATGTCGCCTTCGCTGGTGGTTTCGTCGAACAGCGAAGGAAACATCGTGCTCAATTCGTTCCAGAGGGAGGAAAGCGGCATGCCGTCGTTCGCCACCACAAAGCGCCCCATGTTGGCCCGCGCGAAGGCGCGCGAATCGCCCAGCACCTTGCGCGCCTCGGCCTTTTGGGCGTCGGACAGGCTGATTCTCGTGCCCCGCAGATGCCGCCGCAACGCCTGATCCAGCGTGCGGGCGCTTTCATCCACAAACGCGGATTGCTCGAGCACCTGCCGCGCGATGTTCTGCGCGATCTGCACCAGGAATTCGTTGTCCGCCCGGCCCGCTTCGCCCTGCCGGTTGGCCTCTTCGCGCAGCGCGGTAAGACTGCCCGCCAGCGCGTCCGCGTCGATCTTGCTCTGCGTGGCGCGCTTGATGCCGCGCGCGGCGGTCAGCGCTGCTTCCTGCGTGATCTTCCCCTTGTAGCGGCTCACGTCGCCCACCTTGCTGGCAAACGTCTCGTGCAGCCTGCGCAGGCGCTCGTTCTCCGAAAGCAGCTGCGAAGCGTCCGCGGATTCATCAAAGAGGGAATAGCGGATATCCGGGTTGCCTGCATCGAAGGTGCCCACGTTGTCCGTGGCGCTTTTGATCTGTTCGGGGTTGAAAGCGATATACTCTTCATCGCTGTTATTCACACCATCGTAGCCAAGCTTTTCGAGATATTCTCGCGCTTTTTTTCCAGCCTCGTTTTGTCCCTTGAACCTGCGCAACGCCCGATAGGCTGCGCCCTCATCTGCCGGGTTCTTCAGATTGAGGTAAAATGGCCGCACATTTCCTCCGTAACCGCGCGCATCGTCCTCCCACGGGCTGAAAAAACTCCCCTGAATGTCCATTTTTGATCTCGATTTCGAACGATCGAATACAGTAAAGTCCGAATCCGTGCCGTGATACACGACCATCGGCCTGCCATCTTCGTCCACCACCTTGCTGGCGGGGTTCGGCGCAAAATCTTTGTCGAACCTCTTGACAAGAGCAAAGAGATCTGCTACACTAAAATCGGTAGCTGGATGCGAATCGGTTAATCCTCCTTCACTGGAGTAAACACCGCGATCAATTCCAGCTATCATTTCTATGTACTTCAAGTTATATGCTCTTGCGAAAGTGGATTCAGTGCGAGCTGAAAACGCTTCTTCAACATACAACTTAACCAATGCCTCTTTGCCACGCATTTTCGCCAAGGTGTAAAAGCTGTGCATGAACGCCGTGCCCGGGAGTTTGCTTTTGCTGCTAGATTCCGATACTACGGTATCCAAGAGCACAGACTTTTCTACAATCTCTTTGATATTATTAGATAAAATATCTACATCCGTGCGATTCCCCTTGCTTGCATGCACCGCAGATTCGTTTTTGAAATTCTTATTCCAAGATATCTGCATTTTGGTATCTGCATTCACAGACCGTTCGGAAGCAATTTGGGCATTTTCGTCAATGTCAGGAAGCGTAACCGGCGTCGTATCATTCGCCCGCCAGTCGCCAAACCATGCGCGGAAGAACGGGGACTTCGTGCCCAGCTCCCGATAAAACTTCCGCGCCCACGGTTCTGTTGCGCGGATCTCTTCGCTGGTGAAAGCGTTGATGCTCTTGCGGCCAATGCTCCGCAGCGCGTTTACGTCCTCCAGCGTAATGCCCGGTGTGCTCTCGCCCTCGTCTGCCAGGGAATAGGCAGCGCTCTCCGCCTGCGGGCCCGTCTGCTGCGTCATCCTATCCGCATTCGCCCTGCCGGTTTCAGACATAGCCACGTCCAGCATTTTCGCCATATCCTGCGCCCAGCCTTCCAGTTCCGTGAGCGCCGCAAGGTCCTTGGCTCCGGTGATCCTGCGCGCCGCGGCGCTGATGGCGTCCAAAAGCTCGGAGATGAAATCCCGAATCTTTTCCAGCACGCTCCTGGGCGCGTTATTGAGAAGCTCTTGCGCCGCACTGGGATCGGCGAAAATCGTGCCCAGCATATCGCCCACCACTTCTTCCGCCGCCTGCTCCTGCGTAAGCTCCTGTCCGGCCCTTGCATAGCGCTCCTGCGCTGCCTGCACGCGCGCGTCAAAGTCGATGCCCGCGCCATCCGCCCACGCGCGCACGGAATCTTCCAGTGCGGCATACATGTCCGCGCTCTGGCTCTTCAGATAATGCGCCATCTCGTGTGTGGCGAAATAGGTGTAGGCCCCTTCCTGCGCATCCAGCGCGACTTCGAATACCCTGCCTCCGGCGTATCTCGCATTTGCACGGTTGCCTTGCGCGTCGCTGATGCTGTCCTGCGCGACAAACACCACGTTATACTTCTGCCCTAGCGCGTTCAGCACGCGCAGATTCGCCATCTGCTGCCGGTTCAGATTTTCACCTGCGCTGTCCTGCCGTACCAGTCCGCCGCGCGTGTTTGTCCAGTCGGGCAATCGCCTGCGCGCCGTGCTATCGCTGGCGCGCGAAGAGACCTGCGTCGCCTGGCTGGCCTGCGCGGCCGTTTGCGCCGCAACATCGGTTTGTACTGCCGTAGGCACCGCAGCGTCGGTCGCTTGGGCCTGCGCGACATCCGCCTGCACGGGCTGCGCAGCGGCTTCCGTGTTGCCTTCCTCGTACACCGCTTCCCGCGCCGCCTGCTCGCTCTGCGCATCCGCCCTGCCCGCATAGTACGCCTGCATACGCGCTTCTTCTGGCACATTTGCGCCGCTCAATTCGAAGCGACTCAGCTCCTCTTCCGGCATACCGCGCCGCCCAGCTTCGTAGGCTAGATCTACCGCGCGCCGCCAGGCATCCGCCTCCTCTGGCGTTTGCGCTGTCTCATCTGCCTGTGCATACAGCTGTGAAAGCACATCGTCGCCCATTTCGCCTACTGTCACAGCGTTCGCATCCGGCTGCGGCTGCATGAAGGACACGTCCCCGCCTTCGTTGGCATAGGCCACCGCCAACTCGCCCACACTCTGCGCGTTCGTGGGCATAACCCCGCTTTGCATCTCCCGCGCCAGGCGCGCCGCTTCGCTGCTATCGCCCATCTGTTGTGCATGCTCTATGAGCGCTTGCGTGTTCCCGCTTTCCATCACGCCCGCGCCAAAATCCTGCGTGCGCAGGTTTTGCCGGAACTCGCCCACGCCCAACAGAACGGACGTAAGCGCGCCAAGAAGGCCCTCGTACAGGTATTGTTCGTCGTAGAGCTTGATTTCGTTATTCTCATCCAGCAGCCAATTGCGCAGCACCGGATCCAGCGCGGATTGAATGGTTTCCTCGCTGAATTCGCCCAGCGCGTTGAGGCCCCAGTTCAGCCCCGCGCGCGCAAAGCGGTTGCCCACCTTGCCAATCAGACGCTGCGCCACGTGCCGCGTACCCACGCCACCCAATTGCCGGATGCCGCCCAGCAGATAACCCATGCCTGCCTCGCTCAAACCGCTCGTCGCGGCATATGGCAGGGCTTCGCCGTAGCTGTAGCCCTGCCGCATGGCGTCCCGGAGCGCGCCAGCGCCGCTGACCACGCCCATGGCCACAGCGCCTGCGCCCGGAGCGATCAGGTTGCCGATGGCCATGGGCGCGACGTTTCCACCCAGGTTCGTGGACAGGTCGTATGCCGTGCGGCCCAGGTTCCAATCGCCAACGCGCCAGCCCGTTTCGTCGAGGTTTTCGCCAATTTTGCTCAAAGCGTATTCCGTCGCGCTCACGGGCATGGGTTCATCCGGCTGCGCGAGCTGCCCCAAGGCGCGAATGCTTTCGTTCGCACTCCCAACCAGGCCATAGAGCCCCTGCTTCAGCATGCTATCGGAAATGCTATTCGCAATCCCGGTGCCCATACGCTCTGTGAGCACCGGCCTAAGCGCGTCGAAGTATTTGTCCGCCGCCTCCCGGCCATCGCGCGCCAATATACCGCTGTATAACTCTATCTCGTCATCCTCCATGTAGGTAGCCAAATCCATGGGGAATCCAAACATCGCGGTTGAATCCTGATAGTTGGTCGATTCCAGTATCTTTTCCCGGTTATCCCGCGCATACGTAACAGGGTTCGCCAATTGATCAGCGGTATGCACCCGCCACCGCGACCACGTCGGGTTCTCCATAGCCAGACCTTCCTGCGCGCGCTCCGCGAAGCCCGGCTCCTGCGCCATCTTTTCGTATTGCGCCAGCGTTTGCACGCTCTGCGCGTTGCGCAAATCCAGGCGCATTTGCGCAAGCTCGCTATCCGGGACCTTCTTCCGCGCTTCACTGTCCGCCTGCGCCAATATATCATAAAGCTCCGCAGGCGATACCGCACCATGGTAAGGCTGTGCGTTTCCGCGGAATAGATTCATTATCCATGCCGTAGCGTTTGTCGTCCAATCTGGCCAGTTGGAAATTGCCTGCGCATTTTGAAACGCCGATGCGTTTTGATTTTGGCGCTCCGCCTGCGCGATCTCCGCCTCCAGCGCCTGCGTATCCAGATTGAGCAGCCGCTCATACTCCGCCTGCTGGGCCAGCGCCTCTTTGTACGCGTCCTCGCTTTCAAACTGGCCCCAGTATTTGCGCAGCGCCGCGGACATATCGCGCAATGCAGCCTCGTTTTCCGTGCGCGCCGCAATCTCTGCCGCGAGTGTATCAAGCGCGTTCGGATCGCTGTTTCTAGAATTGGCATACAGCCAGGCGCGCGCATCGTTTGCGCCCGTGCGAACATAATCCATCTCTCCGGACATCGCTTGGTTGACTTCGCGAATGGAGGATTGGGGCACGTATTCCTGCGCGTCGTAGGAATCGGAAAACGAATTTAGCGCATTTGCGCGCCGGCGCAGGGAATCCTCGGACAAATCCAGATACCGGCGCAGGTTGTCCACCGTATAGTCATCGCTTTGGCCGGGGTTGTAGTATTTCAGCCCAAGCTGTTCGCGCTGCGCCAGCTTGCGCAGAATGCGCGGCGTTTCCGTTTGCCCGCTGTTTTCGCTGGTGCTTACGTTGTTGGCGGCAGTGCGAGTCTCTTTCTTGCGTTCCACATCGACATACCGCACGCCTTCGCGCTCTCGCTGCGCCATCTTATCCAAAATACTCGTTTTCTTCACCCCCCGCAGGTCAACCGTAGCTATCCATCAGGATTTTGATTTGTTCTTTGATGTATTGCTTTTGCTTTTCCGAATAACTTGTGCCATCCACGCGTTTCAGCGGATCCTGCATACCCGTCCCCAGATAAATGTTCAGCGCGATGTCCTGCAAATTGTCCTCAGACAGATCTCCAATCATTGCGCTCCCGTCATCCTTGTTGGCCTTACTGCTTCCGCTGCTCTTTCCGCCGCCGCTGCCCGAACTCTTTTGCGCGTCCTGCTGTTGCCTATATGCCCATTCCCGCTCGTAGTTCTGCTGAGCCAGCGCGTCCATGGCCTGCTGGTAGGCGAAGTTGCGGTCGTCCTGCCACGCTGCCAGCGCGTTGAGATATTGATTATAATCGTTTCCATAGAGATCCTGCCATTTGCCATAGGCGTAGCCCAAGTCGTTGTAATAGTCGCCCACGGTATCGCGGTAACGGTCGTAATCCGTGGCATCCAGCCCCTGCGTCAACTGGAATTGGTTGTACAGATCTGCGCCTTCATCCCGCCAGCGGTCGTAAGCCCGCGCTTCCAATTCCGGCAATATGGCCGCCAACTCGGCCATATAGGCGTTATACTGCTGCTGGCCTACGGTCTGCGCGTAGCTGTTTGCGTAGCCGCCGGAGAGCGCCGCTGCACCCGCCATGGTATCCTGCATGGCCTGCTGGCCGCCCACGGTGTAGCGGTCCTTATACATCTCATAAAGCGGATCCGCACTCGGATCATAGGAGAACTCCCCGCGCCCCACAATCTGGTTGTACAGCGCGTCCAATTGATCCTGATACTGGCTCACGTAGTCCCCGGGCCGGTTGGCTTCCCATTCTTTCAGCGCGTTTTCCGCGTCCGTCACCGCCTGGGAAGGTGTGTAGGTGGGCCTGGGCGTGGTGAAATTGTATCCGCCGATTACCGCGTTGCCGCCGGGCGTGGTGCTCGTGGTGGGCGGTTGCGTAACATCCACCACGCCGCTGGTGGTGCCCGAGCCGCCGCTTCCGCCGCCCGTAAGTGCGCCCCAGGTATTCGTGCCCACAATGCCATCCACATCCAGCCCCTGATTCCTTTGGTATTGCCGCACCGCGCTTTGCGTCTTCTCGCCAAAAATTCCGTCCACGTCCAGCGAATATCCCGCGTTGTTGAGCATGGTTTGCAGCCGCTCCACGTCGTCGCCGCGGGAGCCGCGCCTAATTGTGCTGTAAGTGGCCAATGTTTCACCCCCCTATTTACTGTTGCTCGCAGCGGTACAGATTGCCCGCCGCGTCAATATACAAATTGGGTGCCTGCGTAGTGGTGGGCAAATTGATGAGTAGCAGCCCGCCGCCAACGGTGAGCGGGGAATGCACCGAAACTTTCGCTTCTCCATTCTCCGCGTAGAAGCGCACGCTGCCCCAATCCGCGTCGCCACTGGAATGCATGATGCGCAACTCGTCGAAGCCTGAAGCCTGCGTGAGCATGGCATAATCCCGGCCGAAACCATCCGTACCGCTACTCAGTTGCAAGTTGTTCACCGTGCTAAAATTGCCGCTGGAATACAGTTTCACGCCGTTGGGCGCGGTGATCGAGTTATCCCCGATGGTGAAGCCGCCAATCGTCCCGCCAGCGGCGTTGATGTTGCCCGTAATGTTGAGGGTGCCTGTGATGGCGCTCGAAAAAAACACGGTCTCGCCGGCGGCATTTTTGATGGTAAGGCCATTCGAATCGAACACCAGCCGGTTGCCTTCCACGCTCGCCACCACGCCGGAGAGCGACAATTCTAAGGAAGCGATGTCTCCTTCGGCGTTGGTGATGCGCGCGGAGAACCCGTTCGCCGTTTGCAGCGCCTGGCTGGCCTTGCCATCCGCCGTCGTCACGCGCGCGGAGAGCTGGCTGGCCGTCTGGGTGAACTCGCTGGAGGCGGTTTCGATTTCCTCGCCCAGGGCGTTCACCTCCGTCTGGCTGGCCTTGGTGCTGATCTCGCGCGCGTTCTGTTCAATCTGCGTTTCGAATTTCGTGAGCGTGCCGGAAAGCTCGTCGCGCACGCTGGCGCTGGCGGTGGAGATCATTTCCTGCTGGAAGTCGTCCGTCATGTTCTCGCCGTCGATATGGGTGGAGAGGTACTTCACCTGCTCCGCCAATTGATACAGATAGCTCACAATTCGCTGCCGCGCCTTGGGGTCGTTTAGATCGTCTGCCCCGAATGTGGGCATGCTGATATTGATGGCTGCCATGTTTATCCTCCTCCTTCGCACCGTGCTCGCCTTTGGCGGCCCGGTGTTCCGGCGCTGCGGACGCCCTTTGGGCGTGTCCTCGCGCCTTCAGCCCTTCGGGCCTTCACCTTTTCGCAAGCGTTTGCTCTGCAAAAAATGCCAGAAATGACGTACA
>ENA-ORNG01000480-ORNG01000480.1-human-gut-metagenome-genome-assembly--contig:-NODE-480-length-34506-cov-20.075963_pt1 | contig 34506 bp, 35 predicted proteins | sample MGYA00242113_ERZ509018 | MGnify/ENA primary metagenome ERZ509018 (study PRJEB26280, sample SAMEA2338711) | human gut metagenome | biome: human gut; feature: human-associated habitat; material: faeces... | reverse complement strand
TGCGCGGGGTAAGCGGCGTAAGCCGCGCAAGGGGCGCAGCCCCTTGGACGGAGCGAAGCGACGCAAGAACGGCAGATTGCTCCATCTGGCAATCCGCCGTTCCGCCTCGCAGAGCGCACGAATACATGGCCGTCAGGCTATGTATAGAAGTGCGCCCTTTAGTTCCTAAAGGGGTTTTTGATACGCCCTTATAACGATTCTATAACATCAATGCCTGCTCCATTGACGAGAAAATCTGTGAGTGTGTCTGCTATTTTATACGCATATTCAAAACCTAAGCTGCCTGCATCCACAAAATATACGCCAAATCCATCGTTGCCATACCCATAAAAATAAACCATATCACCTAAATCATCACCAATAAACCAAACCTTACTGATGAAGTTTTCTTTCATAGAATGTGCAAACTCATTTTGCATACTTAATGCCCTGTTTGCTGACCAAAGACATATAGGTATGTTCCCAATATCTTCATCGTCGCTTTCGATTTCAAATTCTATGCTACCAATATTCCCGGTACCAGAAATACAACTTAAAAATTCATAATAATCAGCAGGCAACTGTATCGGTGTCCTTTCAAAAATTTTTTTGATTGTTTCTTCTCCGCCGGGACAAACCTCGCTATTATTAAACACTAATTGTTTACTAATATTTTCAATAATGCTCACTTGCACACCTTCTTACAAATTATTCAAGACTATTTATTTAGATTGCTTACAATGTTCCCTCGCAACCCCCCTCGCCGCCTCCCGGCGGGCTGGACGGGGCAGGTCACTTTTTTCCATTATACCGGCCCTGCGGCCTGCCTGCAATCCTGTTTTTGTGCGTCCCGTGGAATGAGGACATAAATCTTATTCGGCTCCCCGAAGCCCTGACGCACCCGCAGGAGCAGTCCGGCGTCCTCCAATTCCCGCAAGGCCCGCTTCACTGTCATGGCGCTGCGCCCCAGCGCACCCGCCAGTTCCACGATGGGGCAGCGGGTAAATATGATCCCGTTGGCGTCCTCCGCCCCTGCCGCAAGAGCGGCGTCCAGCAGGCGGGCGTACATGACCTTGGCGGTGCTGCTGACCGGCAGCCCCAGCATGGCCCACGGCAGGGGCAGGCAGGGCGGCAGGTTGGTGTCGGCGGTCAAAAATTCAACTTCCATTCAGCTTTCCTCCCTTCGCTTGGCCCTCTTAGAAAGATAAAAGGGACAGTCGATCACAACCGCCCGGAAGCTCTGCTTGCAGGAGCGGCGGCACTTCCGGCAAAGGATATTGTACGCCACCCGCCCCCGCTCATTGAGGAAGAAGGACAACTCCTGCTTCCTCTTTTTCGGCATTCTCGACATAGGGCCTCCCTTCATAAAAAACCGCCTGTTTGGGCCGCAACAGCCGCAACAGACGGTTCGCAGATTTAAGTGTCGTGTTTCGGGGTGTTTTTCGGGGGAAAAGCGGCCGTAGGGCCGCCCCGAAATTCCCCGTAGTAGTACGGAGCGGGCCGGTTATCGCCCGTCCGTTTGTTGTGTTTCGGTGTCATTTTGGGTGTTCATTTTGCCGGTTTTCCCTGATGTCGTTCCTGCCCCTGGCTCTTTCAGCGGCGTTTCGCTCCCGTTGGTACGCTCGCTGCGGTCAAGGTTCCTCCATTTCCTCACCGCAGGTCGCCGCGCTACATCGCCGGGGGGCATATCCCATACAGGCCGGTCATTCGATTGGAATAATCCATCGATGAACTACCCTTATCATAGACCATTTTTGTGCCCTCGCCCGTATGTCCGCAAAGTAGGAATACCGCCCGGAAACGGAAAATTTCCACGATTGCGGAATGGTATGGTATAATCAAAAAGAACAGCGGCGGCCAGCCGCGGGAAGGAGCGATGTGCCTATGAAAACGCGCGTTTCCGTACAGGAGCGGCTGAAGGATTTACGGGTGGAGCGGGGCTTGAAGCTGGAAGAACTGGCGGAGCAGACCGGCATTTCAAAATCCGCCCTGGGCAGCTATGAGAACGACGACTACAAGGAAATCAATCACGGCAGCTTGTTGAAGCTGGCCGACTTCTATCAGGTGTCCGTGGACTACCTGCTGGGCCTGACCGACAACCGGGAATATCTGAACACGCCGCTGGCGGAGCTGCACCTGACCGATGAAGCGGTGGCCCTCCTGAAAAGCGGGCGGGTCAACAACCGGCTGCTGTGTGAGATGATGGCCCACAAGGATTTTATCCGGCTGCTGGCGGATATTGAGATTTATGTGGACAGGGTAGCCAGTATGCAGGTGCAAAGCCTCAACGCCTATGTGGATGTGGTACGGCAGGAAATCATAGACCGCTACCAGCCGGGCGAGGACGATCCCCACCTCCGCATTCTGAAAGCCGCCCATCTGGACGAGGACGAGTATTTCAGTCAGCTTGTCAGCGAAGATATAGGCCGTATCATCCGGGACATTCGCACCGCCCACCTGGGGGACAGCGAGGGCGCGCCGGTCAACACCGTGGCCGAGGAACTGCGGCAGGACATAGAGGAAGTGATGAACTTCAAGGGCAGCGACTTGGAGCGGCAGGCGATCTTGTACTGCAAGCGGTTGGGGATCAATTACAGCAAGCTGTCCGAATTGGAGTTCCGGCAGCTGATCCATATCCTGAACAAATCCTCCCTGCTCAAAACACACGGCTCAAAGCGGAAGAAGCGCAAATAAAAAGCAGGGAACCGAAGTTTCCTGCTTGGGTGGGCCGTGTTCTGTTGGTGCCGCCCGCTGGCTGGACAATGTGTCCAGAGGTGGCGGAATGGTCATGCTTTGATGGGTGGTGTTCGGTTTTCTGTTTCTGACTGGATAACTTCATTCTATGAACTCAACTCTTTTGCTGTAAACCGTCAAGAATAGCTTATGGTCTTTCCCTCGTTCAAACAGAACCCACTGTTCCTGCTCGTCATTGTAGTGCGGATAGGAATTTGCAATCAAACACTCAATAATAACGCCGTTATCCAATTCTATATGTAAATCATTCCACGGGCTTAATGTAGCGGAAAGAACTGCACCACCAATCATTTCTGCATGGAATTGTTTGACATTGAACCACTCATCATTGTTTGTGCTTTCTGATAAATCCCATGATTGATAATCTAAAGTAGTAACCAAAATATCGCTATTTTTGATAATTCTTGCATATCCAGAAGCATGGAGAGCAAGCGGAAAAAAGTCAAATGTTAATATCTCCGCTGCACAGCAAACATTGAGCAATCTTTTTCCCACTAATGAATGGATAAAATTCATCTCTTTTATTCCCATTTTCATGGCTCACACTCCTTTCGCCGCCCTCCTTCTTCCGTCCCCACCTTTGGGACAAAGTGTCCCAGCAGGGGGCGGCCCCTCATGGGGCAACATAATTGTCGTCCTGCTCCAAAGCAATCACATCTGCAATATCACAATGCAGCGCCCCGCAGATACGCAGCAGGGTTTTCATGCTGATATGCTCGCCCTTGCCCATATTGGCGATCATGTTGGTGGTAAGTCCGGCGGCAAGCCGCAAGTCCTCTTTCCTCATGCCGCGTTCCTTCAAGGTGTCCCATAGCGGCTGATAGCTGATGTGCATAGGCGTCCGCCTCCTTCTCCATCGTCAAATGTCCTGCCCCTATTATAGCAGGGGCCTTGTGTTTCCGCAATATTTCTTGACACAACCGCCGGTTCCGTCTGGATTGTGCTTTTCCTTTCTTTTGATTACATCTAATTCGCCTTTAACTGCTTCATACCCTGGCTCTTCGCGCCGGGGTTATCGGAGCCGTAGCCCTCCAGCAGGTTGACAACGCCCCACACGCCAAGGCCAGCGCCGAGGGCAATAACGAGGGTCTGCAAAGTGTTGATGGCAGAAGCGAAAAACTGCATATATTACTCCTTTTCTCCGGGCTATACCCGGCCATGAAAAAAGCCGCCCCGTGTAGGGCGGCAGCGTCCGTACCTCGGGACTCGTCGGCACAAACTTCGCTTTGCTACTTTGGGACAAAATGTCCCAAACTCCGCACGCTCCGTTGCGCCTCCTCTTCCCACAAAATCGCTGATTTTGCGGGAACCCTAAAAGCCCAAGGTTTTATACAAAAGCGTCTGGATCGTCGAGGTCGTCATAGTTGAGGATGTCCTCGTCCTCTTCTGTGAGCGCCTCGGCGGGCACATCCACTTCGTACACCTCACAAGCCTCGTTGGGGCCGGGCCGCCTGCGGCGGTTTATCAGCCTGTCGAGGTTAAAGGCGTTTTTCTTGTCGGCCTCAGCCGTAAACTTGTAGTTGGGGTGTTGCTTCAGATCGTATTTGCGGGAATAGAACGGGGGCAGGCCCCGGAGCTGCAAGATGCACCGATCACCGGGCATTGTGGCAAGCTCGCTGGGGGTCATCAGCTCCCGGCCCAGCCGCTGGATGTTTTGGCTGTAACTTTCGGACTGGCCCCGTGTGCGGCCATCCGTCTGCATGGAGATCGTGGACTTGCCCAGCCAGTTTTCCGATATTTCCTTGATAGTGCTGGCCTCGCGGCCACCGAGGAATATCACGCTGTCCATGTTGCCGAGGATCGTTTCCGCATTTTTATCGTAAATGGCCTTGCATTGAGCAAGCTGCTGATAGAGCAGTACAAGGCTCACCTCGCGGGAACGAATGACGGCCACCAGCTTTTCCAGCCCCGGCACTTGGCCCGTATTGGCCGCCTCGTCCCACAGGACGCGCACATGATGGGGCAAGCGGCCCCCATGCACATTGTCGGCCCGTTCACACAGGAGATTGAACATCTGCGAAAAAGCGAGAGCGACCAAAAAATTGTAGGTGCTGTCCGTATCGCTGATGCAGAAAAATGTTGCCGTCCGTCTGTCACCCATACGGTCAAGTTCCAGTTCATCGTAGCTCATAATCTCCCGGAGCTGGGGGATGTCAAAGGGAGCCAGACGAGCACCGCAGGAAATCAAAATGCTTTTGGCCGTCTTGCCGCTGCTTAACTTGTACTTTTTGTACTGCTTCACAGCAAAGCAATCCGGCTTTCGCTTTTCCAACCCGGCAAACATATAGTCCACCGCGTTCATAAAGTCCTCGTCATCCTCCTTGACCTCCATGCCGGAGATCATGTCCACCAGCGTATTCATATTGCGATCTTCCTCCGCGCCCTCGAAAATGATATAGCCCAGCAGGGCGCAGTATAGGAGCGTTTCGGCCTTCGTCCAGAACGGATCGCCCTCTTTGCCCTCGCCCTTGGTGTTGGAAATAAGGGCATTGACGAACTTTAGGATGTCGGACTCGTTCTTGATATACGCCAGCGGGTTATAGTGCATGGACTTGGAGAAGTCGATGCTGTTGAATACCTTGATTTTGTACCCCCGCTTTTGGAGAAAGCTGCCCACTTGGGACAGGACGCCGCCCTTCGGGTCTACCACCACGAAAGAGGAATGGGCCTGTAAAAGCTGGGGCGTGAGCCAAAAGCGGGTTTTGCCCGAGCCGGACGATCCGATGACACAGGTATTGAGGTTTCGGGCGTTGGCCGGGATCTTGGGCCGGGTGTTCATGGTGAGAAACTCCGTCCCGGTCAGAATGACATTGTTTTCAAACTTGGGATCGACAAAGGGCTTGATGTCCTTTTCGTTTCCCCACCGGGCCGAGCCGTACTCCTCGTCACGCCGGAACTTCTTGGCTTTTTTACTTTTCATGTGGATGAACAGACGGAACGCCACGGCTCCCACGATACCAACCAGCCAGTCAACAGGGTTTAGCCCCGGCGCGAAATCGGCAAAGGCCGGGCCGATAGTCTGGCCGATCCCCATCACTTTTGTTAGGAAACCCGCACCAGCGGCCAGCCGATAGGCCGTACTCAATTTGAGGAACGCCCAGCCGATGAACACATACGGGATATTGGGAATGAGGAATTTTCGGAGCTTATCTGTTTTCATGCGCCGCCTCCTTCACACGCTCCCGCTGTTTGGGCTTTTCACGGGTGAGCTGATCTCCGGCCCGCTTGATCTGATCCCGGATGGGGATGCGCCTGGACTTGGACTTGTTCAGCACCTTTTTGGAATACTCCGAGAAACAGGCGGTCATGGCATCAGCCTGTCCCGCCTTGAAAAACAACAGGTATTTGTCCGGGCCTGTCTTGTAAAAGGCATAATCCACATTCCACTTCCGGGCCACCCGGTCAAAACTTTTGGTATCGCCGGACAGCTCCAGACTGTTGGTAGACACGCCATGCCGCATAAGTTGCTTGACCGTCTGTTTGCCGTGAGGGATCTGCCGGGCGCGGTGTTCTTTGGCGATTTTGCGCCCCACAGCGGCCACCACATAGGCAAGGCTCCGCGCCGTCAGCTTACTGGCCCGGACGGAAACTGCAACAGTACGCCGGGAAATATCTTCTTCTATCAGCTATGCCGCCTCCTTTCTCACCTCGGGACAAGTTGTCCCAAGGTGGGGTTATCGTTCCGTATGGCCCAGCGTGGGCCGTTTCCGTTCCCCCTCCAGCGAGGAACGGTCTATAATTTCCTTGAAAGCTGACATCTGCTCCCGGATGGACAGCTTGGGCATGGAGAAAACGCGGTGCTCGTCGGGAATGTCATCCCGGCCCGTGTAGTGCTCTATAAAGCTGCTGCGGTTGTCGGCCACATATCCACCGGGGGCATAGTGGCCGCCGTCATTGATCCGCACATCCCGCCCGTATGCCTCATAGTCGATATAATCAATGAGGTGTTCCGGGACTTCCACACCGCCGAACTCCAGCACATACATACGGCCCAGCTCCTCGTCACTACGGACACCGGAATAGAACTCAAAGCAATCCAGATTTTGCGTGAGGTTGATTAAGTCTTTTACGCTACCTGTGTATTCGCCAGCGTCTATGACCGCCTCAAACTTTTCTATATCGCTCTGATCCATTTCCGACAGCAGCGCGGCCAGATAGTTGAGCTCGTCAATGCTTTCATATTCGCCCAAGTGCTCATGCAGCCCCAGTACATCGCCGTCAAAGCTGGTTATGAAAATCTCCTCATACCGTATGCCGTCCACGCCGATGCGCTTTAAGAGGGACTGTACCTCCTCCGCCGTGGTGGGAAATTTCAGCGTTTCGCCCACAAGCTGCCCCTCGGCATATTTGCCGAGGTTGGTAATGTAGGCTTCCAGCAGGGCCGCCATATCAGCGGCGGCCCTGTCCCTTGACCGTCAAGATGCCCTCCAGCGTGGTTGCCGTGATACCCAGCCGCTGGGCAACAGCAATATCGTTCTTCATAGCCTCGGTGACGGTATGGCCGCACACCACCAGCACATGAGAGCGTTTGAGCAGATTACGGGCCATGTCGATCCCGCTTTTATGCTCCTCGGGAATGGCATCATTGAGGAACAGGGGATGGAACAGCGTGGGGCAGATGGGCGAAAAGCCCGCCTCATACACGCTGCGGCAATACTGCGCCGCCTGTTTTGCGTTTTCGGCATCGCTGCCGCACCACGCAGCGGTGATATATGCGAGGGGTCGTTTCATTGTTAAAACCTCCATTCAATGAAAAAACCTCGGGACAAATTGTCTCGAGGTTACAGGCTCTTATCCGTTTTCTTTTCGGGCTTGCCCAGCTCGGGGGGCTGCTTGGCCTTCCAGTCATCCAGCAGGGCCATGATCTGATCCTTCATCTGACGGGGGGACTTGTCCTTGCCGAAATACTTTTCCAGTTCCGCGCTATTGATAATCACCTTATCAACCTCCTTCTTTTCTTCCATCAAAATGCCGTCGATCACATCGCCGTTCAGCTTGCCCTCTTGATCCAGCTTGCGGAGCCGCTGGGCTTGGGATAGGGACGGAGAGGACTGCTGGCCCTCAATGGACACGGCGATATACTTCTGATGTTTGGGCCGGATAAAGGAAATCTCCACGGCGGGGGTAAATGCCAGCTTTTTTTCGTCCAGCATTTTCTGCAAATCCGGCACCAGCTCGGTCAAGCGGATATACCGCTGTACCTGTTTGTAGTTCATGCCGTTGCGATCACCCACGATCTGCGTGGAGCGTTTACCCGCCTCCTGTGCGTCCTCACCGGGACGAGCGCCTTGGTGCTTGATGGCCTCCACCTGCATTTTCAAAGACTGTGCCTTTTCCGTGGGCAAAATCTTTTCGCGGTGGCGCAGGTTGTCATCCGTCATAGCGAGGATGGCCTCGTCATCGGTCATGTTACGGACAATACAGGGCATATTCACAAACCCGGCCAGCTCGCTTGCCCTCTGGCGGCGGTGGCCCGCGATGATCTCATACCCGCCATCCTCGGTGGGGCGCACCAGCGCGGGCTGGTTTACACCACTTGCCCGGACGGACTCCACAAGGCCCTGCATCTCGGCATCGTCACGGACACCAAAGGGATGGTTTTTGAACGGGCGCAGCTCGGACAGATTGAGGTAGACAATTTCCTCTTTTTCTGCGCGGGTAGCGTCACGGGGCGCGGCGGGCTGCTCCGGCGCGGCAGGGGCGGGAGCCTCCTGCGGATTGGGTGCAGCATTTTCCGGGGCAGCCTTACTTTGGGACATTTTGTCTCGCGTGGGCGGCTTGGCCTTGTCGGGGGCCGCCTTGTCAGCCTTTGCCGGGCGGCCCTTGCTGGCCTTGGCCGCTGCTTTGTCCTTCGACTCCGTGGTTTTCTGCTTGGGAGCCTTTTCCTTCGGGGCCTTGTCCTTTCCGGCCTCCTCACGGGCGGCGGCGAAATCCACCACCTTGCCAGAGGGAGCAGGGGCAGGATCACTCTTGTCCGGGGTGGCAGTCTGCTTGGCCTCCTTGTCGGGCTTGAGCGGCTCGGGAGCCGCAGGGCTGGGAGCCTCCGGGACGGTGGGCTCCGCCTTTTCTGCGGGAGCTGCCTTTTCAGCCGGGGCGGGATCTGCCACAACGGGCTCGGCCTTGCCGGGAGCAGGCTGCTCCTGCGCGGGGGCCGTGTCAGTCGTTTCTGCCTCGGGGCCGATATTCTTTTTATCGTCTGCCAATGTCAAACCTCCTTTGTCTTGAAATGAAAAAAGCCAGCCCGATGGCTGGCAGCAGATAAGGGACTCCTCCTTTCAAGTTGTGGTGTATGAAAACGCCGCCCATAGTCTCACTCGGGCGGCGTAATGCTCAATATGAAATTGTTTTAGAATAAATACCTTGCTTGACAACTCGGATTTAATTTTAGATTAGATTTTTTCGCGGTGGCCTTCGTTCCACATTTTTTCATCGACATCGGCCATCATCAGCTTTAACAGGATGTCCGACATACTTTCACCGTTTTTATCATAACGGGGCTCCACGATAAAAACGCGATTGCCGATCTCATATCTTTGCGGCTCACCAGCTATATATTCTTTCTCCATACTCAACACCCCCTTTCGCTATGGAACAAGGAAATTATACCATGCGAAAAGGGAATTGCGGTATCGAGCTTGTTTTCAAATTTAGTATTGATATGCGGTCTGGCCCCAGCTATAATGAATTTCAAGAAAAACGCCGATGGTTTTGCGGCTTTTGGTGGGGTGTCCCGCGTATTGAACGCTCTATTGGCCCGATTTAGAGGGGTATGTAACCGATCTAACCGGGAGAGCGCATGACTGGCAGTCATGAGGTCAGCGGTTCGATCCCGCTTATCTCCACCAAAGATCCGCTTTGCAGAAATGCAGAGCGGATCTTTTTTTCGTTTTCGGCGGACGGAAATGTTGCCAGCGCGGCATACCCGTGTGGAGGATGGGGCTTCGCCGCCCGCTGCATGTAGAGACCGGGAGGCTCTTGACAAACCGGCCGCCTGTGTAGGATATTAAAACCAAAGGGGCAGCGGCCAATGGCGCTGCGCATGAAGGAGGTCATTGGGATGGTACTGAGAAAGAGACTTCGGAAGCTGGTGGAGGCGGAGGAGATCCTGATCCTGCCCGGCGCCTATGACGCGCTCAGCGCGAAGCTGGTCCAGGCGGCAGGGTTCCAGGCGGTCTATCTCACCGGCTATGGCCAGTCTGCCAGCAAGCTGGGGGAGCCGGATGTGGGCTTGATGTGTATGAGCGAGATGGCCGAGCGGACCCGGGACATCGCCATGGCGGTGGACATTCCGGTGGCCTGCGATGCGGACACCGGCTTCGGCAATCCCGTGAATGTGATCCGGACTGTCCGGGAGTATGAACGGGCCGGCGCCGCAGCAATCCAGCTGGAGGATCAGACCATGCCGAAAAAATGCGGCCACATGCTGGGCCGGCAGGTGGTGCCTGCAGAGGAGATGGCGGAGAAGATCCGCGCGGCAGCGGCAGCCAGAGGGGACCCGGACTTCCTGATCATCGCCCGGACGGACGCCCGCACGGAGCACGGGATCGACGAGGCCATCCGCCGGGGGAGGCTCTACGAGGAAGCGGGGGCGGATATCATCTTCATCGAATCCCTGGAAACGGTGGACGAGATGAAGCGTGTCAACCGGGAGATCCGAAAACCCACCATCGCCAACATGGTGGAAGGGGGCCGCACGCCGTTCCTCCCCGCCCGGGAGCTGCAGGAGATCGGCTACAGCGCGGTGATCTTCCCCATCACGACGCTGTACGCCGCCGCGAAGGCGGTCTATGATGTGCTGGCGGATCTGAGAGAAAACGGCACCAGCGCCGGCTCTGCCGACCGGATGCTGTGCTTCCGGGAATTCAACGAGCTGATCGGCCTTCCCGCTGTGCGGAAGATCGAAAGCGGCGACCTCAGCGCCGTCCGGCGGGATCTGCTCTGAGCGGAGCGGACACCCGGGAGGCTGTCCCAAAACGTACGGCGCCCACAAGAGGGCGCGGTACCGATCAAAAGGAGCGTATCTGATGAGCCTTTCCTGTATTCAGGACGCCGATCTGGAGCAGACCGGCTTCCACTACACCATGTCCCTGATCCAGGGGAAGTACAAGATGTTCATTCTCTACACGCTGATGGACTTCGGCGTGGTCCGGTTCAATGAGATGAAGCGGTACATCCGGGGCATCTCCTTCAAGACTCTCAGCGCCACCCTGAAGGAGCTGGAGGCCGACGGCCTGGTCCATCGGGAGGAATACCCCCAGATCCCGCCGAAGGTGGAGTACAGCCTGACAGAGCGGGGCCGGTCCCTGATCCCCATCCTGGACCAGATGTGCACATGGGGCGAGGAACACCGCCGGCCCTGACGCCAGCGGAACGGTAAAGAACGCGGGCACCCTCTTCAGAGAGTGCCCGCGTTTTCCGCATCAGAAGAAGCTGCGAAAGACATAGACGGTCTGCACCGTCTCATTCCCCGCCTGGTCTGCCGCATAGAAGGTGTAGAGCCCGCTGCGGGCCACCCGGAACGCGGCGGTCCCTTCACTGTCCAAGGAGAATCGGGTGCCGGCTCCGCTTCGGAACTGCTCTGCGGACACCAGGCCGGAGGCATAGGCCGTGGCATCCAGATCGCCGTCGTCGTCTGTGACCTGTACGACCAGATACGTCTCGCCGCTCTGGCTGGCGGATGTGATCTGGATCACCGGTGTGCTGGCGGGAGGCGCTGCGGTGCTGTTGTCCCAGCCCTGGCCGGAGAGCGTGCTGAGATCATAGGTCATGGCGGCGCCCAGGTCCAGCATCCCTCCGGTGGCGGTCAGACCCCGGAGCGTGTCCAGCGGCTGGACGGAGGACAGCAGGATCTCCTTCACATCGGCCAGGGTGATGTCCGGATAGTAGGAGTAGACCATGGCGGCCGCCGCCGTCACCATAGGCGCGGCCATGGAGGTGCCGGTCATGTAGCTGTACCCGTCCTCCGGCGTGGTGCTGAGGATATAGGAGCCGGGAGCCGCCAGGTCCACGGAAGCTGCACCGTAATTGGAGCTGTAGTGCAGGGTGCCGTCATAGTTCAGGTTGGCCACGGAGATGATGTTGTCCAGGCCGTATGCGGCAGGATAGGAGGGGGAGGCATCGGAATCCGCTCCGTCATTGCCGGCCGCCACCACAAACAGCATGGAGGAATCCGCCATGGTCTGGTACAGAGCCCGGTCGCTGACAGAGCTCCCCAGGCTCAGATTGCAGATGGAGGCGCCGTTGGCCTCGGCGTACTGGATGGCCTGGACGATGGAGGCGGTGGAGCCGCTGCCGTCAGCGCCGCCCAGCACCTTCAGCACCATGATCTTCACGTGCCCGCTCTGGACGATGCCGGCGATGCCCACCCCGTTGTCCGCCTGGGCGGCGATGGTGCCGGCGCCGTGGGTGCCGTGGCTGTCATCGTCGCTGTCCACATAGATCTGGTTGTTCCCGTCGTAGAAGTTCCAGCCGTTCACGTCGTCCACATAGCCGTTGTTGTCATCGTCGATGCCGTTGCCGGGGATCTCGTCCTCGTTGACCCAGAAAGCACCGGCGAGATCCTCGTGGGAGGTGTCCACACCGGTGTCAATCAGGGCGACCACCACGTCCCGGCTGCCGCCGTCATAGACGGACCAGGCGTCTTCCGCATTGATGTCGATCCCGTCCTTTGCAGTCACCTGGGCGTCAGAGGCCGCTGAAGCGGCGGACCACCCCCAGAAGAGCCCTGGCAGCCCGCCGGGGATCCCCCAGTACTGCGGCGGCGTCCACTGGCCGGGACCTGCCGGATCTGCAAAGGGATCCTCATAGACAGGATATTCATTCTGCTGTTCCTCCATCTGGAACGTGCCGTCGTTGGACAGCGCCCACTGCTCGCCGCTCAGCGCGTCGTCAGTGGAGAGCACCGTGCTGCGGTAGGTGTAATTGGGCTGGACCAGGACCACTCCCTCGTCTGAGGACAGAGCCTCCAGGCCGTCAGACAGGTCGGCACCGCTCTCATAGGAGAGAACGTCGAAGGTCCCGTCGTCGTACTGGACCAGAACCTCCCCCTGGAGATATGCGGAGAGCCCGCTGTCTGACGCCGGAAGATCCGCCCCCAGGGACTGTGCGCCCTCTGTCGCTCCGGCGGTGCCGCAGAGGGACAGCAGCCCCATCGTACAGGCCAGCAGCAGTGCTGAAAATCGTCTCATGGCAGATCCTCCCATACAATTGCTTCGGCCTCCGCCGCAGGAGCGTGCGGCGGAGCGCCCCGATGCTGCGATTCTACAGCGGAAAGCCTAAAAGAACCTGAAAAGAGGGACGGGGACCCGGCAGGACCCGCCGCTTCAGGGGCAAGCGTCCGCCCGCCGATCCGGGGGCTTGCAATGGGGGCCGGGGATCCCGTATAATCGGATCATCAGGATCACCAGCCGCCCGCGGGGCGGAAGAGAGGGGGAGCGGGAGACTTGTACATCATCATATCTCCGGCGAAAAGAATGCGGGAGGATCAGGACAGCCTGCCCTGGCGGGATCTGCCCCGGTTCCTGCCCAGAACGGAGCAGCTCCTGGCGGCCCTGCGTGGGATGTCTCCGGCGGAGCTGAAGGCGCTCTGGAAGTGCAATGACCGGATCGCCGCCTTAAATGTGCAACGCCTGCGGGAGATGGACCTGCGGCAGCGGCTGACGCCGGCTGTCCTGGCCTACGAGGGGCTGCAGTATCGGTATATGGCGCCGCAGGTATTCACGGACCAGGAGTTTGCCTATATCCAGGAACATCTGCGGATCCTCTCCGGCTTTTACGGGATCCTGCGGCCCTTTGACGGGGTGACACCCTACCGGCTGGAGATGCGGGCCAGACTGGCGGCCGGTCCCTCCCGGGACCTCTATGAATTCTGGGGCGGAGACCTTGCGGAGGATCTGTCCCAGGGAACCGACTGCATTCTGGATCTTGCCTCCAAAGAGTACAGCATGTGTATCTCCCGCCATCTGCGGCCGGGGATCCGGCTCCTCACCTGCGTGTTTGGGGAGGAACAGGGGAACCGGGTCGTGGAAAAGGGGACACTCTGCAAAATGGCCCGGGGAGAGATGGTCCGCTTTCTGGCGGAGAACGGGATCCGGGATCCGAAGGAGATCCGGGATTTTGACAGGCTGGGCTACCGCTTTTCGCCGGAGCGGTCTGACGATGGGACCTGCGTGTTCCTTCGGCGGGGATGACGCGGAGGGGGGCAACGGGGAAGCCAGGCTTCTGCACGCATCCGGGACCTGTCGGATCTTGACAGAAACGGAAGGATCTGCTAGGATCAAAGTACCCGCTGGACAGCGGGCGGAGTACAAGAAGCACCTGGACAGGTTCTGGAAATACGGTTTTATCCCTCGCTTTGTATTTTCACGGATCGACCTGGGTCGGTCCGTGTTTTGTTTCCGGAACGCTCCACACAGAAAAGGAGACTGCACATGGAACAGAAACACGAAAGCGTCATCATCAAGTTCGACTTCCCCGGAGAGCAGACAGTGGGGGAGATCACCAAGGTCGTGGGTCTGGTGGCGGCCAAATACATGGTGCCCATCATCGACGCCCTGGATCTGGAGGCAAATCCCCGGTCTTCCAAGACCGGATCGGTGACCTCGGATATCCAGGAATCCATTGAGACGGACCCCATGATCTTTCCCTTCAAGACGAAAGGGATCCTGCTTGCCGCCTCTCAATATGAGCGCCTGGAGCGGAACCGCTATAAGATCACCCCGGAGAACCATTCCATCGAGGGGATCCTGGACGGCGGCCACAACACCCTGGCGATCGGCCTGTACATTCTGCAACGAGCGATGGAGGCCCGGGGGCTGGCGTTTCCCCGGGGGCAGAAGACCTGGGATGAGTTCAAGACCCTGTGGCGGCAGAACACAGACAGTGTCCACGCCTATCTTGAGGCGCTGAAAAAGGAGACGAATGACCGCACGCTGGATTTTTACATCCCGGCAGAGCTTCTCGTGCCCAGGGACCCGGAGGATCTTGCCTGCGTGGAGGCGTTTCGGAGAGAACTGCTGGAGATCTGCGCCGCCAGAAACAACAACGTCCAGCTGCCGGTTTCTGACAAGGCCAACCAGATGGGCTGCTTTGAGGACCTGAAGGAGCTTTTGGACGCCAGGAACCCGGCTGTGAGCGACCGGGTCGCCTGGAAGACCAATGACGGCGGCGACATCAAGGCCCAGGACATTGTGGCTCTGGCCTGGATCCCGCTGAATCTGATCACCCCCGTGCGGGACGGCAGCGGCAGGACTCTGGAGCCGGTGCTGGCACAGAACATCTATCGCAACAAGGGCGGCTGCCTGAAGCAGTTTGAAAAGCTGATGAGCTCTCCGGAGGTCACATCCGAGAGCGGTGAGGGCTACAAGCACCAGCTGAAAAACAGCGAGGTGAAATCCGCCTTCCAGATCGCCGCTGAGCTTCCGGAGCTGTACGACTACATCTATGAGATGTTTCCGGCCCTCTACAACGCCGCCGGGGGCCTGTATGGCCGGATCACCGCGGTGAAGACGCTGAACGAAAAGCGGAGGGATCTCCGCACCCCCTTCGGCGGCAAGGTGATTGAGACCGTGAGCCCGGATGGGTATATCATGCCGCTGGTGTATGGGCTCCAGGCCCTGATGGAAAACCGGATCGTCCGGGGACGGCATGAGATCTGCTGGAACCGCCCGCCGATGGAGTTCCTGCACAGAAACCTGGGGAAGATTGTCCAATCCTATGCAGGCATCTTCAGCATGTGCGATTACGACCCGCAGAAGATCGGGAAAAACCCACAGAGCTATGCACAGGCCCTCTCCGGCTTTAAGATGGCCATGGCGGGGATCCTCTGAGCCCCGCCTGGCGCGGGGTGCCCGGACAAAAACGCCCCTCGGAAGCGTTCCGAGGGGCGTTCGTGCGTATATTTGCGGCCAAACGGCCGGAGTATACCGGCTGCCAGCGGGCGCCGGCGGCCTTACAGGGGCCTTCTGCCGGATCTGCCGCCATCCTCCCGGCAGATCTCGATCCGCAGGTGGGATTTCGCCTTGACCGCCTCCCACTGGGCAGAGACCGGCTCGTCGGTGATGATCAGATCCACCAGGTCCAGGCTGCCGAACAGCACGTTGGCGCTGGGGCCGAATTTCGTGTGGTCCATCAGCAGGATCCGCTCCTGGGCGTGGGTCAGCATCGCCTCCCGGATCTTGGACTCCTCCAGCTGGTTGTCGGACAGGCCCTGCTCCGGCGTGATCTTGGGGCAGCTGATGAAGGCCTTGTCCGCATGATAGCCGGACAGGATATCCGTGGTGTGATAACCGGTGAAGGAGGAGGTCCGGCGGCGGAAGGTGCCGCCCAGGCAAACCAGGTTCACACTGGAGAGCTGTTCGCTGCACAGATCACAGATCAGCAGGGAGTTTGAGATCACCGTCACATTGTACTTGGATTCCACCAGCAGCCGGGCCAGCTCCAGGCAGGTGGTGCTGGAGTCCAGCATCAGCACATCGTTGTCCCGGATATACTGCATGGCCTGCTTTGCCATACGGACCTTGATGTCCTGATAGTAGACCTTGCGGAGTTTCGTGGGGTAGCTTTTGTCGTATTTTTCCATCAGATAGGCGCCGCCGTGGGTCCGGGTCAGCCGGCCGCTGGCCTCCAGCTCCCGCAGGTCCCGCCGGATGGTCTCTTCGCTGCAGTGCAGCATCTCACTGAGGGCGGGGATCAGGACGCTCCCGTTTTTTGCCAGCTCCTGCTGGATGATGGTCTGCCGGTCGATCTTCAGCATGGATGTGCCTCGCCTCCGTCCGTTTTTGGTACTGCCCTCAGTATAGATTACTTTTTTGGGCTGCGCAACAGATTTTTGAGTTATTGCCACAAATAACAACAGTTTTCTGTGAATTATGTGAAAATAACAAGTATAAATCTAAGTAAACCTTTATGAACTATATAATTTGACTAATATAATATTGAGATTTGTTTTGATTTGTGATAATATTTGGTTAAGTTCTGATGGAGAAGGAGGCCGCACACGTGACAGAGGGGTCTGCCGGCGGAACGGTCCGGCGGATCGAGAATAAGAAGGGAGTTTATTATGGGAAATAAAAAAGGCAGCTTTGTCGGATTATTGCCACTGATCATCTTCGTCATCCTGTACATCATTTCCACCATCCTGACCGGTAATGCCAGCACGATGCCGCTGAATACCGGTATCCTGATCGCCATCATCTGCGCGTTCGTCTTCTGCGCCATGCGGAAGAAGGATGAGAACACCATGAGCTTTGATGACCTGGTCACAAGCTTCTGCAAGGGCGGCGGAGATGACACGCTGATCCTGATGTTCTTCATCTTCCTGGAAGCCGGCATCTTCTCCGGCGTGGCCAATGCCATGGGCGCGGTGTCCTCCGCTTCCAATCTGGGCCTGAAACTGCTGCCTGCCAGCATGGTCCTGCCCGGCATCTTCATCATCGGCTGCGTCCTGTCCTTTGCCATGGGCACCTCCATGGGCACGGTCTCCGCCCTGATGCCCATCGGCATCCAGATCGCCAACGTCACCGGCATGTCCATGCCAATGGTCTGCGGCGCCGTTGTGGGCGGTGCCATGTTCGGCGACAACCTGTCCTTCATCTCCGACACCACCATCGCCGCCACCCGCACCCAGGGCGTGGCCATGAAGGACAAGTTCAAGGCCAACTTCCTGATGGTCCTTCCAGCAGTGATCATCAATATTGTCCTGCTGTTCTTCAACTCCTCCTCCACGGCGCTGGATGAGAGCGCGCTGACCTGGGACTTCATCCAGCTGATCCCCTACATCCTGGTCATCGTGCTGTCCCTGATCGGCATCAACGTGATCCTGGCCATGGGCGCCGGCATCGCGGCCGGCCTGATCATCGGCATCGCCCAGGGCAGCTTCTCCCTGGCAGAGTCTCTGACCGTGGTGGGCAACGGCATCATCAGCATGGAGGATACCGCAGTCATCGCCGTCATGGTGGGCGGCCTGGTGGCCCTGATGCACTACCTGGGCGGCATCCAGTGGCTGCTGAACTCTCTGTCCAGAAGCGTGAAGAGCCGCAGCGGCGCCGAGCTGTCCATCGCAGCTCTGGTCACTCTGCTGGATCTGGCTACCACCAACAACACCATCTCCATCATCACCGCCGGCCCCATTGCCAAGGACATCTCCCAGAAGTACGGCGTGTCCCCGGTCCGTGCGGCCAGCATCCTGGACCTGTTCTCCTCCGCGGGCAACGGCGTGTGCCCCTGGGCCGGCCAGATCCTGGCGGCCTCCGGCCTGGCTGGTGTGTCCACCCTGTCCATCGTGCCGTTCTGCTGGTACAGCATCATGATGTTCATCTTCGGCGTGATCTTCATTCTGATCGGCTGGCCCAAGGGCATTGTGAAAAACACCGAGCAGGCTCCGGCTGCAAAGTGATTGACACCGGCTTCGCCGTGACTACAATTTGAAATTGAGCGGGGGAGATCCCCCGCATGGGGTCAAAAAGGATAGGAGACTCGGCTCCTGTCCTTTTTGGCCTGAAATGAGAAGGGAGTCCATTGATCCATGTCTGCATTCAGCGAATTTTTTCTTATGAAGCCGGACGACGTCAAGCGCTACGCTGTGGAGGTCCTGCACCGGTTTGACCCGGATGAGGAGACCGACTGCACAGAGATCGGCGACGGCAACATCAACTACGTCTTTCAGGTCCGCTCCCGGCGGGACGGCCGCTCCGTCATCGTCAAGCAGGCGGACAAGCTGCTGCGTTCCTCCGGGCGGCCGCTGGACATCTACCGGAACAAGATCGAGGCCCAGACCCTGCAGCTGGAGTCCCGGCTGGCGCCGGACTACATCCCGGAGGTCTACCACTACGACGAGACCATGGCGGCCCTGTCCATGGAGGATATCTCCGCCTACAAGAACCTCCGCAAGGAGCTGCTGGCGGGCCGGGTCTACGGCCACCTGGCGGAGAACATCTCCACCTTCCTGGCCCAGTCCCTGCTGCCCACCACGGACCTGGTGCTGGACCGCCAGGAGAAGAAGCGCCGGGTGCAGTTCTTCACCAATCCGGAGCTGTGCGACATCACGGAGGACCTGGTGCTGACAGAGCCCTACTGGAACTACAAGGACCGCAACATCATCACCGCCGGCAACGAGGACTTCGTCAGGACCTTCCTCTATGAGGACGAGGCCCTCCACGCCGAGGTGGGCAAGCTCCGCAACGCCTTTATGAACGACGCCCAGGCGCTGCTCCACGGCGATCTCCACTCCGGCTCCATCTTTGCCAACGAGCAGGGCGTGAAGATCATCGACCCGGAGTTTGCATTCTATGGCCCCATGGGATATGATATTGGCAACGTCATCGGGAACCTGTTCTTCTCCTGGGCCAACCGCCGCTTCGCCGCCCCGGAGGAGGCGGCCACCGCCCAGGCGCTGGAGGATACCATCCGCAGCCTGTGCGACCTGACGGCCCGGAAGCTGGCTGCCAAGTACGACGAGCTGGTCACCTTCCCCCTGTACCGGACGGAGGGGTTCCGCCGCAGCTATCTGGACGGCGTCATGGCCGACTCCTACGGCTACGCCGGCACGGAGATCATCCGCCGGGTGGTGGGCGACTCCAAGGTCATGGAGGTCACCTCTGTCACAGATTCGGCCGTCCGGATCCCCATGGAGCGGGCCCTCATCAAGATGGGCATCTTCCTGATCAAGGAGCGGGAGAGCGGCCTGGACGGCGACACCGTCACCAGGGCCTTCCGCATGATTCTGGCATAAAGGAGGCAGCGACATTATGGAACGTATGGACCAAGACATGCCGTTCCTGCTGCAGTACGAGCATGTGGCGTGGTTTGAAGACGGCAGAGTCCGCATCCTGGACCGCCGGGTCTATCCCACAGAAGTCCGGTTCGTGGAGTGCACGGACTACCATGAGGTGGTCCGGGCCATCGCGGACATGGTGACCCAGAGCGCGGGACCCTATACCGCCGTGGGCATGGGCATGGCCCTGGCCGCCTGGCAGGCCCGGGACAAGGGCGCCCAGGAGCAGGAGGCGTTTTTGCAGCAGGCGGCCTATGACCTGGCCCACGCACGGCCCACCACCGCCAACCGGTACGGCCAGATCACCTACCGCTGCGCCGACGTGGCGAAGGAGGCCCTGGCCGCCGGCCGGGACCCGGTGGAGGCCATCGTGACGTCCACGGTGGAGTCCCTGAACCGCCGGTACAGCACCATGCAGGTGGTGGGGGACTACCTGGCGGATCTGATTCCCAACGGCGGATCCATCCTGACACAGTGCTTCGGCGAGACCATCATCGGCACGGTGATCCGGGCCGCCAGGCGGCAGAACAAGACCTTCCGGGCCTATTGCGCGGAGACGCGGCCCTATCTGCAGGGCGCCCGGCTCACGTCCAGCTGCTTTGCCCAAATGGGCATCGAGACCACGGTCCTGACGGACAACATGATCGCCTACGCCATGGAGCGGGAGGGCATCGACCTCTTCACCTCGGCGGCGGACTCCATCGCCTGGGACGGCCATATCGCCAACAAGATCGGCACCTTCCAGATCGCCATCCTGGCCAAGTATTTCGGCGTGCCCTACTACGTCACCGGCATCCCGGACCGGGAGAAGCGGACGAAGGACGACATCGTCATCGAGATGCGGGATCCCGCCCAGGTGCTCTCTTACCGGGGCATCCCCAATACGGTGCCGGAGGTGAAGGCCATCTACCCGTCCTTCGACGTGGTGCCGCCCCACCTGATCTCCGGTGTGGTGACCGACAAGGGCGTGTACGTGCCCTACCTGCTGGGGAAGTATTTTGATTCCGAAGTCAAACAGTTCTATTGAGTGCAAGGAGTGACTGCGATATGAAAGCCTATGTGCGTGCGCCCTATTCCGAGGACTGCCTGCAGGAGCTGCGGCAGATGTTCGACGAGGTGGTCTACGAGCCCTGGACCGCCACCGGCGAGCGGTACTACGAGGACGAGATGCTGGAAAACCTGCGGCGGGTGCAGCCGGACGTGCTGATCACCGAGCTGGACCGGGTGACGGAGAAGGTCCTCAGCGGCTATGACGGACTGCGGGTCATCGGCGACTGCCGGGGGACCCCGGCGAATCTGGATGTGGAGGCCTGCACCCGCCACGGCGTGCCCATCCTCTGCACCCCCGGCCGCAACACCCAGGCGGTGGCCGAGATGGTGGTGGGGCTGATCCTCACCGTCATGCGGAAGACCATTCCCGCCACCCAGTGGGTGAAGGACGGCAAGTGGGTCACCGGAACCACGCCCTACTATCTGTGGATGGGCAACGAGCTCCAGGGCAAGAAGGTGGGCTTTGTGGGCTTCGGCGCCATCAGCCACGCCGTGGCCAAGATCCTGGACGGCTTTGACTGCCAGATCTCCTTCTACGATCCCTTCCTCCCCGGCGACCAGGGCCACTACCATAAGGCCTCTCTGGAGGACGTGTTCTCCCAGAGCGATATCGTGACGCTGCACCTGCCGGTGACGGACTCCACCCGGGGCATGATCACGGAGCCGCTGCTGCGGTCCATGAAGCCCACGGCGCTGTTCGTCAACGCCGCCCGGTCCGCCATCGTGGACTACGACGCCCTGGAGCGGGTGCTGCGGGATGAGGCCATCGCCGGCGCCATCATCGACGTGCTGGACACGGAGCCCCCGGAGGAAAAGGACCTGGCCCTGCTGAAGTGCCCCAACGTGCTGCTGACGCCCCACATCTGCGGCGCCACCTATGAGGTGACGGACCACCAGTCCCGGATCCTGAACGACCGGCTGCGCAAATGGCTGGCGGGGGAGGACCTGGAGCACACGGTCTACAACCGGGACGTTCTGAAAGCGTGAGCCCATGCGCCATGTACTCTTGGTAGACCTGGGCACGGGCAACACCCGGGTGGCCCTGGCGGACTCCGCCGGCACCATTTCGGACATGCGCACCTATACAAATTCGTATTACCGGGACGACGCCTATGAGGACGCCCAGTACTTCCTGCCGGCGGAGTGGGAGGAGCGGATCCTCCGGGGATGCCGGGAGCTGTGTGAGGCCCACCCGGAGATCCGGGTGAGTGCCGTCTCGTCCGCCGGCGCCCGGCAGAGCTTCGTGCTGCTGGACCGGGAGGGCAAGGCCTTTTACGGCCTGCCCAACATCGACAACCGGGGCCGGTCCTTCATGGACCAGGTCCCGGACCCGGAGGAGGTCTACCGCCTCTCCGGCAAGTGGTGCACGGAGGACTTCGGCGCCGCCAAGCTGCTGGGCCTGCGCCAGCGCCGCCCGGAGCTGTATGAGAAGATCAGCCAGGTCACCAGCATCAGCGAGTGGATCGGTCAGATCTTCACGGGCCGGACGGTGATGGAGCCCTCCCAGGCCTGCGAGTCCCAGCTCTACGACATCCGGGAGCGGCGCTGGTCCGACAAACTCTGCCGGGCCTACGGCGTGGATCCCGCCATCCTGCCGCCCCTGGAGAACGCCGGGGCCGTGCTGGGACCGGTGCTCCCCAAATGGAGAGAGGCCCTGCACATGGCGGAGGACGCCGTCTTCATCGTGGGCGGGGCAGACACCCAGATCGCTCTGCGGCAGACGGAAATCCGGCCGGGGGACATCGCGGTGGTCTCCGGCACCACCTCGCCGGTGGTGACCCTGATGAAAGAGGCCTTCTATGATCCCCGGCAGCGGGTCTGGACGGATGCCAACCTCCGGGGCGAAGGGTACCAGGTGGAGATGAACCCCGGCGTCACCGGCCTGAACTACCAGCGGGTCCGGGAGAACCTCTACGGCGACTGGACCTACGAGGAGCTGGAGGCCGCCTATGAACAGAAGACGGATTTTGCCTGCACGGCGTCGTTTTCCTCGCTGCTGTTCTACCAGCGGCGCTCGCTGCGGAAGGGCGGATTTTTCCTGCCGTCCCCGCTGGGGGCCGGCGTGGACCGGGTGGATCTGATCTGGGCCGTGCTGGCGGACATCGCCTGCTCCATTTACGAGCAGTTTCAGAATCTCTCCGACTTGACGGAAAATCGCGCCCCTGCTATTCTGGGATGTGGGGGAGGCTTTCAGTCCAGGGCGCTCTGTCAGATGCTGGCGGACCTCTCCGGAAGGGAGCTGGTGCTGCGGCCGGGCTTTGAGCAGGCCACGGTCCAGGGGCTGATCCAGCTGTGCGATGAGACGATGGGGGAGCCCTCTCTTCACGCGGATGGGACTGCCATCCGCTATACCCCCAGAAAAGAACAGCTGATCCACCGGTATTACCCGGTGTGGCTGGAAAACCGGAACCATGCCAACGGCGTCTGCTGACGGCATTCTTCATAAGTGAACAGGAACTGAAAAAACAGAAACAGGAGGCATTTCACCATGCTGATGCAAGAGGAAAGAGAACTGGTCGTCGAGTACGGCAAGAAAATGAGCGCCGATCGCCTGAGCACCGGTACCAGCGGCAATATCAGTATCTACAATGCCGAGAAGGGCCTGATGGCCATCAGCCCCTCCGGCATGGACTACTTCTCCACCAAGCCGGAGGACGTGGTCATCACGGACCTGGATGCCAACATCGTGGACGGCAGCCGCAAGCCCTCCAGCGAGTGGGCCCTGCACACCACCTTTTACAAGCATAAGCCCCACGCCAGAGCCGTGGTCCACACCCACTCCATGTACTGCACCACGTTCGCCGTACTGGGCCAGCCCATCCGGGCTGTCCACTATGTGATCGGCGACGCCGGCGTGGACACGATCCCCTGCGCGCCCTACCGGCTGTTCGGCACGGTGGAGCTGGCGGAGGCCGCTATGGAAGTCTGCGGAGAGAGCGACGCCGTCCTGCTGGGCAACCACGGCCTGGTGGTCTGCGGCAAGGACATCAAGAGCGCCTACAGCCTGGCCTGCAACATGGAGTATATCGCGGAGCTGCAGTACCGTGCCATGTGCATCGGCAAGCCCAATGTCCTGACGGACGAGCAGATGGCGCAGGTCATGGAGAAGTTCAAGTCCTACGGCCAGCCCAACAGCGGCAAGAAGGGCTATTGAGAGGAACGAGACCATGAACGATTTTGACTTTTACAGCCCCACATACTTTGTATTCGGCCGGGGCAGGGAAGCGGAGGCCGGGACGTATGTGAAGAAGTTCGGAGGCTCCCGGGTGCTGGTGCTCTACGGCGGCCACTCCGCCAAGAAGTCCGGCCTGCTGGACCGGGTGCTTGCCTCGCTCAACGGCGCCGGGCTCCACACGGTGGAACTGGGCGGCGTCAAGCCCAACCCCCGCAGCGGCCTGGTGTATGAGGGCATCGACCTGTGCCGGAAGGAGGGGATCGACTTCCTGCTGGCCGTGGGCGGCGGCAGCGTCATCGACACCGCCAAGGCCATCGCCATCGGCGTGCCCTACGAGGGCGACTTCTGGGACTTCTTCTCCGGCAAGGTGCCGGAAAAGGCCTTGCCGGTGGGCACGGTGCTGACCATTGCCGCCTCCGGCAGCGAGGGGTCTCCCGACTCCATCATCACCAATGAGAAGACCCTGGACAAGAACAGCGCCGAGGCGGACTGCCTGCGGCCCTGTTTCTCCATCCTGGATCCGGCCCTGACGGAGAGTCTGCCGCCCTATCAGACGGCATGCGGCGTCACGGACATCATGGCCCACGCCTTCGAGCGGTACTTCACCAACACGGAGGACGTGGAGGTGACGGACCGCCTGCTGGAGGGCGTGCTGCTCACCATGCTCCACGAGGGCCCCCGGGTGATGGCGGATCCCCATGACTACGGTGCCCGGGCAAACATCATGTGGGCGGGCATGGTCTGCCACAACGACATGATGGGCGTGGGCCGCAAGCAGGACTGGAACAGCCACCATCTGGAGCATGTGCTCTCCGCCCTGTACGACTGCGCCCACGGCGCGGGCCTGGCGGTGATCATGCCCGCCTGGATGCGCTACTGCGCGGACCATCACGACGGCCTCCGCATGGCACAGATGGCGGTGCGGGTGTTCGGCTGCCAGATGGACTTCGCCGATCCCCGGCGGACGGCGCTGGAGGGCATTGCGGCCTTCCGGGCGTTCCTGAAGTCCATGGGGATGCCCCTGACGTTTGCCGAGATCGGCGCCGATCCGGCGGACATCCCCAAGCTGGTGGAGATGAACCACGTGGGCAACGGCGTCACCGGCGGCTATGTGGGCCTGACCAGCGACGCCATCCGGGAGATCTACGAGATCGCCGCCGGACTGAGAGACTGAGACAACAGAAGCAACGAGCGTATTGGAAACATTGGAAAGGCAGGAATCACTACCATGAGCGAACAAAAGAAGCTGGGCTTTGCCACCCGTCAGATCCACGCCGGAAGGATCGAGAACGCCGCCGGCGCCCTGTGCGCGCCCATTTATCAGACGTCCACCTTTGCCTTCTCCTCCGTGGAGCAGGGCGGCGCCCGCTTTGCCGGGCAGGAGGATGGATATATCTACACCCGTCTGAGCAACCCCTCTCTGGCCGCGGTGGAGCTGAAGCTGGCTTCTCTGGAAAACGGTGAGGCGGCCCTGGTCACCGCCTCCGGCATGGGCGCCATCGCAGCCGCCATCTGGACCTCCGTGGCGGCCGGCGACGAGGTGGTGGCTAGCGACACGCTGTACGGCTGCACCTTCTCTCTGCTGAGCCACGGCGTGGCCAAGTTCGGCGTGAAGGCGAACTTTGTGGACATGACCGACATCGCCAACCTGAAGGCCGCCCTGACGGAGAAGACCAAGGTGGTCTATCTGGAGACCCCCTGCAACCCCACCATGAAGATCGTGGACATCGCCGCAGCGGCCAAGGCCGCCCACGACTATAACCCCGACATCCGGGTCATCGTGGACAACACCTTCTGCACGCCGTATCTGCAGCGCCCGCTGGAGCTGGGGGCAGACGTGGTGGTCCACAGCGCCACCAAGTATCTCAACGGCCACGGCGACGTGATCGCCGGCGTCATCGTGGGCGAAAAGGCATTTATCGACGCGTGCCGGGGCTTCGGCCTGAAGGACATGACCGGTGCCGTCATGAGCCCCTTTGACGCCTTCCTGCTGGCCCGGGGCCTGAAGACCCTGGATATCCGGATGGAGCGCCACTGCGCCAACGCACAGAAGGTGGCGGCGTTCTTCCACGGCCATCCCGCGGTGGCAAAGGTCTACTATCCCGGCCTGGACGACTTTGAGGGCCATGAGATCGCGGCCAGGCAGATGAAGCTGCCCGGCGGCATGATGGCCATCGAGCTCAAGTCCGGCCGCGAGGCCACTGCCGCAGCCCTGAACAAGCTGCAGCTGTGCACCATCGCCGTCTCCCTGGGCGATGCGGAGACCCTGGTGGAGCATCCCGCCACCATGACCCACTCCACCTACACCGCTGAGGAGCTGAAGATGGCCGGCATCTCCGAGGGCCTGGTGCGCATCAGCATCGGCCTGGAGGACCCGGAGGACATCATCGCGGACTTCAAGTCCGTGCTGGATCCGCTGGTGTGAGCTGTCCGCCCAGGAAAAAGGAAAAGAGTCCCGCGCCGCAGGCGCGGGGCTCTTTTTTGCGGGTCTGAGGGGCTACGGCGGGCGCAGTCAGCCGGCGGAACCGGCCTTGTACGCCTCGCCCCAGCTCTGCATGGCGTCCAGAATGGGCTTGAGGCTGCGGCCCAGGTCCGTCAGGGTGTACTCCACCCGGGGCGGCACCTCCGGATAGACTGTGCGGATCAGCAGACCGCTCTGCTCCATCTCCCGGAGCTGAGAAGTCAGCACCTTCTGGGACACGTTCCCCACGGACTTTTTCAGCTCGCCGAAGCGTTTCGTTCCCGGCATCAGGTCCCGGAGGATCAGCACCTTCCACTTGTCGCTGATCAGCGTCAGCGTGGTCTCCACCGGGCAGGCCGGAAGCGTCTTTGCCGCTGCTGCCATCAAACACCCTCCTGACGGTTTCTTTTTGGTAGTATATCCTGATTTTACTGTACCGCCCTGCGGGGCGTCAAGTGCAAAGCGCAGCGATTTGAAAAAAATTCCGGACAGGGGAAGGGGCCTCCAAAGCCTTGAAACGGCCCGATCGTTTCTTGCTGGTAACTGCCAAAAAGTTACCGGTCGGTACCTATCCCACAAAATTGTGCGTACTTTTCAAGAGGATTTATTTGGGCTATGATGCAGTCACAAGGACGGGAAACGCCCCGCCGAACAACATCTCAAAGGAGAAATGCATCATGAAGCACGCCAAGAAGATCTGCGCCCTGTCCGTAACGGCTGCCCTGTCCCTGGCCCTGGCCGCTCCCGCCGCCGCGGCGGACTACACTGTCCAGCGGGGCGACTCATTGTGGAAGATCGCCCGGGAACAGCTGGGAGACGGCACCCGCTGGGGCGAGCTCTATGCTGCCAACCGGGATACCGTCCGCGCCCCCAGCCTGATCTACGCCGGCCAGGTGCTGAAGATCCCCGGCAGCGGGGAGGGGACCGCCCCGTCCGCGCCTGCGGAGGAGACCATGCCCGCCGTGGAGTCCACGACCCGGACGGAAAAGGCTCTGGCCCTCATCCGCACCTTCGCCACCGGCGACACCGAGACCGCCGCCCGCCTGCTGGACGAGAACTACATCCAGCACAACCTGGCCTACGGCACCGGGGAGGCCGCTTTCCTGGGTTCGGTGGAGTACCTGGCCTCCGCCCCGGTCAAGACCACGGTGAACAACATCCGGGCCTTTGAGGACGGGGACTATGTGTTCCTCCAGACCGTCTACAACTTCGCCGGAGCGGGGGAGCAGGTGGCCTTTGACATCTTCCGCTTTGACGAGGACGGGGAGATCGCGGAGCACTGGGACAACCTGGCCGCGCTGGTGGACCAGCCCAACCCCTCCGGCCGCACTCAGATCGACGGTGCCATGGAGATCACCGACCTGGACAAGACTGAGGAGAACCGGCAGCTGGTGAAGAACTTCCTCTACGACGTGATGCAGGGCAACAATCCTGACAAGACGGCCGATTACTTTGACGGCGACGCCTATCTCCAACACAACACCGCCATCGCCGACGGCGTATCCGGCCTGAACGCCGCCCTGTCCGCCCTGGCCCAGCAGGGCATCCAGATGATTTACGACGAGACCCACATGGTGCTGGCCCAGGGAAACTACGTCCTGGCGGTGAGCGAGGGCACCTACGGCGGCGCGCCCACCAGCTACTACGACCTGTGGCGGGTGGAGAACGGCAAGATCGCCGAGCACTGGGACGTGATGGAGACCATCGCCGACCAGTCCACCTGGCAGAACGACAACGGCAAGTTCTGACAGACCCACCGTTACCGGCAGGTAACTATACCACAGTATTGTGCGTACTTTACGGCAGACGCCGCCAGCGTTACCATAGAGCCAGCAAAACGGAGTCACGAAAGGGTGTTTATCATGAATGAAAAGGCAAAGAAGTACGTGGACCTGTTCCGCCAGGTGAAAATCGCCACCGCCGCCACGGTGGACGCAGAAGGCCATCCTCAGGCCCGGATCATCAACGTGATGCTGGCAGAGGACGATGGCATGTACATCGTCACCGCCAAGGGCAAGCCCTTCTACAAGCAGCTGGAGGAGACCGGCGAGATCGCCCTGGCCGCCATGTGCCCGGACTGCCAGTCCCTGAAATTCACCGGCAGGCTGCGGGTAGCGGACAAGGCCTGGGTGGACAAGGTCTTTGAGCAGAACCCCGGCATGAATGAGGTCTATCCCGGCGAGAGCCGCTATATCCTGGACGCCTTTCACATCTACCAGGGCCACGGGGAGTGGTTCGATCTGCTCCACTATCCCATCTCCCGGGAGACCTTCGCCTATGGCGGAGACGAGGAGGAGCACAACGGCTTCGAGATCACGGACAGCTGCATCGGCTGCGGCGCCTGCGCCCAGGCCTGCCCCCAGCAGTGCATCGTTCCGGGCTCGCCCTACCAGATCCACTGGGAGCACTGCCTCCAGTGCGGCCGGTGCGTGGAGCACTGCCCGGCGGGCGCCATCCGCCGTCTGCATCCGTAACCCATAATGGAACTTCTGCGGGAAATTTTCACCCTGTACTGGGAGCGGGCGGACTGGTTTGGAGAGCTGCTGCTGGCCCACATGGGCCTGGCCCTGGCCGCCATCGCCATGTCCGGCACCATCGGCCTGCTGGCGGGGATCTGGATCGCCCAGCATCCCCGCTTCGCCCCGCCGGTGATGGGGGTGTGCAATGTGCTTTACACCATCCCCGCCATCTCCCTGCTGGGGATCCTGATCCCCTTCACCGGGATCGGCAACCGGACCGCCGTCATCGCCCTGACCCTCTACGGCATCATGCCCATGGTCCGCAACACCTATGTGGGCCTCATCTCCCTGGACCCGGACATCCTGGAGGCCGCGGAGGGCATGGGCAGCACCCGGATGCAGGCCCTGTTCCGGGTGAAGCTGCCCATGGCCGCCGGGGTGATCCTGGCGGGCGTGCGGAACATGGTGGTCATGACCATCTCCGTGGCGGGCATCGCCTCCTTCGTGGGGGCGGGCGGCCTGGGGGTGGCCATCTACCGGGGCATCACCATCTACAACCCGGCCATGACGGCGGCAGGCAGCATCCTGATCGCCCTGCTGGCCATCGTCTGCGACCTGGCGCTGGGGGCGCTGGAACGCTATTTCAAAAAGAGAGGATCCTGAACCATGAAATGTTTCAAACGGCTGCTCTCCGCCGGGCTGGCCCTGGCCATGACGCTGACCCTGGCCGCCTGCGGCACCACTTCTGGTGAGAACGCCGGCCAGGACACCGCCTCCAGCGAGCCGGTGCGCATCGCCACAAAACCCATGACCGAGCAGTACATCCTGGGGGAGATGCTGGGCCTTCTCATTGAGCAGGCCGGCTACGACGTGGAGATCACCAAGGGTGTGGGCGGCGGCACCAGCAACATCCAGCCCGCCATGGAGGCAGGGGAGTTTGACCTGTACCCGGAGTACACCTCCAGCGGCTGGGTGCTGGTGCTGGACCACCAGGCCGAGGGCGTGGACGATGAAGAGATGTTCGCCCAGCTGCAAGAGGAGTATGAGGAGAACTTTGGCATGACCTGGGTGGGCATGTACGGCTTCAACAACACCTTTACCGTGGCGGTCCGGGGCGATGTGGCTGAGCAGTACGGCCTGGAGGACACCAGCGACCTGGCGGCGGTAGCCGGGGAGCTGACCTTCGGCGGCAACCCGGACTACATCGAGCGGGAGGACGGCTTCGGCGCCCTGTGTCAGACCTACGGCCTGGAGTTCGGCGACGTGGTGGACATCGACATCGGCCTGAAGTATCAGGCCCTGGCCGGCGGAGACATCGACGTGACCAACGCCTTCACCACCGACGCCCAGCTGGCAAACCCGGACACAGACCTGGTGACCCTGGCGGACGACAAACACCTGCAGGTGAACTACTTCTGCTCCACCGTGGTGCGGCAGGACGCCCTGGAGAAATTCCCCGGCCTGGAGGACGTGCTGCTGCAGATGGACGGCATTCTCACCGATCAGGAGATGGCCTCCCTGAACTACCAGGTGGAGGTGGAGGGCCTGGACGAGCAGGACGTGGCCCGGGACTTCCTGACCCAGAAGGGCCTGCTGGAGGCGTGACATGGCGGAGCCCATCATCCGGTTTGAGGCCGTTTCCAAGTCCTATGGAGGACAGCCGGTCTTAAAGAACTTCTCCCTGGACGTGCTGCCCGGCGAGCTTCTGACCATCATCGGCCGGTCCGGCTGCGGCAAGACCACGGCGCTGAAGCTGGTCAACGGCCTCATCACGCCGGATGCGGGCCGGGTCCTGGTCCAGGGGGAAGACGTGGCCAAGACGGACCCGGTGGCACTGCGCCGCCGCATCGGCTACGCCATCCAGAGCGTGGGCCTGTTCCCCCACATGACGGTGGAGAAGAACATCGCCTATGTGCCCGCCATTTCCCATCTGGAGGGGTGGAAGGGCCCAGCGCGGCGGGAGCGGGTGAGCGCCCTGCTGCGGCAGGTGGGGCTGGACCCGGCCCTGGCGGACCGGTATCCCCGGGCCCTCTCCGGCGGGCAGCGCCAGCGGGTGGGCATTGCCCGGGCCCTGGCGGCGGGGCCGGAGATCCTGCTGATGGACGAGCCCTTCGGCGCTGTGGACGAGATCACCCGGGGTCAGCTGCAGGAGGAGATCCTTCGGATCCACCGGGAGAGCGGCATCACCATCCTGTTCGTGACCCACGACATCGCCGAGGCCCTGAAGCTGGGCACCCACACCCTGGTCATCGACAAAGGAACCGTACAGCAGTGTGCCCAGCCGGAGGAGATCCTGCGCCATCCCGCCATGGACTTTGTGCGGGAGCTGGTGGAGCCCCAGCGGCGGAGAGACTCGATTCTACAGCGGCGACGTCTTCCGCTGTGAGCTGCGGCTGCCGTCCGCTCCGGCTGGGGCAGGTGGCGCGGCGTGAGAAACGATGCGGAGCGCAGATCCGCACATGCAGCGGCAGCCGTCAGCAAGGAAAAAGCGTGGACATCCGGGGAGATGTCCACGCTTTTCCGCTGCCGGGGGTCCGGTATCTGCCTTATCGCCGGACAGCGCGGCGTGTGATGCTTCCACCGGGCGGCACCGCCGCTCTGAAAGCGATCTGCAGCAGCAAAATGCCCGCAATCAGCAGCAGGAGCTGTGCGGCCAGGACTGCTGCCGGAAGGACGAAATCCGGGTCCAGAACGCCCAGGGTCAGGGGATGGGCCGTGAAGAAGCTGCCGCTCCACAGCCCCAGCACCTCCGGCAACGGCAAGGCCACCAACAGAAATGGGACTGCCATCCACATATACACCAGCCAGGATCGCAGCCGCCCCAGCAGCCAGCCGCTCCCCAGGGCAAATACCAGGGCCGGCAGAAGGGTCACCAGGGCCGGGAGCAGCAGGCTCCCCCAGCTGTACCAGCGGAACATGCGGCCGTAGAACACCGCTGCCTCTGCCATGCACAGCAGGCTCAGCAGTACACCTCCCGTCAGGGCCGCGGCGCACCGGGCCAAAGCGTACTGCTTGGGCGGCATGGGCGCGGCGTCCGTGAGGATCGCCGTCCGCCGGGCCTGGGGAGAGGTGTAGAAGGTCAAAAAGAACAGCATCCCGATCCACAGCAGAGGCATCATCCGGGAGAGGTAGTCCCCAAAGCTCCAGGGGGAGAAGGGTGCGGTGTGGGCCACACCCAGAATGGTTACGGCATGCAGCACAAACGCCCCATATAAAAGCAGCACAACAGCCAATCCAATAAAAAACTTGTTCCACAGCAGCCTGCGGCACTCGTATCGAAAAATCTTACCCAAGGTTCAAATCCTCCTCCGTCAGATGGCAAGCATCCAAAAATTCCTGGTAGGTCAGATAGGGATACATGGGATCCAGCTCCCGGTTGAACAGGTCGTGGAGGATCTGGTCCATGGCCTCCTCGCCGCCCACCAACTGCTCCGCCTTCAGGATTTTCAGGGGCATCTCGTTGTACTGCCGCACCCGGGACAGGCTGTTGGAGATGGCAAGCTGCTCATTCTCCGGCAGCATCTCCAGATACTCCGGGCGGCGGACATAGAAGTTCAGGTAGTAGTCGTCCACCGCCTGCTGCCACTGGTCCACATAGTGCTCCCGGGCATAGTCCTCGCCGTATAGCTCCTTGACGATGCGGTAGGTGGTGTAGACGGTCAGGCCCTCGGCGGACCAGGGGGTGGTAGAATCGACCGTATCGAACATATTGCCCAGGCCCCACCACTGGTGGACCAATTCGTGGATGAAGGTCTCGCCGGGGACGGCCCCCTTGCTGGTATCTTCCAGGTTGGCGATGGTGAAGTCTGCCTCATCCAGCAGACTGGCCCCGCCCACGGCGTAGCCGCCGCCGGCCACCCGGCTCTGGATGAGCTTCAGGGTCTCCCCGGTGCCATAGGACAGTTTCCCGTAGTGCTCGGTGCAGTAGTCCACCACGGCCTTCACCGCGTCTACCGCACCGACCGCCTCCATGACGGACTGGTGCTTGCGGCCGTAGTAGAATTCGATGGTCATGCCCCCGGCCTCGATCTGCTCACAAATATAGTCACCGGCATACAGAATGCCGCCGGCGCTGTTGGCCTCATAGCGCCAGGTCCTGGTGCCGTCGGCGTTCTCTGATAGGACCTCCGCCTCGCTGGAACTGAAGGGAATGGCGATCGTGGAATCAGGCAGGGTAATCTCGATCTCGGCGGGATAGCCCGCCTCTCCGGGCATGACATTCATCACCCGGGGCGAGAGGGCCGAGTTCTCCAGGCAGAGGTATTCACTGCTCAGCTCCTTGCCGCCCTGCATGGTTGCCATGCTCTCCTGGGGGAACCCGCTGTACTCCATAGTCAACTTTACTTCCTCCTCAGCGGGAATGGTGACTTCCAGCAGGGCCTCATTGTACTCCTGGTAGTCGCTCACTGTGAAGGGCACGTCTGTACCGCCCACCTGGACGTTGGAGATGGTGTATCCCGGGTTGATGCCGAAGGAGATGCTCTGCTCCTGGCCGGAGGTATTCTGGAACCGGTAGGAGGCCCGGCCTGTCACCGTACCGGCATCCGTGTCCGGGAACACCTGGGCAGTGCGGCGGACAAAGGTGACGCCTTCGGCGTAGGGGATCTCATAGAAGGACATGACCGTCAGGTCCGGGTTGCTGTTGTCGATGAAGGGCTGGGCGGCATACGCGGTACCGGAGCAGGCCAGCAGGGCCAGGGCAACGGTCGGACGGTAGATCCGCCGGACGCTCTGGATCAGGGAGCCGAAGATACCCTTTCCGTACTGCCGGATGCAGAGATAGGAGACTGTCCACACCCCGGCCAGAGCCGCCAGCCAGGTCAGGCGCATCCAGGCCACCGACCGGAACACCCGGAAGTTGGAGAAGTCGTCGGACAGGGCCCACACGCAGGGGTTCAGCCAGCACAGCTGCCATTCTGCCGACCACACCGTCAGGCTCAGGGCGCAGAAGGCGATGAACAGCACCATGGACAGGTCCGCCCGGCGGGTGAACTGGTACGCGGCGGCCGCCGCCAGGATGCCCAGTGGCAGCGCCAGCCCCATGAGCAGCAGATAGGCCAGCAGAAAGTTTACGCCGGTGAACACGGAACCGATCAGCCCCGCACTGATAGGGAGCCAGACCAGCATGGTGAGACCTGCGGTCAGCACCGCCGCGGTAAGCAGGGCCAGCAGGCGCGTCAGGGCCGTGGTCAGGGGAGACACTACCGCGTCGGTGAGGATGTCCACCCGGCTGCGGCGGGCCCGGTCCAGCTCAAAGATGGCCAGCAGGCCGAAAAGGATGGCCCCGGCCGCACCCCCTGCGATGGCAGGGTTGGCCAGATACATGGAGAGCATGGTGGTGGACGTGGCGGGCTTGTAAAGCACCAGCCCCAACACTGGGGAGAGGACCGTCAGCGCCATGATCAGCCAGGTCAGGCGGCTCTGAAGCAGCCGCCGCAGTTCCAAAGGGAAAAGCCGCATCGTCTTCATTGTGCCGCCTCCCGGGAGATGAGATAGAGGTAGGCGTCCTCCAGCGTGGGCTCCTCCGCCTGGACATAGGGCGGCAGCTGGTCCGCCACGGCCCGGCAGCGGACGCCCTGACTGGTATTCACCCGGGCGGTGATATGGAGACCCTGCTCCTGTGTCTCGTCCTTCTCCCAAAAGACGCCCACATGGCCGGCGGCAGACGCGATCAGCTGCTCCGGCGTGCCGGTGAAGCGGATCTGCCCGTGGTGGATGACCACGATCTGGTCGCACACCGACTGCACATCCTCGATGATGTGGGTGCTGAGGAGCACCAGCCGGTCCTGGGCGGTGCGGGAGAACAGGTTGCGGAAGTGGATGCGCTCCTCCGGGTCCAGGCCCACCGTGGGCTCGT
>ENA-ORNG01000474-ORNG01000474.1-human-gut-metagenome-genome-assembly--contig:-NODE-474-length-34838-cov-5.610212_pt1 | contig 34838 bp, 40 predicted proteins | sample MGYA00242113_ERZ509018 | MGnify/ENA primary metagenome ERZ509018 (study PRJEB26280, sample SAMEA2338711) | human gut metagenome | biome: human gut; feature: human-associated habitat; material: faeces... | reverse complement strand
GGAAAGAATATGTTGCTTTGTTTGTTCACTCATTGCACGCCTCCTCAAACATTGCTTCCCGTATGCAGTCCTTCATCAAAAGCATTTGTGCATCCTCGTTGTCCTGATACTCACTGTACTGTGGCAGGCTCATTTTCCGCTCAAACTTTGCCTTTGCCTTCTCCATAACATTCATATGCTCACTACCCCTCTGAATCGGTAATTCTTTGCTGGATCCGGTTTAATATTGACGATATACCGCCCACACCGCTGCGCAATCCTGCCAGCTGTTGCGCTGTCAAGCTGATTAAGTTCATCCAAACTGCGCTCTGTCGATATGATCGTGATTGCATCCGATCGAATCGCCCTTGCATTGATAATCTCAAAAGCTATTGTCAAATCAGCATCTGTTACCTTGCCTTTAAACAGGTCATCAATGTAAAGCACATCTGTTTTGATATATTTATGCAATATATTTGCATAATCTTCTGTAGCCTGCAGCTTTAATTCCTTGACTGCGCTTGTCCACTGCATATAGATTGCGCTCTTTCCTTTGTGTATGTAATCATTGACGATAGCGGAACAAATGTGCGTTTTTCCTGTTCCGCTCTGTCCTGCCATCATGTACCATTCGCCATGCTGATTTGCAATATAGTACCGCGCACCGTTTACAAACGTTTGCTGCCAGCTCTCTGTGATCTCGTAGTTATCCAGGCTTTTTTGGAGCAGCTCACCCATTCCGCTGCGCTGTGCTCTTTGGATGCTTCTCCGCCGATTCATGCACACACACTCTGTAAGGCTCTCAGAGCCATTTTCGTCTATACCCATTACAAAACCTTTGTTATTGCATAAATCGCACTGCAAGCCATCCAGAGAGCCGCAGGACGCATTATAGCTCTTTACTTTCAAAGCAATGGTGTATTCTTCGCTGTGTTCGACGGGTTTGAGCTGCTGTGCAAGGAGAAAAGCCTGCTTTGCCGGTGGAACATCAGACAGGCTAAATGACAGTCCCGATGTGAGATAAGTCGATAGCTCCTGCACGGTCTTTGTTTTTATCAGTTCCCTTGCTAGTTTGACGTCCATCCTTGTCCCTCCTCTCCCAGTTGCGCACAGTAGCTTTCCAGTCTTTCATTGAGCTTTTGCCCACTTTCCAGCCGTTAGCCTCGTAGTAGTCCACAAAACGCTCAGCATCTACACTGTTGTTTCTTTCCTGACAGTATGCTCTTACTTCTTCGACAGTAGGCTTGATAAATCTGGGTGTGGTGGAGTGCTTGCGCTCTGGGGATTGGTCCCCCTCTTTATTTATCCTATCCTTACCTAACCTATCCTTACCTAACCTATCCTCGGTATACGGTTTGTATTCGGTGCTGGATACATCTTGTATACAGACTGTATCCGTGTTGTATACAGGAGATGAAAAATCGCATAAACAAGCGGTATTTTTTCCATTCAAAGAATAAGCTCCTGTCTCACTTTCTGTCAGCATAGACTTTTCTTCTCGGTAATCAGTTTCGTGATACCTGTCTTTTGGGATATAGTTGTGTACCTTCCAGTCTCGTATTACGCAAACGCCGCTTTCAAACGGAATCAAGTATCCTTTGGCAACCAGAAGTTTAAGATCATCCTCGCTGCAACCTACCATCCGGGTGATACGTTTTGGAGATGCAACAAACCCATCATCATCTGCTCTTACAGACAAGTCGTAATAAAGCAGTCTGGTTGATACCGGCATATCCAGAAACAAGTCGGTATCAACCACTTTTTTGGAAATCATGCGTCTTTCAGCCACTTTATCGCCCCCTAAAATGGCAGATCTTCATCATCTTCGGAGATTTCCCGGAAGTCGTCTATTGTGGTCTGTGGCGGAGGTGCAAACGTCTGTGCTGGAGCCGGTGGAGGTGGAGCAAAGTCATCTCTCTCAATATCGGCACTTGGCTTGCTTGCCTTTTCGCCTGTGAAGTGCGTCTGTGATACCACAATCTCTGTTGCAGTACGCTTGTTTCCGTTCTTGTCCTCATAGGATCTGGTTTGGATGCTGCCTTCTACGGCAATCAGGCTACCTTTTCGGAAATACTGATTGACAAATCGTGCTGTATGTTCCCATGCAACGCAGGAAAGAAAATCAGTGGCTTTCTTGTCACCATATCCTCGATCTACTGCCAGAGTAAAAGAAAGAACATCTTTTCCGGTTTGTGTTCGTTTTAGTTCTGGTTCTGATGTCAATCTGCCCATCAAACAAACATAATTCATGTTATACCCTCCATCTTAATTTCTTGCATAAGTTTTCATCAAGCCTGATTCCTGTAATGTGATACTTTTTATCAAAGGAAGCCTGTCCAATCTGGTCAACTTCCGCATGATGCTGCCTGCACAGTGGCTGCACAAGCTGCCCTAAATGGTGAATCTGCCGCCGGTCTCTGCCCATGCCTACACGTTCGACCTCGTGAATGTCCGCTTTCTTTCCGCAGATTGCACAGCGGCGGTTTGCAACACAAGCATATAAATACCGCTCGATGTCCTCGCATCGGTTGAGCAGGCTGTCACGGCATGGAATATTATGTTCTACGGCTAAGTCAATGAGGTATGATATAAAGTCCCTTGCCGTGCTCACATCGCAATTTGACAAGCTGAACAGGTTGATATCAAGCAGCTCGCAATAATGATATTCGAGTTGTTTCCTTACTGCTTCACTGTCTGTGGTATCGATCAGGTAAAGCAGTTGCAACCGCCGAAGCTCTTCCTGATATTGCCGCTTGTCCTTTGCCCATGTTGCCCAGTCTGCAATGTCCCGAACCATGGCAAATATCTTCCTGCGCTGTGCTGGGGTTATGGTGCGACCGTCCACAAGCCGCACCTCGCACTCTGTAATGCCTTGCTGCTGCAATAAGTCTGAATCTTTAAATGGTACACATATTGTCAGTGTTTCGCCGTCATAGCCACTCACAAAGCCCCTGACAAGCATTGTTACCACTCCTTCACAGCTTTAAGTAATCGAGTAAGCTGTGCCTTTGTGAGGTTCTCAGGCGTATTACCCATGCTTTGACGTGCCCACTGTGACATGATTGCTTTATCTCTGCCCTTGTCAGCTCCAGCCTTGTAAAACTCTGCAACTAGACTTTCATCTGCCTTTTGTCTATCTGGCTCTGTGTCCTTTGTGTACTTGGTTTTGTCTGCCTGCCAGTAAACATCTGCTGCAACGCCTAAAGCTTTGCAAGCGACTGACAGGGCGTCTGTGAGCGCCATTTTATAGCACTCGTCACTAGTGTAAAGTCCGCTCTTTTCCTTTGCAACAAAACTATTACCGCCAATTCCTGGAACAGGGTCGCTCCATTGTCCCTCAATCCGATAATACAGGTTGATTAAAGCAAAAGCGGCGATTTCTCCATTTGCTCCCTGCTCCGTCCAGAGCCTTTCAATGGTGTATTTCCAACCCTCTCCGCATGGTCCGAACTGCTCGGTTAATGCTTTGATTCTCCACATCGGGTTAATATCGCTTTTTCCGGCAAGCCGTCCGGCTTTGATTTCTCTAAGTGCTTCCGGCGGCGGTGTACGTACCGCATTATATAAATTCATGTTGTCGCTCATGTCTTTTACTCCTCTATCAATGGGCAGCGTTGGTCTATCGTCAACTCTGCAAATGGTAAGATTTCACCTGTTATCTTGCATTGCTCTCTCTTGTGATTGCTGGGGTCTGCGATGCAAAACGGGCACATTCTGCAAACCTCCTGCCCTTCCGGGAAGTATACCTGACGAATAAGAGTCTTTGTTATGTACTTGTCGCATCCGTTTTTCACTACAACACTCTCCCCATCATTCACCACCACATATTTATTGGGTGTATTTTTTCTCATAGCAATTTCTCCTTCACAAACTGCAAAAACCCGTCATCTTCTTTGCAAAAGTCAACCTTTTGACTTTCCATATAGTCATGACGTATAGGATTGGTATTTTCTGCAAGATATCCGGCTTTGATAACTCTAAGCTGTTCCTCTCGGTCAAGACCAGTAAACCACCAGCTGCCGTAAAACTCCCATTCATTCTGTTGGATGTACTCGTTTACAAAGTCTGCGCCTTGTACTTCCAGATAGTCGTGTAAGCAGTCATCACACACTCTCTCACCGTTTGCAAACTCGGTCAGCTCATGTACTGGAACCATCTGCTTACACTGGACACAGTAGCCTTTCTGAGGTTCTCTGCACTGTGGGTCGTGAGATTCTGCACCAACGATCATTCCGTTTTCGAGCATGGATTTTCCTCCTTATCTCCCAGTGCTTCCAAAGCCACTAATTCCTCGTTCAGTTTCTTCCAGTTCGTCCACAACTTCCAGTGCAGGCGTTATGATGGGAACAATAACCAACTGGCTGATTTTGTCGCCTCTTCGTACGATGTATTCATCAGAGCTGTGGTTGTACAGTTTCACAAGTATGGAACCGGTGTAACCTGCATCCACCACGCCTTCGCTTGTCAGATTGTGCTTAACGTTAAGTCCGCTCTTGCTCTTAACCATTCCGGCATATCCCACAGGGATTTCGACATGAACACCAGTATCAAACACAGCCGAACCGAATCCTGTAATAACCTGTTCACAGGTTGCGTACAGGTCAAGCCCCGCGTCTATGTCATGTGCTCGAGTGGGCATGATTGCGTTTTCGTCAAGTTTAATTTTCATGGTGTTCTGGTTTGAGGTTTTGGATGATGGTGCATCATCTTTGATAACCTCATAGCCGAGTGCTGCTGCGGCTTCATTTGGAAATCTCCTAAAAAAATTGCTGCACAAAGTTTTGTATTTATTGTTATCGAACGACGCAGGGCAATTCCAGCATTTTCCATCACATGGGATATCATTCCAGCGGTCATAAATCTCGCCGGTTTCTTTATTTCTAAACTTCATTGATTTTTCTCTCTCTTTCTGTTATCATACAGGTAAGGTATATATTTTTGTCTTTGCGTTTGCTGTTTTACGGCAAGCGCTTATTTTTTTCTGCGGCCATGTATCTTATATCTCTTTGCATCTTTCTGGTCGCACATTTCTCGAAAAAGTCTGGATGTATTGCCAAACTCGTGATAGTAAATCCGGTGTCTGCGCTCGTCCTCGCAGTCGTATGCAATACTGGCAAGACAACCGTCACATCCGTTTGGAAGGTCCTTGTACTGGAAATGCTCACAGGTTTCCCGATACACTTTCTGGGGTCCGTTCACTATCCAGCCCTTCTCTCGTCTTCTGCTTTGCGGCGCATTTCTTCGACAATGTCGGTTGCTTTGCGCTGTGCGACCTTCTCAACAGCCCAGCCCAGAACACCGAGCATGATCATAAAGCCAAACATGAAACCTAAAACCATAACTACTCCTAACATCTGTTAAACTCTCCTTTCGACCATTTTGCAAGCAAGTCCACATACTCCACGTATCGCTCTGGACGAATCGGTCTTATAGATGGTTCTGTGTTGAATACAAGCAGCATACACTCACCAATGCCTTTGTGGTTGTCCACAAACTTGCGTCCTACCAGCTCGCCGTTTTTAATTCGCTGCTTGATGCGGTTGTGATACGGGTACATTGTTTTTCACCTCGCTAATAGGGAAATACTTTGGAAGGTCATATCTTGAGATCTCCAGAGCGTCACAGATCTGATATGCAACATCCAATCTTGGAATTGTGCTGCCGTTCAGCATACGGGATATGTAACCATCCGTTTTTCCAATGATATTACCCAGCTCTTTGTTGTTTAAGCCGCGTTCTACCATGCAGGCTTTGAGTCGTCTGAGCTTTGCCATCATAATTCCTCCTTGTTGAGAAACAGGTTGATAAAGTAAACCTGACCTTTTCCGGTTACCTTCGACGTCTTGTTGATCTTGATACTTCCATCAGGATTGTTGATGGTGGTTTCTTTAATCTCAAACAGCCCCATATCCATCGACCGCTGTGTTGGCATATTGTAGTCTGTGCCATTGCGTTTGATAAGGTAGCCATGCTGACGCAGCCACTCAAACAGGCGGTTTTGCCCGATGTTGACGCCGTTCTGTTTCAGCATCTTCGCCAACTCACCAATCAGGATGGATGTTTTGGACGTTTCCACGGCACCGGTGAACAGGACTGCTGGCTTCTGGCTCTCAATCTGCGCTTCCAGTGCCTTGCGCTTCTCCTGCTCGTCTTTCAGGTTCTGTGCAAGCTGCATCAGGGTATCGGGACTAAGCAGGACCTTTTCCAGCGTTTCCGGTGTCATGTATGCGCCATGTTTGCGGATAGATGGGATAACCTCGTTTGTTACCCAGCGTTTAAACTTCTTGGCGGTTGGTAGCTTGCTGGAAAGCACCAGACTGTACAAGCCGGATTCGTTGATGATGGTTGTTTCTTGAGTTCCTCCAAGGGTGTCGCATTTTGCTACCCCCTTGTCTTCTTCATCAATATGCTTTTTAAAAGCGTCTCTTGGATTGTTATATCCCAGTGCTATCGCCACATCCTTGCCGACAAACCACGGTTCGCCGTCCTTCTCTATGGTACGGATTGCCCCAAACTCTGGGCTATTGAAAATCTGTAAATCAGTCATGAGTAACTTCCCCTCCCCTTCTTTTAATAGGAACCCCTGATTCTCCAGCTCTTTCTTTTTCTATAAGCTTTAATGCATATAAAAAGGATTCCGTTTGACTTGGCTTTTGGTTTCCTACAAGAAACTCATAGATTTCTTTCGGTGTTCCAGTAATAGTAATTTCCATACTCAAAACCTCCTTTATTTTGTCGAAACTGTTTTTCTTTCTTCCTCAAATCTTTTGAGGTCATTTTCCTGAACCTTGTAACTTTTACCAACTTTGATTGCAGGAAGTTTCTTCTTGCGAATCCAATCCCATACAGTAATAACCTGTACGCCGTATCTCTCTGCGATTTCCTCACAGTTATAAAGCTTGTCCATGTCGTTCTCCTTTCTTGTGTTTTGTTTGGTTTTGTGATATTATAGTTACGCCATATAGGCAAAAACAAATATGAGGTGATGCCAATGACCGAGTTTTTGATTTTGCCGGTTCCCGACGATTTTTTATCGGTGGATGCTAAGGCGTAACATTGCGGAACCAAAACCGCAAAAGTGAAGCAGTGCGCCACAGAAGCGCTTTGTGGTCCAAGTGCACCGATTGAAGCTGCCTGCGAATAAAGCAGCTTCCGCAGGCAACGTACAGCGAACTAAAAGGAACTAGGAACCTATACGGGCAACAATCGGTTGCAGTGCAATCGGGTAAACAAATTTGGAGAAATACCGCTTGAGAGGACCACCTCAGGCGGTATTTTTTATAAAATTGTGCAATATCCCCTCCAATTTCAACACGCTTTTAAGCAAATTGATACTTGTGTTTACTTCGGTTTTGTTATATACTTAAATAAAAGAAACAACATAACAAAACTTAAGTATTCCGTGTTTTTACATAAGGTTTTTTAAGTACGCCCTTATAATACAACGGTTTTCTTAAGTTGTCAACAACTATACATAAGATTTCTTATGTAATTTTGAACTTTGTGAAAGGTTGCTAATTTATGTATAAGGTTTTTGAACAACTTTGCAAAGAAAAACATGTGTCTGCTTATAAGGTTTCAAAAGAAACCGGTGTGCACCAATCTACATTAAGCGATTGGAAGCGTGGCAAAGCTACTCCTAAAGTTGATAAATTGCAAAAAATCGCTGATTACTTTAATGTGCCTGTAAGTGTTTTCTTTGAAAATGAGCAAAAAGAAATCCCCGCTGATAAGGGCAGCGAGGATGAAGATGACGATTTTGTTGTATTGGCTCGGCACATGAAAAAAATTCCTGAAAAAGAGCGTCAGCGCATTATCAAGAATTTTCGTGAAACAGTAGATATGTACTTGGAAGTTATGGGAATTACAGATGACAAAGATAAAGAAGGTAAGTAAACAGTATGCAGCCTAAAAAATTGGCAGTCAAGTTGTTATTGCGGCAACAGATTCGTTCTATTGACACCGATCTTTTTCGGTTAGATTGCCGAAACCATATTGTTCTTGATTCTATTCAACATTTCTCACAATGTGTCAATCGTGATCCACACGATTTTATTGGAGAGGGAGCTAATGATTGCGTTGTTATTCCTAGGCGTGGTCGATATTTGATTTTATATAATGACTGGATTTTATCGTCTGCTCGCAAGCGGTGGTCAATCGCACACGAAATTGGACATATTTGTTGTGGACATACCACAGATGACCCTTTACAGGAAGCACAAGCAAATATTTTTGCTTCAGAATTGTTAATACCTGAAATTGTATTGCAAGAGGCTTTTCGTATGGGTTTAGTTTGCACTGCGCAAGATATTGCTTCCTTATTTCATGTATCTTTGCAAGCTGCACAAAATCAAATGGAATCATTAGAATGTTCTAAAAATTTTGGAGAGCTTGATAGACAATTATTGCAAAAGTATATTCCAGTTTTAAAAGAAAGAGTTGTGGAGCCTATTATCTCTATTCCCTATCGGAATTTTCAAAGAGACACCATAACCATTTTATAAATAAAAAAACCGTCCTCCGTGCGCCAACACAGAGAGCGGCTAGGCTGTTCCCACGAAAGGAAACGTTATAAAATGTCCAGTGATATTATAACACTTCTTTTGTGGGTTGGCAACCGCATACCCTGAAAGGAGTGTATTTTTTATGACAAAAAAGAAACTTGCCCCGCCTACATGGGACGAAAAGAACAGCAGATGGAAGAAAACTGCATACTGCAACGGCGTGAGTAAGACTTTTTACTCTACAAAGCGCGGTGCTACCAGTGCAGAGCGTGAGATTACTGTCGCTATCAACCAGTGGAAAGACAAAATGGAAGGTTTGACTGGTTCCGGACACTTTACCCCTATGTCAAGGGTAAAAGATGTTTATCCGGATTTTCTGGCAGATCTGCAGGCAAGGACAAGCCAAGGCCATTGGAAGCCGCTGGAAACACGCTTTAAAAACTGGATTCTTCCTGTTATTGGGATAAGGTCAATCATTGACTTAAACGATGCTGTACTTCAAAAAGTTATTAACCATGCTTTTAAAGATGGTGGAATATCCAAAAAGGGATTGATGAATATTCGAGCTGATATGTCATCTTTTGTGAAATTTTGCCGCAAAAATCAGCTGACATCATACCGCCCCGAAGATATTGATATTCCCAAAAGCGCAGAGCGGTCACAGAAAAGCATCTTGCAGCCGGATGAATTAAAAGTATTGTTTAGCGAAGATTATGTTTTGATGTATGGAAAACCTGTGTTTGAAACATATATCTATGGCTATAGGCTGCAGGTCCTGCACGCTTTACGCCCTGGCGAGATTGGAGGACTTCGCAAGTCTGACCGCGTAGGGGATGTTGTTCACATTCAGCGATCCATTAATACTTATGGGCAGGAAACCCAAGGAAAGAATGATAATGCCGTCCGGTCTATTGTCCTGTCTGACCTTGCGAAAGTATGCTGGGACAAACAAGCAGCGCTGTCAGATGATGACCAGATGTTTCCTGACTTTGACGGAAGCAAATACCGGAAGCACCTAATATCCTACTGTAAGCAGCACCACATATCCCAGATATCACCATATGAGCTGCGGCACACTTCCATATCTATCATGCAAACCCTTCCAGAAGGACTTGTAAAAGCCGTTGGTGGTCATTCCCGAAGCATGGATACTTTTGGAGTATATGGGCATGAGGTGCAAGGTGATAAAACTTTGACTGCTCAATTGCTGCAAGAAAGATTCACAAACTTGTTGAGCAATTCTGAAATCCAAGGTCAAAACAAGGTCAAACCCGAAAAATGGCAAAAGAAAAACCTCAACAAACCGCATAAACAAGCCATTTGTTGAGGTGGTGTTATTGGTGGAGGCGAGGGGAATTGAACCCCTGTCCGAAAATCCATCCATACATCTTTCTCCGAGCGCAGTTTACCGTTTTTGCTCGAAAGAGCAGTTTCCCTTACGGATGCACCGGCAAACAAGCACATCCGTTCGGTAGACTTTTATTCATCGGCAGTACAAGACACTCCTGCCTGACGTTCACCACTTCATAATGCCCAAACTAAAGCCGTGGTCCTCCTCAGCCGGACAGCTGCTTTTAATTAAGCAGCAACCGCCATTTCTTTGTTGAAATTTACGGTTGTAACGTTATTTTTAGCGTTTATATTTAATAAACATGGACTTTTATAGAGGTGCCCGCCTCTGCTCGCTTGACATACTTCAAAATCCCCGTCGAAAGCCTGTACGCCCCCGTATGGTAGAGATTTTTAACGGACCCGTTCCTTCAACGCCCGGTCTATGGTCCGTTTTGCATCGCGCTTTGCCAGATCGTCGCGCTTGTCATACAGCTTTTTACCTTTGCACAGACCCAGCTCCACCTTTACCCTGCCGTTTTTGAAGTAGAGGGAAAGCGGAATCAGCGTCAAGCCCTCCTGCTTTAAGGTGCCGTAGAGCTTGAGAATCTCCCGTTTGTGCATCAGCAGCTTTCTGGGACGGATAGGGTCACGGTTGAAGATATTTCCCTTTTCATAAGGGGAAATGTGCATCTGTTTGATGAACAGCTCGCCGTTTTGGATGTCGCACCAGCTGTCCTTCAGATTGACCTGTCCTAAGCGCAGCGATTTGACCTCGGTGCCAAACAGCTCGATGCCTGCCTCATAGGTTTCCTGAACGAAATAATCATGTCTTGCCTTTCGGTTGACCGCTATGCTCTTGGTCCCCGGTTGTTTCATCCTGCGCACCTCCCTGCTGTTGCTGTATTCATTTTATTATACCCCATTTTTTACAAAAATGCAAGCAGGAAAATTTCTCACTTTTCTTGACTTTTGTTTTTACGGATTATATAATATCAATATAAATTCACGGTTTCCACAGCATTGCTGTGTTCATAATAGATATATTCTTTTGAAAGGAGTTGTTCAGTATGTTAATGAACAGAATCGACCATTTTCCACACGAGGGGGAAACTGTTTTGTAATCCCCCGCTGCAACAGGAGGATTGTAATGAACAACTTGACACTCAAAAAAATTGACCAAACCAATTTCATTGACGCATTTCATTTAGAATTACAGGATGGACAGGAAAAATTTGTGTCCCATCCAATCAGAAGCCTTGCACAAGCGTACGTATACTACTCACAATGTACCCCATTCGGTATTTATTTTGAAAACAAGATGGTGGGGTATGTGATGGTCATTTATGACTATGATTTGTCGGAGTACAATATCTGGCACATGATGATTGACAAGCATGAGCAAGGCAAAGGGTACGGCAAAGCCGCACTAAAAAAATGTTTTGCCTACATCGCTCAAAAGCCCTTTGGAAATTCCTCCCGGGTAGTATTGACCTGCAGCGAAGAAAATCTTCCTGCACTGTCTTTATACAAGGGTCTGGGATTTTTGCCGACAGGGAACCGTGATGAGGATGAAATTGAGTTGGCTTACCAACTCGACTAATACAACATACAAAAAAAGGACCCATCCGGGTCCTTTTTTCTATCCTCTTTTACAGGATGATGCAGATGAGTCCGCTGCATCCTTCGTTGATCATCCTCTCGATGGTTTCCTGCATTCGGATGCGTGCATCTGCCGGCAGGCGATAGAGCTTGTTGTGCAGCCCTTCGTTGACCAGCTCATGCAGCGATTTTCCAAAGATGTTGCTTTCCCATATCTTCTGCGGAGCGCCTTCAAACTCCTCCAGCAGGCTCATCACCAGCTCCTCCGACTGCTTCTCGCTGCCGACAATCGGGCTGACCTCGGTGGTGATGTCCGCTCTCATCATGTGGATGGAAGGCGCCGATGCTTTCAGCCGCACACCATACCGTCCACCCTGCTTGACAATCTGCGGCTCCTCCAGGGTCAGCTCCTCCAGCGACGGCATCACGATTCCATATCCGGTAGCCGCTACCTCCTCCAAAGCGCCTTTGACCTTATCATATTCCCGTTTCATCTGTGCCAGTTCGCACAGGCAGGGCAGCAGACCTTCCTCTCCGCCTATCTCCAGACCGGTTGCCTCACCTAAAATATCATAGAACAGATTCGGCTTCACTGTGATGGAAAGCATCACCTTGCCGTGTCCCAAATCCATACCGGTAATCTGTGCGCGCTGGATCTGCTCACATTCTTCAATCTGCTCCAGCTGTGCGGCAACATGGCTGATGCGGTGCAGTTGTCCGCAGCTGCGGCAGATGGCGTCATACAAAGCCGATTTGAGCCAGTGTCCCTGCTCCAACGACAAAATCCATCGCGGGATATTGACCTTGATCTCCTTGACCGGAAATTCCATCAAAACATTGGACAGCACCTGCCGGATGTCCGATTCGCTCAAATCCAGGCAGTTGACCGCCAGCACCGGCACGCCGTACTTCTGCTGCATCTGTTCGACCAGCTCCCTCGCAGCAGGACTGTGCGGTTGCTGGCAGTTGAGCAGCACCGCGAACGGCTTTTGCAGCTCCTGCAATTCCCGGATGACCCGCTCCTCTGCTTCCTCGTACTCCTCCCGCGGGATTTCGCTGATGGAGCCGTCGGTCGTCACCACCAATCCGATGGTAGAATGTTCCTGGATGACCTTTTGTGTGCCGATCTCCGCTGCCATATTGAACGGGATTTCCTCATCGAACCACGGGGTCATCACCATGCGCGGCTGCTCGTTTTCGATGTATCCCAGCGAACTTGGCACGATGTACCCCACACAGTCGATCATGCGGACATTGAGCCTTGCGTTCTGCTCCAATTCAATGCTCACCGCATCCTCGGGGATAAATTTCGGCTCGGTGGTCATGATGGTCCTGCCCGCTGCCGACTGCGGCAGCTCATCGACCGCCCGCTCCTTGACAAATTCCCCTTCGATGTTTGGAATCACCAAATCCTCCATAAATCGCTTGATAAAGGTGGATTTTCCGGTGCGCACCGGTCCGACCACCCCGATATAAATATCACCGCCTGTGCGCTGGGCGATGTCGTTGTAGATATTGCGGCTATCCATAAAGCGTTCCCTCCTTTTGATTGGCTGCACCTTTGACCTAATGGGATAAAATCGGAATCAGCAGCATCTCCCGTTTGGACACGCCCGCCTGCGGGGAAAGTTCCAGCTGACTGTTGGCTTCCAGCACCGACTGCATCGCCGTATGGTAGCGCTTTGCAATCTCCCACAGCGTTTCTCCGGCATCCGCATAGTAGATGGTCAGCGAACAATCCTGCTCATGCTCGATCGGTTTGCTTTCATCCACCGTTACCTCCTCCAGCAGATTACACCGCTTTAAACGGCAGAGCATCCCGCGCACCTGCACCTCGCAGCGCACCGCAAGATTGGCGGTTGTTCGGTTGTAGTCAAATCCCACCACCGTCAGCTGCGGGCAAAACAGCAGCCGACTGTCGTCCCCTGCGCCTGCTGCAAACGGACATTCCATCTGCTCGGTCTTGTTATAAAACTGAATACTTCCGTCGGCATCCAGCGCCAGCAGGCACAAATCCAGATTGACCTGAAGGACTGCCGTCTGTTTCCCCTCCTGCTCCTCAAAGCGGACGGCACTGCCGCTGACCTGACCCCAGCCGGACAAAATTTCCTCCACCCCTTCCGGCAGCTCAACTTCTCCCTTATAAAGGCAACTTTCCTCCACCGGCTGCATCGACTCCAGAAAGCTTAAGGGGCGCAGCTGACCCTCGCACTCGTAGCGGGTGGAATAACAGTCATCCGCTACCTGCGCCTGTTGAATCCGACAGACCTGCGCAGTAGCGCTGACCTTTGCTTCCAGCTCGAAGAGGGTGTTTTCCCCATTTTGGTCCAGCTTTGGTGAAATTTCCAGCTCGCACAGGCTGTAATCTGCCAGGCAAAGACAGCCATCGTCCGCTCCGGGCGCATCAATGACCGCACTGATGGGCAAAACAAAATCCATCTGCTGGATGTTTTCCTTTTCCGATTGTGCGCCCTCCTCGGTGGAGGATTCTCCATTGTACAGCACGGTAATGCGCAGCTCACCCTTGGTCACGATTTTCCCGGAAATCAGCTTGTGGTCGCTCATCACCGCACATCCGCGCGAAGAAATCATGCTGCGCACTGCCGGCTTTGACCCACCCAGCTCCAGCTCTTCACGGATGTCGATGATCTCCCGCGGCTGGGCAACAAAGCAGCACTGCTCGAGCATCCGTTTGCGCAGCTGCAAACCCTGTGGCTGCTGGGTATCCTCTGCGCTATCTCCAATCAGCTGCTGCTCCCCGGCGCTGAGTGCGCACACCCGATGGCTTAAAGAGAGCTTTAGCTCCAGCCTTCTTTTGCTGACTGCACGGCAGTTACAGTAGGAGGAATCCATCTGTGCCAGCACCAGCAGCCGCTGGGCTTCTCCCTTTAAATCGACCGTTTTGCTGTACGGCATTCGGGTGTCGATGCTGCGCAGCTGCAAAGAGGAACCTGCACTGTCCTCGCCCAGATACAAAAGATGGACGGTACACATCCCTTCCAGGGTCATCTGCCTGCCCTGCACCTGGGTCGAAGATACGCAGGCGTTCACTGTGCATTTTAGAACCTTGACAATATCGGGACAATAATCCGGCAGGATGACATCGTTTTCCAGCGGAACTTCCACGACCGAATCATACACCACCTCATTTGCGCAGACTGCCTGCCTGATTGCATTACATTCCATACCAATGACCTCTCTTTCCTTTTCCGGCAGCGGTCAGAGCCGGCTGTTTTGCCTGTGCTGCCGTCTGTCCGTGCAGATTTGTGTCTATCCAATGGTATGAACTTCCTTGCTGCAATATGCAGCAGTTGAAAGGATGGTGCAGATATGGTATACTGAAAGTTACACCAACAACTGCATCAATCTGGAAGGAGAACCCTTTGCTTATGAAAAATCCAAAGAAACTGGTGGACTGCTCCATCGTCACCCTGACCGCTTTTTTGGGCGCGCCGATCCTCTTCTTCGGCTTCGACTCGGTCACCCTGATGTCGCTGACCCTCTTTGTCCTTTTCCCGCTGGTTTGCCTGATCTGCGGCATCCTGTGCGGAAGAGAAAACGGTCTGCACCTGCATTACCCGATTCTGGTCGCTCTTCTTTTTTTGCCCACCATTTTCCTGTTCTACGACAGCAGCGTGTGGCCGTTTTGGGTCACCTATATTATGATTGCCTTTATCGGGGTTGCCATCGGCTACTTCATCCAGCGTGGGAATTCCAATACCAACAGCAAAGGCAGACTGCGCTAAACTATCTATTCTGAAAAAAACAGGGAGGACGCATCGGATGCGTCCTCCCTGTTTTGCTACCGAAAAAGGCAAAGCTGTTCGTTTTGATACGGCTCTTTAGAAGCTGTGATGATCTGCTCCATCCGCCACAGGATGCCGTACTTTTTGCATTCCTCACAAAACACCTGCCACAGCTCTTTTTCATTCGGGCAGCGGTTGTCATACTGCTCACCCAACACCAGATATTTTTTCCGAACATCTGGTCTGCTTTTTTCCAGGCACTCCAAAAAATATTCCCGCTGCCGGTCCCGCAGGGTCACTCCAAAATAAGGGTAGATAAATTTTGCTCCTGCCTGCGCACACCGCTCGACCAGCAGACGAATGTCCTTCGGATTGTCCTCCAAAAAGGGAAGGACCGGCATCAGCAGCACGCCTGCAAAGATTCCCCGTGCGCGCAGACGTTCCAGCGTTTGCAGTCGCCGGGAGGAGGAGGGTGCGTGCGGCTCCAGCTGTTCTGCCAGACGGTCATGCGGTGTGGTAATGGTGAGCTTAACCAGCGCCGGCGCATACCCTTTGATTTGCTCCAGCAGGTCGATGTCCCGCTCCACCAGGCTGCTTTTGGTGGCAATGCTGACTCCAAAGGAGTAGCGAAGCAGCAAAGTCAGCATCCCGCGGGTTAGTCTTTGTTTTTCTTCCAGCGGATTGTATGGGTCGGACATTGAACCGGTTGCCACCATACCTCCTTTTCGGCAGGATGCCAGCTGTTTTTGCAGCAAATCCAGCGCATCCCGCTTTGCCCGCACCTGTGAAAAATGCTCCACCCCATAGCACTCGCTGCGGCTGTCGCAATAGATACACCCATGCGGGCACCCCTGGTAGAGGTTGACATTGTAATCGCTTCCAAACCAGCTGCTGTCCTTCTTGCGGTACAAAATCCGCTTTGCCGTCATCTGCTCCTGCACTTCTTCCATCCGTCTTTCCTTTTCCTTTCCTTCATCCATCGGAATTTATCCTTCCTTTTTCGCATGGAAACGGACTATTTTCCCAAGCCCGTGCAAAATCTTCCTTTTTATGGTATAATAACATTATACTACAAAACGAGCAAAAGATTATGACTGAAAGCTTTGGAGGGTAAAAAAATTATTATGGAGCAAAACCTCTTTTCCTCTTTGCCCGTCGATGCCGCTATCTTACAGGCGGTCGAGCAGATGGGCTTTCAACAGATGACCGAAGTGCAGAGCAAAGCCATCCCGCCGATGCTAACGGGACGGGACGTCATTGCAAAGGCACCCACCGGCACCGGCAAGACCTGTGCCTTTGGTATTCCTTTGATTCAGCGGGTGGACACCGATTCTTCCGACGTGCAGGCAATCATCCTGGCGCCTACCCGCGAGCTTGCCACCCAGATTTGTGACGACCTGCGCCAGCTGACCCAGTTTTTGCCGCAGCTGCGCACGGTGGTGGTCTACGGCGGGCAGTCGATGGAAAAACAGAAGCAGCAGCTAAAAAAAGGCGCGCAGATTCTGGTTGCCACACCCGGACGTCTGCTGGATTTGATGCAGCACCGCTCGGTCGTTTTAAGCAAGGTGAACATGGCGGTCCTCGACGAGGCGGACAAGATGCTGGACATGGGCTTTTACAAGGATGTCCGCAAGATTTTGGACAGCTTAAAAGGACTCAAGCAGATGTGTATGTTTTCTGCCACCATCTCCCGCGAGGTCATGGACATCGGCTGGCTGTACCAGCGCGACCCGGAGGAAATCACTGTGCTGCCGGTACAGGACAGCGAACCGAAGATCGACCAGTACAGCATCCGGTGCATCGGGCGTGAGAAAATTGAAATCATCCTGCGGCTGATGAAGCAATTTGAGGTGTCGCGCGCCATTGTTTTCTGCAACACCAAGTACACCACCGGCATGGTCGCCGAGCAGCTGCACGCCCAAGGGCTAAACACCGCCTGCCTGCACGGGGATATGCGCCAGTCGGAGCGAAACAAAATCATGGAGCAGTACAAAGCTGGTGAGATCGACATTCTGGTTGCCACCGATGTAGCTGCCCGCGGCATCGACGTCAGCGACATCCAGGTTGTTTTCAACTACGACATCCCGCAGGAAAACGACGCCTATCTGCACCGCATCGGCAGGACCGGTCGTGCCAAAAAGGAAGGCATCTCCTTTGTCCTGCACTCGAAAGACGAGCAGAAGCGGCTGGACAACATCATCCACTACACCCGCTCCCACATCATCGCGCTGGAGATGGACGGCTGGGGTGTCTTTGCACCGAAAAAATAGGCAACAATGAAGAGGAGGGCATTGAAATGGAACTTTTGACCACCGAACGTCTTGTTCTGCGCAATTTTACAGAGGAGGACTTGGAAAGCTTGCTGGATTACCGCAACGATGAACGTTGCTTTCGCTGGCAGCGCGGTCAATTCCGGCAGGCAGAGCCTTTGCTCAACCTCATCCACTCTTCCTCTGCGGACGATCTGAGCCACGACGGCAAAAAGCATCTTGCCATTGCACGCAAGGAGGATAACCTTTTAGTAGGTGACCTCTTCCTTTCTCTTGCAGCCCCAACCATCACCTTGGGCTACACCATCTCCTATCACTTTCATCGACAGGGGTTTGCCTTTGAACTGTTGTCTTCTTTGACAGAACGGCTCCATCAGCTCTACCCACAGAGGGAAATGGTCTGCTGTGTTGAGCAGGAAAACGCAGCCAGCATCGCTCTGCTGCAAAAGCTCGGGTTTGACAGCGAAGGCTACTCTGCCGCGATAGATTCGCTCATCTTTTCCCGCTACACCCAAAAAACCAACGCATAAAACAAGGTCGATTCCTTTCTGGAATCGACCTTGTTTGTTTACCGCTTATCAAAGCCTTTGATGAGCGGATATTTTTTTGTCATCATCATCAAAAATCCGATTTCAGCAAAGCTGTCCTTCATCCAGTAAATCTCCGAGCCGTAATGCGAGCTGCTAAAGAGCAGCTTTCCTCCTGCGTACAGATTCAAGGTAAAATATTTTAAAACCCCGTCTGCTCCCACACAGTCACCGACCAGCGCAGACAGCGCCTGCCCGGTCAACTCTCCGGCAAAAACGATTTCTTTGGTGCTGCTCTCCTGCTTTTGACCGTACTGCTGTCCAAAGGCAATTCCCTCCTGCTCGTCCTCCCAGCAGCGCACCTCAAAGCGGTCGGCGTCCTGTGCTGCTCTGCTCACCAGCTCCTTCCACCAGTCGCAGCTTTCAAAAATTTCTTTTCCTTCTTCGTTGGTCCGGTGTTCCTCAAATTCTAAAATCAGCATTCTTGCTTTCTCCTTTCGTTCCATCTTCATTTTCCCGATTGACAGGATGGTTGTATTCCCAAAATCTCGCCAGCTCCTCTTCCACAAGACAAGCTGAAAAAACAAAATCAGTGCCATTCGTGAGATAACATCACTCTGGAAAGATCCTTCTCCCAACAAACCGGCGCTTGCATTTTCCATAATAAAAGCGACGTTGGCGCATCAGGAGCAACAGCGCAGCCAAGTGGATTCAGTTTATCTGTTCAATGGAAGTTACATTGCTCTAATTTATCCATTGATACGAGGAAATATATACGCTCCTATATAATTTTAAGATTGGTAAATCATCATAGATATAAAACATCAGAGGATATTTCAATAATTTATCTGGCAAGTCCTCATCAAAATCTAATATAAAACTCTCGGTTAAGCCATCGGGTGTAGTTTTGTTACGAATAGCTATAATCAATGCAGTTTCATCAATCACAACTTTTTCGCTTGTATCTGTAAAAGCTATTTCTAATTTTTTCATGTTATCACCGTAGCACAATTCCGATTTCTCATCATCATCATCATTCTACCATACTGCTATGAACAAATCATCTCATGTAAAATAATTTTTCTGCTCGATTATGGATGTTATGGCAACGCTGCACCCATCCTCTTGATCGGACTTGGATAAACAGGAAGGCTTCCCTGCGGGAAGCCTTCCTGTTGTTTTCGTAAAATAGATATTGGTACTTCTGATTGGATGCCTGTTTTTCATCCTCCCTGTCACATTAGGAACGAATCTGTGCGCCCAGCTCCTCGAGTGCCTTGAGGATTTTGCTCATCGCACCGTTGACCTCCTCGTCGGTGAGGGTGCGGTCGGAAGCACGCATACTGATATTGAAAGCAACGCTCTTCTTCCCTTGGGCAATCTGGCTTCCTTTGTAGACGTCGAACAGCTCGATCTTCTCTAGAATCTTTCCGGCAGCGGCTTTGATTGCCTTTTCCATTGTCATCACCGGCAGCGCATCGTCGCACAGCAGTGCAAGGTCGCGGGTGGAAGCCGGGAATTTTGGCATTGGAACGTAGGAACGCTGGGTATCCATCATGGCAAACAGCTTTCTGAGCTTGAGCTTGCCCACATAGACGCGGGTGTTGATGCCATAGTTTGCGCAAACCAGCGGATGAACTTCCCCGATGATGCCAAATTCTTCCCCATCCTTGGAGAGAACTGCGCAGCGTCCCGGGTGGAAGGTCGGGTCGTCGGACTTGGCATCCACATCATATTCGCGGATTGCCAGGGTGTCCAGCAGGTTTTCCACCACTCCTTTAAGGGTGAAGAAGTCCTTGTCGTCCCCATACATTCCCAGCACCAGGTTTGGCACCTCGTCCGGCAGCAGCTCTCCTTCGACCGGAATGTACTCATTGCCGATTTCGTACAGAGAAACCGCGCCGTTGCGGTTGTTGTAGTTTTTAGACAGAATATCCATCATCGACGGGATGGCGTTGGTGCGCATGATGCTGGTGTCCTCGCCGAGCGGATTGCGGATGACCACCGACTGGCGCTTCGGGTCATCCTTTGGCAGTCTGATTTTATCATACTGCTTCGGGCTGACAAACGAGTAGGTCATGATTTCATACATTCCCTGTGCCAGCATATTCTGGTTGACCACTCTTTCAAATTTCTGGTACTCGTTGTAGCCACCCTCCGGGCTTCCCTTTGCGATGGTGGTCGGGATGTTGTTGTATCCGTAGAAGCGGGCAATCTCCTCTGCAATGTCTGCCTTGTGCTCTACATCCGAGCGGAAGGACGGAACGATGATTTCATCGCCCTCCATCTGGAATTGCAGGTCGGTCAGGATTTTAACCATCTGCTCCTTCGGGATGTCGGTGCCCAGGAAGCGGTTGGTCCAGTCTGCATCCAGGTGGATTCTGGTCGGCTGGTAGTTGGTGTTGTCCACGTCGATGACGCCGTCCACTACTTCGCCGGCTCCCAGCAGCTCGACCAGCTCGCAGGCACGCATCACTGCCGGCAGACAGTTCTGTGCATCCAAGCCTTTTTCAAAACGACCGGAGGATTCGGTTCTCATGCCCAGCTTTTTGGCGGTGATACGCACCGAGCTGCCCTTGAAGCAGGCGGACTCAAAGACAACGGTGTGGGTGTTTTCATTGATGCCGCTGTGCTCGCCGCCCATGACGCCCGCTACTGCGCTTGCCTTTTCGCTGTCGGCAATCACCAGCATATCCTCGCTGAGGGTTCTGTCCGCTCCGTCGAGCGTCTGGATGGTTTCGCCGGAAACGGCATTGCGGACAATAATCTTGTGGTCTTTGACATACTCGATGTCAAAGGCGTGCATCGGCTGTCCGTACTCGAGCATGACATAGTTTGTGATGTCAACGATGTTGTCGATTGGACGAACACCGCTGGCGCGCAGACGCTCTCTCATCCAACGTGGGGATGGACCGATTTTAACATTTTTCACGACCTTTGCGGTATAGCGTGGGCACAGCTGTGGGTTGCGCACCTCTACCGACAGATAGTCGTGGATGTCGCCGCCGCAGCCCTTGACTTGCGGAGTGTGCATCTTCAACTCTTTGCCGAAGGTAACAGCAGCTTCCCTTGCCAGACCCAGCACCGACAGGCAGTCCGGGCGGTTTGGGGTGATTTCAAATTCCACACAGGTGTCGTTGCAGCCGATGGCAGAAGCAATGTCCTGTCCTACCTGGCAGTCCTCCTGCAGCAGGAAGATGCCGTCCTCGGCAGCGTACGGAAAATCCCCTTTGGTCAGATTGAGCTCTGCAATCGAGCACATCATGCCGTTGGACATCACGCCTCTGAGCTTACCCTTTGTGATTTTGACTCCGTTTGGCAGCTGGGATTTGTGCAGAGCTGCCGGAACCATATCGCCTACATGGACATTGGAGGCTCCGGTGACGATCTGAACCGGCTCCTGCTGCCCAACATCCAGCTGGCAGATGACCAGGTGGTCGGAATCCGGGTGTGGCTCCACCGACAGAATCTTTCCTACCACTACATTTTTTACATCTTCAAATTCGGTGGTCCAGCCCTCCACCTTGGAGCCGGACATACTCATCGCTTCGGAAAAATCCCGCATGGAGATGTCTCCAATATCTACATAATCTTTCAGCCATCTGATCGAAAGATCCATGATTTACCCTTCCTTTCTTGCTTTACCCGCAGACTGCCGCAGGCAAAAGCTCCCTTATCTTGCAGTATGAATGATTTTTAAAAGAAACGCTTTTCCAGCCGTTTGATTAGAACTGGTTGAGGAAGCGGATGTCGTTATCATAGAACAGGCGCAGGTCGTCGATGTTGTAGCGCATCATAACCATACGCTCCAGACCCATACCGAACGCAAAGCCGCTGTATTCCTCCGGGTCGATGCCGCAGTTGGTCAGCACCTTTGGATGTACCATTCCGCAGCCGAGGATTTCAATCCAGCCCTCGCCCTTGCACAGGCTGCATCCCTCGCCGTGGCAGTGGAAGCACTGAACGTCCAGCTCGGCAGAAGGCTCAGTGAATGGGAAGTGGTGCGGTCTGAAACGAACAACGGTATCCTCGCCGTACAGTTTTTTAACAAACACCTCCAGGGTACCCTTCAGGTCTGCCATAGTGATGTTTTTATCTACCACCAGACCCTCTACCTGATGGAACAGAGGGGAGTGGGTCGCATCCACCTCGTCTGCACGGTACACACGACCCGGAGCCAGGATGCGGATTGGCGGCTTCTGGTTTTCCATAACGCGGATCTGGATTGGGGAGGTCTGTGTTCTCAAAACAACGTTGTCGTTGATGTAGAAGGTGTCCTGTGTGTCGCGCGCCGGATGGTCCTTTGGAATATTGAGCGCTTCAAAGTTATAGTAGTCCAGCTCGACCTCGGGACCCTGTGCAATCTCAAAGCCCATGCCGATGACGATTTCTTTGAGCTCGTCGAGCACCACCGTCAGCGGATGTCTTTTGCCGATGACATTCTTTTTGCCCGGCAGGGTAACGTCCAGCGTTTCGGTAGCCAGACGCAGGTCGAGCATCTTATTTTCCAGCTCCGATTTGGTCTGCTCCAGTTTTTCCTCGATGTCGCCTCTGACCTGGTTTGCCAGCTGACCGATGACCGGTCTTTCCTCCGCAGACAGCTTGCCCATCTGCTTTAAGATGGCAGTCAACTCACCTTTTTTTCCAAGATATTTTACTCGAACAGCGTCCAGAGCCTTCAGGTCCTGAGACTGTGCAAGCTCTTCAAACGCTTTTTTTGCGATTGCTTCCAACTGCTCCTTCATTCTCTGTCATTCCTTTCATCAATACAGTTTTTGCGCATAAAAAAGGCTTTCCGCCCCTCGACGCCTTTGTGACGTCTGGGACGAAAAGCCAGGTAACTTTCCGCGGTACCACCCATCTTCCGGTCCAACCGGACCGGCAGCTTCATTGTGCAGATAACGGTGCCCTCCGTTCCTTTCTACTGCTGTTTCAAAAGGACCGCTCCCAGGTGAAGGTTCACACCCTTGTCTGTCTGCGCCGCTTTCAGCCTGTGACGGACGCTCTCTGTCGGACAGCTTGCTTTCAAGATGCTACTGGACCTGTTCCTTGCGTTTTTATGCAATTTATTCTGGATGTTTTTTAGGATAACACAACTTGTGGTCGGTTTCAAGTGGTAAATGGGTGCTTCTTTTGTTTTTTCACAAATTTCTGCGATTTTCCACAAAATTTCCCCACACCCTGCCCGCGCACATTGCCGCAAAGGGCAGGTTTATGGTACAATCAAAAGGATTACCGAAAGGAGAACAAAAATGAACCATCCCAACCAACTGCTTGTGAAAAGTTATTCCGACATCGCCTTAAATAAGGAGGACACCATCCTCTCCTCCCGCGAAAGCACCGCTGTCAGCCAGAGCATCGGCTACACCCCGGAGGAAATCGCCCTTGCTCCCGAAGAATCCAACCTCGGATTGGGGTGCGGGAACCCCTTCCGCATCGTTTCGGTACAGCCGGGCGAGGTGGTCGTAGACCTTGGCAGCGGAGCCGGCTTCGACTGCTTTCTGGCATCCCATCTGACCGGCAGGCGCGGAAAGGTCATCGGTGTCGATATGACCTACGAAATGCTTTCCCTCTCCCGCCGCCTTGCCAAAGAAAACCGCTTTCGCAATGTGGAATTTCGTCTGGGAGAAATCGAAAATCTGCCCATTGCCGACAACACCGCCGATGTGGTCATCTCCAACTGTGTCATCAATCTTTCCTCCAACAAACCCCGCGTCTACCGTGAAATCTTCCGGGTACTCAAACCGGGCGGACGCATCGGTATCTCCGATATTGTCATCATGAAGGAGCTGCCGCAGGAAATCCTTGCCGACGAAAAGATGCACGCCTGCTGAGTGTCGGGAGCTTCTTCGGTCGAAGAACTGGAAAAGATGATTTCCCGCTGCGGATTTTCTGAAATTCAAATCGTGACCCAACCGGTCTCCCCCGAATATGAGCGCAAATGGGGAGGCGAATTGACGGTGGGAGAGTATATTCTGTCTGCCAAAATCACAGCTGTCAAGCCCCTGTAAAATCATCTGTAAAAATCTGCCCGGTTTTCTTTCTTATTCTGTCAAAATACGCTTGTGCGCCCGGTGCAAACTTGCTATAATTTGAATGAGAACAATTCGTGCTGCCAAGCATGATTTCAGTATAGAAAGGATATGACTGTATGAGGATCGTAACCTCCAAACAGATGAAACAGATCGAGCAAAATTCGATCCAATATCAGATGAGCTACCTGCGCCTGATGGAAAACGCCGGCTGTGCGGCTGCCAATTTCATCCTTCAGACGCTGCACGATGTCAGTGATTTGAACTGCATCGTTTTCTGCGGAAAAGGAAACAACGGCGGGGACGGCTTTGTCGTCGCCAGAAAGCTTGCCGAGCAGGGAGCTGCCGTCACCATCGTGCTGACCGAAGGCGAACCAAAAACCGATGATGCCGCCCGTATGCTGCACCTTGCCCGCTCGATGGAGCTGCCTGTTTTTTCCTTTGAGGAGCAGCCCGAGGCGGTCAACGAAGCGCTCGAGCAGGTGGATGTGATTGTCGATGCCATCTACGGCAGCGGATTCCACGGTGAGATGGATGTGCGCCGCCGCCAGATCACCGAAAAAATCAATTCTGCCATCGCCGCTGTATTCTCGCTGGATGTTCCCAGCGGCATCAACTGTGACACCGGTGAAGCGGCGCAGGATGCAGTCAACGCCGATTTCACCATCGCATTCGACAGCTACAAAACCGCTCACCTGCTGCCTAAATATCTTCCGCAGCTCGGTCAGGTCACCTTGGGCTCCATCGGAATCGACCCGCTGGCATATGAAAAGATTCCGTTTGACCACTTTGTTGCCGACGAGGAGTATGTCTACTCCCGCATCCCGCAGCGTCAGCCGGACGCGCACAAGACCTCGACCGGCAAGCTGCTCAACATCTCCGGCGGCATCGGCTGCACGGGAGCTGCCGTTTTATCCTCCACTGCCGCCCTGCGCAGCGGTGCAGGATATGTGGTCACCGCCGTTCCACAGGCGATTTATCCCATCGTAGCCATGCACCTGGTTCACTCTCCTTTCTGCTTTATCGAAACGGCTGCCGACGTTGCCAGCGCCCTCAACGGCGTTTCTGCGGTTGCCATCGGCTGCGGCATGGGAACCGGTCAGCGGCAGCGCGGCATCCTCGAGGAGGTCCTCTACCTTGCCAAATGTCCGGTCATCATCGATGCGGATGGCATAAACAACCTGGCGATGGACATATCCATTGTATCGGATGCAAAATGTCCTGTCATCCTGACCCCACACTTTGGCGAAATGGCAAGAATCTGCCGCACCAGCGTAGCCGAGATTCAAAAGGCTCCGGTCCTGTGCGCACAGGAGCTTGCCGCCCAGCTCAAATCCATCATCCTGCTCAAGGGAGCGCACACCATCATCGCCTCCCCGGACGGACGGACCTTCATCAACCAGACCGGCAACCCGGGACTTGCTAAAGCCGGCAGCGGGGATGTGCTGACCGGTATTCTGGCTTCTCTGGTCAGCCAGGGTATGGAGCCGTTTGATGCTGCCGTCTGTGCTGCCTACCTGCACGGAGCTGCTGCCGACCGCTGTGTACAGCGCCTGTCGGAATACTATATGCAGCCGGACGACATTCTAAAGGACTTGGGAGAGCTGCTCAAAGAACATATCCGTTAAAAATATTCCAATGAAAAACGGGACAGTTTGCATCCGCTGACATCTTTTCAGGAGGCGGTTTTATGCTGCAAACATTGTCCCGTTTTTTTAGTATCAAAAAGTTGTTGCTCGTTCTGGCGCTGCTGGCTGTCATCATCGGCGGCATCCTCTTTTTGCGCCAGGAAAAAGAAAGCGCTCCCGACCTCAATCGTCTGTCCTCCGACCTTTCCGGCGGCATCAGCTGCACCGTGCAGCTGCAACGCGGCGATTTTCGCGCCCAGTCGCTCTTTTCACAGAGCTTTATCGGGGAATCTTCTCTGCGATTCTTCTCTCCTCCTTCCCTGGACGGCTTTGAGATTCGGCAAAGCGAGGGCAAGACGAGCCTTGCATGGAAGGGGATGAGCTGCGACCTCTCCAGTCAGCAGTTGCTCTCCCAGTCGGGAGCCGGACTGTTCATGCAGATTCTTGGGCAGCTGTCAGATGGATTGGACGAGCAGCAGATTCAGATAGAACCGGAGGAAGGCTCCTTTCGTTTGACCTTCCCGATTCAGGAAGGCGGCAGCTGCTCGATCGTGCTGGAGGAGCAGACGCTGGCTCTTCTGCGCATCGAATGTCCTGAGCAGGACGCCAGCTTTATCCTGTCGGATTTTCAGTACACCTCTCAAGTTCCCCGGCAACAGGAGGAGAAACTTCCCGCAGAAGAATAACCTGCTATGTAAAAAGCTCAGGCACTTTTGAAGTGCCTGAGCTTTTTTGCTGGAATTATTTTGCATTGACGTCGCGTTTGATTTCCATATCCTTTGGCAGCAGGGCGCTGAGCAGGATGGACATTACAAATACCACTGCTACACAGTTTGCCGAAAAGACATCCTGGATGACCTGCGGGAAGATTCTCCAGATGTCCATTTCACTTGCGGAGGTAAAGCCGATTCCTACCGCCAGTGACAGCGCCACGATGGTGACGTTTCTCTGGGAGAAGCCCGCTTTGGAAATCATCTGGATTCCGCTGACCATGATGGTTCCGAACATCATCAAAGTACATCCGCCCAGCACCGACTCCGGCAGGCTGGCAAAGAAGTTGCCCACCGGTGGCAGCAGACCTGCCAGCATCATGCAGACGGCGCCGGTCATCAGGGTAAAGCGGTTGACCACGCCGGTCATGTTGACTAAGCCTACGTTCTGGCTGAAGGAGGTCACCGGAGGACAGCCGAACAGCGACGAAATGGCGCTGGCATAACCGTCGCAGGCAAGCGAACCGCTGATTTCGCTGGTCTGGATTTCTCTGCCCAGCCCGCCCGACACCACCGCGGTGGTATCGCCGATGGTTTCTGCGGCGGACACCATGAAGATGATGGTGACCGAAGCGATTGCACCGATGTTAAACTCAGGAAAATACGGCAGAAGACGAGGCAGCGAAAGATAACCGCCCGAAAAGATGCCGCTGAGGTCTACCATACCCATGGCAAGTGCAACCAGATAGCCGATGATAAGACCTGCCAGCACCGAAAGCTGCTTCCAGTAGCCTTTTGCAAAGATATTGAACAGCAGGCATGCCACCAGCGTAATCGTACCGAGCAGCAGGTTTTGAGGGGAACCAAAATTCTCCGTATATCCTCCGCCGAAGGAACGGGTTCCAACGGTGAAAAGGGAATAACCGATGGCGGTTACCACCGACGCTGCCACAACCGGTGTGATGATTTTTCTCCAGTACTTTGCCAGCAGACCCAGTGTTCCCTCGATCAAGCCGCCAATCAGCACCGCTCCCATCACCGTCGGGTAACCGTAGGTTGTACCTACATAGCTGAGGATGGTCACAAAGGTAAAGCTGACACCCATAACGACCGGCAGGCGGGAACCAATCTTCCAGATGGGATACAGCTGGATGAGGGTCGCAATGCCTGCAACGAACATCGCATTTTGCAGCAGGACTGCAATCTGCGCATGGTCCAGACCGGAGGCTGCTCCAATCAGGGTAATCGGAGTCAGGTTTGCCACAAACATGGCAAGGATGTGTTGAAGCCCGAAGGGGATTGCCTTAAGAAGCGGCACCTTTCCGTCAAGCTGATAGATATTTTGTGTGGATGCCGCTGCTTGTTCGGATAAAACTGCTTTTGCCATACATCTTCTCCTTTTTCTTGAGTTTGTCGTTCTTTTATTATAGCGTTTTTTCTCTGTTTTACAAACCTTTTTTCATCGTTTCTTTTTATTTTTCCTTTTTTCGTCCCAAAAGAAAAGCCCGCACGATTTTAGTCGTACAGGCTGACTGCAATCTAATCCTTTAAATAGCTGTATAGATAACAGTCATGGTAGCGTCCATGATGAAAGCGGTAGCGTCCCAGTACACCCTCTGCGTGGAAGCCGCAGCGCTCAAGCATCTTCTGTGCTGCAACGTTTTCCACATCGGTCTCAGCTTCCAACCGGACCACCGGCTCATTTTCCAGCAGGTAGTCCCGCACCAAACGCAAAACGGTGCTGCCCAATCCTCGACCTTGGCAGGAGCCTGCCAGCTGAATCTCCAGACGCACCAGACCTTCCCGTACAAAGTGAACGCTCACGACACCCACCGGCTGCTCCTCCAGAAAAACCACCAGTGTCCAAAGATTTTTGCAGAACAGCTTTCCTTGTGCCAGCTCCTGCTCAAGCTGCATTAGGGAAGTCATCTGTGCAGCCTGATACTCCCCGCGCCACTCCTGTGTACCACTCTGCATCAAAAACGCAAGATCCTGCTGTTGTACCGGAGCGAGCACAAGCTCTCCTTTTGCAATCATACCGATTTCCTCCTTCTGATTCTTTTCTTTAGGATACTACAAAATCCACCGTCTGTACAGAGAAGTGTGGAAAGTTGCACACCTTTTTGCAAAATCAGGCATAGACTGCATCAGAAGCTGTTTGAGCTATCTTGATTGATCGCAAAGGAGCGAAAAAATTATGTCTACTTCATCGCTTTGTCGTCTTTCCCAACTGCATGAAGGGGAAACTGCCACAGTGGACCATCTGAATCTGAGCGGTCCCATCCGCCGCCGTCTGCACGACCTTGGACTGATTGAAGGCACCAAAGTGCGCTGCCTGTACAAAAGCGCCTGGCAGGACCCGGTCGCCTATTCGATTCGTTCTACGGTCATTGCCCTGCGCAACGTGGACACCCGCAGCATCTTTGTCCGCCCAAACCCTGGCTGTGGGAGGTGATGAAAATGCCGTTTTTAAAATCATCTTTCTCTCCCCTTCCCGCAGCCGATGCCGACCTGACCATCGCCCTGGCAGGCAACCCAAACGTCGGCAAGAGCAGTATCTTCAACGCCTTGACCGGTATGCACCAGCACACCGGAAATTGGCCCGGAAAAACCGTTGACCTTGCCAGCGGGTCTTGCTGCCACAAAGGCGTGCGGATGCGCTGGGTCGATCTGCCCGGGACCTATTCGCTGTCTGCCGATTCGCCCGAGGAGGAGGCTGCGCGGGATTACCTCTGCTTTGAACAGCACGATGCCGTCGTGGTAGTCTGCGACGCCACCTGCCTGGAGCGCAATCTTCATCTGCTGCTTCAGGTGCTGGAAATCACCCCGCGCGTTGTGCTGTGCCTCAATCTGATGGACGAGGCTTTAAAAAAGGGAATCCGCATTGACACTAACCTTCTCTCCCAAAAGCTGGGCATTCCGGTCGTGCGCACCAGTGCCCGCACCCAGATGGGACTGACCGAATTGACCGAAGCGGTGCAGGCGGTCAGCCGTTCCTCAAGCAAAAAGGTTTTGCTGCCGCCGGTGCCGCCTCGGATAGAGCCGCTGGTCCAAACGCTTGAGCAGGCGATTGCTCCCCTGCTGCCGGACGGGATGCGCAGTCGCTGGGCAGCGTTGCAGCTGCTGTGCCGGAACGAAGATTTTATTCGACAGCTGGATAGCATATTGGAGACACCGCTGCTTGAAAATCCTGCTGTCGCTGCCGCCTTTTCTTCGGTCGAGCAGCAGTTCAACCAGGAGCAGAAAACACCCGCCCTGCTGCTGGATGAGCTGTCTGCCGCACTGGTTCGCCGCTGCGAGCAGCTGTGTGATGCCTGTGTTTTTGTTCCGACCACCTCCAATTTTTCATCCGACCGAATATCGAACGACAGTTCGTCCCACCGGCTGGACCGATTGTTTCTCAGCCGCAGGACCGGCATCCCTGTGATGCTCCTGCTGTTATTCTTTGTCTTCTGGCTGACCATCACCGGAGCTAACTACCCGTCTGCTCTACTGGCAAATGCGCTGTTTTGGGTACAGGAGCGATTGAGCGACCTGTTCTGCCTGCTGCACGCGCCAAAATGGCTGCACGACTGTCTGGTGCTGGGCGTTTGGCGGGTGCTGGCGTGGGTCGTTTCGGTCATGCTGCCCCCTATGGCAATCTTCTTTCCTCTGTTTACCCTGCTGGAGGATTTTGGATACCTTCCGCGCGTTGCCTTCAATCTGGACCACTGTTTCCAAAAAGCCCACACCTGCGGCAAACAGGCGCTGACCATGTGCATGGGCTTTGGCTGCAACGCTGCCGGTGTGGTGGGCTGCCGCATTATCCATTCTCCGCGGGAGCGATTGATTGCGATTTTGACAAACTCCCTGGTCCCCTGCAACGGAAGGTTTCCCACCCTCATCGCGCTAATCTCGATGTTTTTTGTGGTAGGCAGCGGTTTAGGACAGTCGCTGCTGAGCGCTCTGCTGCTGACTTTGGCAATCCTGCTGTCGGTGGCAGTCACCTTTTTCTCCTCCCGTCTGCTCTCCCGGACGGCGCTGCACGGGGAAAGCTCCTCCTTTGTTCTGGAGCTGCCTCCCTACCGCCGACCGCAAGCCGGTCGGGTCATCGTCCGCTCCATCTTCGACCGCACCCTCTTTGTCCTTGGACGGGCAATCGCAGTGGCAGCTCCTGCGGGTCTTGTGATTTGGCTGATGGCAAACTGGCAGATCGATGGGCAAAGTCTGCTTACCCTGTGCGCCCAATTCCTGGACCCGTTTGCCCGCTGGTTTGGCATCGACGGTGTCATTCTGATGGCGTTTATCCTGGGCTTTCCTGCCAACGAGATCGTCTTTCCGCTGATAGTGATGAGCTATCTGCAAAGCTCGGTGCTGGTGGAAAGTGAAAGCCTGACTGCTCTGCACAACCTGCTGTGTGCCAACGGCTGGAGCATGTGGACCGCCGCTGCCGTTGCCCTGCTGTGTCTGTTCCACTGGCCCTGTTCCACCACCTGCCTGACCATCTACAAGGAAACCGGCAGCACAAAATGGACCCTGCTGTCCATTTTGCTTCCCACCGTCATCGGTTTTTCTCTGTGCTTTCTGCTCAATCTTCTGCACACAGCCATCGCATTATAAAACAATCAGCCGCAGCGGAAAATCCGCTGCGGCTGATTGTCTTTTGCTTTTCTAAAATGATTCGTTTTCTTCCTCCAGAAAGGCACCCATCCTGCGAAAGCGCTGGTATCTGCGGCGGCTCAGTTCCTCCCCCGACAGACGTAATCCCTGCTGAAATGCGCTGTACAGGTCGCGCCCTATGCGCTGGTAAACCTTATCAAAGCCCTTCTGTGGGTCTTTTGGTTCTTTGAGCACCCGTTCGACCACACCCAGCTCCAGCAGCTCCTGTGCGGTCAGCTTCAGACACTCCGCTGCCTGACTGGTGCGGGAAGCATCCTTCCACAAAATGCTTGCGCAGCCCTCCGGTGAGATGACCGAGTAAACCGCATTCTCCAACATCCACACCTCGTCGGCTACCGCCAGCCCTAAAGCACCGCCGCTTCCGCCTTCTCCGGTGAGGATGGTGATGACCGGCACCTTTAATGCCATCATCTCCATCAGATTTTCTGCGATGGCTTGCGCCTGTCCGCGCTCCTCCGCACCGATTCCGCAGTAGGCTCCGGCAGTGTCAACAAAACAGACAATCGGTCTGCCAAATTTTTCTGCCAGCTTCATCTGCCGCAGCGCCTTGCGATAGCCTTCCGGGTGCGCCGAGCCAAAGTTTCGCGCCACCTTTTCCTTGGTATCCTTGCCGCGGTCGATAGCAATGGCAGTCACCGCAAGGTCGTTGAGCCATCCAATCCCGGCAACGACCGCCTGGTCGTCGCCAAACCGGCGGTCCCCATGCAGCTGAAGAAAACCGGTCAGGATATTGCTGATAAAATCATAGCCGGTCGGACGTCCCTTTGCCCGCGCAGCTTCCACCCGTTTAAAGGCTTCCATCCGACACATCCTCCTCTTTTTGCGGCGCCCGATGCATCCGCAGCAGTTCTCCCAACACCTGCCTTTGCTCCTGTCTTGGAACAATGGCATCTACAAAACCCTTTTCCAGTAAAAACTCCGCCCGCTGAAATCCTTCCGGCAGCCGCTTGCGGATGGTCTGCTCGATAACCCTCGGTCCTGCAAATCCAATCAGCGCACCCGGCTCTGCAAGGATGATGTCCCCTTCCAGCGCAAAGCTGGCGGACACCCCTCCTGTGGTCGGGTCGGTCAGTACGCTGATATACAGGTTTCCCGCCTGACTGTGGCGCAGCACAGCGCCGCTGGTCTTTGCCATCTGCATCAGTGACAGGATCCCCTCCTGCATCCTGGCTCCGCCCGAAACAGTGTAGCCAATCACCGGCAGATTGTGTGCAAGGGCAAACTCAAACAGGCGGGTAATCTTTTCCCCGACCACCGAGCCCATACTGCCCATCATAAAATCGCCTTCCATGGCAAACAGACAACAGCGGTAGCCTTGGATGGTACATTCCCCGCAGATGACCGCTTCGGTTTCTCGACTGAGCATCTTTGCCTTTTTGAGCTTTTGCTCATAATCGGGAAATTCCAACCGGTTGACCGATTGTAAACCACTGTCATGTTCAGCAAAGCTGCCTTCGTCTGCAACCAGCTCGATGCGCCTGCGCGCGTTCATCCGAAACAGATGCCCACACTTCGGGCAGGTGCTGTTATTCTGATACAGTTCGCTGGAAAACAGGATGTGCCGGCACGCCGGGCAGCTGACACACAGCTCATCCGGGACTGCCGGATTCTGCTCAGAGGAATTTTTTCTTCCGTCGGTCTCCAAGTCATTTTGCGGACGCCGGAACATCATTTTCGAAAGCATCGCTGTTCTTCCTTTCTATTCTATCAAAACCGGACAGGGGACGACCCGTTTCTGGTTGCCATAAAGTCCGTATAATACTCCCCCAACTTGAACCGGGCATCTCCCAGCAGGCTGACGTGCAGCTGTGCATTGTGCTTGACGCCCTCGATGACCAGCTCACACAACGCCGCCTGTAACTTACGGATGGCTTCCTCTCTGGTTTTGGCATAGACAACCAGTTTCCCGATCATCGAATCATAATAAGGCGGTATCTTGTAATCCTGATACAGCGCCGTGTCAAATCGCACCCAGGGTCCTCCCGGGATATGCAGCAGATTTACTTTTCCACAGCTCGGTCGAAAATCCTGCTCAGGGTCCTCTGCATTGATTCTGCATTCGATGGCGTGTCCTTCCAGACGGACATCCTTCTGGGAAAAATCCAAGCGTTGTCCTGCTGCAATGCGAATCTGCCACTTGACCAGGTCATAGCCGGTGACCATCTCGGTCACGGTATGTTCCACCTGCAAACGGGTGTTCATCTCCATAAAGTAAAAGCTGCCGTCGCGGTCCATCAAAAATTCAATCGTTCCTGCATTGCGGTAATCGACCGCCTTTGCTGCCCGAACCGCCGCTTTTACCATGCGATTTCTGGTCTTTGCATCAATCGCGCTGGAGGGGGATTCTTCAATCAGCTTCTGGTTTTTTCGCTGAATGGAACATTCGCGTTCCCCCAAGCAGACCACGTTGCCATAATGGTCGCACAGCACCTGCATCTCAATATGCTTTGCCGGGTAGAGGTATTTTTCCATATACACCCCGCCGTCGCCGAAGGCTGCCTGTGCCTCACCGGAAGCGCTGTAAAAGGCGTTTTCCAACTCCTCTTCCCGCTGCACCAGACGAATCCCTCGTCCGCCTCCGCCTGCTCTGGCTTTAATCAGCAGTGGGAAACCAATCTTTCTTGCCTGACACAGCGCTTCCTGTGCATTGTCCACCGCATCGCACCCCGGAATTACCGGTACACCTGCCTGCTGCATCGTCCGACGTGCAGCATCCTTGTCCCCTGCCTTTGCAATCGTCTGGGCATCTGGACCGATAAAGGTGATTCCACACTCCTCGCACAGCTGGGCAAAGCGGGCATTTTCAGACAGCAGCCCGTAGCCGGGATGGATTGCCTGCGCACCCGAGCAGACCGCTGCCGACAGGATGGCGGGCATATTCAGATAGCTTTCTCCCGCCGCTGCCGGACCGATGCAATAGCTTTCGTCGGCAAGGCTGACGTGCAGCGCCTCCCGGTCCACCTCGGAAAAGACCGCTACCGTCAAAATCCCCATCTCTTTGCAGGCGCGGATGATGCGAACAGCAATCTCCCCGCGGTTGGCAATCAAAATCTTCGAAAACATACTCGCTCCTTACTGCTCGATACAAGCAAAAGAAAATTCACCCGACACACACAGTTTGCCGTTTACACAGCCCTTTCCCTTTGCAAAATAGAACGGACCCTTCACCTTCACCAGCTGACATTCCATCTCCAGCGTGTCGCCCGGAAGGACCTTGTTTTTAAACTTTACCTTGTCAAGGCTGGTGAAATAGGGGGTAATCTTTTTTCCCTGCTGGTCCTGCGCCAGCAAAACACAGCAGGTTTGTGCCATCATTTCGCACAGCACCACCCCGGGCACCACCGGATTTCCGGGAAAATGTCCCTTCAAAAACCATTCTTCTCCGGTGACGGTGTAGCTTCCCTTGCAGCGGGTGGGTCGTTGCTCTTCTCCCTCCTGCGGGCAAACCTCTGCCTGGTCCACCAGCAGCATATTGTCCCGGTGCGGCAGAAGGCGCATGATTTCTTGCTGATTCATTTTGGAATCCCCTCTTTGCCTTGTTATTGGATGCGGAACAGGGTCTGCCCATATTCCACTACATCTCCGCTGGCAGCACAGACCTCTACGATCTCCCCGTCCAGCTCAGCGGTGATTTCATTCATCAGTTTCATTGCCTCGACGATGCACAGCACATCGCCCTTTTTGACCCGCGAGCCTACCTCCACAAAGGGTTTGGACTGCGGAGAAGGCGCAGAGTAAAAAACGCCCACCATCGGGGAAAGCACCTTGTGTCCTTCTTGCTGTGGTTTTGGGTTTTCCTGCGGCTTTGCAACTTCCTGCGGCGGCTGTGGGCACTCTGTCTGTATTGGCTGT
>ENA-ORNG01000465-ORNG01000465.1-human-gut-metagenome-genome-assembly--contig:-NODE-465-length-35158-cov-3.575905_pt1 | contig 35158 bp, 38 predicted proteins | sample MGYA00242113_ERZ509018 | MGnify/ENA primary metagenome ERZ509018 (study PRJEB26280, sample SAMEA2338711) | human gut metagenome | biome: human gut; feature: human-associated habitat; material: faeces... | reverse complement strand
ATCTGTGCGGACACAGAACAGACCGCCATAAGTGAACAGAGGATAGCCATGAATACACGCATCATCTTGGCAGAGGTTTGAAATTGCCGATGCCGGAACCTATGGCATCTGTGGCGGTACAAATACGGCTGGAGCGTTGACCCAGTGGATGGGTGAGCAATGGTATCGGGATGCCAAAAAAGAATCCCGGTTTCATCGGATGGAAATGGAGGCGTCGGCAGTTCCGGCGGGAAGTGAAGGTTTAATCTGTCTGCCATATTTTGCGGGAGAACGGACGCCGGTGAACGATCCTCAGGCCAGGGGTGTTTTCTTTGGTCTGGAGACCCGTCATACTCGAGGACATATGGTTCGGTCGGGAATTGAAGGTATTTGTTATACCATTCGGGACAATGTGAATTTGATGAAGGCTCATGGATTGCCGATGGGACGTATTTTTGCGGTGGGCGGCGGAACTAAAAATGCTCTTTGGCTTCAATGTCTGGCGGATATTCTGGAGCAGGAAATATGTGTTCCAGCCGTTTCTTTTGGTGCGGCTTACGGCGACGCCCTTATGGCAGCTCTGGCCGGCGGAGCTTTTTTGGATTGGAAAGAGCTGTCAGACCGGATTCAGGTTAAAAAAATATATGCCCCGAATCCGGAAAACTTTGCGGTCTACCGAAAACAGGGGCATATATTTAATAAACTTTATGAAGTTACAAAAGACCATATGCACCAATTGTCAGGCAGCATATGAAGCGAATGATTTATAATACCTTATTTAAGAAATCTTTAAGTCGGGCGTTTTTCGGGTTGGCAAAGAACTCTTTTGGTTCGTTTTCTTCCTGAATGACGCCTTCGTCTATGAAGATGACCCGGTCAGATACTTCACGGGCAAAGCCCATTTCATGAGTAACGACAACCATGGTCATGCCATCCTCAGCAAGCTCTTTCATAACATTTAAAACTTCGCCCACCATTTCCGGGTCCAGGGCGGAAGTAGGTTCGTCAAATAAAAGGATATCCGGATCCATGGCCAGTGCGCGGCCAATGGCCACACGCTGGCGCTGACCGCCGGAAAGGCGTACCGGGTATTCGGCGGCTTTGTCTTTAAGTCCAACCCGGTCGAGAAGTTTTAAAGCCCGTTCTTCTGCCTGAGCCTTTGGAATTTTCTTGACGTTGATCGGCGCTGCCGTAATATTTTGCATAATGGTCATATTGCTGAATAAGTTAAAGTTTTGGAATACCATGCCGATTTTCTGTCGGATTTTATCAATGTCTGCGTTTTTTGTGTTGATTTGCTGGCCTTCAAAGATAACTTCACCGGCAGTCGGTTCTTCCAGGCGGTTGAGACAACGGATGAAAGTACTCTTGCCAGAACCGGAAGGGCCGATAACAGCCACAACTTCCCCTTTATGTATATCGATATCAATGCCTCTGAGAACTTCCAGATGGCCAAAATGTTTCTTCAGCCCGCGAACCTGCAATAGGGCTTCGTCTGTTTTAACGTGTGACACTTGCGTTCAGCCTCCTTTCGATGAATGCGACAAGCTTGGACAGCGGGAATACCATAATAAAATAGATGATAGCCGCAATCACATAAGGCTCCAGCGTCCGGTAGGAGATGGAAACCACATCTTTGGCGCAGAACATCAGCTCGCTGATGCCGACGAGAGAGACGATGGAGGTTTCCTTGATGATAGATACGAATTCATTCATCAGCGCCGGAAGAATGTTCCGGAGAGCCTGAGGGAGAATAACCATTTTTAATGTTAGACCGTGAGACATACCGAGACTCCGGGCAGCTTCAATCTGTCCCGCATCCACAGCACCGATACCGCTTCGAACGATTTCAGCCACATAGGCGGAGCTGTTGAGGACAAGAACGAGAAGTCCCCAGAAAAAGCTGTTAAAGTCTTTCATAAAAGGCACGTTGATCTTAATACCGAAAGCGGCTGCGCCGAAATAAATAACCATAACCTGGACCATTAACGGCGTGGAACGGAAAATTTCGATATACATACTGATGAGCCATCTTAACGGTTTAATGCGAGACATTTTACCGAGAGCAAATATCGTTCCCAGAATAGTGCTGAGAATGACGGTGATCAGGGATAAGATCAGAGCCATTCGGGCGCCGCTGAGAAAATGTCCGGCATATTGAGAAAATAATGAGGCCATCCGGCCTGCGGAGAATAAATCCATAATACCCCTCCCCTGAAAGTTAGAACTTTTTTATAATATAAAAAAGGTGCTGCACGAAAGGCAGCACCTCATTGTGCGGATTATTCAGCTTCGTTCAGCGAGAGCTGAAGTTCAACGGCTTCTTCATACCATTTCTGCATGGAACCATCATCAATATATTTCTGGATTAATTCATTGAGATAGTTTGTCAAATCGTCATTACCTTTCATCGTCGCCACACAGTTGGCAGGTTCGTCGCCCTCAAGCATCGGAACAACGAAAGCTGTTTCCAGGTCTTCATTTTGTTGAGCATAAGAATATGCGTTGTCATAATCCATGATTGCGATATCGATATTACCTGCTTTCAAATCCATAACTACGTTCGGAATAGTTTCAAGATAACGTCCGGTACAGTCCGGGTAAAGGGTGTCGGCGACTTTCTGCTGGTAACTTCCCTTCTGAGCGCCCATCGTCACGCCGGCAACCATAGCGCTTTCATCCTTAAATTTATCCACATCTTCTGCGCGGACGAGAGACATCTGGCCGTTAGACAGATAGGACTGAGTGAAGGTGAAGCTTTTCTGGCGTTCCGCATCCGGAGTCAGAGCGGCGATGGCTACGTCGTCAAGGCCGGCCTGAACGCTCGGCAGAACCGAATCAAAAGCCATATCGTCAATGACCAGCTCAACGCCCATATCATCAGCCATAGCCTGTGCCATTGAAGCTTCAAGACCGACGATATTGCCGTCGGCGTCCTTGAAGGCGTATGGAGCAAAGGTGGCTTCAGTTGCGACATGGAATACGCCGCGTTTCTGAATTTCGGCAACGGAGTGATATTCAATATCGGTTGCTTTATATTCGGTATCGGAACCGGCCGTTGTTGTTTCGCCGGATTCGGCAGCAGATTCCGCTGTCGTTGCAGCTGTTGTTTCTTTCTTTTCCGAACCGCCGCAGGCTGTGCATCCAAGAGCCAGAACCAACGCGAGGGTCAATGCAAGACATTTTTTCATAATTTCTTCTCTCTCCTTTGATTTTTGCCTTTATATAAGCAAATGTTTTATAAATCTAATTTTAAATATGTCCGCTGGCAAAGTCAATATTCATTCATAAATTTCTGCATTTTTTTGGTATTTATTTATGTAAGAATCGTTGACTTTTCAGATAATTGATGATATTTTATTCTAAGAAAAACGAATAATTTTACCTTCCCTCACCACCGGGTGAGAGGACTAATAGGGTATTCAAAACCTCGCCGTAGGTATAGTGTGCGAAATGCGCGCTACAAGGCGATGTTCTGAATACCTTTTTTTACGATTGGTTTTGATAAAGGGGGAAGATTTTCATGGGAAAAGTGTCTGGTAGAGATATCACCAAAGGCAGTATCTGGAAAAACCTTCTGATTTATTTTTTTCCAATATGGTTTGGCTCTATTTTTCAGCAGATGTATACCACAGTGGATGCCGTTGTCGTCGGACGTTTTGTCGGTAAGGCGGCTCTGGCGGCTCTGGGCGGCACGTCCAGTCTTTTGGTAGATTTGTCGGTAGGTTTTTTTATTGGCGCTTCGGCAGGAGCCGGTGTTGTTGTTTCTCATTGTTATGGAGCAAAGGATCATGAACGTTTAAAATATGCGGTATACGCGTCTATGAAGCTGGCGCTGATTTGCGGCGCGGCGCTGATGGCTATTGGAATTTTGGTCACGCCGACGGCGCTGCGGTGGATGAACACACCGGAGGATGTTATGGATGGAGCGACACTTTATCTTCGGGTTTATTTTTGCGGTGTTATTCCTTCGCTGCTGTACAATATGGGTTCCGGGGTGCTCCGGGCGATTGGGGATGCAAAACGTCCGTTATATTTTCTCATTCTTACCACTGCGGTCAATATCGTACTGGACGTGTTGTTTGTCGCTGTGTTTAAAATGGGAATATTCGGCGCGGCGCTGGCGACGATTTTGGCCCAGGCATCCAGCGCGGTCTTTGTATTGAGAACACTTTTAAGGACAAAAGAAAGTTATCGTCTAGTTCTTAGCGGATGTAAGTCTTATCCGGAGGTTTTTCAGCAAATCGTCCGGTTGGGACTGCCATCCGGTTTTCAATATATGCTTTATACGGTGTCAAATCTTGTTATACAGGCCAGAGTAAATCTGCTTGGCACAGATGTGGCGGCGGCATGGGCGGTGATTAGCAAACTGGATGGAATATTCTGGCTGACGATGACCGCATTCGGAACGGCTATGACCACATTTACCGGTCAGAATTACGGGGCCGGAAAGATGGATAGGGTGCGCCGGGGTATGTATGTCGGCATCGGGATTTCTGTCGGGTTGACTGCAGGGATATGTCTGCCGCTTCTGATTTTCGCCCGGCCGCTGCTCAGTATTTTTACAGCGGATGCCACAGTTCTGACCTTGGGGCTTCAATATACATTTTTCCTTGTTCCGACCTATTTTACATACACGGGAACTGAACTGCTCGGCGGCGTAATCAAAGGCGCGGGAAATAGTTTTGTTCCGATGGTGATTACGGGAGTGAGCGGCTTTGCCATCCGCAGCCTCTGGGCGGTGTTCGTCCCGATGATTTGGCCGGGAATGAATACGATTATGTTGAGTTATCCGATTTCCTGGTCGGTTTCAACAATATTATTTATTTGGTACTATAATTTTGGCTCCTGGATGAAAAGCGGCGGGAACGGTCAGGCAAAAGAAAAGGGGGGATTGACTTGGCAGTAATTCACAGGAAACAGCTTTCGGCAATGGGAATCCATTATTTGTATTACCCGTTGGATTATATGTTGGACGCCCAGGCAAAGGCCGGTTTTGAAACGATTGAGCTAGTAGGAATGGCGCCCCATTTTTTGATGGATCATACCGGGTTTCAGGATACGGTTACGGTACGGAAAATGGCGGAGGAAAGGGGACTGACCATCGGCTGTTTTACACCGGAATGCGCGGTGTATCAATATTTGATGTGTTCGCCGGACGAGGGATTTCATGCGCGCAGTATGGAATATTTTAAGCGGGGACTGGAGGCGGCCAGGCAGCTTGGGGCGACGAAGCTGTTGACGAATTGTATCGGCGGAACCTGGGATGAAGCCTATGACAGGGTTTATGAGCGGGCGGTAAAAAGCTTATCCTTGCTGGCGCCGGTGGCGGCAGATAATGGAATCACCATTGCGGTGGAGACGGTGCGGCCGGAGGAAAGTAAATGTATCATTACATTGCCTGAATTAAAGCGGCTGCTTGAGGATGTGTCTCACCCGAACATTAAAGCGGGGCTGGATACAATCGCTATGGGTGTCGCCGGTGAAACGCCGGAGGAATGGTTTGAGGCTCTGGGAGAAGATATCGTGCATACCCATTTTGTGGACGGACGGCCTTACGGACATCTGGTCTGGGGGGATGGATTGTTTCCTTTGGAAAGATATTTGGATGTTTTAAACAAATATCATTATGAAGGTCTGATTAGCCAGGAAATTACCGATTTCCGGTATTTTGATGACCCGGCGGCGGCAGACGCCAGGAATTTTCGGGCCTTTGAGCCTTACATTTTAAAGGAAGGCGGTGAAGTCCATGTCTGAGTTAAAAAGAAGCGATAGAGTCAAACCGATACTTTCACCACAGCTTCGGCGGGAGCAGGTCGCCGGAATGAATATTCATTATTTAAATTATTCATTTGACTATTTTCTGGATGTGCAGCAGCGGCTTGGCTTCAAATCTCTGGAGCTATGGTGCGGCGCGCCCCATGTCTGGTTAGACCATATGGGTTACTATGACGCGAAGGTCATTCGGAAGAAAATTAAAGACCACGGACTTCAGGTTCATGTGCTGACGCCGGAAAACTGCCTTTATCCCTATCAGGTGGCAGCGAAAGAGCCGGCGCATGTGGAGCGGAGCTTTCAGTATTTTAAAAACGGAATCTACCTGGCGGAAGAGCTTGGCTGTTCCATGATGGAGATCAATTCGGGCTGGGGTTATTGGAACGAGGAGAGGGAGGAAGCATGGAAGCGCAGCGCTCAGATGCTTTCACGGCTGGCGCAGGCCGCCGGACAGCACGGCATTACGCTTGTTATGGAATCGCTGAGGCCGGAGGAAAGCCAGATTGTGACGAATCTGTCGCAGGAAAAAGCGATGTTACAAGAGATTAACAGCCCGCATTTAAAGCCTATGGCGGATTTGTGCGCAGTCAGTGTGGCCGGCGAGACCCTTACAGACTGGTTTGAAGCCTTCGGCAGTGATTTGAAGCATATGCACTTTATTGACGGAAACCCTTATGGACATTTAATCTGGGGAGATGGTGCACATCATCTCGGACAGGAAATTGCTACGTTAAATCAGTATGGATATTCGGGGCTGCTCGGACAGGAGATTACCGATGGACGGTATTATGACGATCCGGCGGCGGCGGATTTTAGAAATATGAAAAATTTTGAAAGATATATAAATGAATAACAGGAGGAACATTATGGATGCAAAGAGCGTGATTAAGCAGGTAAAGGAAGAGAAAAATGAAATTCGTCAGGTTTATTGGGCAGCCTGCGGCGGCAGTCTGGTGGATTTATATCCGGCCCATTGTATGGTGATGGCGGAAAGCGCTTTGGTGGAATCCGGCCTTTACACGAGTAAAGAATTTATTCTAGCTACACCGAAAAAACTGGGTGAGCACAGCCTTGTTGTACTGTGCAGCCATTCCGGCGGCACAAAAGAGACATTGGATGCGGCAGAGCTTAGTTTGTCAAGAGGCGCGGCGGTTGTTATGATGACAAATCATCCGGGCAGTCCGGCAGATAGCGAACAGTGGATTTCCTGGGTGTATCCTTGGGGAGATCATTTGAAAACGAGCGAGATTCCGAGCGGAATCAGTCTGTCGATTGCGGCGGAGCTTTTGGCGTCCCAGGAAACATTTGAAGCCTATGATGCTTTAATGGACGGCATTGAAAAAATGGATGCTGTTGTGGAAAAGGCGAAGGTTCGTGTCCGTGAAGAAATGTGTCATCGATTTGCTCAGATGTGCAAGGAGCATTCTTTTCTTTATATTCTCGGAAGCGGCGCCAGCTTTAGTCAGACCTATGGTTTTGCTATTTGCAGCCTGATGGAAATGCAGTGGCAGCATTGCGCTTATATTCACAGCGGCGAATACTTCCATGGTCCGTTTGAAGTGACGGAAAACGGCGTGTTCTATTTCCTCCAGAAAAGTTCTGGAAAATGCCGTCCGATGGATGAACGGGCCGAGACTTTCTTAAAGACGCACACGGATTGTCTGATGGTATTGGATGCGCTGGATTATGGTATGGATGTGATCGATCCGGCGGTTCGGGATTATCTGGACCCGGTACTTTTCTATCCGATGAACTGTGAACTTCGCTCGGCCCGCGGTAAGCTTTTTGACCACGATGTGGATTACCGCAGATATATGGGTAAGGTTGATTATTAGAAAACGAGGTGCGGTTATGTCATATCCGGTGAAAGTATTAGGGTTTGGCGACAATGTGGTCGATAAATATGAACATTTAAAAATTATGTATCCCGGCGGAAATGCAGTAAATTTTGCGGTTTATGCGAAGCAGTTCGGCGCGGAAAGAAGCGCTTATATGGGAATTTTCGGGAGCGATAGAGAGGCGGAGCATGTCATTGCGTCGCTGGAAGCAGAGGGAATCGAGCTTGTGAAGTGTATTCAGGTCATCGGAGAAAACGGCTGCTCAAAAAATACGGTTATTGACGGGGACCGGGTGTTTCTGGAAAGTAACGAAGGCGGTGTCCGCGGCGATATGCGGTATGCTTTGAACCGTTTTGATCTGGATTATATTCGGCAGTTTGATATTGTCCATACGGGAAATTACTGTTTTACGGAACGGGAATTGCCGAAGATTAAAGCGGCCGGGGCGCCGATTAGTTTCGATTTTTCCGATGATTCGGAGGATGCTTATATCGAAGCGGTAGCTCCGTTGGTAACCTATGCCTTTCTTTCATGCAGCGGCCTGGAAGAAGCGGAGATTCGGGAAAAGCTGAAATGGATTGCGTCTCTTGGGCCGGCCTTTGTCTGCGCTTCACGGGGCTCGGAAGGCTGTATTGCGTTTGACGGAAATGAGTATTATACACAGTCTGCTGTGCCGGTTAAGAAGATGGCGGATACTATGGGGGCAGGGGACAGTCTTTTAACTTCATTCCTGGTGGGATATTTGTCGGCAAAGAAAGCCGGAAAAACAGAGGCTACGGCAATTAGGGAATCTTTGCAAGCCGCGGCAGAGTTTGCATCTGGAGTTTGCGGTATCGACGGCGCCTGGGGCTACGGAGTGCATTACGATGATTGAGAAAAAAGTGGCTGCGGTAGGATTTTGCTGTACGGATATTTATGAAAATTTAAATGAACGATACGCTACAGGAAATGGTATCGACTGGGGAATTCACCTGCAACGGATGGGCGTCCCGGTCAGTGTCATCAGCGTGGTGGGGAATGATATTTACGGAGATGAGATGAAGCAGACGCTTAAAGCGGAGGGAATGGACATTTCCCATCTTCGGACGGAACCGGGGGCAACCTGTATTACCCGGATGGAGCTTCGGAATGGCACAGATCGGGTACATCTGGATTCGGTGGATGGTGTTATGGCAGATTATCGGATAACGGATGAAGAATTTCAGTTCGTGGCCGAGCATGAGCTGCTTCATACGGACTTGTTCGGCAATGTATTGTCTCATCTTCCGTCCTGGAAGGCGGCCGGGGTGAAAATTCTTATGGATTTTTCCGTGTTTACAAAGGACCCGGAATATCACTGTATGGATATCTTTCCCTATGTGGATTATGTGTTTTTTTCTGCCGACGGTATTGAAAGAGATGAGCTTCAAGGCTGGATGGAAGAAATTCACAGCTATGGTCCGACGCTGGTGACAGCGACGTTGGGGGAGGAAGGCAGTTTGAGTTACGACGGCCGGAAGTTTTATTCCTGCGGTATTGTGCCGGTAAAAGTGGTAAACACGGTCGGAGCCGGGGACAGCTACATTGCCGGATTTACCTATGGTCTGCTTCGGGGTGAATCGATTCCCGAATGCATGTCCCGGGGGGCAGAACTTTCGTCCGATGTTATTGCCCGGTTTAAACCTTATTAGATGAAAGGGGAAAATTTTATGGTTATTGATATGCACCTTCATCCGATTTTTTACAAGCCGATTTGCAAGGATGCGGAGGAGCTGGAATTTCGCAAAAACAGTTTTGGCGTCTGGAAGCAGGGGCCGATGGACTGGGATGAGGTTTTTGTGGAGATGGATTACGGCGGCATTGAGAAGTCTGCCCTGCTTCCGCTGGATATTACAACGACAGAGGGCGGATATATTGTAACGAATGAGCAGGTGGCGAAGCTTCAATCTATTTATCCGGACAGGCTTATCGGTTTTGCCAGTGTGGATCCGCACCGTCCGGATGCGAAGGAAGTGTTAATTCATGCCTTTGATGATTTGGGACTGCAGGGGTTAAAGCTGCATCCGTCCAAACAGAAATTTTATCCGACAGAAGATTTTATGGAGCCGATTTATGAAATCTGCGAGAGTCGGAATAAGCCGATCATTTTCCATGCGGGAACCTCCTGGGAGCCGAATACGCCGGCAGAATATGCCCATCCGCTGGCCTTTGAGAGAGTATTTATTCGCCATCCAGAGCTTCGCTGCTGTCTGGCCCATTTTGCCTGGCCTTGGGTTCGGGAAATGGTTATGCTGATGATTAAATATCCGAATGTTTATACGGACACTTCCGTTTTATATATGGATTCGCCGGAAGAATCTATGGAACGGCTTTTTACGGTGGATATGGGCCCCCATTGGTATGAACGGGGATTTGGCAAGCAGGTCATGTTCGCTTCAAATACGCCAAGATTCCGGGCATTTAAATTAAAACGGGCGCTGGATCAGATTCCGATGCGGGAAACGGCAAGAAAAGACCTTTATGCCGGAAATGCAATACGGTTTTTGAGCGGAGAGAGGTAGGAAGCATGGTTGTTTTAAAGAAAATTCATCGTTTAAGTAAAAATGTGGAAGAATATATGAATATTACGGAAGATGTTCACCGCATTGTGGAAGAGAGCGGCGTTAGAAACGGGCATGTGGCGGTTTTGACAGCCCACACGACGACGGGAATTATGGTCAATGAAGCTCTGTCTTGCGTGGAGACAGATATCAGTGAAATGTTGGAACGGATCGTTCCCTTGAATGCGCCTTATGCCCACGCCCATTTTTTGCCGGATTACGGCGCGACAGGGAACAATTCCCAGGGACATTTAAAAAGCATGTTAATGGGAAATCATTGTATGTTTCCGGTGATTGACGGTAAAATTGTCTGCGGCGGCGCCCAGGAAATATATCTGGTGGATTTTGACGGACCGCAGGCACGAACCGTTTATGTCGAAGTCATGGGAGAAGCCTGATCAATTGTGACAAGATTTTACATTATAAGGCAAAGAGCGGTAAAACATCAGCATTGGAAAAAGAAAGCTTTGATATTTTCTTGAGGTATAAAAATCCTCCGTTTACAGATACTAATTCCAGTAATGGAAAGTACAGTAAATGGAGGAGTTTTTATATGAAAGCTACAGGAATCGTGAGGAGAATTGATGATTTGGGCCGGGTTGTCGTACCTAAAGAAATTCGAAAAACGCTGCACATCCGCGAAGGGGACCCGTTAGAAATTTTTACGGATCGTGAAGGGGAAATTATTCTAAAAAAATATTCGCCGATTGGTGAGTTGGGTGCCTTTGCCCGACAGTATGCCGAAGCGCTGGCCCACAGTACAGGACATATTGTCAGTATTACAGATCGGGATAACCATATTGCAGTGGCTGGAAATGGCAAGCGGGAATTAATGAATAAACCGGTGAGCAAGGCGCTGGACGGAGTTATTGAAAAGCGTAAGGTTATGTCGGCTGACGGCATGGATAAGCAGTATGTGCCGTTGATTGAAAATGAAGGAGAACATTACGCCCATCAGGTGATTTGTCCGATTATTTCGGAGGGAGATGCGATCGGCTCAGTCGTTATTGTGAGTAAGGATGAAAAAACGCGGATGGGTGAGGTCGAGCAAAAGCTGGCCGCGGCGGCTGCCGGATTTCTCGGACGTCAGATTGAGCAATAACCGGATAAAAAATGGAGATGAAAAACGGACTGGGACGGCGCAGAAAAATGACGGAAAATAGCGTTGTTTCAGTCTGTTTTGTTTGACTTCCCGAAGGAAATATATTACAATATTTTTCATAAGGGGAGGGGGATGAATAATGCAAGATATACTGCATCATCTTTTACATGAGATCGTTACATACTCGGCGCTTGGATTTGAGTGGATTGGCGTGGTCATTGTTGCGCTTTCAGGTATACGCGGCGTGATTGAACTAATCAAAAAAAATCAGGATATCGACCTGCATCTGAGCCAGGGTATGGCGGTTGCTTTGCAGTTTATGCTCTGCGCGGAGATTGTCAAGTTGATTACGATCGGTGATCTGACCGATATTATTTTAGTCCTTGGCATTGTCGCTCTTCATATCGCTATCACGGTACTTGTTGCGTATGAATTGAAGCATAAACAGCACGAACGGCACGAGCGGAATGAATATCGGGAGAAGAAGCTCCGCGAGCAGCAGCTTCAGTCGAAGCAGTCTCAGGTAGAAGAATGTGAACAGGCGTCTAAAATACCGGATTCACCGGTTAAGTGATGAATTAAGAATAAGAATTACGGGAGACTATCATTTTCGCCCCAATTGGCGACAGTGATGGTCTCTTTGAGCAATAGGGGGCCGACGGGTGAATAGAGGATTGTTGTCGGCCAATTTTATAGAATATGAGGTCAATCATGGATGTACATGAGTTATTACTAAAAGTTCAGAATAAAGAAATTGATTTAAATACAGCGGAGGAGTATTTGAAGAAGCTGCCCTATGAGGATCTGGGTTTTGCCAAGCTGGACCATCATCGGGCGCTGCGTTCCGGTTTTGGCGAAGTCGTTTATTGCGCGGGAAAAACGACCGACCATTTGATAAAAATATTTCAGAGCTTCAGCAGTCGGCAGAGTAATGTTCTGGGGACCCGGGCCTCAAAGGAACAGTATGAGGCTGTTCGTGCTGTGCTTCCGGAGGCGGTTTACGATACTCTTTCAAGGACGATTTATTTACAGTATAATGTGCCGGCGCCAAAGGGCAGAATTGCCGTATGCACCGGCGGAACTTCCGATATCCCTGTGGCTGAGGAGGCGGCCCGGACCGCGGAGTTTTTCGGCTGTTATGTGGACCGGGTGTACGATGTGGGAATTGCCGGTATTCACAGGCTTCTTTCAAAAGCAGAGCTTATCCGCAAGGCAAACTGTGTGGTGGCCATTGCCGGAATGGAGGGCGCTTTGGCCGGAGTTGTTGCCGGATTGGTGGATAAGCCGGTGATTGCAGTGCCTACATCGGTTGGGTATGGGGCAAATATGAAGGGGCTGTCGGCCTTGCTGACAATGATCAATTCCTGTGCCGAAGGCGTAGCGGTGGTCAATATTGATAATGGCTTCGGCGCCGGATATATGGCGGCCCAGATTAACCGGTTGGCGATCGGAGTGGATGAGTCATGATCTATGCGATTACAAACCGGAAGTTGGTTTCCGGAGGAGAGAAGGCTTTTTTTAAGCAGATTGAAAAAATTGCGGCGGCGAAACCGGATGGCATTATTTTGCGGGAAAAGGATATGGCTCCAGCGGATTATGAGGTCTATGCAAAACGATGTCGGGAGATTTGCGGAGCCTGGGAAACACCGTTAATACTTAATCATTTTTGGAATATCGGGGAAAAGCTTGGTATTCGCCGGATTCATTTGTCAATGCCAGTATTTCAGCAATATCTGTGCTTTAAGTCTTGGGAGCAGGTCGGAGTATCGGTTCACAGTAAAGGGGAAGCGGTTTATGCAGAGAAGATGGGCGCGGATTATCTGATTGCCGGACATATTTTTCTGACCGATTGTAAAAAAGGGATTCCGGCCAGGGGGCTTGAGTTTTTGTCGGAGGTATGTAAGAGCGTAAAAATTCCTGTGTTTGCCATCGGCGGAATGAATCTGGAACATGGTCTTGCGGCGCTGTCTGCAGGAGCTTCCGGAATATGTATGATGTCGGAGTTAATGGGGAGTTCCGCGCCGGAGGAAATCATTAAAAGATTTTCTGGACGCTGTGAATAAAGAATGTTAAAATATAAGTGACTATTTAATGCAGGGAGGAGACACATTATGTTAATTAAAGCAGAAAACACAGCAGCAATTATTGTCGATGTTCAGGAGAAGTTAATGCCTGCGATGTTTAATCAGGAAGAAGTAGAAAGAAATGTCAATCGTTTAGTTGCAGGTTTAAAATTATTGGAAGTTCCAATGATCGTGACACAGCAGTATACAAAGGGTATTGGTATGACGATTCCTTCCGTGATGGAAACCTTTGGCGACGATTTCAGCTATATGGAAAAGACAAGCTTTGGCGTTTATGGGGAAGCGCCGATCAAAGAAGCTGTTGACGGTCTTGGAAAGAAAAATATTATTGTTTGCGGTACAGAAACCCATGTATGTGTACTTCAGACATGTATTCAGTTAAAAGAAGCCGGATTTCAGCCGATTCTCGTAACCGATGCCGCCGGTTCCAGACATGCAGAGGATCGAAAATATGGTATTAAGAGAGCGATTCAAGAAGGTGTTATCGTGACTACATATGAAGCCCTCCTCTTCGAATTGATGGGAGGTTCTACCTGCCCTGTATTCCGCCAGATTTCTAAAATTGTAAAATAATGCGGTTTATTATTTCACCGGCCAAAAAGATGAATAAAGCTCCGGATATCCTTGAATTTCAGGGATACCCGGAGTTTATTAAAGATGCGGACATTCTGAGAGAATATATGGCGGGACTTTCCTATGGGGAGGCTAAAGCGCTCTGGAAATGTAATGATGCCATTGCAGAATTGAATTTTGAGCGTTTCCGTCAGATGGATCTGCGCAGAAATTTGACGCCGGCATTAATGGCCTATGAGGGCATTCAGTATCAGTACATGGCTCCCGCTGTTATGGAAGACGGCTCTATCGATTATCTCCAGGAACATTTGAGAATCTTATCCGGTTTCTATGGGATATTAAAGCCTATGGACGGCGTTGTGCCTTATCGCTTGGAAATGCAGGCCAAATTAAAGCCTGAATTGGAGGCAGAGTATTTTTCTGAGAAAACGGGGGCTGATAAACCGGCGGTTTTTAAAACCTTGTATCAGTTCTGGGGCAGACGATTGGCGGACAGGCTGCTTCAGGAGACGGATACGATAATTAATCTGGCGTCGAAAGAGTACAGTAAAGTTATTTCACCCTATCTGACACCGGAGATTCGGTTTATTACCTGCATCTTTGGAGAATATAAGGACGGAAAGATCATCGAGAAGGGAACCTTTGCCAAGATGGCCCGGGGTGAGATGGTTCGTTTTATGGCGGAGCGCCAGGCCAGGTCGCCGGAGGTCATGCAGGAATTTCATCGGCTCGGTTATCAGTTTTTACCGGAAGAATCCGATGAAAAGACCTATGTTTTTATTAAATAAGAATTTAATCAGGTATAGAAAATGCAGCTGCCACACAATCGACAGCTGCGTTTTTCGTAAATAGATATTTAGTTGGGTTTTTAGAAACGAAAATCCCGTTTGCCCTCGGCAATGTCTTTCAGGTGTTCCCGGGTGATTTGACGGACTTTGTCGCTGGCGACGTTGGCCAGTTCCTTTTCGATAAGCTTTTCTCCGTCCTTACGGGTTTTATCGGAAGCATAGTCCATGAGATATTCTTTGAGGGTCATGAGGGCGTTTGGCTGACAGCAGTTGGAAATCTGTCCGGCTTTTAAGAGGGACATGAAGCGGTCTCCGGTACGTCCTTCCCGGTAACATGCGGTACAAAAGCTTGGGATAAAGCCCATTTCCAGCAGCCAGTCAATAACTTCGTCGAGGCTTCGCTGGTCGGAAACGTCGAATTGGGCGGAATTTTCTTCTTCCGGTTCCGGTTCCACGTAGCCGCCGACACTGGTGCGGGAGCCGCCGCTAATCTGGGAGACGCCGAGCTGCAAAACCTTTTCCCGGACGCGTTTAGATTCGCGGGTGGAGATGATCATACCGGTATATGGAACAGCGATACGGATCAGAGCGACGATTTTTTCAAAAATGTCATCCGGAATGGCATTGGAGAAAGCGTCGACGTCGATGTCATCCGCCGGGCAGATACGGGGAACGCTGATGGTGTGAGGTCCGACGCCCTGAGCCGCTTCCAGATGTTCCGCGTGCATAAGAAGACCCACGAAATCATAGCGGTACATATTCAGTCCGAAAAGGACGCCGATGCCCACGTCGTCAATACCGCCCTCCATGGCCCGATCCATGGCCTCCGTGTGATAAGCATAATTACTCTTCGGGCCTGTCGGGTGCAGTTCTTCATAGCTCTTTTTATTGTAGGTTTCCTGGAACAGGATATAGGTTCCGATGCCGGCCTCTTTTAACTTCTGGTAATTTTCTACCGTTGTCGCCGCAATATTGACATTGACACGGCGGATAGCGCCGTTTTTGTGCTTGATACTGTAAATTGTGTTGATACATTCCAGAATGTATTCGATCGGGTTATTTACCGGGTCCTCTCCGGCTTCTAAGGCCAGACGTTTATGTCCCATATCCTGCAGGGCGATGACCTCCTGGCGGACTTCCTCCTGGGTCAGTTTTTTGCGGGCAATGTGCTTGTTTTTTGCATGATATGGACAGTAGGTACAGCCGTTGACGCAGTAATTAGAAAGGTACAGCGGCGCAAACATAACGATACGGTTGCCGTAAAAGCGGTCTTTGATTTTTTTTGCCAAATGAAACATTTTATCAATTTCGTCCGGCATGTCACATTCCAGAAGGACGGCGGCTTCACGGTGGCTGATACCCTTCATGTTTTCAGCTTTCTTTAAAATCTCGTCGATAAGCCGACGGTTGTTTTTATTTTCTTTCGCATATTTAAGGCAGTCCAGTATTTCTTCGTCGTTAATAAACTCTTCTGCTTTCAGTGATTTTGGATCATACATGAAAAATCTCTCCTTTTATTTTTTTGTCTTCCTGTCAAACCTTTGAGTAGACGGTCTTTGTGCTGACGTTAGGGATCATTCCAAGCTTGCCGGAAAGGGCGCTGATCGTGTTTAGCGGTGCATCGATGACGATGCTGATGATCGACAGCTCCCGTTTCGGATAGGGAATGCCCATGCGGCCGAGTATGCAGGAAGAATACTCGTGCAGGATATCATTGATTCGAGGCGCAGCCTCCGGATTTTCTACGATAATACCGATTACGGCGATGCGTGTTTCCATAAATCCTCCATTATTTCAATAAAAAACCCTGTCCAAAAAAATCGCTGGACAGGGTAAGGCTATACATCAAGTCATCATTTTCCTTATCTTCGCTTTCGGGCGTACCCTGGAGTTCAGCAGGTTTAATTCAGTATATGAAATTTATTCTCAAAAGTCAATGGTTTCCGGAAGATAAACTTTCCGGGTGTTCAACGGCTTCTAAAAGCCGGATGGCCCGGGCATATTTTTTGAGTCGCCGGGCGGCTTTTTCATCCACTGAATCCAGCCGGGAAATGTCGGAATTATGTCGCAGATCCGCCAGTTTAACCCGACGGGCCAGGGGGCAGGTGGAAAGCCGGGACACATAATCCATATAGTCGTCCGCCGGATTGTGGTTTAAAAGCGTCAGCGCGGTTAAAACTTCATCATCAAAGCCTTCCCGGGCCAAATCTTCAATGGTGATATCCGTATCTTCAATCACATCATGGAGCAGGGCGGCAATGACAGAATTTTCATCGGTCATTGTCTCAGCCAAATGGGCCGGGTGATAAATATAGGGAAGGCCGGTTTTGTCAACCTGGCCGGCGTGGGCGTCATAAGCAATCTTCATGGCCTTCCGGGTCATAGGGGTATAAATCATTCTTTAATCCTCTTTGCGGTGCCTCCAGATGTCCCGGGCAAGTTCAGGAATGGAGAACTTATCCGACGGGCGGAAGCGGCGTCCGTTTAAAAACACACCTTTGATTTTCGTTGTCTTAATGTCTTCTTTTGGAATGGAAAGGATATCCTTGTCAAGAACAAGGAAGTTTGCTTTCTTTCCAGGGGCCAGACTGCCGTAATAATTATCGTCAAAGGCGCTGCGGGCCGGCCAGAGAGTATAGGTCTTCAAAGCTTCCATTGGTGTCAGAGCCTGTTCCGGATTCGGGTGGTTACAGCAAATGTGGATTCCCTCGATCGGGTCCGGAATGGTACAAGGCGCGTCGCTGCCAGAGGTGACGAGAAGTCCGCCGTCGATCATATCGCGGAGGGGAAGAATTTGTTTTGCACGATCGCCGAGAATGGCTTCCAGATAGGCTTCCGGTTCCTGCGGCCAGTCTAAAAATGCGGGCTGAACAGCAATGGTAATACCAAGCGCCGCCGCTTTTTTGATGGCCTCTTTATGCATCAGATCACCATGGATTAAAATGTGTCTTGCGTCTTTACGCGGGTAGTCCTTTAATGCGGCTTCATAGGCGTTTAAAGCCTGATCTACTGCGGCGTCGCCGATGGCGTGCATCGTAATCTGCAGTCCGGCCCGGTTGGCCTTGATGCAGAAATCGTTGACCTCTTCCTGGGAATAGGCCAGGAAGCCTTTATTTTCCGGATTGTTGGCATAGCCTTCCGTCAGAGCGGCGTCTTCCGAGCCAAAGCATCCGTCCAGAGCCAGGCAGAAGCACCCGCCGATATGGGTCATTTTTCGTTTGACAACCTTATCCACATCCATGGTCTGGAAAAAGACTGTAAATTTCTGTGGAAGTCCCCGGCGGACGATATTTATGGTATCAATATCAATGTCGTTTTTATAGCCGACGCCTTCTACGGTGTGAATGTAGCCAATCCCCTTTTGGGCGAGAGAATCGGCGGCATTTTTCATACCTTCAAGTAAGGTGATCGGAGAAACCTTTTGAGTGATAAAGTTGACGCCCTTGTAAAATGCGTTCTGGTAGAGCCATCCGGTGGCGGCGTCAAAGCCGGGGTCGGACAGAACTTCCAGCGGAAAGAGGTCGATCAGAGAGGAATTGGCCACCGCTGCATGGCCGTCGTATTTTACGATTAACAGCGGCAGGTCCGTCATGGCATCCAGATCCTTCATCTCAGGGAGACGTTTTTCTTCGACGGTGTGGGCGCTGCAGCCATAAGCCGGAAGGAATTTGGCTTTCGGGTGAGCGTTCGTCCAGGCGCGGAGCATTTCACCCATTTCTTCGAAGTTTTTGACGTCACGTACATCGACGGTCGTGCGGAACAGGGCGTAGCTTTCAAAGTGCATATGGGTATCTGAAAATGCCGGGACAACGGTATGACCATGCATATCGATGGACGGATAATCTGCGTATTCATCAGGAACGGTATCGCCGGTATAGACAATTTTGTCATTGTCAATGATCATTACAGAAAAACAGCGATCATCATCGTCACAGGAAATAAAATGGCCGTTTATCAGAACTTTCATAGAATAAGACCCCCTTAATTAAAGTATTATGTTTCATTATACTCCAAAAAACTGTCCGGGAAAAGATAGTTTTGATTGACAAGAGGGCATTTCTGGTATTACAATAAACGATAAATCAAAAGGAGGATGTAAAGATGAAAAAAATGACAAAAGTATTCAGTTTAGCATTAGCTGCTTCTTTAGTTGTTGCTTCTTTGACCGCTTGCGGCGGCGATGGTGCAGCAGAGACAAAGGCAGAGACAAGTTCAGCCGGTGAAACAGCTGCAGACGGCGAGACAACAGCCGCTTCCGCAGACGGCGACGTATTTATGATCGGCGGTATCGGACCGGTGACAGGCAGCGCGGCTTCCTACGGAAACTCTGTAAAACAGGGCGCTGAGATCGCTATCAAAGAAATCAATGAAGCAGGCGGCGTGACAGTCGGCGATAAGACATATACATTGGATATGGTATTTGCCGATGATGAAGCAACCGAAGATAAAGCGATCCAGGCTTACAATTCTGTTATGGACCAGGGCGCTCAGGCCATCCTTGGCTGTGTAACAAGCGGCGCTTGTATTGCTATCACAGATCTGACAGCAGCCGATGGTATTTTACAGATCACACCATCCGGTTCTGCGATTGACTGTACAAAGAACGATAATGCTTTCCGTATCTGCTTCACAGACCCGGCCCAGGGTGTAACGATGGCAGATCTGGCTGCAGAAAAGCTTGGTTATACAAAGGTTGCCGTAATTTATAATCAGTCTGATGAATACAGCACAGGTATCCGCGAAGCGTTTGAAGAAGAATTTGCAGCTAAAGGCGGCGAAGTTGTTGCCAGCGAAGCTTTCGCAGCAAATGATGTTGACTTTACAACACAGTTGACAACGATTAAAGGTACAGATGCAGAAGCCATCTTTGTTCCGGCTTACTATCAGGAAGCTACATACATTACAAAACAGGCTGCAGATATGGGCATGGAACTTCCATTCCTTGGCAGTGACGGATGGGACGGCGTTCTCGGAACAGTTACAGACACAACAACTGTTGAAGGCGCAATCTTCTTAAGCCCATTCTTTGCAGCAGACCCTGCAGATAATGTAGCATCTTTCGTAGCGGCTTATGAAGCAGCTTACAACGCAACGCCTGACCAGTTCGCAGCAGACGCTTATGATGGTATTTATACGATTAAAGCAGCTATGGAACAGGCTGGTTCCGTTGAGAGTGCAGATCTGATCGCAGCCATGACAGAAATCAAGGTTGATGGTTTGACCGGTGACGGCATCACATGGACAGCAGACGGCGAACCAAACAAGGGAAGCAAATTTATCCAGATTGTCGATGGTGCTTATACATTATATGAAGAATAAATTCATCTGACAGGTGAATTTCGATTAAAGAGACGCCGATGTCCTGTTATAAGGATATTCGGCGTCTTTTTAATCGGAATTTGCTGACAAAAATTGGTTTTTTGTCGATAAATCCTTGCAAGCGGGAAATGATTATATTAAAATAAGGTGTAATTAATGGGAAAAATCAAATAGAAAGGTGGAGGGTAATGAGTCTGATTAATAATATGGTAGAACAGTTGATCAACGGACTGAGGACTGGGAGTATATATGCCCTGATTGCCCTGGGATATACCATGGTTTATGGTATAGCAAAGATGATTAACTTTGCGCATGGAGACATTATTATGGTAGGTGCATATGCGCTTTATGTATTTGCGGCTCTGCTGGGGCTTCCGGTGCCGGTATGTATTATATTGACTATTATTGTTTGTGCGGTTCTTGGAATTGTGGTAGAACGTATTGCATATAAGCCGCTGCGTAATGCGCCGTCCCTGGCTGTGTTGATCACCGCGATCGGCGTGAGTTATTTTTTACAGAATGTTGCGTTGATCATATTTAAAGCAACGCCAATTCCTTTTGGTTCGGTGATTAAGGTGCCGTCGGTGAAAATCGGTGATATTCATATTTCAGGAATTACGATCGTTACTTTGATCGTGACGGTTATCGCTATGGTGGTTCTGACCTGGTTTATCAACAGAACACAGGCGGGGAGCGCTATGAGAGCCGTATCCGAGGATAAGGGAGCGGCGGCTCTGATGGGGATTAATGTCAATAAAACGATTTCTCTGACATTTGCCATCGGCTCCGCTTTAGCGGCCGTGGCCGGTATTTTATTTATCTGTCAGTATGAATCCTTATCGCCGACATTGGGCGCTCTGCCGGGAATTAAAGCATTCGTCGCGGCGGTTCTCGGCGGGATCGGGAGTATTCCGGGAGCGATGCTTGGAGGACTTGTGCTGGGAATCATTGAAAGTCTTTCGAAAGCCTATATTTCTACCCAGCTCGCGGATGCCATTGTTTTTGGTGTGCTTGTCGTCGTTTTATTAGTGAAGCCGTCCGGTTTACTTGGTAAGATGAAAGCAGAGAAAGTGTAGGTGGCGTTTGTGAATAAGAAGTTTAATAAATCAATAATTATAAATATTATTTTAGCCCTTGCCGCATATGTTGTTGTTATGGTATTAATCTATGGCGGCATTCTCGGACGTCAGGCCATGTCTATTATTATTCCGTGCTGTTATAATGTCATGTTGGCCGTGTCCCTTTGTCTGTTGGTTGGCTTTCTCGGTGAACTGACGCTGGGCCATGCAGGATTCATGTCTATTGGGGCCTATGCCGGGGCATTGACGACGAATGCCTTGAATCTTCCCCCGATGGCAGAGCTTTTGATTGGTCTGCTGGTGGGCGGTATTGTGGCTGCGGTGTTCAGCTTGATCATCGGGCTTCCGGTACTTCGTCTGAAGGGCGATTATCTGGCGATTGTTACCCTGGGGTTTGGCGAGATTATTAAATCTGTCATTAACTTCCTGGGATTTACCGGCGGCGCGAAGGGCCTTTCCGGGATTGGAGCCTACAGTAACTATAAAAATTTTACGTTTGTTTATATTTTTGTTCTGTTGACCATTATTGTCATTTCCAATCTGGTAAATTCCAGACATGGGCGGGCAATCTGTGCAGTGCGTGATAATTACATTGCAGCGGAGGCCGTTGGTATTAAGGTCAGCAAATTTAAAACGATGGCTTTTGTCATCTCCGGATTTTTCGCCGGAATGGCCGGCGTTTTCTATGCGCACAATGTCGGTATTTTGAAGCCGGGAAATATTGACTATAATAAATCGATTGAAATTCTTGTTATGGTCGTACTCGGCGGCATGGGAAATATTAAAGGTGCGATTATTGCGGCGGTTGTCCTGACAGCGCTCCCGGAAGTTCTCCGCAGCGCGGCGGATTTCCGTATGCTGCTTTATGCAATTGTATTAATTGCGATGATGCTCTTTAACAATTCAAAATTCCGTATGGCAATGATTGAAAAACGGAATCTTAAAAAAGCAATGAGTATTCAGAAGGAGGGCGAATAGGATGGCTTTATTGGAAGTTAAACACCTGGGGATCTCCTTCGGCGGCCTTCGTGCCGTAGATGATTTGAATATGGATATTGAACAGGGAAGTCTGGTTGGTTTGATCGGACCAAACGGCGCCGGAAAAACGACAGCCTTTAACCTTCTGACAGGGGTATATGCACCGAGTGAGGGGACGATTGTGTTGGACGGCGAAAGTCTTGTTGGAAAAAGTCCGACGGAAATTTGTAAGTCCGGCATTGCCAGAACCTTTCAGAATATTCGTCTTTTTTCCAAAATGACCGTACTTGATAATGTTAAAGTTGCCCTTCATAATCATATAGAATATGGCTTGGCCGAGAGCTTTTTCCATCTCGGAAAATATTCTAAGAAAGAAAAAGAGATGGATGAGCGGGCGCTTGAAATATTAAAAGTATTTGATCTGGACGGACAGGCGGATGTCCTGGCGTCCAATCTGCCTTATGGTAAACAGCGAAAGCTGGAGATTGCCCGTGCGCTGGCAACAGAACCGAAGCTCTTGCTTCTGGATGAACCGGCAGCCGGCATGAATCCAAACGAAACCCAGGAGTTGATGGATACGATTCAGCTGATTCGCGATAAGTTTCAGATTACAATCCTTTTGATTGAACATGATATGAAACTGGTATCCGGTATCTGCGAATATCTTTATGTGCTGAACTTCGGTATGGAGCTGGCTCACGGAGAGCCGTCGCAGGTTTTAAATAATCCGAAAGTCATCACAGCATATCTGGGTGAGTAGGAGGGCAGTAGTATGGCAATGTTAAAGGTTACAGATTTACAGGTATATTATGGTGTGATTCAGGCCATTAAAGGTATTTCCTTTGAGGTTAACGAGGGGGAAGTTATCGCTCTGATCGGCGCCAACGGCGCCGGAAAAACGACCATCCTCCATACAATTACCGGACTTGTGGAAGCTAAAGGCGGTACGGTGGAGTTTGAAGGAAAAAATATTACAAAGATGCCGGGACATAAGATTGTCACATTGGGAATGGCCCATGTTCCTGAAGGCCGTCGGGTATTTTCCGAATTAACAGTTCTGGAAAATTTGAAAATGGGCGCTTACACCCGGAAAAATAAAACGGAGGTTGAAGAGTCCCTGCGGATGGTTTATAAACGTTTCCCTCGTCTGGAAGAACGTAAAAATCAGTTGTCAGGAACCTTATCCGGCGGTGAACAGCAGATGCTGGCCATGGGCCGGGCGCTCATGTCCCACCCAAAGATCATTCTTATGGATGAACCGTCCATGGGGCTATCACCGATTTTTGTGAATGAGATTTTTGATATTATCAAGGAGGTCAGCGCCAGTGGAACGACAGTTCTTTTGGTTGAACAGAATGCGAAGAAGGCGTTGAGCATTGCAGACAGGGCCTATGTACTGGAAACAGGTAAGATTGTTCTCGAAGGAGATGCAAAACAATTGATGAACGATGAGTCGGTGAAGAAGGCATACTTGGGTGAATAGGAGGGATTCATATGAGTCATACAGTTATTACCATTGCACGTCAGTACGGCAGCGGTGGAAAAACCATCGGTAAAATGCTGGCGGAGGATTTGGGGATTCATTTTTATGACCGGGAAATTATCCGTCTGGCCTCCGACGAAAGTGGTATCAGTGAACAGCTTTTTGGCGCGGCCGATGAAGCGCCGAAATCCGGTATTTTAGGGCGCATCGCAAAGAAGGTTTATACCGGAGAGGTTCTTCCGCCGGACAGCGATGACTTTGTTTCTGACGAGAATTTATTTAATTATCAGGCGAAGATCATTAAACAGCTGGCAGAAGAAGAATCCTGCGTTATCATTGGGCGCTGTGCCGATTATGTGCTTAAAGATTACGATCATGTTGTCAGCGTCTTTGTTCATGGTCCCTTCGATTTTTGCCTCGAACAGGCCATGAAAAAGTTCAGTAAGACTGAGGAGGAAATGAAGAAATTTATTCATAAAAAAGATAAATACCGGGGGGATTATTATAAATACCATACCGGCCAGGAATGGTATGACGCCCGGAATTATGACCTCTGTCTCGACAGCAGCAAGCTCGGCTTCGACGGCTGTGTTGAAGCCATTAAGGCTTACATGAAGGTCCGCGGGTTATCCGCTAAATAGAAATTCGTAAGGTTTCCGAAAAACACGCTAAGATTTATTAGCGGTTTTTCGGAAATTTTTTTTGGCCGGGTGATTTTCTGTCAAAATCTATCAATGGATGATAATTGAAACCATTATATTTGCCGTGCTAAAATAAGCATATCCGGAAGGCCTTTCTGGCCGACTGAAATTTTTTTATTCAAAGCTTTGGTCAAAGCAGCATATTCAAGAATGGATGGAAAAAGAAACGGTGAAAAAAACAGCATGAGAAGAGAAAAGGAGAAATGCCTATGGCAAATAACTTAAGGGACTGTTTTCCGATGATACAGAGCCGGGAAGAAGTCCTGAAAAGGATCGATGGAGAGAAAAGTTTAAGAGAAACTTATCACTCGTGGAAGGAAGAGGAACGGAAGGAATTCCTGGACATGTGTACCGGAGCGCGGGGCGTTAAGATGCTTTATGATGGATTTTTCAAAGAGGTTATGAACCCGGAGTATGCGTCAAAGCGTCTGGGTGATTTTCTGTCGGTCGTTTTAGGAGCAACTGTCCGGGTAAAGAAAGTTCTTCCAAATGATACAACCCAACTGACGGATGAGAGCTCCTTACTTGTCCTGGACATTGTTGTAGAGTTCGAGGATGGTCGGATTGCCAATGTAGAGGTCCAAAAAGTCGGATATCTATTTCCGGGGGAGAGGAGCGCCTGTTATTCAGCGGACCTTCTTCTGCGTCAGTACAAACGGCTCCGAGATGAGCGAAAGAGAAAGTTCAGTTACCGGGATATACGGACCGTCTATACGATTGTCCTTTTTGAACACAGTCCGGAGGAGTTTCAGACTTATCCTGGGGTTTACCGCCACTGTTTTGAGCAGATATCTGACACCGGAGTAAAACTAAAAATACCCCAAAAGTTTATCTACATAGCTCTTGACATCTTTAAGAAAAAACAGCACAATGAAGGAGATAGGATACATAACAGGTTAGAGGCATGGCTGACTTTCTTCTGTCGGGACGAGCCGGAGATGATCTTTCGATTACTTGAAGAATATCCGGAGTTTCGGGCATTGTATGAAGATGTTTTCGAGTTATGCCGGAATGTGGAGGGCCTTATGGAGATATTTTCAAAAGAGCTGCTGGAGATGGACCGGAACACCGTTAAGTTGATGATCGACCTGATGCAGGAGAAACTTGACAAACAGGAAGAGACTATTGAAAAACAGGCGCAGGTAATCCGTGCAAAGGATTCGGAGCTTGAGGCGGCGAAACAGGAGAAAGATGCAGAGCTTGAGGCAGTAAAACAGGAAATGTCCCGGCGGATTGCAGAGCTGGAGCGGAAGTTATCGGAGCGATAAGAAAATGAATATACGAAAGATAAAGGGCGGAACTGATTTTTAAGTAAATGAGTTCCGTTTTTTTAGCCCAAATGAAAGGATGTCAAGCCTAGGAGTAAAATCTAAAGTTTTTGTGAAATTTGTAACGCGTGTTGAAATGTCAACTTAAACGTTTTATAATTGTAATATTAACATAAAGCGGGAGGAGAAGGCATGGAGGCTTATGTAAAGCTGGAGAATATGACGAAAATTTACCGTATGGGAGAGGTTGAAATTCGTGCGGCGGACGGTATCGATTTTGAGATTATGAAAGGCGAATTTGTTGTCATTGTCGGTCCCAGTGGGGCGGGGAAAACGACGGTTTTAAATGTACTCGGAGGGATGGATACGGCGACCAGCGGCGCTATATGGGTAGACGGTAAGGACATTGCTAAATACAATCCGAGGGAACTGACGGGCTACCGACGGGATGATATCGGGTTTGTATTCCAGTTTTATAATTTGATCTCAAATTTGACGGCCCTTGAGAATGTGGAACTGGCCCTGCAGATTTGCCGGGATCCGTTAAGTGCGAGAAGTGTTTTAAAGGATGTGGGTTTGGGTGACCGAATGAAGAACTTCCCGGCCCAGTTGTCCGGCGGTGAGCAGCAGAGAGTGTCGATTGCCCGCGCGTTGGCGAAGAATCCGAAACTGTTGTTGTGTGATGAGCCCACGGGAGCATTGGATTATAATACAGGGAAAGCCATATTAAAGCTGCTTCAGGACACGTGCCGGGAACAGGGGATGACGGTGATTGTTATTACCCATAATTCGGCGATTGCGCCGATGGCGGACCGAGTGATTAAGATTAAAAACGGAAAAGTATCCGAGATGACGGTGAACAACAATCCGGTATCTGTAGAAACAATAGAGTGGTAATGGAGAGTGCTTATGAGAAAAAAGGCGTTAGCGAAGGATTTTCGTATGGAGATTCGGAACAGTCTGAATCGGTTTTTATCAATATTTTTTATCGTTGCACTCGGCGTTGCCTTTTTTGCAGGTATTCGTGCTTCTGAGCCGGATATGCGGTATTCGGGAGATGCCTATTTTGATGCCCGGAATATGATGGACTTGAAGGTTTTAAGCACCCTTGGATTGACGGAAGATGATATCGGAGCTATTCAGGCGGTGGATGGCGTGGAGAAGGTCGAACCGGGATATATGATTGATGTGCTTGCTTTAATGGGTGAGAGTGAACGGGTTATTCATGTGGAATCTCTGCCGGAGACGATGAACCGGGTAGATGTGGCCGAAGGACGGCTGCCGGAAAAAAAGGGTGAATGTATTATTGATATGGACGGAGCGGCATCCTATGACATTGAAATTGGGGATACACTGACCTTTTTATCGGGAACGGATACGGAGCTGTCCGAGAATTTGGCGACAGAGGTTTACACAGTGGTCGGCACCTGTTCCAGTCCGATGTACATATCCTTTGAGCGGGGGAGTACGAACATTGGCAGCGGCGAAATCGATATGTTCGTGTATGTGACAGACGAGAGCTTTGACCAGGAAGTTTACTCTCAGGCTTATGTGACTGTGGAGGGAGCGAAGGAAGCCACAGCATTCACAGACAGTTATACGGAAATTGTCGATAAGGTGAAAGAAAATGTGGAGGGTATTTCGGATATCCGCTGTGATATCCGGTATGCAGAGATTATCGATGAGGCCAATGAGAAGGTTGCGGAAGCGGAATCTGAGTTGGCGGAAGCTAAAGAGGAAGCGGAATCCGAGCTGGCAGAGGCAGAGCAGGAGTTAAAGGATGGCGAAGCAGAGCTGGCTGACGGTAAAGCAGAACTGCAATCATCGGAAAATGAGCTGCAGGATGCGAAAAATGAGCTTTATTCCAGCCGGAACACACTGGATGACGGATGGGCTCAGTATAATAGTGGTTTGGAGCAGTTGGAATCAGGGAAGACAGCGCTGGCGGAAGCAGAAAAGACACTGGCAGAGAAAGAGGCCCAGCTGGCCGAAGGGGAACAAGGGCTGGCAGATGCAAAGGCTCTGCTCGCCGGTTTGGCGAATGGCTGGCAGGAGTACCAGGAAGGCATGTCCGGTCTGGAAACATTGCAGAACCAACTAGCTCTGCTGGAACAGTTCATAAATGATGGAACGGCGACGCCGGAACAGACAGCTCAGGCGGAGCAGCTTCGGATGACTGTGGTCCAGACAGAGACAAAGCTGGCGGAGGCGAAGGCCAGTCTTGATGCGATGGAGGTCATGCGCCCGGCGGCTGAAGAAGCGCTGGAGCATGAAGCGGAAATTACTGCAGGCCGTGAAGAACTTGAAGCCGGAAAAGCCGAGCTGGAAAAACAGAAGACCGCATTGGAAGAGGCTGAGAAAACTTTAGCCGACTCCTATACTCAGCTTACCAGCGGCGAGAGCGCTTATAGCAGCGGCTGGGCTCAGGTTTATGACGGTGAAGCTCAGATTGCGGAGGCTTATGCGACAATTGCTGAAAATGAGCAAAAAATAGCCGATGGCTGGAAGGAATACGAAGAAGGAAAAAAAGAAGCGGAAGAAAAGATTTCCGATGCGGAAATAAAAATACAGGATGCAAAAAATGAAATTGACGGTATCGATCAGCCGTCCTGGTATATTAACGACAGAGATAATAATTCGGATTACAGCGGTTATTCGGACAATGCGGATCGTATGCGGGCCATCGGTTCGGTATTTCCTGTGCTGTTCTTCCTTGTAGCGGCCCTTGTCAGCCTGACTACGATGACCCGTATGGTGGAGGAGCAGCGGATACAGATTGGTACATTAAAGGCTCTTGGTTACAGTAAGTTTTGGATTGCCGTTAAGTATGTGGGCTATGCTCTGGCAGCAACACTGGGTGGTTCTGTGGCCGGCGTTCTGTTTGGACAAAAGGTTTTTCCGTATATTATTGTTACCGCTTACAAGATTATGTATACGCACATTCCAGATGTGGTCATTCCTTATGATATGGGTTATGCTCTGGCAGCATCAGGGGCGGCGATTTTATGCACCATGGCGGCTACGATCAGCGCATGCTATCGGGCCTTGATGGCACAGCCGGCGGAATTGATGCGTCCGGAAGCTCCGAAGAGCGGCAAGCGGGTATTCTTAGAGCATATACCGTGGATCTGGGGGCATCTGAATTTTACATGGAAATCAACGGTACGGAATCTTTTGAGATATAAGAAACGTTTCTTTATGACCGTATTCGGTATCGGCGGTTGTATGGCGCTGATGCTTGTCGGATATGGCCTGAAGGATTCTATTATGGATATCGCGCGTCTGCAATACCGAGAGATTCAAATATATGATTTGATGGCTGTGATTGACGAGGATATGAATGACGAGGAAAAGGCGGATGTTGACGGGCTTCTTGAAAATGATGATCGGATAAGCGTTTTTATGGACGGTTATATGCGTCTTTCGGAGATATCCTTTGGTGATAAAACGAAAGATATTTATCTTTATATACCGTCCCGGCTGGAAAATTTGGAACAGTTTGTCATTTTCAGCGACCGGGTATCCGGCGAGACCTGGGAAATGTCGGAAGACAGCGCCATATTGACGGAAAAAGCGGCCAGAGATATGGGAGTATCTGTCGGTGACGAGATACAGATTGAGTTGGAAGATAATGAGAAAATTACGGTACAGGTGACGGATATCTGTGAAAATTATTTGTCCCATTATATTTATCTGGCGCCACAGCTTTACGAAAAGCTGACAGGAGAGGCGCCGGATTATAACTGTATCTTTGCTGATTTGAAAGAAGACTATGAAGGTGAGCTAACCAGTGTAGGCGAGGGACTTTTGAAAAACGACGGTATACTGACCGTATCTTATACAAATAATATGGAAAGTCAGTTGGAGGATATGCTTTCCGTGCTGGACGATGTTATTGTTGTTTTGATTATTTCTGCAGGAATGCTGGCCTTTGTTGTTCTTTATAATCTGAATAACATTAATATTAACGAGCGTAAGCGGGAACTGGCGACGCTGAAGGTTCTCGGCTTTTACAATATGGAAGTCGCCAACTATGTTTATCGGGAGAATATACTTCTGACAGTCATCGGCGCCATTGCCGGCGTATTCCTTGGAAAGATATTGCATCAGTTTGTTATTCAGACTGTGGAGGTGGAAATGACCATGTTTGGCCGGAATATAAATTTACCGAGCTATATTTATGCGATTGCATTTACTATTCTGTTCTCGCTGCTGGTCAATTTGGTTATGTACTTTAAACTGAAAAAGATTAATATGGTAGAATCACTTAAGAGTGTAGAATAATGGAGGAAGAGACATGAGTAAATATCTTGTTGTTGTAGATATGCAGAAGGATTTTATTGACGGAAGCCTTGGATCTGCCGAGGCTCAGGCTGTGCTGCCGAGGGTGATCGAGAAGATTAAAAATTTCCCGGGTACCGTTGTTTATACACGGGATACCCATGATGAGGATTATCTGGATACTCTGGAAGGAAAGAAATTGCCGGTGGTGCATTGTGTCCGGGATACGGAGGGCTGGAAGTTCCAGGAGGATATTCAGGAGCTGGTCACAGCAAACCGAAGTCTCGTTTTTGACAAGGAGACCTTTGGTTCCATTCAGATGGCCGGTTGCCTTCAGGGAATTGACCGGATGGCCCCGATTGATGAGGTTGTTGTTGTCGGTCTCTGTACGGATATTTGTGTTATGGCCAATGCGACGCTCATTCGGACAGCCATGCCGAATACACCGGTTCGGGTGGACGCGTCCTGCTGTGCCGGTTCCACACCGGAGGCCCATCGCTGTGCGCTGGAGGCCATGAAATCTCTTCAGATTGATATTGATGAATGACAAATAGAAAGGAATTTGATGAATGTGCTTAAATGAAAGCTTGGAGTTAAATAATGGGACCAGGATGCCGGTCCTGGGGCTTGGCGTTTACAAAAGCGCCGAGCATACGAAGGAAGCGGTGCTGGCGGCTTTGGAGGCCGGATACCGGCATATCGATGTGGCTTCATTTTACGGTAATGAAAAAGAAGTCGGGGAAGCGATTCGGGAAAGCGGTATTGAGCGGAAGGATGTCTTCGTGACGACGAAGCTGTGGAATGACGATATGCGTGCCGGCGTTCAGCGGGAAGCCATGGTGCGGAGTCTTGAAGCTCTCGGTATGGATTATGTGGATTTATATTTACTGCACTGGCCGGTGGCCGGATGTTATGTGCCATCCTGGAAGATTTTGGAGGAATTGTATTCGGAGGGGAAGGCAAAGGCCATTGGAGTCAGCAATTTTCAAATAAACCACCTGAAGGATTTAATGGCAAATTCGGAGGTTGTGCCGGCGGTCAATCAGATTGAGTGTCACCTTTATTTGAGTCAGGAGCCGGTGAGAGATTACTGCCGGCAACAGGGAATTCGTGTGACTGCCTGGGCTCCGTTGGGACGAACCAGAGTGTTCGAGGAGCCGGTGATTCAGAAACTGGCGGCAGAGTATGGACGGACACCGGCCCAGATCATTCTGCGATGGGAGATTCAGAGCGGAATCATCGTTATTCCGAAATCCGTACATCGGGAGCGGATCATCGCAAACAGCAGGATCTTTGACTTTCAATTGAAACCCGAAGACATGGCGAAAATGGATGGCCTGAACAAAGATGAGCGCTTTGGACCGTCGCCAGATACCTTTGATTTTTAATGAGTGAGCTGAAATGAAATTTTATATGGCGCCATTAGAGGGCATTACCGGATATGTTTTCCGTAATGCCCATTATGATTTTTTTCATCCCGCAGATAAATACTTTACGCCTTTTATTACGCCGGGGATAAACAGCCGCCGGACGTCAAAGGCTTTGAAAGATGTGTTGCCGGAAAATAACCGGGGGCCGAAAATCATACCTCAGATTTTGACAAACCGGGCCGATGAATTTATTTATACGGAAAAGCAGCTGATAGAAATGGGATATGATGAGATTAATTTAAATCTCGGCTGTCCGTCGGGGACGGTTGTCGGCAAAGGCCGGGGTTCCGGTTTTCTTGCCTTTCGGGAAGAACTAAATATCTTTCTGGAAGAGATATATAACACAGCCGAGGTAAAGATTTCCATAAAAACCCGCCTGGGAAAGGAAAGACCGGAGGAATTTGAGGCTCTGCTGGATATTTATAATCAGTATCCCCTGGAAGAATTAATTATTCATCCGCGGACCCGGGAGGACTTTTACCGGGGAACTCCGAATCTGGACATGTTCCGTCTGGGATTTGAAAAAAGTCGCTGTCCGGTATGCTACAACGGCAATATTTTTACCGTATCAGATTATGAAGCCTTCTGCCGTCGATTTCCGGAAGTGACATCGGTTATGCTGGGTCGGGGGCTTGTCGCCGCTCCGGCATTGATTGACAGGATACTTGGAGAGGGGAAAGCGGTGGACAAGGCGCGGCTCCGGGCGTTTCATGACAGGGTTTACAGCGAATATGAAGTAATGCTTTCCGGCGAGGTCCCATTGCTTTATAAAATGAAAGAATTCTGGAATTATATGATCTGTCAGTTTACCAATGGAAAAAAATATGGCAAGAAGATACGAAAGGCCCAGAGCCTGAAAAAATATCATGAAATTATAAACGAACTTTTTGAAATAGAAGAGCTTATTGACGGCGCAGGTTTTAAGCCAAATGATTAGGAGAGGACATATTGGGAAATAAATTCTGTTCACGCCGTTTCACCGGGATGATAAAACCGGCGAAACGGCGTAAGAAAGTCTGACAGAATGACGGACTTAAAGGATTCCCAGATGTTCAAGTAGGATTTTTGAGCCGATAAGTATTAAGATAACGCCTCCGGCAATTTCTGCCTTTTTTTCATAGCGGCGTCCAAATTGATGACCGATGCCGACGCCGCCAAAGGAAATGACAAATGTGGTGGCGCCGATGAGACAGACGGCGGGAAGAATTTTCACCTGGAGAAAGGCGAAGGTAATACCGACGGCCAGCGCGTCGATGCTGGTGGCGACGGCCAGCATGAAGAGTTCCTTTAAATCCAGATTTGACTTGGAGCTTTCCTGAGAACTCTCGGAGTCAGGACTCTCATCTTCACCGAGAGCCTCGCGGAGCATATTGACGCCGATGAAGCCGAGAAGCAGGAAAGCGATCCAATGATCAATATGTGTTATGTAGCTTTCAAATTGCTTTCCAAGAAGCCAGCCGATGGTTGGCATGAGAGCCTGAAAGACGCCGAAAAATAAAGCGATGACGCCGGCCTGGCGGTAGTTCATACGGCGCATGTTCAGGCCCTTGCAGATGGAGACGGCGAAAGCGTCCATGGACAGGCCGACGCCGATAAAGAATAATTCAAATAATCCCATAGAAGTTTCTCCTTTACATGAATATATATGAATGCGGAGTATTTATCAATTAATCTTTTTGGCAATGACCGCCAGACGTCCGTCCTCTTGACTGTATTCACAGGTGGACAGGGTAATGAGTCGATCGCCGTAAACGGCGTTCTCTCCGGTATCATAGAGGGATAGCTGCCGGATATTGTTCATATAGTCGTTAAAGTCTTCTTCATTGGCAAAGGACGTATGACCATAATACCGGAAGCCTTCTTCATACTCGGACAGAGCTCTGGAAAGAATGACGGCAACGACAGTATAGGTTCCTTTCTCCCGGAGCATATCAAAGTTGATCGTTTTATGAGCTTCGAAATAATCTGCATCCTTATAATTCATCAATGGCTGAAACATACTGTTATCGTTCATATGGTGTCCGTAGATGATCAGGTTATCACTGACCGGCTCCAGAGAACAATAACCGTCAATGAAGGGAACGCCGGCCGCATCATATTCTTTATTAAAATTAGAATGCAGATAGGCATCATTATCCCCTTCAACGTACATGACCGGATAATCAATGGTCGTATCCGGAATCTGAATCCATCCGGCAAAATCCGGATTTTCTTCGTAAAGACGGGCGTATCGGGGAAGAATTTCGTTACTGTCTGATTCTGCTGTGGTTTCACCAGAAATCGGAGTTTCTTCAACGAGAAGCGATTTGACATCATTCATGTTTTCTGCCGAGACATGACGTTCCCAAAAGTACTTGCCGAGGTAGCCGGCGCTGCCTAAAAAGCATATCAGGGCAATAATGAAGATGAACATTTGCATTTTTTTCAAGACATGACCTCCTTTTTGAAAATTATACCATAAATGGGCTGGTCAGTTAAAAAAAATATGTTAAAATAAGGATATAATTTTATGGGAGGAAAAAATAATGAATGTTTTAGTAATCAATTGTGGAAGTTCTTCATTAAAATTCCAGTTAATTCAGTCTGACACCGAGGACGTACTTGCAAAGGGACTGTGCGAACGTATCGGAATTGATGGCAGCAGAATCGTATATACACCCGCAGGAAAGGACAAAATCACCATCGAATCTCCGATGCCGGATCACACAAACGCTATCAAGCTTGTTCTTAGCTGTCTGACAGACGAGACAAACGGCGTTGTAAAATCCCTTTCTGAGATTCATGCCGTAGGTCATCGCGTTGTCCATGGCGGTGAGAAATTTGCTTCTTCCGTTGTTGTTACGGATGAAGTTATGAAAGCGATCGAAGAGTGCAGCAATCTTGCACCGCTTCACAACCCGGCAAACCTTTTAGGTATCAGCGTATGTAAAGAGTTAATGCCGGGCGTACCTCAGGTTGCTGTATTTGACACAGCTTTCCATCAGACGATGCCTCCGAAAGCTTACCTCTATGGTCTGCCATACGAAGCATACACAGAAGACAAGATTCGTCGTTACGGTTTCCACGGAACATCCCACAGCTATGTTTCCAAACGCGTAGCTCAGATTCTTGGAAAGAAACCGGAAGAGTTAAAAACCATCGTTTGCCATCTGGGCAACGGTTCCAGTATCTGTGCTGTAAATCAGGGCAAATGTGTAGATACAACGATGGGACTTACACCATTGGCTGGTCTTATCATGGGAACACGCTGCGGCGATATCGATCCGTCCATCCTTGAGTTCTATGCTCAGAAACATGATTTGGATGTTTATCAGGTAACAGATATTTTAAATAAAAAATCCGGTGTTCTCGGTATCAGCGGCGTAAGCAGCGATTTCCGTGATGTTGAAGAAGCGGCAGACGCCGGCAATGAACGCTGTGCTCATGCTCTGAACGCTTTCAAATACCAGGTAGCTAAATTCATCGGCGGGCTGCCATGAACGGTGTTGACGTTATCGTATTTACAGCCGGTGTCGGTGAAAACAGCGGAACAACACGCCAGGGTGTTTGTGATTACCTCGGATATCTTGGAATTACAATTGATGCGGAAGCTAACGGAAAACGCGGCGAGGAAATCGAAATTTCCACACCGGATTCCAAAGTTAAAGTATTTGTTGTTCCGACAAACGAAGAGCTGATGATCGCAAGAGACACAGTGGCTTTAACAAAATAAGGACAGGCACATTTAATATATGTGGGAATATTCTATAGGGAGACCATAGGAAGGTCGGGGACTTTAAAATGAGGAAACGGCTCGTCTGGCTTTTTATAGGATGTTTATTGGCGATTCCCTGCATGGGAACGCAGATTTATCAGAATTACAGGCCCTCGGCAGATTGGCAGCAGTCCGCCGAGGGCCTTA
>ENA-ORNG01000451-ORNG01000451.1-human-gut-metagenome-genome-assembly--contig:-NODE-451-length-36121-cov-8.364443_pt1 | contig 36121 bp, 56 predicted proteins | sample MGYA00242113_ERZ509018 | MGnify/ENA primary metagenome ERZ509018 (study PRJEB26280, sample SAMEA2338711) | human gut metagenome | biome: human gut; feature: human-associated habitat; material: faeces... | reverse complement strand
CATGGCAGGAGGCCGAGCAGGCCAAGCCGAAAAAGCGGTGGGAGGCCATCGTGGACAAGTCCGTGTGGGCGGTTCTGGCGGCTGTGATTGCGTTTGTTTTGGCCCGCATTGGGCTGTAAAAAAGCGACGCCCCCGAAGGAGCGCCGCGAGTGCCCCGATATGGAAAAAAGTAAAACCACATCAATAAGGAGGGGGGCACACCTGCATCTTACATCATCATCAACCGGCGGTCAAGCCGGAAATTTGAAAGGAGCTACCAATCATGAACAAGACCATCAATAACATCATCGATGACTTCAAGAGCGGCAAGATTACTGTGGAGGATGCCAACAAGCTGCTGGTTGAGGCTGGCGCCGGATTCTCCCTGAACCCCGAAAAGAACCCCGATGGCGGATGGACCGAGGCAGAGATGGCGGAGGGATTCCTTCCCGGCGAGGAAAAGGAGCCTCTTCCGGACAAGGTAGACATGGGCCGAAATCAGGCGCTTGCCGGACAAGTGGTTCGCCAGAATACCAAGCGCGGAAAGTTTGATGTGACCTATGATGCAGACGGTTATGCCGTCAAGGCCATCCGAGTGTAATCGGGAGGTCTGATATGGACATTTCCTCTCTTGGCATCACCGGAGTGGCGGCTATCACCGTCATCTGCCTGCTGATTGGGCAGGGCGTGAAAGCGTCCTCTCTGGACAGCAAGTTCATCCCTATCATTTGCGGTGTCTGCGGTGCTGTGCTGGGTGTGGTAGGTATGTTCCTTATGCCGGACTTCCCGGCCACGGACTACATCACTGCGGCGGCTGTGGGCATTGTGAGCGGTCTGGCTGCTACCGGAGCCAACCAGGTAATCAAGCAGCTGGGAAGTGACAGTAAATGAGCTACACGATAAAGGAGCAGCTGGCGAACTCCGGGAACTATGGCGGTTCCCGGAATGCCAGCCAAATCCGGTATCTGGTGTACCACTACACCGGGAATGACGGGGACAAGGCGGCAAACAACGCCGCGTACTTCCAGCGGAACATCGTCAAGGCCAGTGCCCATTACTTTGTGGACGATACCACCGTATATCTGTCCGTCCCCGATCTGAAGATTGCGTGGTCCGTCGGCGGCAGCAAGTACGCCAACGCCGACAAGACTGGCGGCGGCACCATGTACGGCGTCATCACCAATACCAACTCTATCAGCATTGAGATGTGTGACACCATCCGGAACGGTGTCTATCAGGCCAGCGAGGCAACCCTTGCCAACGCTGCCGCTCTGGGCCGGGAGCTGATGGAGAAGTATCACATCCCCATTGAGAACGTGTACCGTCACTTTGACGTGACTGGGAAGCACTGCCCGTCGTACTTGGTGAACGCCCAGAAGTGGGCAGAGTTCAAGAAGAGACTGGAGGTCAAGATCATGGACAATACACCCAGCGGCGCCCACAAGGAGGGCGTGGAATGGGCCGTAAAGAACGGCATCCTGACGGGCAACAGCGAGGGAGACCTGATGCTCTCCCAGCCCGTTACCCGGCAGCAGATGTGCACGATGTTGCATCGGCTTTGGGAGCTGATCGAAAGGACGTGAAACTGTGGCAACTGCCCGTGTCAGATTACCGGATAGCCTGGATGGCCTTATGCGCTCCGAGATGGAGACGGCCATCCGGGAAGCTAATCTTGGGAACGACGATACGGACATTGCCCGGCGCTACCTGATCGACCAAGTCCCGCAGATCGACATTGCAGCGGAGTTCGGCTGGGAGCGGTCAACCATCTCTTATCGACTCAAACGGATTCTCCGCAAAGTTGAAAGCACAGCTCAAAAACTACATTTCACATAATTTCACCTAAACCCCGCTTGGGAACCACCCAGGCGGGGGCTTTTTTTGCGAAAATATCATCAGGAGGACGTAAGGAACAAGGGCTGGTACACGTCGCCGCCCTCCTTGCGGCCTCCTGATTTCAATGATAAGGACGTGTTTTAAGTTGATTCTGAATGGTTCAGAACTGGTGGCCCGGTTGGTGGCCTGTGGCTTCACGGAGTCCACAGCAAGAGACACCTGCGAGAAGTATGCGGCGGAGGGAGATTTCTCCGGATTGGAACGGTTTATCCGGCAGAATGAGCTTTTGTATGACGACCGAAAGCAATATGTTTGAATTTTACAATCCGAACCCCTACGAGAAAAATGTGGGGGATTGCACCGTCCGGGCCATCTCGAAGGCGCTGGAGCAGGACTGGTACAGGACATATCTTGGCCTCTGCATTGAGGGCGCTGTGAGGGGTGATATGCCAAGCGCCAACGCCACATGGGGCGCTTACCTCCGGCGGCATGGCTTCCGGCGGGACATGGCGCCCGAGGATATGACCGTGGCGGAGTTTGCGATGGGGCATCCAAACGGGACTTACATTCTGGCCCTGTCCGGCCATGTGGTATGCCTGCAGGATGGTGTGATCTACGATACATGGCACAGTGAACACGAAACTGTGCTGTACTACTGGCAGAAAGGATGACGTGAGATGCCGAACTATCCCTATTACTATCAGCCGTACCAACCGTATCAGCCGCCTATGGCGGACCAGCTGACGCAGCTGCGGCAGTCCTATCAACCCATGCAGCAGCCGCAGCAAGCCCCGGCATCTCCGTCTATTGTGTGGGTGCAGAGCGAGATGGAGGCGGCAAATTATCTGGTGGCGCCTAACTCTGCCGTTACCTTGTGGGACAGTAACGCCCCAGTGGTCTATCTCAAACAGGCGGACGCAAGCGGCAAGCCCAGCATGAAGATATATGACCTTGTAGAGCGCAATCAGAGGCCCGTACAGGCCCCGCAGGCTCCAACGGTAGAGTATGCGCCCCTGTCCCGCTTGGAAGCGTTGGAGGCCCGCCTGGATGCGCTGGCGGCAAAAGATAAGGAGGATGCAGAATGAACCCGTTTTATCAGGCTATGGGCGGCAACAGACAGCCCAACATGATGCAGCAGTTTCAATCCTTCATGCAGCAGATGCGGGGCAAAGACCCCAACGCCATGATACAAGAGATGGTATCCTCTGGACGCATTTCCCAAGATCAGCTCAACCAAGTCCAAAAGCAGGCCCAGCAGATGCAGGGCATGTTTGAGGGGATGCGGGGTATGTTTGGGAAATAAACAGCAGGGGCATTAAGCCCCCGCCGTTCGGTCAGGTTTTGTGTGGACTGGCTCTGTCATCATTCTCTCAATGCTCCAGCCACGCACATATCGGTTGTGAAATGTGACCCAGTTAATTCCTAATTCTTTTGCCCATTCCACAAGCGTTTGAGTCCGTCCATTGTACTCAATCACAATGTTATCGGACTTGTTTATATTCTGCGTTTTCATCGTTGCCCAGCGGCAGTTCTCAGGACAATAGGGGCCGTCATTATCCCTTCTGTCCAGCGTATAACCCTCCGGCCTACCGCCAATAGAATCAGACCACTCAACAAACTTGAAAAAATCATGCCATTCTTCGCAAACATAAATCCCACGGCCACCATAACGGCGATAGATTTTTGACTTCTCATTGTAACACCGTTGCATCATCTGTCGCCAGATTCCATACAAGGGATGCTTACTGCGGCCGTCTTGTTTGGTGTAGATGGTATTTCTGAGACAACCGCAACTTTTTACGGCTCCGTTTTTGAATTGATAAGGCAATACATCAATTGTCCCACCGCAATCACATCGGCATCGCAACCTCCAACTGGTATCGTCTGGCTTTCTTTCAGCCAGTCCAATTACAGTCAAGTAATTGCTCCGTTTTCCGATGTACTCGTTCACATCGAAATATGGTTTATAGATTCTTTTTTGTTCCATCGCATTTACCCTTTCATGCGCCCTGATTGTCAGATTGCGTGGAAACCGTCAGGGTAACGGCTTGTCGGGAGCGACCCTATCCACGCATAACAATTATAGCACAAAAACATCAAAAAGTATATAGATGCGGCCGCATTTATAAATATTTTTACAAAGGAGAAAGTTATATGTCTCTTAGTAATGACGCAACTCTGACTATGCCGGTAGCTCCTGCGTATTCCGCTGGTGGCTATGGCGGCAATGGTTCCATGTGGGGTGGAGACTGGTCTGCCTGGATTATTTTGTTTCTCATTTGGGGGGCCTTTGGAGGCGGCTGGGGTAATGGCTTCGGCGGAGGTTTTGGCGGAGCAAACGGGCCTGGATTCCAGGGTTACGCTACACGCTCCGACATCAACGAGGGCTTCGCCCTGAACGGTCTCCAGAACGGCCAGACCTCCATCCGGGATGCCGTGAGCAACGGCTTCCATGGCGTGGATACCGCTGTGTGCAACCTGGGCTATCAGACGCAGGCGGGCTTTAACGCCCTCGGCGCCCAGCTGGCGCAGTGCTGCTGCGATACTCAGCGGAGCATTGACGGTGTCCGCTATGACATGGCTACCCAGGCTTGCGATACCCGCAACACCATCCAGTCCAGCACCCGCGACATCATCGACAACGCCAATGCCAACAGCCGCGCGATCCTGGACTTCCTGACCCAGGACAAGATCGCTACTCTGACGGCTGAAAACCAGAGCCTGAAGTTCCAGGCTTCTCAGGCGGCGCAGAATGCTTTTATTACCGCTAACCAGGAAGCGCAGACTGCCGAGCTGATCCGCCGCATCAATCCCATGCCTGTCCCGGCCTATCAGGTGCCCAATCCTTATGCCGGATGCGGCTGCAATCCCTGTGGCTGCGGCTGCTAAAACCCAATACATCAACTTGTAAGAAAGGCTTACATGTTCGGCCCCGTGCCGATTTTGAACCATGCGGCGGGGCAACAGCCTCGCCGCTATCTTTTTGAAAGGAATGAAGTTTATGGCTGAATACAGCAACAGCGCAATCGTAACCGTTGCCGCTGGTCAGAACGTGCCTTTTACTGAGGAGGCCAACACGGGCAAGCCCTGCATTGTGCATCGGGAAGGCGCTGGGCTGGTGACTCTTCGCGGGCTTACGAACCAGTGCCGCGCGAAATTCAAAGTCTCCTTTGGAGCGAATATTGCTATCCCTACTGGTGGGACCGTGGAGGCCATCACGGCAGCGATCTCCATCAATGGTGAGGCGCTGAACGCTTCCACCGCTACCATCACCCCGGCTGCCGCAGAGGATTTCTTCAATATTTATGTTTCCGCTGTGGTAGATGTCCCTCGCGGCTGCTGCGTCACTGTCGCCGCAAAGAACACCAGCACACAGCCCATCCTCGTTGCCAACAGTAATTTTATTGTTGAGCGCATCGCGTGAAAGGAGAACCGATATGGAATATCTGTATGACCTGAAAGAAAAGCTCTGCAAGGAGCTGGAGGAATATGCCCAGAAAAGCAACATGAACGCCGGGGACCTGGAGATGGTCCACAAGCTGACGGATACCATCAAGAACGTGGACAAGATCATGATGCTAGAGGAGGGCGGTTACAGTCAGGCAGCCGACATGGACTCTCCTTCCAGCTATGCCAGAGGCTCCAGCTATGCCAACCGTGGCAAGCACTATGTCCGGGGCCACTACAGCCGGGACGGCGGCTACTCCCGTGACGGGCGCGGCGGATACAGCCGCGACGGCTACTCCCGTGCCCGCGGTTATTCCCGCAGTGAGGCGAAGGACTCCATGATGGAGCAGCTGGGCGCTATGATGGAGGATGCATCCAATGACCGGGAGCGGGAAGCGATCCGGATGTGCATGGAGCATCTCAATCAGGAATAATTCCCACAAAACAAGGGGGCCGCTTGCATAGCGGCCCCTTTTGTTGTATAATTGTTGTACAACTTGATAACAAGCTAGAGCGTTCAGCGCCAGAGTTCGGAGTGATCCGGGCTTTGGCGCTTATTTTTTTTGAAATTGAGGTGAAATTGATATGGCAGCTGCAGAGGAGTCTATCCGCGGGAAAACCAGACCGGATATGTCCAGAAACGAGGGACTGGCTGGGCAGACGGTCACGAAGGGAGACTATGAATATACCTACGATGATAATGGGTATGCGAAAAAGGCCATCAATGTCAAAAACAGACAGGAACGGGAACAGGAGGGGTATGGTGGAGGCGGATATTCCGGAGGCGGAGACTCTTCCTATTATGACTCTCTCCAGCCCACGGACCTTTCTGGATACCTGAATGACATGTACAAAGCCTACACGGACGCACAGCTGGCGGCTCTGAAATCGGCATACGAACAGAATTTGGCAGGTCTGCAAGCAGACGCGGAGAAAATTCCCGGCATTTACCAGGGCGCCCGGAATGAAGCGGCATCTCAGAATGATATTGCCCGAATGGCCTTTAATGAGTACGCAAACGCACGAGGCTTGAACACCGGAACCAGCGGGCAGGCGGCTCTTGCAAACTCCGCTGTGCTGCAAAGCAACCTCACGGACATCTCCACAAAGGAGTCCGATGCCATTGCGGAAAACGCCCTGCAACAGCAGCAGCTGGCGATTGAATACCGCAACGCGGCAGTGCAGGCGCAGGCGGAAGGGAACTACCAGATGGCCCAGGCCCTGTACAATGAGTATGTGCGGCAGGACAACGCCGCCATGCAGACGGCACAGCTTGCCCAGGAGCAGGCCAACTGGGAAGCGCAGTTCAACGCTGGAAACAGCCAGTGGCAGCAGCAGTTTGACGCTTCCCAGCAGGAGTATCAGGACAGCCTTTCGGCACAGAACCGGGAATATGCCTATAATCTGGCGATGACGATGCTGGCGGCGGGCGTGATGCCGGACACCAATACGCTGAACGAGGCTGGGATTTCCACAGCCGACGCGCTGAATATGCGGCTTGCTGCAATGTCTACTGGCGGTTCGGGCGGCGGGCGGGGAAGCTCTGGAAGAAGTTCTGATGTGGATGTGTCAAACGAAAATGAACAGGGAACGGTATCTTCTTCCGGCAACCTCCATAAAGCTGACCGGGATACAACCATCAAAAATGCCGTTGCTTCTGGGAAACTCGGCGGAGGCGGAATCTCTCCAAACGAATTTAACGCACTAGGGAAATCTTTGGCGGCGCAGCTGGCATCCGGTAATGAAAATGCCGCTTTGGGGAATGTCACAAACAGATGGGGCGAATTGTCCGCTTATCAGAAGCAACAACTAGCCGATCTGTTCGCCAAATATGACATTTCGTTGTCTAATTAAAGAGGTGAAACCATGCCGACATTTAAAAGGATCAGCACAGGTGAGACACTGACGTATGACCCTGATCCGGTAAGAAGTCGTCCGAATGTTGAGGCGATTACGACCAAGCCGAAAACAAAGGCCGGAAAGAATACCATTACCGGCAAGATCAGCAGCTCGGCAAAATCTCAGCGGAAAGTTGCCGAAGAAAAGACGAAGCCGGATACGCTTCTAAATATCCTGATGCGAGACACTGGACACATCAGCGAAGTGGTGGACAGCACCACCGGGCAGGTGATCTCCACACCGGAGGCGTCCCGCGGCGGGAGTATGCTCAAAGGCGCTGCACAGGGAACGGCGGCGGGCTTTACGAGTACCGGCGGGACCTTTCTGGACCTGCTGCGTTCTTATGATACTGCTGGCAGCTCCTACACCCGGCGGGCCAACCAGGAGGAAGAGAATGCAGCCCACTACCGGGAGATGTTGGAGCGTGGGACGCTGGATGATGGAACACCTATCACAGCATCCATGCGGCAGCAGTTGGAGATGCTTGCCTCCCGTGCAGACAGCCGTTCTACCGGATACCATGACGCAGCTGTGAAGCAGCACGCCCCCATTGCACGGGCCACTCAGGCCGTGTATGATACGGCGGACCGTCTTGCGGCCCAGTCGGCACAGAACATCGCGGAGGCAAAGGAGGGGCTTGGAAGTGTCGGTCAGTTCGCGGTGGACGTGGGTGTGGCCGGGACGCAGTTGGCGGGCGACGCTCTTCTGGCAGCTCTCACTGGAGGGAGTGCGCTTGTTCCAATGGCTGTCCGTGGCTTTGGCTCCGGGACGCAGCAGGCCCGGCAGGAGGGGGCGACGCTGGGGCAGCAGGTGGCCTATGGCGCGGGGAGCGCGGCGCTCAGTGTAGCGACAGAGAAGATCGCCAACGTGGCCGCCCCACTTCGGCGGACCTTTGGTTCCGGTGTCCTGGACAATGCTATCACAAAAGCAACCGGACGCCTGGGCCAGAGTGCGGCTGGACAAACGGTCCTTTCCGCATTAAGCGAAGGTGGAGAGGAAGTTGTGGAAGCATTGGTCCAGCCGGTGCTGCAGCGGATCACCTATGATAAAACCGCCCTGCAGCAATATCAGGACCCGGACTATCTGGCAGACACCATTTATCAGGGCCTGATTGGAGGCGCTTTGGGTGGTGCGCTTGGAGCTGCTGGAAGCATTGGCCGCAGGAGCGCCGAAAATGCCAATCGCCGGGCCACAGATGCCGCAGGAACGGCGCAAACGGAAACTGCACCCGTTTCCACCACCCAGGCACAGGAGGCTGCAGAGGGCACTACAGGCTTTTTGGAGCCAACGCTTGTTAGCCGTGTACGTCAGTCTATTCCGCATATCCAAAACATGAATCCGGTTGCCGAGGTTACTGGGACAGAAATCCCCCGAAGTGGAAAACTGGTGGATCGGCTTGCCTCTTTTGTCAATGCGATTGGGAATAAGGTCAATCGGCCCGGCTTTGGTGATGTTCTATTCTCCAGGGGGAGAATCAAGTCCAGCATGATCGGACATGGGACAGGCCCTTCCAAAATCGAGACATTTGCGGCCGTCCCGGATGTAATCCGAAACGGCCAGCAGATTGACTATCAACAGAACTGGAAAGGGCTCGGCTATGATACCTACACTTTCGCAGCGCCAATTACCTACCGGGGGCAGCCTACTTACTTAGGTGTCATTGTCACGAAGGACAGCGCCAGCAACCGCTACTATCTTCACGAGGTAGTGGATGCAAATGGAGACGTCATCTTTAGAAATGACGAATCCCCCGCATCTACACCAGACGGAACTTCTGCCCTTTCGGGTGACCTCGATACCGTAGTAGACGCGGGGGATGGTGCAGGAACAACACCGGGCACTGTCGACACCGTGACAGACGGGCGGGCCTCCCGAGGAGTTCCTGCTTCTAATACTACTATAGCACCCGGCGCGGAAAATGTCAATTCGGACGCTCTGGCGCAAATTCTGTTTGGGGATACCCGGCAGGAAACCGGAGACACACAGGCACCGCCAACCTATGACAACCTGGGCAGCGCCCGGCGGGGCTTCACCACCCCCGGCATGGAAGGGCAGGAGAGGACCAGCCGCCTTGCGGAGTCCATGCCGTATAATCAATATCAAGAAGCCGCCACCGGCCTTTCACGGGAGGACTATGCCAAGCTGTTCCGGTATGAAAGCCAAACAGAAGGGCGTTCTCTCAATCTGGCAGAAGAACTGGTGTACGCCGTTCGGGACGGCCAGCGGACCTTCCTGCGAGACATTGACGAGACGGCTTTTCATGAGTTGGTGCAGTCCCTAGATGATGCGACGGCATGGAATGCGCCCCAGATGGATGCCGCCCGGATGATCCAGCAGGAGCTGCAGGGCAGGTCCGCAAATCTGGAGATCCCCTCTGAGGAATATACGGACTTCCTGCGGATCATGCGGGAGCATGAGACTGCCACTGGTCAGGGCGTTCAGGCAAACGCCAAGTGGAGCCGCCGGGACAACCAGAACGGACAATCTTCGGAGCTGGAGGCGTGGGACAATCTGCAAAACTCCAATCTTTCCGAAGAAGAGAAGCGCAGCACCTTCCAACGGATTGTGAAGTGGGATACGGAGATCGAGCAGGCCGCAGAGCCGCAGCAGTTGAAAGACATTATCCTGAACGTTGCACAGCAGCGGGGCGTTTTGAATGGCTTAACTGGTCGGCAGAGCCGGATTATGACCGCGGTTGCAAACAGCAGCTTGGACTCCCTGACATTCGACCAGTTGAAGCAGTTCGCCTATGCTTCCACTTCTGCGCTCAGCACCGACTCCACACCGGCCAACATGGGTCAGAAGATCAAGACTATCCAAATCCTGAACATGCTGTCCAACCCCAAAACGGCGGTGAAGAACATCACCGGAAACACGTCTTTCTACGGCCTGGACGCGCTTTCCATGAAGGGGGCGGCCCTGCTGGATATGGCGCTGTCCAAAGTAACAGGGACCCGCAGCGTGGCCTATGAACGTTCCAATCTGGGGCAGGCAGCCAAGGCGATGCAAATGGCGATTGCAGAAATCACCATGGACGTAGACATGGGCGGTAATCAGAGCCGGTACGGCACCAGCAGCCGCCGGACCTTCAAAGCCAGCGGAAACTTTGTGGACCGTGTAATGTCTATGCTGGAGCGGAACCAAGCGTACCTTTTGAATGCCACAGACGAATTCTACAAGGGCCTTGCCCGCAGCAATGCGAGCCGTACCCAGGCGCTGGTCGACCAGGGGAAGATCAAGACTACTGACAAGGACTATGCACAGAACCAAGCTGACGCGCTTGCACGATACCGGACCTTCCAGGATGACAGCAAACTTTCTCTTGCGATCCAGCAGGTACATGATGTACTGAATATGGTTGCTGGCATTGGTGACAGTGGACGGAGCATCCGCGGCCGTACAGTCCATGCCTTCGGAGCTGGTGACATTGTGGCGCCGTTTACCCGGGTAGCCGGAAATCTGGCATCTCGCGGTTTGGAGTATTCTCCCGCGAACGCTGTCAAGGGTATTGTGGAGATGGGTAAAACCGTGGCGCAGGCTGTCAGCGGTCAGAATGTGGACCCGGCTGCACAGGCCCGGGCCGTCTCTGACACTACCCGGGGCCTCACCGGAACCGCCATTGCATACGGATTTATGCTTTTGGCCCAGTCGGGGCTTCTGTCTCAGGCAGGGGACGAGGATGATCCGGACGTGGCGGCGCTGAATTCCAGCGAGGGCATCACGGGGACCCAGTTGAATATCTCTGCAACGGAACGGGCTTTGTCTGGCGGAAGCACGGAATGGCAGAGTGGAGACACCCTGATCGACCTGTCCTCCATCGAGCCGCTGAACCTGTTGATGAACCTGGGAACGGAGATGGCAAAGAGTGAAGGGAACCCCATCGTTTCTTCTTTTAATGCTGTGCCGAAATCCTTTATGGATGCAACTGCGGAGCTTCCGGTGATGCAGTTCATTGGGAATGCGGCAACGGACATCATCAAATATGGACAGGACCCACAGGAAGTATTACTGCAGGAGGGGGCAAACACGGTAGCTTCTTCCCTGATACCAAACATTCTGCGGTCTACGGCCCGTGGGCTGGATGACCGACCCCGCAATACCTATTCCGGGGATACGCTCGGAGAGCAGGTTGTGGACAGCGTGAAGAACAGCATCCCGGGTTTGCGAGAAACCCTGCCGGGGTCTGTCAACCCACTGGGGGAGGAAAAGCTGTATCAGGGGAGCACTGCGGACCGCCTGCTGAACGCGCTGCTGAACCCGGTGGGAGTCAATACCTACGACCAGAGCGAAGTGTCTCAAAACATGGAAGCGCTGCGCGAGCGGACGGGGGAGACCTCCTTCTATCCTTCTAAGAGCGCCCCATCGGAGCTCTCGTACACAAAAGATGGCAATACCTATAGCAAGTCCTTGACCTACGAGGAGCGGCAGGACTATCTCCGGGATCGCGGCGCCGTCGCACTGACTACGCTGTCCTCCATGATGGGCAGCAGCGCATACAAGAGGGCGAATGATACTACCAAGACGGAGCTTTTGGACCTCTGTAATGACTACGCCAGCCAACGGGCAAAGAAAACGATTCTGGGAGCCGACAGTGTTCCGGCATGGGTAAACAACGCAGAGACAGCGCAGAACGATCTTGGAATATCTCCAGCGGAATACTTGGCCCTCTATCATCAGTACGGCGCCGAGATCATGTCTGGGACGGCTTATGAGAAAACGAAGCAGGCGGTTGCATCCGGCTTAACGGTTCAGCAATATGTGGACATGAAGAATGGGCTGGATGCAAATGGAAACGGAAGCGTTTCCCAGGTGGAAGCCCGGGCGTATCTGGACCAGCAGGATTACAGCCGGGAACAGAAGTCAGACCTCTGGCACATCATCAATAAAAGCTGGAAGAGGAACCCCTACGCATAAGAGAAGCCCCGCCAGACGGCGGGGCCTTTTCTGACTGTTTGGAGATGATCGTTTTCAGAACCGGAACAACGCTTTCGTAGTATCGGAAGGACGGGACTTCCTTTCCGGGGCAGTTCTTGGCAACGTCATTGACCCATGCCCCGTACTGCTTCGTTTTCAGGTGGTTCCGGTTGGCGAGCATCCCGACCTTGTTTGCGGAGATTCCCAGTTTTTCGCCGATCTCCTGTGCTGAGTAGGTCTTTTCCCCGATATAGGGCAGGGGGAGCAGGTATTCCCCAGTCAGCTCCTTGGTAGCGTGGGCCTGGAGAACCTGTCTGTAAGTACCGTCATACTCCTTCGCCAGACGCTCTAAAAGCTGGGCCTTGCGGACACGGATGCTCTCCATCTGGTAGTCGGTCATTCCCAGCCGCTTTGTTTTGCCGCCTTGGATATGTTCCCGCATCTTCTCAAAGGCGGTGACGTAGGCGGCGGTGAACAGGACGCCCTTTTCTCCGGTCATCTTGTTCGCCACCATGTCGCAGCCCTTCTTTGTGAGAAGATAGCAGGGAAGTGTTCTACCCGTACTGTCTTGATACACATGCGGAATGAAGAAATCACTAGGCGCAATTTTGCGTTCAGTTCCACTGCCCCCAGATTTGGGGTGAGTATTTTCAGACAAAATTTTGGCGTATCCTGCAATATCTCGGATAAGGTGGTCATGCCGTTTCCCAATCATCTCAGCCACATCCCGGCTGTCGACCACTTCTGTGTCATTGAAATTAAAAACTCTCAGTTCGTTCATTGTGATACCTCCATAGATTTCTTTTTCATGGTGTTTTTGATGCTGCGCTGGCCTTTCAGAAAGCCGTAGTTGAAAGCAAGTACCGTTGCGCTGAACAATCCTTCACTTTGCGATACAATTGTCTCCAGTTCTCCCGTATCCATGCTATAGCGTCCGGTTTTCACCTTCTCAAGCATGTCAATGAATGCCCGTGGCTCCATCTTCATCTCAGTCACCTCCCTCCCCGTCGTAGATGTTGCCGATGATCTCACAGTAGTATGCCGTCTCCACGCTCCTTCTGCGCCAGTCATGTGCCATCTGGAAAATCGCATTATTTTCGTTCCACTCTACTGTGTATATTGAGTTCTCGTGCGGGTCATAGACGTTGTCCCCCTCAAAAATCCGCTTCCCATTCTTATCTTTCAGGCCGGTGTACTGGCAGACCGTGGAGGGGTCAACCTCAATCCCATAGAACGCAGAGGCATACATTGGAATGATATAGTGCTTTTCTTGCCCAACTGGCCCAATACAGCAGTAGAATCCATCTACACATTCTCCATTATCCAGCCGCTTGGCTTTGAAAAGGATTTCTCTCATTGGGCACCTCCGATGATCTCGTCAAAGGTATATACCTGACCCTTTTCAACAGACGGGAACAGATGTCTGGTGATTACTTCTCTCTGAAAATATGTGCCGTCTACAATTTCCAGGCACTGCGTCCATGCACCATCGTATTTTATTGCATTGATCTCCGGGAGCAAAACTTTGATTGCCTTCGCTCTCTCCGCCTCCTGCTGGGTGAAGCGGGGCTTTCGGACGATGCGGTCTGGATCGTTGATAGCATTAACCAGATAATTCACATTCAGGTCAGTTTCCTTGTGCTCTCCGTGCGATAACAAAATGTGGATTTTCCCATCGTCATTCACCAGCAAAACGATCCCGGTGCTTTTAAGTTCAAATCGTTCCCCAACCTCAACCCCCAGCACTTCACAAATTCTCGGCTTGTCCATGTTGGCCTCCAAACTTTCACCTTTGCTATCATTTTTTGTAAGTACATTTCCATCTTCCACCACCTCATAGCCCATCAGGCGAGCGGCTTCGTGAGGGTTGGCTCTTACGTATTCATGACACGGCCTCTTTGTCCCTGCGTATTGCTGCACGGGTTCCCGAATCTCGCAATAGTCGCAATCTTCTTTGCTATCGCAAAACTGCGCTAATGCCTGTTCAATGGTAAGTGCGACTTCGCCCGTCTTACTCCGAAACTTCATGGTCGGCCTCCTTGCCCATGCGGGCGCCACAATGACAATATGGTTCTTCTTTTGGCTCCTCTCTTCCGCATAAGCTACAACGAAATGATGTGTATTCATGGAGAATAGGATCCCCATTCTGGTCATATTCAACTGGAATATATGTATGATGGATTTCTGGATTCCATCTCCCGTGTCGCACCGGGGCAACGTCAGCGGCGGGGATGCCTTTGATTGCTCCGCCAATATTCCAAGCCACGGTATCGCCGCAATAGTCTGCCATTCTAAGCCGATCTTCATATTCTTTCTGGCAGATGTCGAGTGCTTCCGCCCTCTCGATGTACTCCTTCATTCTCTCCACCTCTGTTCGTGGTCGTCTGCAATCCGTTTAATGATTTCCAGCTCTTCATCCGTCAGCGTCCGGTTCCACGCAATGGAAAAATCGCCCGTACACCGATTCGGGCAGGCCGTACACTCGCAGCGGTTGGCGTTGCTGGTATCATTCACCCTGAATGGGCAGCTGTGGTTATAGCAGTCAGTTCTAATCCCTAATTCCCGTTCGACAAATTCAGCGGGATACATCGGCGGTATAGTTTTATTCTCCATCCTGCTCCTCCAATACGGTCATATCATAGCCACTCTCTATAAATCGGATCGTTTTTTGATGGTCGCAAGCGTTCCCGAGATAAGTGTAAATCTCTCGCATATCCTCCACACTGAACCTAGTGTCAAGATATTGATTTATACCATTCAGGAAGAAAATATGAAGGGCTGTATTATCTACTGCACGGCGAAACGGCGTGGACTTACAAGCCGCGCGGGAAAACCACTCCAACACCTTGCACTTTACATCCAGTTCGCTCTTGCAAGTGCTGATATTGAAATACACATTTGCCTTTTGGTGGGCGATAAACTCCCCCTGGGCGTTGATGAACCATCCAGGGAAGGAAAGCCCAAGTCTCCTAATGACTGCCCAATCAACCATCCTGCTCCCTCCGTAGTGCGGCCTCCTCGCGGGTCAGGAAAACGGTTTTACCGCTATATTCGGTGTTGCCAATTTTGAGCCGCCATTTCCCGCCGTCAAAGTATGTCAGCCGCTTCATGTCAGTCCTCCTCATACTCCGGGTGTACGCCCATGCAACAGTCAAAGCAAATCCAGCCAGTGGGAGAACATTCATCTCTCACCATCTCGCTCTGCTCATACCGTTCCCCACAGATACCGCACTTTCGGTAGTATTTACGCTTTTTCATGTCAGCCCTCCTCGCCGTCCCACTTCCATGCGGGGCAAAGTTTGTGCAGGTCCTCTACTGCCGCATCCCTCTCCCGCTTCATCTGATCTCTCTGATTTTCTACAATTTCAATACACCGCTTCACCTGTTCCAGCTCGGCCCGCAGCTGCTCGTTTTCGGCCCGGAGCGTGGAGAGGGTGGTGGCGCCATCAAGTGCAACGCCTCTTTTCAGGTCCTTCCCTTCAAAATATCCGTTTAGCTGCTCAATCAGCTTCTCAATGTCCATCAGGTGTCCACCTCCACTGGTTGCTTCATCCACTTCAATGCAGCTTGCCTGCACCCTTCATAAATCGGAATGTTTGGATAAGCACAGATGAAATTGCATACTCCGCCTTTTTCATGCTCACAACACTTACAAAAGTCGGCTCTGAGAAAAATGTCCGCCAGTTCCTCGTCGCTCATGGCCCGGATTTTATCTGCGTTTGTCATGTTTCATCCTCTCCCTCCGGCGGGCGGCGGTAAAACACCCAATGCGGGATTTCCTTTACATTGTAAATGCTACCTGCAGGTGTGATGATATGCCCATGCTGGCACAGACACCAGTACCCGTTCCCGCCCTCGATGGGTTTGCAGGCAACCCACACAGGCTCGTCCATCTCCCGCAGTTCCTCCAGCGTCAGCGGCTCGTTCGGCGGGGTGAGGGTGGGCGTGAAGTAATCACACCCATCCGTACAGAAACAGCTTGCGTTCTGCGATTCTCGGCTCGCCCACAGCGCACATACCTTTTCGTGCAGGCACTTCTTGCAATCAAACTCTTCCATCTTTCAGCGCCTCCTCAGTCGCAATCATCTCGATTACCGGAACGACTTCAAAGTCTTTGTCCCACGAAGAACAGCCGCTTCTAGCCTGCGCCTCAGAACGATATGTCTTTACGGAAACGTCTCTTATTTCCGATATGGGACGAAAACTAAAATGCTTTGCTAGACCGCACCAGACCTCTGTTCTGTTTTTCCGCATGACCACATAGCGCTTGCGCTCAATCCGCATCGTTCGCCGCCTCCCATCTCTTTCTCATTTCTTTCCACGCCTCCAGGGTGAGGGGGCGGCCGCAAAATCTGCAAAAATGATTCTGGGCATAGAAAATGTCGTCACTTTCAATTTCTGGTCCTTTTAAGTAGCTCATTCCCCATCTCGTAACGCATACAGCAGTACGATAATCTTGAACACCGTCATTTTTGCAGAAACTACACCCCGGCCACACCCGCTCCAGCTGCTCCTGCGTGGGTGGGGTGAGGGCGGAGAGTAGGGTATCAACCGTTTCATCCGTCAGGTCAAAAGAGTGCCTTAGCACTTGCCCGTATTCCATCGGCTCATATCCCTGATACTGTTTCAACAGCCTAACCGCTTCTTCTCGCGTCATGGCTGGGCCTCCCTTTCCATCTTCTCTTTGACGGCTGACAGGATGAAATCCCGGTTCAGCACATACAGGTCCGTAATTCCGTGCTCCTTGCACATCTTGATGATCTCGTCCATGATGTAGTTTTCGATATCTTCTTTCCAGAGGACAACCGCCTGTATCGTTGCAGAGGCCACGGTGTTTCCATCCTCGTCTGTTCTGACTTGCAAGGATGGGTCCCCAATGTCAACATATTCTCCCGGGTTCTTCATTCCAGCTCCTCCAGCATCTCCATCTCCTCCGCTCAATCTTCCTTGATACGAACAGGAAGAACCATCTTAATGTCCTCTTTGTTGGTTCGCAGAAGAATAGGCTCGACATTGCTACGAAACTCCAAAACGACGGGCTGTCTAAAACTTCCGTCGGCAGAGACTTTTGCCGCTTGCAGGGCAGACAGAAGATAGTTCCCGTTGAATCCAATGCGATACTTTACTTCTGTGGTTGGAATCGCCTTTTCCCACTCAAATCCACTGTCCTTCGGCTGGGTATAGCCGAAAGAAAACCCACAACACCGAATCACAGCCTCTTTCCCATCTTCGGTCAAGGAGATGGTTGCATACTGTTTGCTCGGAAGTTTGGTATTGCTCTTGATGAACGCCACAAAGTCCTCGTCGCAATCGCTGATGATAGAGTGCTCCACAGACATCCGATAGCCATCAACGGCCATTGCCACAACTTGATTATCTGCCGCATGAAACTCCAGTTTGATGTACTGATGGCTGGGCTTGTGGTCATTATCACTCACAAAAGACTTGGTCGCCGCAATCAGGCGGTTTAAGTTGTTTGTGTAGATTTTTGCTGACTTCATGTTGTTTCCTCCAATTTCTTCAATTCACTTTCACTCAGAATCGGTGCGCGGGTGTTCCAGGCGAGGCGGGCTTCTTCTTCGGTCTTGTATGGGCCTGTATGCCCACCGCACCCACCATTCGTTGCATCACACACAGCGTCATAGTGGGTGGCGCACCAATCATAGCCAGGAGCGTCTTCATCCATGTACTCATGCTCCGCTATCGTCCCAGCGTGAACTACCATCTTCCCACACCACGGGCAAGGCACCAGCACCCCCGCATCCGTCAGCCGCTTCGCAGCATCTTTATTTCCGAGCATGGCTAATTTGACGTCATCCATTACAAATTCCTCCCCATTGTTCTGCCATTGCCTGAGCTATGCCTGGAAAGGTCTTGGCCCGATTCTTCTGTCGGTCTTTCCCACCTCGCATGAACCATGTTCCAGCTTCGTGACAGCTGCATTTCGGGTCAACAATGTTAGTTGGCTCCAAAGGAGGAAGTCCTTTCAACCACAGGCGGGTCTTTTTCTGAACCGGGTGTCCGAACATCCACGGCTGGACCTCCTGGGTGTGCGGCGGCATTTCATAAATCTTGCTGGATACTGGGTTCTCCACACAGATGTGCGGGCAGTCGGCATTCAGAAACCTCAAGAAAAATGCTTTTGCCTCAAGCCCTGTCCGATAGCGCTCCTGATTGAGAACGCCCCCCTTGAACAGGTGTTTTGCTCCGGCGTTCGACAGATATGTACAAGGCGGAAACGCCAGAATCATGTCCCACTGCATTTTCAGCATCTCCAACGCGTCACATTGGATGTGCCACTCAGGATGGCCTCCGCTGCACGGCTCCAAATCACAGCTGTACGCCTCGTGCCCCAGCGCCCGGAACGCCTTGCAGACCTCCTGCGATTCCTCACACGCTACCAATACCCTCATAGCTTCGCCGCCTCTTTTCCGCCCAGCAGGGCGCGCTTTTCATCCGTCATAGTCCTAAATCCTCCCATGTGATCTGCCGTTCTTCCAGGTCAAACCTGGACCCCATGTAAATGATGTTGTCATCTGTCCGGAACCGCCCAGGGAAAGCAACGTTTTCCACGTGTTGGAGCTCTAAGAGCTTATCCCATAGCTCCCTATGGTGTGCCCGCAAATGTCGGAACTCATTGTCACTGGTATTTGGGCAGAAGAAGCACCCGCCACGCTTACAGAACTCATAGGCTGGAGAGAGGAGCCCGTATTTCCGGCAGAGTTCGCGCGCATCCTTCTGGGTGTATCCGTATTTCTGCAGCAGGGATATTTTCTGCCCGCCCAGGCGCAGCAGTCTTTCGTCCTCGTCTGCTGCATATCCGATATACTGTACTGCTCCTTTATGCGCCCGGCGAAACCGGCCCAGCGGAGGTGTCTTACAGCGATCTTGCACCTTGCAAAACCCCGGCGACGGGAATCCTTGATACTTTCCGGCCCGCAACCCCTTTTTGATCTGGTGCCAAAACACGTCCATAAACGTCTTTTGAGATCGCAGAACCTCCACGCGCACGCCATGTTCCTCAAACCACGGGATTGCTATCCCGTGGATAAAATCTGCATGTTCCGGGACCTCTCCGCTGGTATGCGCATCAAACATGACCTCACAGTATACCAAGGCTGTCAAAGGCTCCCCGTGCTCGAGAGCAAGCAGGGCTGTTGCCGTACTGTCTGCGCCGCCGGACCATGATGCAAAATGCTCAGTCATGCTCTCTTCCTTTCCAGCGGGCGGCTCTCATGCTTCCACCTCCGACGGATAGACTGCGTACTGGCCCTTGCCGTAACGCTGGTATTGGGACGCCATCCGCCGGAAGGACTGGTATTGGATGCCCAGATATTCCGCACACTCTCGGGCGGTGCCCTCAAAGGCGTATTGCCCGTCCTTGCCGTAGATGGTGTACATCTTCAGGCAGTAGCGACGCGGTATCCGCACACGCCCATATTTCCGGGCCCAGATGCTGACGGTCGAAACGGACACATTGACCGCTTTGGCAATGTCCTTCTGGAGGCATCCCCGGTCCACCATCTCCAGAATGGTTTGCAGCTTCTTAGTTGTCATGACTTGCCTCCCATTCCCGGTACAGGGAAAACCAGTCCTCCGCCCGCATCGTCACCAGCCACTCGCAGCGGCTCCGCCGGTGGGCTACAATGGGATATTCCCAAGGAGGCGCATCGTGCTTGGCCTGGGCCATGGCTGCCTCCAAATCCAGCCGCTCCACACGCTTGACTTCCTGATGGATGCCGGGCAGCCCTACAACGTCAGAGGCGTCCCCGGTGTTCCCGCAATACTGAGCCGTGCGGCGGCAGTCATAGCCCTGCCCACGGCAATAGCTGGCCCATTCCAGCTCTCCGCGCTTGCCTTTTTGTTTGCTGTTCATGGTTCCTCCTTGTGGTGATACATTTCCCGGATGTACTTCCACGTCTCGTCGTTCATGCTTTGGGCAGTAGGTTTTTCCTTCCCTTCCTGCTTCCTGCGCTTTTCCCAGGTGATTACAGCCTGTTTCCAGTCCTTCATGGGAGACTGACCGATCTTCCAGCCCTTGGAGGCGTAGAAAGCAACAAACGACTCTGGGTCTACCCCGTTGTTCCGCTCCTGACAATATGCCCTGACTTCATCGACTGTCGGAGGTGAAAAGCGTTTCCCCCTGGAAGAGGGGGTAGGGGGAGTATAACTATCGTTCTCATTCTCTTCCTCTCTCTCTACCTCACCCTCTACCTCTATCTCTCCCTCTATATTGCTTTCCGTTTGCTTCCGGTTTGCTTTCGGTTTGCTTCCGCCTCGCTTCCCGTTTGCTGCCTTTTTGCTTGCTTTGTCAAGTATCGGTTTTACAAGCAAAAAGGAAGCGGATGCCTGTCCTGTTAATGGCTTGCTTTCTCCCTCGAACACATAAGTACAAATCGCCGTCACAAAGGGAAGCTGGTCCTTCTTCGGAAGCACTTTTAACGCCTCCCAGAAGCTGCGGTAAAAGGTAAATTGGTCACGTTCCAAGCAGTTCACCCGCCTTAAAACGGCAGTTTGCCGTCCTCTTCGCCGATCTCGGCGAAGTCTGCGGCTGAGACATTGACGCCGCCGCTCTGGATGGGGAAGTGGGACTCCTTTTCTGTGGGCCACACATAGTCCGCTATCAGGTCTGTATAGGTTTTGCCGTTGTACTCCCGGCTCTCCAGCCGCCCGGCGGCGATGACCCGGTCGCCCTTCACCATAACGGACAGCTGGCGGGCCAGATGTCCCCAGCCCTTGACAGTCAGGAAAGCGGCGGTTCCGTCCTTTCGGCCATAGGCGCGGACGGAGATGGAGCCGACCTCCTTGCCGTTGCTGGTGATGCGGATATCTCCGTCACAGGTGGCCTTTGCGATGACGAAGCCGGTCTTGACCTCTTTGCCGCTGCGGTCATAGTCCGTAATGCCATTGATAAACATCAGGAGTCCTCCTTTTGCAGGGCGTCCACCAGGGCGTCGAAGTCGCCGGACTTGATCTTGCTGGCGCTGTCGTAGCCGTGGGAGCGCAGGAAGTCCTTGGCCTCCTGTTTGGTAAATCCGTGGCGGCTGGCGCAGGTGTAGAAGAACTTGACCTGGGCGGGGGTAATGGGCTTTTCCGGGTCTTTGTCCGCGAAGTAGGCCCCGGCATCCTCTGTGTCGCTCTCAATGTCCTGAGTGAAGCTGTCGGACATGCAGCCCAGGGACAGGGCGGCGGACACCAGGGCCCGCTTCTGTGCCATCTTCAGGGCGCTGTTGGCGCCGTCGTAGGGGGACTGGCTGCCGGTGCGGCCCTCCCGGGTGTTGGCGGAGCCGTAGGAGCTGGTAATGATGTACTCTTTGCCATCCACGATCTTCACCAGGTCACAGCGGACGGCATAGAAGAAGAATCCAGTCTCCTGGTTTTCGATCTTGCTCTCCATGTGGTATCGCTGGCAGAGGCCGTAGGCTACAGCAACTTTTTCGGCGCCTGCCTTGAACAGGGTGGGGTGCTTCGTCATGGCCTCCCCGTTCTTCTTGCGGATCACGCCGAAGTCGATGCCACGGCGTAGGGTCTCCGGCTGGCAGCCAAACACGGAGATTTCATAGTCCCCGGTATGGGGCTTGCGCTGCACCGTCAGGGGCGCGGCGTTATAGCTGTAGAGCATTATTTCTTCACTCATGCGTGGTTCTTCCTTTCCACTGCCTGATTCATGAACAGACAGATTTTCAGCAGTTCCAGGTCATAGCGGACTTCCGTGAGCTCATAGGTCCCATCCTTGGAGAGTTTCAGAGCATAGAGATAATCCGGGGTACTATGCCATGGGGGCATCAATTCTTGGTAGGCTGTCAGCTGGGCCCGGAGAGATGGGCCGTGGAGTTGGCCAGTCTTGATGTCCAGGATACAGCTGCGGCCATCATAGAGCGTCCCGTATCGGTCCAGCGTTCCTGCGTAACCCAATTCCAGATTCCCCATGGGGTGCTCGATCAGCTCCCAGTCCGGGCGGTAGTCTTTCAGGAAGCGGCGGTAGGCTTTCAGATACCCGGCGATCTCCGGCGTTTCCTCCGGTGTCTCGCCATAGTCGATCAGGGCGCAGGCTTCATGGACGGCGGTCCCCCGGCGGGCGGCGGTCTCCGCCAGCCACGGCTTATCCGATTTGTAGTCGTATGCCAGAAAGCGGCAGATGTGGGTAACGCTGGGGAGTTCCACGCCGTCCAGGGTATAGGTATGGGACTTTTCATCAAACTGGATCACCGGAACTCGCTCCTTTCCTTGATGCTTCTTCCGTCCAGCCACTCGTCCAGCTGGTCCTCCTCCTCTTCCCGGAGACTGTCTGCGAAGTTCCGGAAACGGGCTAGAAGGGAGCGGCGGCAGGATTTGCAGAGGATGACCCCAGCGGGCATATAGCCTTTGCAGATGGGGCAGCTGGCGGCGTCCTCGACATAGGGCTGGCCGCAGACGGGACACAGCTCCTCCCGGTAGCGGTAGCCGGGGAATACGGTGGGGTCCGTGCCCTCCCGGACCATAGGGGCGTCAAAGTAGGCGTTGCAGATTTGGCAGTGCTTCATGACTCGCCTCCGATCCGGAACGCATCTTCCGCGGGAATACCCATGAGATGGGCCACGCTGTCCCGGAATGGCCTGGAGGCAGCCAACCGCCCGGAGAGCATCTGGTATGCCTGGGCGTATGAGACGCCGCCCACGTCCTGAATGAAGCTCTTGACCACGCCGCCATAGTTTTCTACAATGTACCTTCGGATGACCGGATACAGCACGGACGGGGGCCGGGGTGGGATTCGGATGCAGGCCGACAGGTCATTCTTGATGGTGCAGTCCGCGTATCCGATTTCCCGGGCGATCTCCTGCCAGTTGTGGCCGTCGATCCGCATCGTGAATGCCTTGATACGTTCTTCTCTTGTCAAATAGCTCCCTCCTCGATGAAATAGATTGTAGCGGTACGGACTCCGGCCTGGATGGCGGCCTCGTGGCTCTCCATGCAGAGGTCGATGTGGGCGCCTTTCACGGCACTTCCGGTATCGTCCGCCCGGTAATAGTGGAGTTCTCCGTCTCCGTAGTCCACCAGGACATCAGAACCCAATGGGATGATGGACGGGTCCACGGCCACAGAGACGCCGGGCGTGGCCCTTCTGCCGCTGGCGGTGATGCCGTCGGACTTGCCGCAGCAGCGGGAGCAGGTGCAGTAGTGGGTGACGGTGACATCATCCAGGCGGACGGCATGGGACAGCAGCGCCGCCTCGATCAGCTCGTTTTCCGCGGCCTCCTGCTCCTCTTCGGTGAGATAACAGCGGACCAGGGCCGGGGTATCGTCGCCGGGTAGGCTGCCGTCCTGCGTGGCGGGCTCCGGCTTGTGCATGGCGGGCCGATCTGCTTTCACCGTCATAATCAGGTAGCTTCCCAGCCACGCCAGCAGCAAGATCAGAAACAGGAGATATGTAATCAGCTGCCGCCTCTGGCTCCGGCGCCGCCGCTCTTCGCGGGTCAGCTTTTTCATAGGATATGCCTCACCGCTTCTTCTCGGGTAATATAGAAATGGATGCCCGTGCTGCACTCGTTCCAGCGGTTTTCGTCGAAATCCGAAACGGAGACCACAGTTCCGGGAATGTAATGGAAGTTCTCATCTCTATCACTGACGGCGACCTGCTCCAATACAATCCCCTCTAAATCCTGAATCTCCAAAACGGTTGCCTTTGAGCAGCGGCACTTCCGGCCTGTTCCGGAACTGCGCACGGCATCTTCGGTAATTTCCAGCTTTACAATGCACTCATGACCGCTGGTTTTGACCCTTGCCTTTTTCCAGCCGACAAAAGCGCCGATTTCCGGGCAGGCAATGGGATAAAATAAATTTTTTGCCTTTTCAATGTAGTCGGCCCTGGACAGGTCGGCCCTGGACAGGTTGGCCCCGGACAGGTCGGCCCGTTTTCCGCCATTTTCGCCTCGTAGCCATTTAAAGTGCTTGTCCAAAATATTTTTCAACTCTTGTTCGTCCATGCGTTATTCCTCCTTGTAGGTCTCCCGGAAGCTGCCTTCGGGGAAATCGAACTCCACGGTGAAATGATGGTGCCGCTCGTTGATGGAGACTACCCGGCAGGGATGCGGGCCTGTCCTTGCGGTCACAAAGGCGCTGGTGGGGATGGTGGGTTCCAGGCACAGCTTGTCTCCAATGTTCATCTGTGGCCCTCCAGTCTGTCCAGTATCCAGAAGAGGCCGTTTGTCAGGGAGATGGCTCCAGCGGTCAGAACGATGATTTGAAGGATCATTTCGACACCTCCGAAAGACTCCGGGCCAGGGTGGCGGCGGAGATTTTGGAGCCGTTGAAGGGGAAGCGGTTCTTCAAAGTGCTGTATTTCTTGATGCCGGTGAATCGCCGGACATCCTCCAGGGACAGCAGGTGCCGCCCTTCGGTGAATTCTAGAATGTCCGCGAGGTTGTCGCGGTAGTATCTTGACTCAGACATTCGGGTCCTCCTTTTCTTGATGGTCGTGGTTGCTGTTCGGGTCTGACGGGCGAAGGCGCAGAGCCTCGTCAAAGGTCATGCCGTAGGCCGCCCGGTTGAGCTTGTCCATGAGCCGCTTGGTGTTGCGTGCCTGGGACTCCAGGTCTTTGATGGTGCTGTTTTCGTTCAAAGTAAATTCCTCCTTGCGATTGATTTCCGCCCGGAGGAATGGTATACTGTCCTCGCGGGCCTGTTGGCGCTTTCAATAGGTTCCGCAGCCCTCGTCGGTGTGTCCGCACCGGCGGGGGCATTTTTGATTGCAAAATTTTTCCTGTTGGTGTAGATTGGGACTATGAGGGGGGATGCTATGCGTAAAATTGCTTTGATCCTGTTTTTGGTTTTTGCTCTGCAAGGGAGTGCAGCGGCATACAATGGAGACGTGCTGGTCTATGTGACAAACACAGGGGAGTGTTATCACAGGGACGGATGCTCCTACCTGAAAAGCAGGATCGAGATGACGCTTGAACGAGCTGTGGACAAGGGATATCGTGGGTGTTCCAGGTGCTCACCGCCAGAACTCGGCGTAGATTCAGAATACGACACGTATTCTTATGATGAATACCGTCACCGATACGATGTACCAGATGTTGAAGCTCCTCCAGCAGTTATTCAGGAAGATTCAAAACCAGAAATTTCAGTTACAGGGAATACAGATAGCGAAAAGAAAATGAGCACTGGTGCAAAAGTCGCACTTGTTTTTTTCCTTTTCGTGTTTGTCATTTACCCGCTTGGAGATTTCCTGTTCATGGTGGTTTCAGAGGCCTGGAAAAACACACGGATAAAGAAAAAACAGCTTCCTCCAAGCAATGTACAGAAACCGCCGGAAACATTGTGCGATGCGGCAGCCAAGCCAGCAATCTGTGCAGGAACGGTGGAACAATACAGAAATCTTCTGGAAGGGAAAAGTGTCTGGGAGTTAGCAGGTGTTCCAGATTGGGCTTACTTTGACGGGCACGATTTCCCGCACACATTACAGGGCAAAGCAGAGGGACCGGACCCATTTATCGTATATGTCACAGGGAGCGGAGCCTGCTATCACAAGCCGGGGTGTCGCATGGCAAAAGGCGGAAGGGCCGTAAATATCTGTGAAGCCAAGCAGCACGGAAAATGCGCTTGTTCAGTATGTAAGCCAATGGAAAAGCTCCCGGATTTTGTGGAACGATACCAGCGGATCAAAAATATCCAGCGCACATTTAGAATAAGAATGCTTCCATAAGAAAAGCCGCCTCGGTTGCCGCCGGGGCGGCTCCTTTTTAGCTGGCGTACTCATCACCGTCCTCTGCGAATAGGTATTCAAACTTCTTCCCGAAATACTGGCAGTAGGCACGGCACTCTGCGGGAGTAAACCGACCTGACTTGGTTTTGCTCTGATATGCGGTTCGGCTGACTCCGATGATCCTTGCCATATCCTCTTCTGTCAGCTTATGCAGGGCTTTCTGCCCCAGGAGATTAGGGAACATATTTCACGCTCCTTTCACTGTTTGCGTTCCGAAAACTCTAGTTATATGATAGTCTCGATTTGCAAACTTTTCAAGAGATATTGAGGAAAAAGTTTGCGTTCCGAAAACTTATCATTGACATTTGCAAAATGCAAACTTATAATCAAGCTAAGGAGGCGATAATGTGACTTTTGGTGAGAGATTAAAAGAGTTCCGGGAAAGCTGCGGCTACACGCAAGAGGAACTCGCTGAAATGGTCGGCGTTGCAAAGACCACGATCACGGGTTATGAAAAAGGAAACCGGAAGCCGGATGTCCCCAAAATAAAAAAGCTGGCGCATGCTCTTGGCATTACAGGCGATCAGCTTTTGGGAACCGGATTAGATATAAATAAAGCCCCGCTCTATTCGAGCGAGGCACTGCGGCTGGCGAAAGACTATGACAGGCTGGACCGATGGGGAAAGCAGGCGCTGCGGCAGGTAGCGGATGTTGAGATGGCCCGGATGGAAGATGAAGAGAGATTTCTGCGGGATACAGGCGAACAAGAGGAAGAAAAGCCGACAATCCCGGACTTCTGGTCGGAGCCTGCGGCCGGTATGGCCTCCCCCATCATGGGTGAAGATTACGATGAATACACCTTGCAGCCGGGAGACCCGAAAGGCGCTGTTTTCTCTGTGCGGATCAGTGGTAACAGCATGGAGCCGTATTTCCCGAATGGGAGCAGGGTCTTTTGCAATAAGGACCCGCTGCGTGATGGTGATATTGGCGTGTTCTCCGTGGATGGTGATGCGGTCATTAAACAATACCACTATGACAGGATGCTGGGGATTACCTATTTGTTTTCCCTGAACCGTGAGAGAGCGGACGCGGATGTGGTGATTACTCGCAACAGCGGGCAGATGTTGGTCTGCCTGGGTCGCGTCATTACGAAGCGGCGATTCCCGTTGCCGGGAATGTAAAAAGAAAACCGCCCGGGCGTTGACGCACCCGGACGGCACAACGACACCCCGAACAGCAACCACGAAGCCGGGAGGTCTGTTCACAGTATAGCACAGACCTCCTGATGAAGCAATAGGAGGAAAAGAAGATGGCGAAGAAAAGCAAGTATCATCAGAGGCCGGACGGGCTCTTCGAGGCGATCCGGACCATCAACGGAAAGCGGGTGGCATTCCGGGGAAAGAGCTGCCGCGAGGTGGACAGAAAAATCCTGGAATACCAGGAGCAGAAAGAGCGTGGGCGGGACTTCCCAAAGATCGCGGACGAGTGGGAGGTGCAGCACGAAGGGGATATTGGAGAATCCACGCGGCGGGTATACTCCTATGCCGTGAAGCGTCTGAAAGAGGCGTTCCCCGGACCTGCGAAGGAGATACGGCCCCTGGATATCCAGCGGTATATCTCCGCGTTCGAGAAGCAGGGGAGGAGCGCCAACAGCGTTTCTATTGAGCTGTGTGTCTGTAAGATGATATTCGCCCATGCGGTGATCTCCGGAGATATTGATATTTCCCCGGCTGCGGAGATCAAGAAGAGCCGGGGGCTGCCGGTGAAGCACCGGGAGGCACTGACCGAAGAGCAGGAGGCCGCCGTAAAGGCAGCGGGGCGGGAGAAGAAAGCCCACTGGTGGCTGTTTCCGTATCTACTGCTTTATACTGGGATGCGGCGGGGAGAAGCCCTGGCGCTGACCTATGCGGACATTGACCGGAAAGCCGGGATCATCCATGTGACCAAAAAACTAAACTACGCCTACAGTACCACACCGACACTGGAAAACCACCTGAAAAGCGAGAACGGAAACCGGAAGATTCCGCTGCTGGCACCGCTGGCGGACGCTCTGCCCAAAACCAGAGCAGGGCTGATCTTCCCAGGCAGAGACGGAGGATTTATGAAACAAGGGGAGATCGCTAAAAACTGGCGGAGGTACTGCCAGGATGTGGGGCTGAATGAAATCGTCCAGACCAGCGACGGGAAAATCCATGAGACATTCCCAATCACGCCACATTGCTTCCGCCACAGCTTCGCCACGATCTGTTATGAGGCGGGGCTTGACCCCCGGCAGGCTGCGGAGATACTGGGAGACACGCCGGAGGTTCTGGAGAGCGTATACACCCATCTTCGGCAGCAGCACAAGGCAACCGCGGCCCAGCTGTTGGGAGCTTACATGGACGCCAGGGAGGGATAGTTTTCCACATAGTTTTCCACTGTGAATGTTATGCGCCGCTAACTGTGAATTTACTGTGAATTTCATGGGTAATTTGAAGTAATATAAGGTAACTTAATTGGATGCCGCAAAAGCTAGAGCTGCAAGGGAAAGACAGTGATTTCAGTCATTGGATGAAATTCGATAAAATTAAACAGTCTTTAAAAACATTTATTAACCGTTTTTCCGAAGACTATTGGAGTGGAGTGATGGAGAATATCACACCGCTTACTGATAATAAGAGGGTCATCATGTATTGCCATCCGATTATCAGTTTGGAAAGCCGGCAGACGATCGGCCACTTAATGATCATTTTTTCCGAAAACTTTTTTTTAGATGCGTTTAAATATTTTACGGAGGATTCTGACAACTATGCTGCGCTCTTTACAGAAAATGGGCAAATTTTGGCTTTAGCTGGGTGCGAAGGTGACGAGATAAAAGTACTGACAATGTTATCCAGCAAAAACCAAAATTCTGAATATTTACCGCTCACGGTAATTGACAATGCGAACAGACTTACACTGAGGGGACTTGTTTCTAAGCAGTTAATCAATAATCAGGTTCATCTACTTACTACTTCAACGATAGTATTATTGGCGATTGTGGTTGGAGTTACTGCGATGCTTTCTACATTTTTGTCCGTAAATCTCAACCATCCAATTAAACAGATCACGAAAAATGTTAATAAAATTTCAAAAGGTGATTTTACTCATCTGCAAGAGATTGATGACAATAGCGAACTTGGAGAATTAAACCGGCATATATTAAAAATGAGTGAAGACATACAGCGTCTGCTGCAAGAACAAAAAGAAAGAGAAACCGAAAAGCGGCGGTTGGAAGTTCGGGTCCTTCAAGCGCAAATAAACCCGCACTTTTTATATAACACATTGAACTCTATTAAAATTATGGCCTCGATGCAGAGTGCGTATAATATTTCTGCTATGGTCGATGCTTTGGGCAAACTGATCAGGGCAAATCAAACCGTTACGGCGGAATGGATTCCGCTAAAGCAAGAGCTTGACTTGTTAGACAGTTACTTGTATATCCAAAATATTAGATTCAAGGGGAAAATACGGAGCGAGTGGTCTATAGAGGATGAATCTTTGCTACAGCAGAAAATATTGAAATTTACGCTGCAGCCTTTGGTTGAAAATGCGATTATCCATGGCTTGGCAGATCTTCCTCAGGGCGGAGAGATTTTAATTATCTGTGATACACATAAAACGGATCTGCGGATCCGCATATTGGATGACGGTGTGGGGATTGAACCAGACCGCCTGGCATATATACAAGCTATGCTGAATGATTCTTCCGGGATTTTTCACCAGGAAAATGGCATGGGCATTAAAAATGTTGCACAAAGAATCCGACTCCGCTGCGGAAGTCGCTATGGTGTCACTATAAGTAACCGCGCGGAAGGAGGGACTTGTGCAACCGTTTTGCTCCCTCTTGATTACAAGGAGGACTCAACATGATGAATTTGTTAAAGATACTCATTGTGGATGATGATGCTACGGTTCGCATTGGATTGAAGACTCTCATTGCCTGGGAGCAATATGGTTACAGGCTTGTAGGGGAGGCAGCTAATGGACAGCAAGCCATTGAGATCGTGCATAGAGAGCAACCGCATATTATTATTACGGACATGAAAATGCCTGTAATGGACGGACTAACCCTTATCAAAACGCTGAAAAATGAAGAGGGATTTTCCGTGGCTTTTTTGGTTCTGAGCAGCTATGATGACTTTGAATTAGTCAAAGGAGCAATGAAACTTGGGGCCGTTGACTACTTCTTGAAATTGGAATTGGACGTCCATATGCTGCTGTCCTGCCTGGATGAAGTGCGAAAAACGATCACATCTGCGGACTCCTCATGTGAAAATGAGACTGTTGGAGGTGTTTCCGCATTGCAGTCAAAGGTAATACGCAATATTATTTCTAACTATTTTTTTACGGAAGAAGAGATGATCAAGCAGTTAAAGCAAAGCGGCATTCATTTGGATACAGACTCAATGTATTGCCTCTTTATCAAAATTAATAACATTTTGATTTTTGAAGAGAGTACAGAGGAAGAGTATTACACCTTAAATTATGGCATCATAAATGTCATCACAGAGATCTCCAATGATTGCTTTGACGCCTACTGCGTAGAAGGAAAAACCGGGGAATTCTATGTTATTATTGCGGCACAAAAAGATATGAAAAATGGAAAAGAGGAAGAATTGGTTGCGTTAACTGCAAGACGGCTACATAAAATGCTTTGGCAATACCTAAACTTGGACTGCACGGTTGGTATAGGCCGGGGGAAAACTACGCTGGACGGCATTCGAAAAGCTTGCCATCAGGCGGTCGAAGCTGTAAAGAGCCATTACTTTTTGAAAAATGATGAAATTATTGACTGGCGAAACTGTCCAATACCCATTCAAAAAGGGTTCATTTTGGGAGATTGCAACGAAATAATTGAGGCAAAACAACAGTTAAAACATGCATTAAGCGTGTTGAGGGAAGATGAGATAGCCTCCAGCTTAAAAGTAATCAAAGAGAACCTTTTAAAGTCAGGGCATTCAAAGGAAACGATATTGTTTATTCTCATAGAAGTGTTTACTTGCGTAAGAGAGGTGTTTGACCACTACAGTATGTCAACGCATGATATACTTTTGCAGAGCTGGAGAACATACACAGAATTTTTGACGATTAAAAATGTTGAACAAGCACTTTCTTGGATAGATAATTTGCGGGAGGATCTTCAAAACTACGTAAGAAATGAAATAAAAAAAGATTATCAGGATGTTGTTTTCAAGGCAAAGGAGATCATAGATGAAAACTATTCTTTGAAATTGTCGCTTACAGACATAGCAATGCGCGTTCATCTTGACCCTTCCTATCTGAGCTCTCTGATGCGCAAACATCTCGGCATGAGCTATTCTGAATATTTGACGAATGTTCGAATAGAGCAAGCCAAACGTCTGCTGGCCAATTCTTCCCAAAAGCTTTCTGCCATCGCAGAGACCGTAGGGTATCCCGATCAGTTTTATTTTAATCGCCTTTTTAAACGCGTTTGTGGAATAGCTCCTGGGGAATACCGAAAAAGAATTCAAAATCAGCGTAACAACTGACAGGAGAAACGGAATATGAAGCGTCGTTTTATAGGGGTTGCCTTGATTGGCTTAAGCTTATTCGCAATGATGCTTACATTTGCTTTCCGAAAAGGAGCGAAAGATTCTGAAGAGGCGGAACTTGCTACAACATTGAGGGTTGCCGTTGCCGCTGATGCAGCTGCGGAATATGACCAAATGCTCTTTGAAGAGTTTATGAAACAATATCCCGATATTAAAATAGAGACCGTATCGTTTCCTGCGCCTGTCTATTCGGCTAATTTGGAAGCACTCATGAGCGGGCAACAACCGGTTGATGTCATTTTCATTAAAGAGATTTCACAATTGGGGAATTTGGCCGATGAAGGTGTTCTGAAACCTTTAGATTTTCTTGTTTCACAAAGCGGGATATCTCCTGAGAGTCTGATAGGATATGAAAATTTAAAAAGCACTACTGACAATACCCATTATGCTATGCCCTACAGGGTGGAGAAGTACTTTTTGTATTACAACAGAGATGTTTTCGACATAACAGGCATTCCTTATCCGACACAGAATATTACATGGCACGAGTTTCAGGAAATAGGATTTGCTATGAACCAAAAATTAAAAGAACTTGGAATGAGTGAGAAAAAGGCAATCCTTCTTTTACCTGACGGGAATGATCTTCTCAGAATGACGATCCCCGGTCTGTCTTCTCTGATAGGTGGGGATATGCAGCAATTCGGCCATAGTCTGGACTTGATGGAACAACTGCTTGCGGAAGGGACGACGATTTCCTTCGCACAAAGCTATGAGCAAAATTTTCAGCAAAACGTATTTGAAACAGGGAATTATGGGATGTTCATCACCAGCAGCAGTTACGCCCCATTATTGCTTGACAAGCAGAAAGACGGAAAGCTTGATTTTGACTGGGGCGTTGTTTCGCAGCCGTTTTGGCCGGAGGAAAAGAGCGGGAACAATATAAAAATAATTATTCCCATATGCATATACCGATACACAAAATACCCTGAGGCTGCTTGGAAGTTCGTGTCTTTCATGAGCGGAGAGCAAGGCGCGTCTCTAACTGCGGAGAATCTGCTGTTCCCTGCATATGACAGCGAAACAGTGCAGAAGACTTTGATATCTGCCGCCCAAAGGCACCAGATAAAAGCAGACCTGGTGGACAATGCACGTAGGTCATCCCTGCCAGCTTGCCCGACGGCAAGTGAGATAGATATCTTTTCGTTTATAAGCAACGAATATATGGATACGCTTATGGGGCTGATTACAAAAGATCAGTGTATCAGGAAAATAGAAGATTTGCACAGCCGCTTCCCCAAATAGGAAAAATTGTCCGCATAATCTGTATCCGCTCGACGCAGCGGGACTGAGCGTTCAGAGCCGCTGGAGGGTGTGCCCGCAATTGCGGCCGACGCGGGCAGATCCGACAGAATACTATGTGCGGCGAAGACCATAAAAGGGGGGGGGACCTCTCGTTCCCTAACTCTGCGGCTCCCGATGCGGCAGACCAGCCTGGCTTGCCTTGCCGCACGGATGCCAAAGGCGCTGGATTTCCGAACAGGCTGCCGGACAGCGGGGAAGGACGCGAGAAAGCCCATGGGACCGCTGTGGCCCACGGGCTTTCCGCTCCGGCGCCCCGCGGCGGGACCCTCAAATGGTAAGACAATATGAAATGACCCCTGCACTTGTAAAGCGTGGATTAGCCTGCCATACTTTAGGAGCGCACCTAAAGTAACCAGACTTACCACATACAAGGAGGAGTCATCATGACAAGTATAATCTATATCGGGATGGATGTCCACACCACAAATTACACACTTTGTTGCTATACCGTAGATTCGGACGACGCATTTGCTGTCGTAAATGTGAAGCCAGACTACCATGAGATACTAAAATACATGGAGCGTGTTCGTTCGACGCGTGGCGGAAATTGCGATTTTATTTGTGGTTACGAGGCAGGCTGCCTTGGATATTCCCTTTATCACCAACTCGCCAAACACGGGGTAGCATGCATTATCTTGGCTCCGTCTACTATGCCCCAGCAAAAGGGTAAATCGATTAAGACCGATAAGCGCGATGCAAAAAATATTGCTAAGTGTCTGGCCTTCAACCTGTACAGCCCGGTATATGTTCCGACGGCCGAGGACGATGCCATCAAAGAGTATATTCGAATGCGGGATGATGTGAAGGCTGATCTGAAGCGAACGAAGCAACAGATTATTTCGTTCTGCACCCGCCATGGATTCCATTATGAAGGGAAGAGCCGTTGGACTCAGGCCTATTTCAAGTGGCTTGACTCTCTCGTATTTGAAAATGCGCTCTACAAGGAAACCTTACAAGAATACTTGGCTCTCTACTATACGTTGGATGAGAAGATTGCTGTATATGATGCCCGGATTGAGGAACTGGCTCATCAGAAACGGTATGAAGAGAATGTTCGGAAGCTCTGCTGCTTCAAGGGCGTCTCTACCCATACTGCGCTTCCTCTGCTTGTTGAAGTCGGCGATTTCCACCGTTTTCGGACTGCTCAACACTTTTCCGCCTACTTGGGACTTGTCCCAGGAGAATCGTCCAGTGGAGAAAAGGTGATCCATACAAACATTACAAAAGCGGGGAATTCTCATCTGAGGACTCTCTTGGTGGAGTCTGCGAACAGCTATAGCCGAGGGGTTGTTGGAAAAAAGAGCAAAGTAATGAAGGACAAACAAGGTGGTAACTCACCCGAGATAATTGCGTACGCCGACAAAGCGAATGAACGGTTACATAGAAAGTTCTATAAAATCGCAATTCGATCCAAGAAGAATGTTGCCAAAACAGCTATTGCCAGAGAGCTATCATGTTTCGTTTGGGGAATGATGACCAATCACATCTCCCGGGCAGTGTAGCATCTATTCCTTTGAAGATGATATTGCGACTTGATTCCTGCGTCAAGGGTGTTTCACACCGCTGACGCGGCTTCGCCCTTGACCCAGTCTCAATCCGCAATTTGTGGTATTCAAGGAATGGATACCACCAGTTTGCCCACATTCGAGGGCATTTGTGAGGAGCCAAGCGAATGACAAGGTTCAGCTATCTACGATTTGACGCTTTGATGGCACAATATTTGTGATCCACGCCGTAAGACGGTAGAGCTCCAGGCACGAACCATTGACCTGTGGTAGCCAATCCACGTATAACAGAGTGGCCAATGCCGGAATTCTAATTGCCTTGGCTCTTCTCACATGCCCTCGGACAAACATTTTGCTTTTGGCAGGAATTTTCTACTTGACAAAAGTCATTTCATAACAGCGTCAAGGCTGAGGGCGGATTAAAAAGCTGAAGAAGATATGAGATACTAATTCTCGAGAAGTCTCAGGACTTCTCGAGAATTCTCATTTAGGGAGGAGCCGGGAAAGATGGGGGCGTGTGAATTAAAACGGCAGGCAAAGTTAGAGCATTGGAAGATGCAGATCATAGACTGCCGCAGCAGCGGCATGAGCGTAAGGGGATGGTGCGCGGAACACAATATATCGACAAAGACCTACTACCGCTGGGAAAAGGAAATCCTTTCGTCGGCAGCCGCGGAACTTGTGCCCGCAGTTTCGGCACCGCAGCCACCAGCAACTTTTGTAGAACTCCCATCGCTGCCTGAGCGACAGACAGTGGGTGGAGTGGCAGCCAGCATCCAGATCGGAAAAGGGAAAGCAGACATCTATTCAGGTGCGGATGCAGCTGTAGTGAGGGCAATCTGCCAGGTACTGAAATCATGCTGAGTGATTTCACCGGAGCAGACAGAGTATATATCGCCTGCGGTTATACGGATCTGCGGAAAGGGATCGATGGGTTGGCGGCTATGGTGCAGCAGCAGTTTCAGTTAGACCCATTCACCAACACGCTGTTTCTGTTCTGCGGAAGACGGCGGGACCGCATCAAGGGACTCTACTGGGAGCAGGATGGATTCATCCTGCTGTATAAGCGGCTGGAACAGGGCGCGTACCAATGGCCGCGAACAGAAAATGAGGTACGGCAGTTGACACCGCAGCAGTACCGCTGGCTGATGGAGGGGCTGAAGGTGGAGCAGCCAAAGGCACATCGCCCGATAGATGGTCTGCGTATCATTTAGGCGGGGAAAGCGGCTGAAAGTACTGGAAATGCTGGACTTTTTAGTTCAAATATGGTATAATTTATTCATGAAAAATGAAAGAATTCATGAGACAAGCACCTCGGAAATGGTAACCATTTCACGGGCGGAATATGAGTCTCTGAAAGCGGAAAGAGACGAGTTGAGCCAGAAATTGGACTGGCTCCTGGAACAGGTGCGCCTGAGCAGGAAGAAACTCTATGGTTCGTCTTCGGAGCGGCTGGAAGAAGAGCTGATGGGCCAATTGAGCCTCATGTTTGACGAGACGGAGGCCTGGGTGTCCAAACGGAGGTCCAAGGAGACGAAGGTGGCTGCCCATACCCGGCGTTCCTCCAGACTGGAGGAGGTCCTGCCAGACAATGTACCGGTTGAGGTGGTGGAACACCGCATCCCAGAGAACGAGCTGGACTGTCCTGTGTGCGGCACAACCATGATGGAGATTGGAAAAGACGTCCGGCGCACATTGGTGATGATCCCGGCCCAGGTGAAGATCCGGGAAGACGTTTATTTCACCTATGCCTGCCCAAAATGCAAGGAGGAAGGAACAGAGACGCCGATCCGCAAGGCGGAAAGACTTCCTGCTCTGATCCCCGACAGCTATGCCTCTCCGGAGGCGGTTGCCCACATCATGGTGCAGAAATTTGTGATGCACGTACCATTGTACCGGCAGGAGAAGGAGTGGAACCGGGCAGGCGTGCAGTTGAGCCGGCAGACCATGAGCAACTGGGT
>ENA-ORNG01000448-ORNG01000448.1-human-gut-metagenome-genome-assembly--contig:-NODE-448-length-36376-cov-6.402494_pt1 | contig 36376 bp, 30 predicted proteins | sample MGYA00242113_ERZ509018 | MGnify/ENA primary metagenome ERZ509018 (study PRJEB26280, sample SAMEA2338711) | human gut metagenome | biome: human gut; feature: human-associated habitat; material: faeces... | reverse complement strand
CCGAAGCCATATCTCTTGCGGCGTTCAGGTCAGGATACATGTATGGCATTACCACAAAGCCTTCTTTGGCAAGGATCTCTGTGGCTTTGATGGTCTCCTGGTTGTCAGGGAGCAGATACTTGGTATCTCTCATGATCTCGATCTTCACAAAATCACCGCATCCCAGCTCCCGTGCCAGACGGGCTATGCGAACGGCTTCCTGGGCGTTTCTGGCGCCGCTGGTATTGGGCAGCAGGGTGACGCCCTCAGGTATGTAATCCAGGATGTTTTCGTGATCGGTAGTGTTGGCGCGGCGCACTGCCAGAGTGATTATCTGTGCTCCGGCGTCTCTGACAGCTGCTTCGATCAGCTTGAGCGAGTATTTTCCTGATCCGAGGATAAAGCGGGAGTCGAAACTGTGTCCGCCGATCATTAGTTTATCATTGTTCATATTGTTACCTTCTTTCTGATAGTTTTTCAAAATCCTGATATGTGTCCTTGCGGTGTGCGGTATATGTGACCGGGCATCAAGGGGCCGGAAGCTCACGGCTCTTTGAAACCTGCCAGCAGCCGCAGGACCATGTGGGCCTGGTGGGCGGCGCACAGAGCAACCCGTGCAGAAAGGAGACCGGGTTTTTCTGCGGAATCGCTCACGCCGTCGCCACATAGATAAAACCGCTCTGAAATACGCCGGGTTTTTATGTCATTGGCGCTGGCTATACCGGCCATGCCTGAAGCTGCTACCAGATAAGCGGAAGGCAGTCTTTCCAGTACGGTATTTGCCAGCATCGCCTTTTGGGCAGGGTCGTCAAAGGCCTCGCAGATCATATCGGCAGCTTCAAGCAGCCTGGCGGCATTGTTTTCGGTGATCCTGACCTGATGGGTCAGCAGGCGGGTATAAGGATTGATCTCCGCCAGATTGGCGGCAAGAGCCTCTGTCTTGTCCATGCCTACCTGAAAGGCTTTATATTGCTGGCGGTTCAGGTTGGTGATATCCACCTTGTCAAAGTCGATGAGTATCAGTGTTCCCACTCCGGCCCTTACCAGAGAAACAGCAATGTTGGAGCCGAGGCCACCAAGGCCGCATATGGCGACAGTTGCCCGGCCGAAAGCATCGGCTATCTTCTCTCCGCACCTGTCGGTCAGGGCCCTGTTCATTTCTTTTTCTGAGGGCATGGAACCTGATTCACAGGCACAAGGCCTGCTGCCTGATGTCACTTGGTTTTCTGCCATATCATCCGCCTCCCACAAAGCTGACGACTTCGACAACATCTCCGTCGCAGAAGAGCTTTTCATCATAAGCGGACTTTGGAACGATTTCTCCGTTGATCTCTACCGCTATGCGGGCAGGATCGTATCCGGCATCGTCCAGGTAGCGGGCAAGGGGCATACCGTCCATATCCTGCATGTTTCCGTTGATCTTTACCATCAGTTCACCTCACAAAAAATCAAAAGGAATTACCGATCTGGCAATTCCCCGATGAAGAATCTTATAAGTTTGCGCCTTCTGACCGGCGCAGTCATATCCCTCCGTTGGCATTATCCAAATCAGGTAACCGGTCGGAGGTCACACCTCCCTCTCAGCCTGTAACACAAGCTCCCGTTTGTCAAAAGATAGATATATTATACACCTTTGGAACAGATAAGTTAAGTGTTTTTTGCTGAAAAAGAGCCGGAAGGACGGCAGGAAAGGAATAAAGTATGGAAGGAAAGGAACACAGAGCAGCCTGATCCATCTAAAAAGGCACATGACAGATAAGTCCTGCCATGTGCCTGTTGCTGCCGTCTTATGTAAATAGACTGTGCCGGTATGACGGTTTAGGATAAGCTGCTTGCACTGTTGGCAAAATCAAGCATTCCGCCAGTCAGGGCATTGGAAAGTTCATCGCTCTCCTGAACAACCCACGCATCGCCGTCATTTATAAGAGTTACGGTAACGGTAGCCTCGTAGGTCTTTTCTGCTGAATCAAGGGATTCGATCAGAAGCTGATCCAGTGTATCCATCATGGTCTCTTCCGTCATGGTCGGATCTGCAAGAGCCTCTCCCATGAAAGAGATCAGCAGGTTGCTGAACATTTCTCCAAACGGATAAGTGGTGATGGTGGCTTCAACGGTTGCAGTGTCTCCGTCGATGGTTTCTTCGCCAAGCTCGTAATCAAATTCCAGAACCTTATCGACAAGTGCTTCGGTAGCTTCCTCTCCGAATCCGTCGCTGCCCATATCGCCGATGATCTCGTCAGGACTTGACTTGGCATTTTCCAGATCAGCCTTGAGTGCGTCTGTAGGAGAAGGTGAGCTGCAAGCAGCAAAAGTGAAGCACATGATTAAAGCCAGCAATGCTACTGCGATTTTTTTCATTTTTAGTGTCCTCCCAAATATACTTATAATATGCTTACACTATATTTGTACTATATTTTCGGGTAAAAATCAAGGAAAAGCTACGATTTAATTTAATGCTTTACCAAAGTGAGGTATAGGACAGGAGGAGAGGATTCAATGGCAAAAATAGTCATCATAGGCGGAGGGTGGTCAGGGATCGCCGCTGCCGTACGAGCGAGAAAACAGGGGGCAGATGTGACGGTGGCAGAAAAGACCGACCTGCTTCTTGGCCTTGGAAATGTAGGCGGGATCATGCGCAATAACGGCAGATATACGGCTGCAGAGGAAAACATAGCTCTTGGGGCAGGCGAGCTTTTTGAGATCACCGACAAATTGTCCCTGCACAAGGATGTGGATTTTCCGGGACACGATCATGCCAGCTTTTATGATGTGCTCATGGTGGAACCTGAAGTAAGGCGCCTTCTGAAAAAACTGGGCATAGAAATACGCCTCAAGACCAGGATAACAGATGTGGAAACCGACGGGGATGTGATAACCGGTGTGGTTTCCGGGGATGGAGAAAAGATCAGAGCAGATGTGTTCATAGAGACAACGGGATCGACCGGCCCCATGGGAAATTGCATGCGCCATGGGAACGGCTGTTCAATGTGTATACTCAGATGCCCTGCTTTTGGCCCCAGGGTCAGCATAACTGAAAGGGCTGGCCTTGATGATATGGCTGCCTGCCGGCCTGACGGCATAAAGGGAGCGTTCAGCGGTTCATGCAAGATCGAAAAACGGAGCCTTTCCAGAAAACTTCAGAAAAAACTGGATAAAGATGGTTTTGCTGTGGTACCGCTGCCTGAACGGCTCATCAACAGAGAAAAACTTTCCAGAAAGGTATGCCAGCAATATGCGCTGGATCCTTTTGCAGAAAATATTATCCTGATCGATACGGGATATGCGAAGCTTATGAGCCCTTATTTTGACCTTGAAGAACTAAGGCAGGTGGAAGGTTTTGAAAATGCCAGATTTGCAGATCCTTATGCAGGCGGCAAAGGCAATTCCGTGAGGTATATGTCTGTGGGGGTCAGAGACGGGTATATGAGGGCATGCGGACTTTCAAACCTGCTGCTTGGCGGAGAAAAGTCAGGCTTTTTTGTCGGTCATACGGAAGCCATATCCACAGGTTCACTGGCGGGGTACAACGGCGCCATGATGGCCGCCGGAAAACCCATGCTGAAGCTGCCCCGCTCACTGGCGATAGGCGAACTGCTTGCGTTTGCCAATGAGGCCCTTGCCCGTGAGGACGGCCTTTCCAGAAGGTTTACCTTCGCCGGCGGAGAGTTCTTTGAAAGGATGAAGGAACTGGGCCTTTACAGGATGGAGCCCAAGGAAGTCAGAAAAGCGGTGGAGGCGGAGGATCTGATGGATATTTACAATAAGTGATCTTTTATGATAAAATATCCTGACGACAAAAGAAAAGGGAACTGATATGAGGATAAACAAATATATAGCTCAGGCCGGGATCGCAAGCAGACGAAAGGCTGATGAGCTGATACGCAACGGTAATGTAAAGGTTAACGGCGCAGTGCTGAAAGAACCGGGCTATGATGTGCTCCCGGACGATAAAGTGGAGATCAACGGCCGTATTGCTCAGCCGGCTCAGAAACATGTATATTTTCTCGTGAACAAACCGGTCGGTATGGTGACTACCGTTAGCGATGACAGGGATCGGCCGACGGTCATGGATATCGTCACGGACACCGACGCCAGGCTGTTTCCGGTAGGCAGACTGGATTACAACACATCAGGGGCGCTGATAATGACCAACGACGGTGATCTGGCCTATCGTGTGTCACACCCAAGGCACGAGCTGGGCAAAACATACAGAGCTCTGGTCAAAGGCGTTATTTCCGGGGAAAAGCTTGCAAAACTGCGCAAGGGAGTGGACATAGGGGGATTTGTCACATCTCCTGCAAAAGTGAACATAGTGAAGGGGAGCGCCGGCTCCACGCTGGTCGAGATAACCATCCATGAGGGCAAGAACCGACAGGTGAGGAAGATGTTCGCTGCCGTCGGAAACCCGGTCCAGAAGCTTGAACGCACAGCTATCGGGACGATCCGCCTCGGCCACCTGAAAGAGGGGCATTACCGCAAGCTCACCAGAGAAGAGGTGGAATACCTGAAAAACTGCTGACGGCGGGCTTGGCGCCGCCGTACGGCGTCAACCTCGGTCGCCGTACGGTGGGATATATAATAGAAAATTAATGTTGGCTATCCGCTCTGCAAAATGAGGAAAAGCCAATATTTTTAGATTCTATGCCAGATTTGCCCTGTCGAAATTTGTCGATGTTGGCTTTTTGTTCAGGTCAACGAAAAAAGACAACGGTTTTTCAAAAAACTGTTACCTGAAAAATGCAAACCTGAGCAAAAAGCCAACATGAGGCCATATTTTAGGTCTGAACAGCATATTTTTATGGCAGATGTTGGCTTTTTTATCCGCAGGAAAAAGTTTAGCCATCATCCAGTAGGGCAGGGCGCAGTGTCAAAAATATATAATATCGCCGGTCTGCACCAGTCTTAAATGCAGAAAAAAATAACTGCGGGGCGCTGTTACAGCGCCCCGCAGTCATTTTAAAGATGTATTAGTAATTACCTTGTACTCTGTTTCGGTCATCAGACCATGCACTGCGGTCATGACCTGACCCCACAGCGGCTTGCCGGTCGCCGGACCGTGCCGGGCCGCAGGCGTGAAACGGCCATGTTATTTTCTCTTGCAGTCTTTTGGAGTCACACAGGTTCCTGTTGCTCTTGCAACTACGATAGGCTCTTCAAGGAAGTCAGCTGCGGAAGGGCTGATGTCAGGTCTTGCAGCAACAACTTTTCTTGCTTCAAACTTCATCTTTCTTGAAGTGTTTCCTACGCTGGTGATCTCGCCGTAAGCTTCGATATAGTCGCCTGCATATGTAGGAGCAAGGAATTCTACATTATCATAAGCGCAGAACAGGCCTTCATCTCCGTCCATCTTGATAAGAAGTTCAGTGGCAACATCGCCGAACAGGTGTACCATATGAGCTCCGTCAACCAGATTTCCGCCGTAATGAGCGTCCTTTGCGGACATTCTGAGTCTTAAAGTTGAAGTGATTTTTTCTGCCATTTTAATCGTCTCCTTTTTCTTTAAAAATGTAAACTAAATTGTTCCTTAGATATTCCGGAATAAATGTATTGCAAAATGCGTGCCAATGGTTTAAGATTGAAATTACCATACAAGTGAACCGAAATGGGTTCGCAACAGCAAGGAGTGAACACAAAATGTCTATGCCATATGGTATCAATCGTGTGCTGGAACCAAAGCATGTGCTGCCAACATCAGCATGGAAGCTGGACAATAACCGCAGCATTTATTCCGATGAACTAAAGGTCTCAATACAAAGGATACACCTTGAGGGCACCGGATTCAAGCAGATTTGTACAGAATCCAACGACGATGAGAAAAAAATCAAGCAGGCCATAATAGATATCGTGATCCGCCGCGGCAAACTCCATAATCCTGTCACAGATACAGGCGGTCTTGTGATGGGAACGGTTGAAGAGATCGGCCAGGATTACGATAACAGATCGGGACTTAAAATAGGAGACGCAGTTATCTGCAATGCTTCGGCCGCATCAATCCCCATGTATATAGAGAATATAACATCTGTCAACAGGGTGTTTAACCAGGTAGAGGCAAACGGATATGCCATAGTGCACAGCCTCATACCTTTAGTCAAAGTGCCTGAGGACATACCCCTTGACCTGCTGATGTTCGTGTTTGACCAGTCAGGTACCTTGTACAGGCTCAACGAACTTGTGGGAAACAAGGAAAGGTTCCTGGTTGTCGGAAACAGCATGCTGACCAATCTGATATACGGTTATGTCATAAGGCAGAAGGCCGGAGAAGCCGGACAGATAACATGCCTGCTGGACAAAAAAAGCAATACCAGGTTTACAGGGTGCGGTATAGACCGTCTGATAAGCCAGGTGTTTGACGAAGTGAGCTTTCTTGACATACTGAGACCGATGGAATGCATGCGGCAGCTTGACGCCGAATCATATTACGATCTTTCCATAAACTGTGCAGAAATACCGGGAGCAGAGACTATCAACATCCTTGCCACCAAACCGGGAGGCACCGTCATGTTCGCCAATCTCATCAACAACCTGAACATAGCCCTCTACATTACGGAATCCATTTCAAAAAATCTTGAAGTCAGGGGCGCAGAGGGATATCTTGAGAAATATGACCAGTTTGATATGGGTATCGTAAGAGACATGGCTCCTTATATGGAAGATCTGACCATAGCCCAGACCAAGCCCCGTGAACCGGAGACAGAGCCTCCTTATAACAGGGCTCTGATGGAAAAGACCCTGGCTGAGGATTTTGTCTGCCGCAGCAAGGCCATGTGGAAAGTGCTGGAAGATATGACAAAGGTATCGCGGTATGACTGTAATGTCATCATCTTCGGAGATACGGGCGTGGGAAAGGAAAAGGCGGCCAATATCATCCAGAAAAACAGCGCGCGGAAGATGCAGCCTTTTGTCAAGATCAACTGCGGTGCAATTTCTCCCACGCTGATAGAATCGGAATTTTTCGGATACGAAAAAGGAGCCTTTACAGGGGCCAATGCTTCAGGGAAAAAAGGGTACTTTGAAATAGCCAACAATGGCGTCATCTTTCTGGACGAAATAGGCGAACTGCCGCTGGAAATGCAGGCCAAACTTTTAAGGGTCATCCAGGACGGCGAGTTTTACCGGGTAGGCGGGACGACACCCATCAAGACCAATGTCAGGATCATTTCCGCCACTAACCGTGATCTGGAAAAGTATGTGGAGGAAGGAAAATTCCGAAGAGATCTGTATTACAGGCTCAATGTGGTACCCATCCGCATTCCCAGCTTAGCCGAGAGGACAGACGATATACCGGCTCTGATAAGCCATTTCCTGACCAAATACGGAGAAAAGTTCGGACTGAAACGGGGGATAACCGACAGCGCCGTGGAATATCTCCAGCAGCAGCAGTGGCCGGGAAACATACGGGAACTGGAAAACACCATACAGAGGCTTATGATAGCTGCTGCCGGAGAGGATATAACATTGATGGATGTCATGCGGGAAAGCCATGCGGATCTTTTCGGTGGTGCAGTTCAAGATGAAGGAGAAGCTTTCGACCGGGAAGAAATAGATCTGCAGGCAGCCGTAGACGAGTATGAGAAAGGGCTGATAAAGTATGCATGCGATAAATACGGGTCAACCCGGAAAGCCGCAAAGGCCATAGGGATAAGCCAGACGCAGCTGGTACGCAAAAAGAAAAAGTATCAGATATAGCAGCGATCCGTCATGGCAGAAATCTGCGGCAGCAAGCCATGCGAACCGAAAAAGGTTCGCATTTTTTGTACATGAAACAAAAACGGTTCAAAATTCTTTCCCGATCTACTGCGATAAAGGCCGCAAGCGGCCGGAGCAGCCGTGGGCCAAACCCTTGAAATACAATGGAACGGGGAAAAAGAACAGGAAGTTTTGCCTTATATCCGACAGGATCCGACAGGAAAAAACGATTGGCATAATTTTTGCTTTAATTATATGACGGTAGAAAATCGAATAAAAGGAGATAAGAGAATGGAATTTAAAAAAGGAGACATATACGGTACACACCGGGTAATCGAACCAAAAGGCGTACTGCCGCAGCCGGCAGATGTTATTGACAATAACATGGAAATCTATGATAACGAAGTTCTGATCGATGTACACACATTGAACATAGATTCCGCTTCTTTTACGGAGATCGAGAAGAGAGCCGGAGGAGATCTGGCCGAGATCGAAAAGATCATAATGCATATAGTAGAAACAACAGGCAAGCACAAAAATCCGTGGACTGGTTCCGGCGGAATGCTCATCGGTAAAGTTGCTGAAGTGGGACCTAATTATGTAGGAGACCTCAAAAAAGGCGACAAGATCGCAACGCTTGTATCCCTTTCCCTGACTCCGCTGAAGATCGACAAGATCATCGAGATCAGACCTGACATCGACCAGGTAGACATCAAGGGACAGGCGATCCTTTTCCAGAGCGGTATCTATGCCAAGCTTCCGAAGGACATCCCTCAGACCCTGGCTCTGTCCGTACTGGATGTGGCAGGAGCTCCTGCTCAGACTGCAAAGATCTGCAAGCCTGGAGATACTGTAGTAGTAATGGGCGGCGGCGGAAAATCCGGAATCCTCTGCTGCTGGCAGGCAAAGAAACAGGTTGGCGTAAACGGACATGTTATCTGCGTGGACGGATTCAAGAAGTCCATCAACAGAGCCATGTCAGTAGGCGTAGCTGATGAATATCTCGTGGTAAACGCTACTGACGCAGTTGCCATGTACGAAGAGATCTACGAAGCAACAGAAGGACAGATGGCAGATGTTGTCATAAATGTTGTAAACATCCCTAACACAGAAATGGCCTCCATCCTTGCCTGCAAGGACAACGGAATGGTATACTTCTTCTCCATGGCGACAAGCTTTACCAAAGCAGCCCTGGGTGCAGAAGGTGTCGGCAAAGATGTCACCATGCTCATCGGAAACGGATATACCAAGGGTCATGCCAATGTAGCTCTCCAGATCCTCAGAGAGGACGAAAGGATAAGGAACCTGTTCGCTCAGCTTTACGCATAGTTCCTGTGCGCAGGCAAAAAGAATATTTATGTCAAAAAGGCGGAAAAGCCCGGAAAATGCAGGGTGTGTAGATACTGTATTTTGTATTCATTCCCAATTAACGAGCATTTTACCTTTTTGATGTGGAAAAAGTGAAAAAACTGATATATAATTAACACGGTGACTTATGTCCAAAGCTGATACAAAAATTTTGGGCGTAAATAAATTTATAAAATTTTCGAGGAGGAAAAAATATGGCTTTTAAACACGGAGACCCATATGGTACACACAGGGTGATCTCACCTAAGGGAGTGCTGCCGCAGCCTGCTGATGTTATCGACAACACTATGGAGATTTATGACAACGAGGTTCTTATCGATGTTAAGACTCTGAACATCGACTCAGCTTCATTCACAGAGATCGTAAGAAGATCCTGCAACGGCAAGAAGCCTGCTGACATCGAAAACTCTCCTGAAGATCAGGAAAAAGTAAAACAGACAATGCTTGACATCGTTGCCAAGGCTGGAAAGCACAAAAACCCATGGACAGGTTCCGGCGGAATGCTCATCGGTACCGTTAAGGAGATCGGCCCTGCTTATGTAGGTGACCTGAAAGTAGGCGACAAGATCGCTACTCTGGTATCCCTTTCCCTGACTCCGCTGGTGATCGAAGAGATCATCGAAATGAGACCTGCTATCGACCAGGTAGACATCAAGGGACAGGCAATCCTGTTCCAGAGCGGCATCTACGCTGTTCTTCCTGACGATATGCCTGAAGGCCTTGCCCTTTCAGCTCTGGATGTAGCAGGAGCTCCTGCCCAGACAGCCAAGCTGGTACAGTGCGGAATGAAAGTCCTCATCATAGGCGGCGGCGGAAAATCAGGACTCCTCTGCTTATATGAAGCAAAGAAGAGAGCCGGAGTTACCGGAATGGTAGTTTGCGCAGCAGGATCACAGAAATCCGAAGACAGAGCAAGAAAGCTCGACCTGGCTGACGAATACTTCCACCTGGATGCTACCGATGCCGTAGCCATGTACAACAAGGCTATGGAACTCACCAACGGCGAACTGTTCGACCTGGTAATCAACTGTGTAAACATCGAAAACACAGAAATGGCTTCTATCCTTGCCTGCAAGGACAACGGAACCGTATACTTCTTCTCCATGGCTACAAGCTTCACAAAGGCAGCCCTGGGAGCAGAAGGCGTAGGCAAAGATGTGAACATGATAATCGGAAACGGCTATACAAAGGGCCACGCAGCTATCACTCTGCAGGATCTCAGAGAACATCAGGGTATCAGAGAACTGTTCCAGGAGATGTATGCTTAATCGCGCTTAATCAAGATTTACCTAATCGTCTGCCGGCCTGAGCGCCGGCGGGCGGACATCTAAATAAGATTAAAGGAGAAAAAAATGGCTATTAGAAATTGGAAAGACATTCCTCTGTTCAAGGATGTTACCGATGAACAGTGGAACGACTGGCACTGGCAGGTAGAGCACAGACTCACCACAGTTGAGGAGATCGCTCAGGTGGTTAATCTGAGTGATCAGGAAAAAGCTGATATTGAAAAAGTAATGGGAGGATTCAGAGTAGGTATCACTCCTTACTATGCTTCCCTGATGGATCCTGATGATCCGAGAGATCCGGTAAGAATGCAGGCTGTTCCTACTCTGGCAGAAATGCACAGATCTGCTGCTGATGACCTGGACCCACTGCACGAGGATGCTGACTCTCCTGCTCCGGGACTTACCCACAGATATCCGGACAGAGTGCTGTTCCTGATCACTGACCAGTGCTCAATGTACTGCAGACACTGCACCAGAAGAAGACTGGCCGGCGAAACTGACGGCTCAAGATCAAGAGAAGATATCGACGCATGTATCGATTACATCAGAAGGACTCCTCAGGTAAGAGACGTTCTTCTGTCAGGCGGAGACTGCCTGCTGGTTGAAGATGAAACTCTTGAATACATCATCAGCGAGCTGAGAAAGATCGACCATGTTGAGATCGTAAGACTCGGATCAAGAACCCCTGTCGTTATGCCTATGAGGATAACTGACAAGCTGGTAAACATGCTGAAGAAGTATCATCCGATCTGGCTGAACACTCACTTCAACCATCCTAAGGAAATGACTCCGGACGCCATGGAAGCATGCAGAAAGCTGGCTGACGCAGGTATACCTCTCGGCAACCAGTCAGTACTGCTCAGAGGAGTAAACGACTGCAAGCACATCATGAGAGATCTGGTACAGATCCTGGTCAAGAACAGAGTAAGACCTTACTACATCTACATCTGCGACCTGTCAATGGGTATCGAACACTTCAGAACACCTGTATCAAAGGGTATCGAGATCATCGAAGGACTGAGAGGACATACTTCCGGATATGCAGTACCTACTTTCGTAGTAGACGCTCCTGGCGGCGGCGGAAAGACTCCTGTAATGCCTCAGTATGTAATTTCCCAGACTCCGCACAAGGTTATCCTGAGAAACTACGAAGGCGTTATCACTACTTATACCGAGCCATCACTGCCTGAACTGCCTTGCACCTGCGATTACTGCACCGGCAAGAAGACCTACAAGTATCAGGGCGTTTCCGCTCTGGGCGAAGGTCCTGAGATCAGATACATGGAGCCAAGCAATCTGGCAAGACACGAAAGAAACAAACACGAATAATTTCTTTCAAAAATTAAATGATCACCCGGAGGGAGGCCGCAAGGCCTCCCCATTGGGGAGAAAGAGGATATAAATATGGGGCTTCTTAACGACCTGTCAACTAAATACAAGACAATTTCCATAGTCGGCATGGCCAAAAACGCCGGAAAGACCACGGCGCTCAACTACCTGATAGAGGAAGCGATAGACGAGGGGATGATCCTTGGCATCACATCTACAGGCAGAGACGGAGAAACCCAGGACCTGGTGACAGGGACAGAAAAGCCGAGAGTATATGTGGACCGGGATATGCTTGTGGCTGTGCCTTCTCTTTTGTATGATATGGCAGACGCCGGTCTTGAGGTCATAAGAAAGACAAAATATTCAACAGCAATAGGAGAACTTCTCATATGCCGTGTCAGAGAGGCCGGATATGTCCAGATTGCAGGGCCTGTCATCAACGCCGAACAAAAGCTCCTCTGCCGTGATATGCTGGATCTGGGATGCCAGCTCATCCTGATAGACGGGGCCATAGACAGGAAATCCATAGCCTCACCGGACACATCGGATGCGATAATCTTATCTACAGGAGCCGTACTTTCCAGGAAAATGAACAAGGTAGTGGAAGAAACGGCCCATGTCGTGAATCTTTACAGATCACCTGAACTGGAAGACGGTGTCATCAGAGACGCCATAGAAAAAAACAACTTTGATAATAAGATCATGCTCGTAAGCGGCGACGGAAAAATAACGAAGCTGGACCTGGCCACGGGCCTTGGAGCTTCAAAGGATATTAACGGAGCCATAGACGAGGAGACAAGATATATATATATACCGGGGGCTTTCACCAACAGCGTCATTTGCGACATAAGCCTGAAAAACCTCAAACAGGTGAAATTCGTGCTGAAAGACCCTACCAAGATATTCATAAGCGCCATGGACTGGGGCATTTACAGAAAAAAAGGCTTCAGGCTCAGCGTACTGAAAAACATTGAGATCGCGGCCATAACTGTCAACCCGTGGGCCCCGGCAGGATATACATTTGACAACCGGGTACTGCTGGAAGAAATGCAGAAGGCCATTGCCGATATTCCCATAGTAGATGTGAGGATGTGACCATGAAACAAGGCAAGAACAGAAGGCTGGCAAACTCCAAGACCAGGCGGGAGACAGGTCTTGAGTATGTGATGTTCAACCTGGACCTTAATACGCCTTTTGGAAAAAAACAGCTTAAAGAAATAAGGCCGTATTATCCCGGAGAAGAAGATGAACTGAGAGAAGAACTGGATCGTGTCGGCAGGATGATACAGTTTGTGAAGCAGAACCAGATTTTGACTGATAAGATCCAGGAAGTATTCATGGAAGTGAAGGATCCTTCCCTCACTGTCCAGCGCAGCGGCAGCGCCACCCTCTCTACAGTCGAACTGTATGAGGTCAAGTCCCTGCTCCTCCAGATGAGACAGCTGCGCAAGCTGACAATGGAGCACGAGATAGGAGACTATAAAGGCGTACACAGCCCGGCCGAGTGCAGAGCAGCAGCCGGACCGGAAGATGAGGGCTGCTGCACGCCTGTGACGGAAGTGTCCCGCCTTGACATGGAAAAGGATCAGGATGCTCCTGTGGTAGATACAGTGCCGGAAGAATATTTCCTGGAGGATACCGAGGATCTTCTGGACGAGCTGGATCCAAGAAAAGACAGGATGAACACTTTCTACATCTATGATGAGTTCAGCCCTGTGCTGGGTGGATACAGGTCCAAAAAGCGTGAATACGAGCTGATGATCCGCAGAGAACAGAAGCAGGCCAGGGATGAGCTCAGAAGACAGCACGGAGTCCAGCTGACGCCGAAATTTGATATCGTGGTCGCCAGATCCCATCCTGATTTTGAAAAGATACAGGATCTTCAGGAACTGGAAGCCGTGGATCAGGATTACATGAGCGTGACATTCCAGCTGAAGCCTACTGATATTATCCGCGGATATATGGCGGAAATGGAGAACCTCAATGCTGACATAGAGACCGAAGAGGAAAAAGTCAGAGAAGATCTTTCAAGGAAGATTTCCCAAAAGGCGGATGTCATCCTGGCAAACTGCCAAAAGATGGGAGCTTTGGATCTGGCCCTGGGAAGAGCCATATATTCCATAAAACACGATCTTATAAAACCGGAGATCACAGAAGAACATGTCATCCAATTTGAAGACGGCCGCAATCTCCAGGTTGAGGATATAATAAAGTCAAAAGGAAAGGAATATTGTCCTGTGTCCCTATCCCTGAAAGACGGGGTAACGCTCATAACAGGAGCCAATATGGGAGGAAAGACCATTTCCCTCAAACTGGCTGGACAGATACCTATCCTTGCCCAGTATGGTTTCTTTGTACCGGCAAAGAAAGCAAAGGTGGGACTTTCCAATTACATGCAGATACTCATAGGCGATTCCCAGTCCGTAGAAAGAGGCCTTTCCAGCTTCGGCTCGGAAATGGAAGAACTCAAGGAGATCCTCGATCACGGACAGGACAGGAGCCTGATACTCATAGACGAGATAGCATCCGGCACCAACCCCACAGAAGGAACTGCCCTTACCAGGAGCCTTGTGGACTATCTCATAGAAAGACCGTATATTTCCCTGATCACGACACATTTTGAAACTGTGACCGAGCGGGAGGGCGTTGTGAACATGCAGGTGAGAGGCCTTGCCGACTGTGATTTCACAAAGCTCAACAGCGAGATACAGAGGGCAAATCGTCGCGACAGGATAAATATAATATCAAAGTACATGGATTATCGCCTGCAGCGCGTTGAAAACGGTGCGCAGGTGCCTAAGGATGCTCTGAATATAGCCGCCATGCTCGGTATCGACAAGGCGATCATAGACGGAGCGAAAAAATATATCAGATAAGGAGAAATGGGATGAAAAGCAAACTTAATCTTGACCAGAAAGTTGTTGACAGCGCCCGCCAGCATGCGGCAAATATCGCCCACGACATGCAGGAATTCATCGATCGTCATACAACGGTATCCACAGAGAGGACCATTGTAAGACTTTTGGGTGTTGACGGCGTGGATGATGTTGATACGCCGCTGCCAAATGTGGTCGTAGACCAGATCAAGGACGCAGGAGCTCTGCCTACAGGAGCAGCATACCTGATGGGTAATGCAATGGTCCAGACAGGAAAGACTCCGCAGGAGATCGCAGAGGACATGGCTGCAGGCAAACTTGACATTACCAAGCTGCCTACATGCACTCAGGAAGAAGCTGCCGAGGCATTAAAGCCGGTCATCAAAAAGACTTTTGAGAAGATCGACGCTCAGATAGCAAAGCGTAAAGAATATCTTTCCACCATAGGCGAAGGTCCGGAACCTTATATCTATGTAATCGTAGCTACCGGAAACATCTATGAGGATGTGGTGCAGGCTCAGGCCGCTGCAAGACAGGGCGCTGATGTTATCGCTGTTATCAGGACAACGGCCCAGTCCCTGCTTGACTATGTTCCTTACGGACCTACCACAGAAGGTTTCGGCGGTACATATGCTACTCAGGAAAACTTCAGGATCATGAGAAAAGCTCTCGACGAAGTAGGAGAAGAGGTTGGCAGATATATCAGACTCTGTAACTATTCCTCCGGAATGTGCATGCCTGAGATCGCTGCCATGGGAGCGCTCGAAAGACTTGATATGATGCTCAACGATGCTATCTACGGCATCCTGTTCAGAGACATCAACATGCAGAGGACTCTGGTAGACCAGTTCATGTCAAGGGTTATCATCGGATACTGCGGTATAATCTTCAACTCAGGTGAAGACAACTATCTGACCACAGACGATGCCATCGAAGCTGCCCACACCGTAACAGCTTCCCAGTTCATCAACGAACAGTTTGCTGTACTGGCCAACATCCCTGAAGAACAGATGGGTCTTGGACACGCATTTGAAATGGATCCTTCAACCGAGGACGGATTCCTGCTTGAACTGGCTCAGGCCCAGATGGCAAGAGAGATCTTCCCTAAGGCAAGATTAAAATACATGCCGCCTACAAAGTTCATGACCGGAAATATTTTCAGAGGACACCTGCAGGACGCTCTGTTCAATCTGGTAACTGTCTGGACACATCAGTCCATACTGCTGACCGGAATGCTGACAGAAGCCATCCATACACCGTTCATGCAGGACAGATATCTCTCAATAGAAAACGCCAAATATATCTTCAATAACTGCAGACATATAGGCGATGAGATCGAATTCAAAGAGGGCGGCATAATCCAGAGCCGTGCTCACGAAGTTCTCAAGAAGGCTGATGACCTTCTGGCTGAAGTGGAAAAGGAAGGCCTCTTCTCAACCATCGAGAAAGGTATCTTCGGCGGAGTTAAGCGTCCGTTCGACGGCGGCCACGGCCTTGAAGGCGTTTGCACCAAGGGCGAAAACTACTTCAATCCGTTTATTCCACTGTTCATGGATCATAAATAAGGAGGTGCGCTTACGATGGCAGAAAATAAAACAGCTACTACCAAGGTAGATTTAACTTGTGTAAAGCCTTACGGCGACGCGCTGAACGACGGAAAAGTTCAGATATCATTCACTCTTCCGGTACCTTACGGTGAAGAAGCGGAAGAATGTGCAAAACAGTATGTAAAGAAGCTCGGCCTGGAAGAGCCAAATGTGGCATATTACTGCGAGCTCACAACAGGATATACATTCTTTAATGTTTACGGATCAGCTCAGCCTACTATCGACTATACAGCCATTAAAGTCCCTAAGGTAGAGGGAACTGTCATGGACCGTGTTGAGTGCGGCGAATGGATCGGCGAACACATCGGCAGAGACATTGTCGTAGTAGGAGCTTCCATCGAATCAGACGCTCATACAGTAGGTATCGACGCCATAATCCAGATGAAGGGCTTCCACGGTCACTTCGGTCTGGAAAGATTCAAGAATGTAGTTGCATACAACATGGGCTCCCAGGTTCCTTGTGAGGAACTGATAGCCAAGGCTAAAGAAGTAAACGCTGACGCTATCCTGGTTTCCCAGACAGTAACTCAGAAGGACATCCACATCAAACAGCTCACCAAGATGGAAGAGCTGGTTGAAGCGGAAGGCCTCAGAGATAAGATAATCCTCACCTGCGGCGGCCCTAGGATTTCCCATGAGCTGGCTCAGGAGCTTGGATATGACGCAGGATTCGGACCTGGAAAATATGCCGAGCATGTAATGAGCTATATCATGCAGGAAGTTGAAAAGAGAGGCTGGCAGAACAAGCCAAAGATCGAAGACCGCTAAAATATGATCCCGCCCCGGTTGACATCAGCCAACGAATGGGATAAAGTTATATTAAGATCAACATACAATATTTGAGAAAGGTGATACGAACATGATCAACAAAATTATGACTGCAGATGAAGCAGTTGCAGGCGTAAAAGACGGTATGACCATCATGGTCGGCGGATTCCTGGCAACAGGTTCACCGGAAGTTCTTATGGATGCGCTTGTAAGAAAAGGCGTAAAGCACCTTACGGTTATAGCTAATGACGGAGGACTGGATGCAGGTCAGCCTGCCGGAGAATTTGCCGGCAAGACAGCAAGAGGAGTAGGAAAGCTTCTTGAACATCACATGGTAGACCACATCATCGCTTCTCATCTTGGTGTAAACCCTAAGCTGAACGAACAGTTTGCTGAAGGTACTCTTAAATATACCCTCGTTCCGCAGGGAACTCTGGCTGAAAAGATCAGAGCCGCTGCTTACGGCCTGGGCGGAGTCCTGACTCCTACCGGAGTAGGTACTCCTATGGAGACAGAGCTGGATGAACTGGGAAGAAAGAAACAGGTAGTTGAGATCGAAGGCAAGAAGTATCTGCTGGAGCTCCCTCTCCATGCCGACTATGCTTTCATCAGACCTTCTGTAGCTGATAAATTCGGTAATTTCTACTGCAAGAAAGCTACTAAGAATTTCAACTATGTAATGGCAGGAGCCGCTGACAAGACTATCATAGCTCCTGAAAAAATCGTAGAAATTGGCGAGATCGACCCTGATATGTTCGCAGTAGCGGGCGTGCTGGTAGATGCAATCGCGGAAGGAGAGAAACCATGGCAGATTTAAAACAGAGAATCGCAAAGAGATGTGCGAAAGAATTTAAAGACGGCGAATTCGCCAATCTGGGGATCGGTCTCCCTACTATGGTAGCTGACTACATTCCTGACGACATCATGGTTACATTCCACTCCGAAAACGGATTTGCCGGTATCGATGCAATGGCTGACGAAAGCAATCTGGATGTGGATATAATCAACTCAGGCGGATCATATGTAACCGCAGTTGACAGGGTTAAATACTTTGATACAGCCGAATCTTTCGGTCTGGTAAGAGGCGGACATGTAAGAGCCACCGTCCTGGGCGCAATGGAAGTTGCCGAAAACGGAGACCTGGCAAACTGGATCGTACCAGGCAAGAAAGTTGCCGGTATGGGCGGAGCCATGGACCTGTGCACAGGATGTCCTGAAGTTATCATCGTAATGCTCCACACCAACAAAGGTAAGCCTAAGATCCTGAAAAAATGCTCTCTGCCGCTTACTGCAGAAAAGTGCGTTTCCAAGATCATAACCGAGATGGGCGTTATGGAAGTAAGAGAAGACGGTATCTGGGTAGTTGAACTCCACCCTGATTACACCAAAGAAGACATTCAGGCTGCAACTGAATGTGAACTCCACTTCGATCCTGATATGAAGGCAATGGAAGAGGAGTAAAAAAATTCCAGCATGACATATAATAGCAAAGACCGTTGTGTACCGCAAAGGCGCACAGCGGTCTTTGCGTATACGGAAAAAGTTCCGAAGATTGTGTTCTCAAAGGAAAACATAAAATTTGCGTTAAGATTATTGACATTCATGTAAAGAAAGTGTTAAAATATCGGATGGAATGTTAAGGAAGTGCAAAGAAAATGCACAAAAGGAGGAATTACAATCAAATGGAACAGAAGAAAAAGAAATTTACCGTACCTCATGTGTACATCTTGCTGCTGTTGATGATCCTTATTTTTTCACTTCTTTCTTACATAGTTCCGGCCGGAACATACGATATGATGACTATCGTAGACAATCCGGAAACGGGACACGAAAGAGAAGTAGTAAATCCGGACTCATTTTCGTATGTTGAATCAACTCCAGTTACGCTGCTGCAATTTCTGACTGCGGTACCGCGCGGACTGCAAGAAACTGCGCAGATCATTTTCTTTATATTTATAGTAGGCGGAGCAATGGCCGTTGTAAATGAAACAAAAGCCATTGAAGCCGGCATGGGAAGGCTTATCAAAAACCTCAAGAGCAAATCTTGGATAATCATTCCCGTGGCCATGTTCTTCTTCTCCATCTGCGGATCCGTATTCGGTATGGCCGAAGAAACCCTGCCGTTCATCCCTATCTTTGTAGGGCTGATGATAGCAGCCGGTTATGACTCGATCACCGGAACTGCCGTTGTATTCTGCGGAGCCGGAGCAGGATTTGCCGGAGCATTTATCAACCCGTTCACGATCCAGGTTGCCCAGGGTATCGCCCAGGTGGAGATCCTCTCAGGAATGGGATTCAGGATTGTTATGTACATATGTATGCTGATCCTTACCGTGGCGTTTGTTCTCCGTTATGCTTCAAAAGTTAAGAAAGACCCTACCCTTTCTCTCATGCACGAAGATGACATCAAGAGAGAAGATGTGGTCGATCTTGAGGCTCTGCCTGAGTTTGACGGAAGAAGAAAAGCGATACTGATCGTATTCGTCATAGCTATAATCTTCCTGGTTTACGCAGTCGTTACCTGGGGATGGTACATGGACGAGATTGCTGCACTGTTCTTTGTAATGTCATGGATAGTTGCGCTGATCGACAAGAACCTTGGATTCAACAGCTATGCTGAGACCCTTGGAAAAGGTATGGCCGATGTTGCAGGCGGCGCATTGGTAGTAGGTTTTGCAAGAGGTATCCTGGTAGTAATGACTGACGGAAATATCCTGCACACCATCCTTCACTCCTGTGCCGGTTTCCTGGAAAAGCTGCCTTCAATGGTATCAGCCGTCGGAATGTATATCTTCCAGTGCCTGCTCAACTTCATCGTTCCGTCAGGTTCAGGACAGGCTGCCGTATCAATGCCGATCATGGCTCCTCTGTCAGATCTGGTAGGAGTTACAAGGCAGACCGCATGTATTGCCTTCCAGCTGGGCGATGGTATCTCGAATATATTCACGCCGACTTCCGGTTACTTCATGGCCGGTCTTGCCCTTGCCAAGATTCCTTGGGCAAAATGGGCAAAATGGATCTTGCCGCTTATTGGATTGCAGTATCTGCTTGGCGCAGTATTCGTAGTTGTAGCGCAGATCATAGGATTACAGTAAAATCAGATTTTTGAATAAAAAAGAAATGGGCCCACGCACAGATGACCCGGACGGTCATCTGTGCTGTGGCCCATTTCTTTTTTTGCTATTCTTTATTTTTGAGCAGTTCTTTGCCTTTTTCGGTAATTCTTGAGCCGGAACGGCCTGAACCGGAAAAGATCAGTCCGTCCTGCTTCAGTTCTGCCAGATGTCGTTTCAGTATACCTTCTCCGATCAGGATACCTTCCTCAGAAAGCTTCTCCATGAGCTGTCCCCGCCCTATGCCGGAAAATGGACCGGAGTTTTGCCCAACAGCAGCAAGTATGGCAATGCGCAGTTCATCATCACCTCGGGGGGGGGTGGAGCGATAAAAGCATCAAATGAGATCTTATTTTCTTTCGGAATATCCACCACAAGGGAGCTGTCATATGTATGCCGGATATAATCGGGAATCTGTACCATGGTCCTGAAATACTGAGCCGCGTTTTCCAGCTCCCTGACATTGCCAGGCCAACCGTAGTTCATCAGCATATTACGATCGGATGGACTGAGCATACCAAACTGTCTGCCGAGAAAGACCTTGAGCAGCGGCAGTATATCGTCACGCCTCTGGCGGAGGGGAGCAATGCTCAGGGGTATCACATTCAGCCGGAAAAACAGGTCCTCACGGAAATCTCCATTGGCGACTTTCTTCTCAAGATCTGCGTTGGTAGCTGCAATGATCCTGGCATCGATATCTACGATCTTGCCGCTGCCTACTCGCATGATCTGCTTTTCCTGGATCACACGCAGCAGCCTTGTCTGAAGATTCGGCGATATATCGCCTATTTCGTCAAGGAATATGGTGCCGCGGCGGGCATGCTCAAACAAACCGGGCTTTCCGCCCTTGCTGGCTCCGGTAAATGACCCCTCTTCATAGCCGAACAGCTCGCTTTCCAGCAGGTTTTCAGGGATGGCGGCACAGTTTACGGCGACAAAAGGATATTTTTTCCTGGCAGAGTGGTTGTGGATGGACTGGGCAAGCAATTCTTTGCCTGTGCCGCTCTCGCCCCGGATAAGGATGGTATAGTCGGAAAGGGCGGCCTTTTTAGCCATATCTATGCATGTCCTCATGGGAGCTGACCGATGTATGATGTCAGAGAAAGTATAGCGGGCGTAAAAACCCGTCTGGCGGAGCATGCGGTTCATGCTGTCCTCTTTTTCCCTGAGATCATTTTCATTCTGGAGGATAAGGCAGCTTCCTACAGACTCACCCATCAGTGAAATATCAGTCTTTTCAGCCATGTAGTTTATGTCTCGGAATTTTATGAGTTCGTCCTTAAATGAAAGCTGGCCGCAAAGTCTTGATGGGAGCATATCCTTTTCCGGAAAAGTTTCTCCGCATTCTATGCCGAAAATGCTGTAGGCGGCATCATTGATAAAGTGCACCTTATTCTTTTTATCAAGGAGGACTATAAGCCGTGAGGGTTCGTTTATAACATTGTCAAGCATGCTGTCTTTCAAAAAATTGCTTAGGAAACTGTTTATGTAATCCGCCCCGGTATCAAGTTCATCTCTGATCTTACGCAGCAAGGCGGCGTGGATATGGGCGTTGTTCAGCCCCAGAACGGAGATGACTTTGCGAAAAGTTTCAAAGCTTATATCCCTGTTGTGTATGTTAAGGACATTTTTAATATAAGGAGGCACCAGATGCTCTGACATTTCGGTGACGATGGCCGTATCAATGCTCTCATATCCATTTGATTGTGATATTAAAGGCTCAAAGGGAATAAGCTTAATATGGCTGACCCCGAGCTCATATATCATGTACATGGTCTGGAGGATGCTTTCCCTTGAATCGTTGACAACGAGGACACTGGTACCGGCAGGCAGGTCTATGACAGGCTGCAGGTACTGCTGCTTGATGTTCCTCTTCATGACCACGACTTTGGTAAAATCATCAATATGGCCAAGCAGGTCGCTGAGAGATTCCTCGTAGCACAGGATATACACATCTGCGTCTATCTGCTGGCCGGGTTCAAATTCGTTGGTATAATAATTGGTTATGTGTATGTAGCCGCCGAGGACATCCTGCAGGTTGTCCTCAAGATATTGTATGGCTTTAGGATTTTCCCGGTCCCGGTAAAAGACCGCAACTTCTTTCATCAGTCAGGCCTCCGTAAATAAAAATCATAGTAATTGTAACAAATTGTTATGATTGCAGTCAAGAGATGAAAGATCGGGGACAAGAAACGAGAACTGGGAAAGTAGGCAAACAGTCACGGCGGCAATTGTTGGCACGGGGTTTGCACATAAGAAAGAATAGGATAGAAAATTATTATGGTAAAGGAGGTAATCATGAAAAAGGTAGCTGTAGTTACTGGAGCCGGAACGGGTATAGGCCGGGAAATCGCCCTGGAGCTTGCCAGGAACGGGTACATGGTCTATGCCAACGGCAGGAGTGCCGAAAAACTCAAGGAAACTCTGGAAGAGGGCAAAGACCTTGATATCAGGCCTCTGATCTTTGATGTGAGGGATGTCAGGGCTGTTGAAGCCGGATTGTCTGAACTGGACAAGATAGACTGTCTGGTAAACAACGCCGGACGGAGCATCAGAAAGAAGAAGATAGAGGATATTACAGAAGACGATTGGGATCATATCATGGAGACCAACGCCAGAGGATATTTCTTCGTGATGAAATACGCCCTTAAAAAAATGGACAGGGGCGCATGCATCATAAACATGTCATCAGGCGCAGCCAAGACCGGAGGTGATTTTGTATCTATCCCATATTCAAGCTCCAAAGGCGCCATCAATTCTCTGACCATAAGCATGGCAAGAGAGCTTGCGCCAGAGGGCATAAGGGTAAACGCCGTATCACCGGGATTTGTTGATACAGCTATGCTTGAACTTAACGGAAAGCCAAAAGACTATTATAAAGATGTGATACCGCTGGGAAGATTGGGGTGCGCCGGCGATATCGCAAACATGGTATTGTTCCTGGCCTCTGACAAAGCAGATTTCATTACGGGCCAGATCATCGAAGTCAATGGGGGAGACATAATGGGATAGAGGAGAAAACAGGATAAACAGGACAAAAAGGATGGAGGTCCTGTTTATCCCAAAACCGTTATCACTCGCATAAAGTTCAAGGAGGAAAAAATGAACGAAAAAAAAGAAAGACAGCCTAAGATGACTTTTGGAAGAGCCCTGGCCTGTATCATAGGTCTTGTCATTGTCCTTTGCCTGGGATTTGCTGTTATTGGGTTTGATACTAAAGTCACATTTCTTTTGGCATCCATAGTAGTGGGTATTTTCCTTGTTGCCTACGGATTTAAGCTGGATCAGGTAATGACATGGTATGCTGACGGCGGCAGGAGCTCTGTGGACCTGATACTTATCCTGATGAGCGTAGGAACGGTAATAGGAACATGGATGGCTTCCGGAGCCGTGCCGACCATCGTATATTACGGACTGAAGATGCTGACACCGACATCATTTATGATAATCGGCTTCCTGCTCTGCTGTATAGTTTCGTTTTTCATAGGAAGCTCTTATTCGACCCTGGCAACTCTGGGCGTGGCCTTTATAGGTATAGGCACGGGCCTTGGGATGAACCTTGGGCTGGTAGGCGGAATGGTGCTGTCCGGAGCCATGTTCGGAGACAAGATGTCGCCGTTCTCAGACACCACCAATCTGGCTCCGGCTGTCTCAGGAACAACGGTATACCGTCATATCAATTCAATGATATATACTGTAACTCCTACCATGATAATAACCTTTGTCCTTTATGTAATACTCAGCAGGAATTTTGACACTCATGATGCCGAAATGACCCTGGTAGACCAGATGCTGGACGGACTTGACGACACATTTAATATTACTCCGGTATTGCTGGTTGTCCCGGCATTCGTGCTGGTACTGGCTTTCCTCAAGGTCCATCCTGTGGTAGCGCTGCTTGGAAGTTCATTCCTGGCCATAATCATGGGACTCATCACGCAGGGAAATCATATCGATCCTATCCATCTGATAGATTCAATGGGAATAGGTTTTTCGGCAGAAACAGGTGTGCCTGAACTGGATTCTCTCCTCAACAGAGGCGGTATCGTATCCATGATGGAAGTAATAGCATGGACCATACTGACGCTGGGCATGGGCAACTGTCTAAAGGAAGCCGGAATTCTGGACGCTTTCCTGGACAAATTGCTGGTTCTCATCAAAAAGCCAAAACATCTTGTTATCGCCACCCTGCTCTTCTCTCTGGTGACCGCATGCCTGACAGCGTCCCAGTACCTTGCTATCATGCTGCCGGGATTGATCCTCAGAGACCAGTACACCAAGTTTAAACTTGATAAGAGAGTCCTCTCCAGGACGCTGGAAGACGGAGGTACCATGTTCTCCTTCCTGATCCCATGGGATACGGCAGGTATTTATGCTGCGTCTGTCCTTGGGGTAGCGACGCTGACATACGCGCCGTACGCTTTCCTGCTCTGGATAAATCCGATCATAGCGGCAATATACGCGCTTACAGGTCTCTTCCAGTTCAAAGATGAAAGCGCGGATAAAGATAAAAAATCAGAAGAAAAAAATGAAAAGGAGGAAGCATGATGCAAAAGATAGGAAAGGTGAACCTGCCTGAAGGCAAAACGATAGCTCTTAATCTGGGGTTTGACTTCGATTCATCTTCAGTATGGATGGAATCATTCGGAAAGATGTCTCCTGTATATACCTCAAGGGGAGAATACGGCGCGGAAGTAGGCGTTCCAAGGATCCTCAACCTTCTGGATAAATGTAAGATCAGAGCGACATTCTTCGTACCGGGTCACACCATAGATACATATCCGGAAGTATGCAAAGAAATCCTTGCAAGAGGACATGAAATATCACATCATGGTTATGTTCACGAAGATCCTACGGATATGCAGCTTGAGGAAGAAGAAGCGGTATTTGTAAAAGGCCTTGAGGCTCTTGACAGGATAGGCGTAAAACCTAAGGGATACAGATCTCCTGGATTTGATTTCAGCCCTAACACCATCAATCTGCTGGAAAAATACGGGATAAAGTATGACAGCAGCCTGATGGGACAGGATTTTTATCCATATTGCCCGGCTCCTTGCAAGGTAAACTTCGATAAGGGCAACGAGTTCGGCGAGCCTTGCAAGATCGTTGAAATGCCTGCGTCGTGGTACATGGATGATTTCCCTCATTCAGAGTTCATAATGACAAGGACCGGAATGAAACCTCAGAGCCAGATCTTCGAGATCTGGAAGACAACATTTGATTACGGCGTTGCCAATACCCAAAACGGAATGCTCAATGTGGCCATGCATCCGCAGGTAATAGGCAGACCTCACAACATCACCATGCTTGAAGAATTTATCAGGCATGCTCTTGACTGCGGCGCCTGGATCGCACCGTTTGAAGAAATTTATGACCGGATAACATTTTAGCCTGCTCAGGCTGAAATGACCGGATACGGCTCCCGGCACGGCCAAAAGAGGCAGGCCGGGAGCCTAAAAGGAGGATATAGTGGACAGAATTTTTTATAACGGCAAGATCTACGCCATCGATCAGCAAAACAGTTTCTATACGGCCATAGGCACGGAAAACGGCAGGATCGTTTTTCTCGGAAACGATGCTCAGGCAGCGGAGATAGAGGCCGATGAAAAGATCGACCTTCAGGGAAAGACGGTGCTGCCTGGATTTGTGGACTCACATCTGCATATGCTGAACTATGCTTTTGTGAAGCAGTCCTATCAGATGTTTTCGGCCGGATCTGTGGAGGAAGTCATAAGAGAGGGCCAGAAGATAGCCGAGCGGATGAAAGACGAAGACAGGGGCCAGTGGATCTATGGCAGAGGATGGAACGAAGAAAATTTCAGCGACGAAAAGCGCCCTCTTGATCGCTTTGATCTTGATAAGATCTCAGAGGAAAGACCAATACTCTTCATCAGAGTTTGCGGTCACAAAGCGGCGGTCAACACAAAGGCTCTTGAGACGATCATGGCTCTGCCACAGACAAAGGACTATATCAGCCAGATAGACCAGGAAAAAGGAATACTGACTGAAGCTTCTGTAAAACTGTGTTACGATGTTATGCAGGAGCCATCTGTAGAAAAGATAAAAGAGATGATACTATCCGCTCAAAAGGATATAAACGCTCATGGCATAACTGGAGTGGAAACTGATAACTTCCTGTCCCTGCCAGGCAGGAACAGCGCCAGCATAATGCAGGCTTACAGAGAACTTGAACAGGAGGGCCGCCTGACTCTGAGAGTTCGTGAACAGGCGTCTTTTACGGCTTTTGATCACATGAAAGCCTTTATAGACGCAGGAAACAGGACAGGAGACGGCGGAGAATATTATACCATAGGGCCGGTCAAATTGTATGAGGACGGCTCTCTGGGCGCAAGAACAGCTCTGATGAACCATCCTTATGTGGGTACGGACCAATATGGTACAGCTGTTCACGATCAGGAAGATACTGACAGGCTGGTAGATTACGCATACAAAAATAATATGCAGATCCTGATACATGCCATAGGAGACAAGGCTTCCGATATGGTATGCGGTTCTTATATAAAAGCGATCGAAAAATACGGACGGAGAGACAGCCGCCTTGCCATAAACCATTTGCAGGTCGTAAGTCCTGACTTGTTTGACAGGATGAAAGAATATGGTATACTTGCATATATACAGCCGGTGTTCGTTGCCAGCGACAAGGACATCATTGTTAAACTGACAGGAGAAGAACCGGCCGGCAGATCATATATGTGGAAAACCATGATCGAAAAGGGCCTGACATGCTGCGGAGGATCTGACGCTCCGGTAGAGAGCTTCGATGTACTGGAAAACATCCAGATCGCTGTAACAAGGGACAGGATAGGTGAGGAAACAAACGGATGGCATCCGTCTGAAAAATTATCAGTGATGGAAGCCGTGCGCATGTTTACGATCAATAACGCTTTCGGCGGGTTTTCCGAAGAACGGAGAGGCAGCCTGGAAATAGGCAAAGATGCCGATATGACGATACTGTCAGAAGACATTTTCCAGACAGAGCCTCACCGTATAAGCAAGATAAAGGTGCTTGAAACCATAGTTGGAGGAAAGACCGTATACGGAGGATGACCATGAAAGAAAAAGCGTTGCACACATTTGACATCGGCGTTATAGCAGGTGACGGCGTAGGTCCGGAAGTAATTGCCGAAGGGATAAAGGCCCTTGAGGCCATAGCCAAGGCAGACCCGTCTGTGGGATTTGAATTTACATATTATCCATGGGGCTGCAATTATTATCTGTCACATGGCAAGATGATGGATGAGGACGGCCTTGAAAGACTTGCAGGCCACGACGCTATACTGCTGGGGGCGGTAGGAGACCCGCGGGTTCCCGACCACATTTCACTGTGGGATCTGTTGCTGAGGATAAGAAAAGGCTTTGACCAGTATATAAACCTCAGACCTGTTAAGCTGCTCAAAGGCGCTCCATGCCCGTTAAAGGGAGCTTCATGCGAGGATATAGACATGATCTTCGTGAGGGAAAACAGTGAAGGCGAATATTCCGGACAAGGAAGCTGGACAGACAAAGGAACTCCTTTAGAGAAAGCCATACAGGAAGATGTGTTCACCCGCAGGGGATGCGAGCGTGTGATGAAATATGCTTATGAACTTGCCTCAAAAGAAGGTAAGACGCTGACGAGCATCACAAAGAGCAACGCTATAAATTATTCGATGGTATTCTGGGATCAGGTATTCCGTGAAACTGGAAAGCAGTATCCCGAAGTAAAAACATCATCCTGCCTGGTGGACGCAGCGTCAATGTTCATGGTGCGCCAGCCGTCAAGATTTCAGGTGGTGGTAACTTCAAATCTGTTCGGAGATATACTTACGGATCTGGGGGCAGCCATTGCGGGAGGCATGGGGCTTGCCGCAGGAGCCAATCTGAACCCCGAAAGAAAATATCCGTCAATGTTCGAGCCGATCCACGGCTCTGCTCCGGATATAGCAGGACAGAACAAGGCCAATCCCATGGCGGCTGTATGGGCAGTGAGCCAGATGCTGGATTTTCTCGGATATGAGAATTGGGCCATGCGTCTGATAGAGATAATCGAGGAAATACTGGTGGAAGGAGATGTGCTCCCGGAGGATCTTGGAGGCCATGCCGGCACCAGCCAGGTAGGAGACGAGATTGTTCGCAAACTCATACTCTAATCGTAAAAATAAAATAAAGCAAGACCGCCGGTTTTCGATGACATGAAGCTTATCTGAAACCGGCGGTTTTGCGTTACATCTGTTTTACAGAACACAGATCCGAGGATATGCAGCCAGAAAATACAGGCATTTCTGAGAACGGTTCAAATTGTAAGATTAAGTAATAATATGGAAATGCGCAGACAAACGCCACACAATCGTCACAAAAACAACAAAAAAACCGCGGGACAAGTCTGCAAAACCTTGAAAAATGCCCATTTTCTTTGACTCAAGGCTCCTTTTGTGGTAAAATTATCGAGTCACAAAGAATAGGAGGACTTATGGTAGACAAACCAAAAGGGAAGGTCGAGACTCTTTTGGAGAAGTTCTTCGGCATATGCAGAAATGCCGTCTGCCGCCTGGATGAAAAGACTGTCGGCCACAGAAAGACGGTAAATATGTTCAGAGGGAACCATCCAAAGATCTCAAGAGCCATTGTGGTTACTGTTTGCACTTTAGCAATCAGCTTAGTCATAGTAGGATTTGCGACACCTAAAACGGTCACGGTGAACATTGACGATTCCGTCAATGTCACTTCAAGGGAGTACAAGACGACTTCCCTGAGAGTAGACAGTTTTATTGAAAACCACGAAATTGATTATGTATACGGTCAGGATATCATAGATGTGCAGATGTACGATGTGATAACAGACGGAATGGAAATAAACATTCAAAAGACCGTGGACATCCCTGTAACGGCAGACGGCCGTACTCAAGTGGTAACGACCATGCCTGTTACGGTAAAAGATCTCATAGATGAGCTTGGGATAACCGTCGGAGAAGACGATATCGTCGAGCCTGCTATGGATCATGTGCTTGTCAAAGGCGATGAGCTTCAGGTAAAGAGGGTCACGACGGACTATGTGACAGAAGAAGTCACCACAGATTATGAAGTCCGTTATGTGAATGACTACAGCCTTGCCATAGGAGACAAAGAAGTAACGCAGCAAGGCGCCGCCGGAAAAACAAAAAATACTTATCTTGTGACTTATATCGACGGCGTTGAAGCTTCAAGGACTCTTACGGAATCTGAGGTCTTAACGGAGAAGCAGGATCAGATCATTTCGATAGGAATGAACATTTCCTCCGGTATTCCGTCCGGTCTCCAGTACAAGACCATGTACAGCGGAGTCAGGGCAGTTGCGTATCACTTTTCCGGAAATCCCCATGGATCTTACGGACTTGCATGCACCTACGGAACATGTGCTGTTGACCCGGACCTGATACCTTTGGGCTCGCTCCTTTATATCGAGGGGTATGGATATGCCATAGCCAACGATGTGGGGTCAGCCATCAAAGGAAAGACGGTGGATCTTTATATGGAAGATCTCAGCCAATGCTACACATGGGGAGCCAGATCGGTTAATGTGTATGTGATAAGTTGATATTAAAGAAAAACACACCTTGCGGCGCAGGCCTCAAGGTGTGTTTTTTTGTCGTGCAAAAGTGTGCGGCAGTCTCATCAGCGCAGATGTTTCTCTATCAGATCTATAAAGATGTCAATGTACTCATCCTTGGAAAAGATGGCCCGTGCCAGTGTCTTGTTGCCGCCGCCTTTTCCTCCGTAAATATGGGCGTTTTCTCTGACCAGCCTGCCGCAGTCTATATGGCCGTCAGAACACAGAAATACCGTGTTGGTAGGCTGGTGGATGAGAAAGGCGATCTCTTTTGCATGAGGAGATATATCCCTGCACAGGGCAGCAAGATCATCTGCCGAGAGGATAGAGTAGCGCCTTGGCGGTATGATGCCGGAGGCTGCCTCAAGCAGGCTGTTCAGATCGGCAGCTTCACGACGCAGCACCTCTTTGGTCAGGAAGTGGAGCTTGTTTCTCGCATGACTGTTTTTTTCCTGCTGAGATCTGTATTTTTGGAGTAGGTCGTCTCCGCCGGCAGAAAGGCTGTTCTCCAAAGCCGTAATGGTGTCGTGCTGGCGCTGGTATCTGGAAAAAGCCCGCTGGCCTGCCTCAAAGTATATACGGAACATGCCCTTATTGTTTTCCACCTTGTATATCTTGACCATCCCAACCTGTCCGGCGGTGGAAGGATGCGTGCCGCAGCAGGCAACGCAGTCAGCCGGTTCATCTGTAGAACCGACACATACTATGGTTATATCTTTTTCTATATTTAATGCCTTGCGCATGGGCAGGCATTCTGCTTCTTTTTTTGTTTCAAAGTGACGGGATACCACAGGAAGATCCTGCCATATGACCTTATTTGTCTCAAGCTCGGCATGAAGGGCCATATCCCATGTTACTTCCGTAAAGGAAGGGTCGTCTTCCAGACTTATATCTATGGTCATGTATTGGTCACCCATATGAAAACCGCGGTTGACGCCGCCGTATTCTCTGTAGAATATCCCGCTTAGTATATGTTCTCCGCAATGACGCTGCATATTGTCGAACCTTCTATCCCAGTCTATGATGAGTTCCACATGGCTGCCCTCCATAAGGTCGCATGGATCACAGATCACATGATGGAAAATGTCATTATCCTTTTCAAATACATCTTTGACCTGGTATCCGGCTATGGTGCCCAGATCGCACGACTGACCGCCTCCGGCGGGGAAAAAGATGGTACGGTCAAGGGTGACCAGGGTCTTTCCTTTTTCTTCATAGACACCAGTGATGCAGGCATCGGTTTCTCTGAGGTAAACATTTTCTTTAAAAAGCCTGTCGGTCTTCATGTTAAACTCCTTTGCAACGGATCTGGCGGGAGGAGGCCGGCATTTTGAGGATCTGCCGCTGCCGCCTCCGCACAAGTCATGGGTTAATTATACCATAAAAATTTTAAACATGATAAATTACTGATGAAGTTTTTCTTAAAATGGTGTATGATAATCATGGCAAGTATGAGAGGAGGATAAGATGAATATAGCGCTTTTCGGATACGGCGGCGTAGGTAAGGCATTTGTCCGCCTCATAGCTGAGAAAAAAGATCTTCTTGCCGGGAATGGGCTGCCGGTCAGCCTGATATGCGTTGCAGGCCGTAACGGCGGGATATGTGATAAAAATGGGATAGATACAGATGAACTTGCAGCTTTTTCAAAAACAGGCACAGAATTGTCCGGGTTTGGCGGATTTTCCGCAAATATCAGCGCAGATACCGTCATAACCTCAGGGATCACAGACCTGGCTGTCGTAGCAACTCCCACCAACAAAAAGACGGGCCAGCCGGGCCTTGATATTATCAGAAAACTGCTGGCTGCCGGCATAAATGTGGTCACGGCAGACAAAGGTCCCGTGCTCCTGGCATTTGATGAACTGACAGAACTGGCCAAAAGCCGCAGAGTCCAGTTTGCTGCCGGATGCACTGCGGGCGGAGCCCTTCCTGCCGTCAACGGCGGCATGGCAGACATGGCAGGAGCCCGGATCAAGACAATAGAGGGGATATTTAACGGGACTTCAAACTATATACTTGACAGGATGGAACAAGAAGGGATAAGTTTGCAGGAGGCCCTCGAAGATGCCGTCAGGTCCGGGATCGCAGAGGCTGACCCTTCTCTTGACATAGAAGGATACGATACGGCCATAAAACTTTTGATATTGGCAAAAATGCACATGGGGGTTAAAGCCTCTCTGGACCATGTGAAGGTGCAGGGAATATCAGGCCTGACCACAGAGGATATACAGAAAGCGAAGAAAGCAGGATACAGATACAGGCTCATGGGCAGGGCAGTCAAAAGAGAAAACGGCAGGACTGACCTGTGGACAGGTCCGGTGGCTGTGGGGCCGGACGATTTTTTCCATGGCGTCAGAGGAAAAAACAAAGCTGTCCGCTTTGTTTCGGATACACTCGGAGAACTGCTGATGGCCGGCGGCGCATCGGGAACAGAGGCCGCTGCTGCAGCCCTGCTGAGAGATGTGATAAACATAAACAGAGGATATAAATTTGTTCTTTAAAAGGAGGATAAAAATGATAAACAGAAAAATCGTAATGATACCGGGGCCGACGCCTACGGTGAGAAGTATCCAGGATCAGATGGGCCGCGACACATGCGCTTTTGGAGATCCTGACTTTGTCAAAGATTACAAGTGGGTCATTGAAAACCTCAAGACGCTGATGGATTGCAGCGGACAGGCTTTTGTGATCGCAGGCAGCGGCAGCCTTGCCATGGAAATGGCCATTGCCAATAACACAAAAGCGGGAGACAATCTCCTCATCGTTTCTCATGGTTACTTCGGCGACCGTTTCATAGATGTGGCAAAGAGAAAAAACCTCAATGTGGATGTCATACAGAGCCAGTGGGGCAAGATCGTGCCAATAGATCAGATAGAAAAGAAGCTGAGCGAAAAGCATTATGCTGCCATGACGGTTTCCCATGTGGACACGGCCACAGGCGTACTTGCGCCCATAGAAGAGATAGGCAAGATGATGCACGAAAAATTCCCGGACACGATTTACATAGTAGATGGCGTGGCGGCAACAGCCGGCGCAAGATCTTATGTGGATTCAATGCATATAGATGTTCTTCTGACTGCTTCTCAGAAAGCCTTCGGCGTATGTCCTGGCCTGGCGCTGGTCTTTGCCGGCGAAAAATCCCTCGCCAGAAGAAAGAGCCTGGGAGAGACTATCCCTGAATACTTTGTGGATTATGAAAAATGGATCCCTATCATGGATGATCCTTCCAAATATTTTGCCACTCCTGCAGTAAACCTGATCTGGGCTATGAAAGAATCCCTTCAGATCATAATGGACGAGGGACTGGAAAACAGGTTTGCACGCCACGAAAAACAGGGGGCTGCAATGAGAGCCGCCCTCAGATCTCTGGGCTTTGAGATCCTGGCAGAAGCTGGCCATGAAGCGCCTACTCTGTCCAATGTACTCTATATGGACGGAGTTGATGACAACAAGTTCAGATCAATGGTGCAGGAAGAAGGTATCATCGTTGCCGGAGGACTTGGCGCATATGCGGGAAAAATGTTCAGGATAGGCCACATGGGTAATGCTGACATCCACGATCTGGTGTGCGCCCTGGCAGCCATAGAAAGGACATTATACCGTCTCGGCGTTCCGGTTAAGCTGGGTTCGTCTGTGGGGATCTTCATGGAAGAAATGATGAAGTAAAAATTGATGCAGCGGCCAGGATAAGGACAGCCGTGCCGGGTTTCATATGGTTCCCTGTACTCGATATGTGGTGTCAGGCCATTGGAATTGGCAGGATCTCTGCTGCGGCAAAGACGGATAAACAAAAAGTCTCACTATTTGCCTGAAATCAGGTGTAAAGTGAGGCTTTTCTATTGGGGCAGGACAGGGCAGGGCATCGATCATCTTTTTCCACAGGAAAGAATAAGCCATGCATTGCATGGCCTGACGGGATATACGGCCCTCCTGCAGTATCACTTGTCCTGTGAAGTTACGGCAGATTGAAGATCTTTGGAACTGCCCAATGTCATGTAAGACAGAGGCCCGTTTTTCTTAACCTCAGAAAGAGGCACCCCCAGGTAGTCTGCGATGATCTCCATGACCAGAGGTGAGCAAAAGCCGCCCTGGCACCTGCCCATGCCCGGCCTCAGACGGCGCTTTATGCCGTCCAGAGTCGGCACGCACAGGCCGGAGCGGAGAGCGTCCAGGATCTCGCCCTTGCTTATTTCTTCGCAGCGGCAGACGATGACTCCGTAATCCGGGTTCTGCCGGATGAGGGCGTCCCGCTCAGTTTCGCTCATTTCCCTGAGCCTCGGCGGGGCCTTGCGCACAGGGTCAAAGCTTTCATTGTCGGTGACGGCGGCGCCATCTTCTTCAAGCAGCTCCACCGACCATCTGGCCAGGTCGATACCTATGGCAGGAGCCGCAGTCACTCCCGGCGACTGGATACCGGCCGCTTCCAGTATGTTCTTGGTGTATATCCCTTTGCGGACAACAAAGTCTTCTTCGTAGGTGGCGGCTCTCACGCCGCTGAAATATGCTATGACATCGCTGGCTTTCAGCTCAGGGGCCAGCTTCTGCTGCATTTTTATTATGCTCTCAACCTCATCCCTGTAAGTGGCCGTGTCCTCCCTGTAAGGAGTTTCAACAGCATTGGGGCCGATGAGCATATTGCCGTGGATGGAGTGGATGAGGCCTACGCCTTTGGTGTGGCTGCTGCCGTTAAAGGAGTTTATCAGCAGTCTGATCTTGCCAAAAGGCACGCCTCTGACGGTGGATTTGTCCTGGGGCAATATGCTGAAAGGAGCTTTGGCCATACTGGTCCTGACCATGTAGCCGGCTTTTTTGTCGGTGATGATGTCCGTGCCCCGGCGGGGATGGATGGTAAAAGTCCTGTCGCCGGCCATCTCTGCTATCTGGTCGGCGTGGACTCCGGCGGCGTTGATGACGATCTTGGGATAGATGACTCCCTTGTTTGTGGTCACGCTTACGATCTTGCCGCCCTCAACTTTCATTGATTCGACCATGGTATTTAAGGAGATACTTGCGCCGTTCTTGACGGCGTTTTCCGCCATAGCGATGGTCATTTCATAAGGGCTGGTAATGCCGCCGATGGGCATATACATGCCGCCGTCTACAAAATCAGGAATATGGGGCTCGATGGACCTGAGCTCATCCCGCTTCATGTACCTGACGCCGGGGATGCCAAGACGCCGGCCGTTTTTGCACAGAAACCACACGGGCAGCCTTTCCCATTTGTCACAGCAGAGCATGACCTGGCCTTTCTGCTCAAAAGGCACATCCAATTCTTCGGAAAGCTGTCTGTACATGGCGTTGCCGATCTGGTTATAGTGGTGTTTCTGGGAACTTGCAGAAAAATTGATACCCACATGGACGACACCTCCGTTGGCTTTGGATGCGCCGGAAGCCACATCGGGACCTTTTTCCACCAGCAGCAAGTCAAGTGATTTGCGGGAAAGTTCGCGCAGAGCTGAGCAGCCGGTGATACCTCCGCCGATGACCAGCACATCGGGGCGCAGGCCGTCAAGAGCCCGGTCTCTGAAAGGAGGCTCTTCCTTTTCTTCGGAAAAACCGCGCAGTTTTATATCGTTGATGACGCCGAGATATTTTTTCTTATTTACGGCGGCTTCTCCCGCCCTGACTATTGACTTCCAGTCGTCGGCCTCGCCTCGGAGGACGATACAGCCTCTCTCCTCGGTGACGGCTGCATCGGGAAGGATCTTATGTACTTTTTTGCAGATCTTATCAAAGTCACTCATTTATCTTGCCAGTTCCTCTCTGATCTTGCGCCGGAGATCGTCTATTTCGCTGTCTATGGACCATATGGACAGGCGCACTATGAGGAAAGGCAGCCTCCAGGGCCGGATTTCTTCGTCGGTCATGCCGGAGATAGCTTTGTATTTTTTCAGATAGCTCTTGCATATGGACTTCCGCAGAAATTCCAGTACAGAGGCCACTGCCGGGCTGAGCCCCGGTATCATCTCTCCTTCGTTGAGCAGGTAGAGGGTGGCGGCCACATCTGCCGCCGGAGCGCCGGAAGCCGATGTCATCCAGTCGATCACGCTGATATTCTGTCCATCGGACATGATGTTGTCCGGGTGATAGTCCAGGTGCAGCACCGAGTCTCCGTCGGGCAGAGCGTCAAGGCGGGCCAGTATCTGAGCCCGTTCTTCCCCGGTGAGGAAAGACATGATGACTGTGTCCAGGGAGGTCCTGACCAGCTCTTTATAGCTGCGTATCTTGTCGGTGTGGGTGTTGTGCATGGCTATGTGCAGGTCAGCCATGGTACCGGAGGCAGAAAAAACCGTCAGAGGTTTTTTCATGGCCCTGGCGATCAGGGTCTGGCCGGGTATCTTTTTTATTATAAGTCCCGATCTCACCAAGCCGTCCGGGCAGTCAACCTGCGCCTGGCCATAACATTCTACGGCAGAAATACCTTTTTCAAAGGTTGCGGTCGTGTTTATCTCTTCATTATCAATCAAGTGCTGATCCACTTCGGGCCTGAAAAGTTTCAGGAGCTTATCCGGATCCCGGAGCTGGAAAACCTGTGACGAGCGGCTGGAGAACAGCGGAGTTCCCAGGTCGCTGAGGTCATATCTTATCTGCTCTGCCATATGAAATTTCCTCCTTTAAAGTGTTACTATCATCATAGTTTCTTTTGGAGGAAATGTCAAACAATGGCCGGACAGGGGGCCGTGTCAAGTTGTTGTGGAGTTTTTGCTTGACAAACTCTGTAGGTTTTTGCTTGACAAACTCCTTGTGTTGTCGTTTTAGTTTAGGATATTCCTGTTC
>ENA-ORNG01000446-ORNG01000446.1-human-gut-metagenome-genome-assembly--contig:-NODE-446-length-36424-cov-20.943963_pt1 | contig 36424 bp, 35 predicted proteins | sample MGYA00242113_ERZ509018 | MGnify/ENA primary metagenome ERZ509018 (study PRJEB26280, sample SAMEA2338711) | human gut metagenome | biome: human gut; feature: human-associated habitat; material: faeces... | reverse complement strand
CTGATGCGGCCAGGATACGTGAGACTGTGCGACGGTTTTCCGTGTTACTGGCACATAGTATCTCGGCATAATTGCTATTATTCCGAGATTTTGCGGGATTTGGGGGAATTATTCGGAGATTGAGAAATTGACAGAAAGGTCTTGAAAACAGAATGAAATACAAAGAAGTTGCTGCAAAGAGCGTGGATTTGTTGCCAATGAAAAACACAGTCACAAAAACTCGGAATAATTCAGAGCAATTATTCCGAGAAAATGTAGGAGTTATGTCGCCTAACAACGCAAAAACTCGGAATAATTCAAAATCTCCGAATAATTGCTGGTCATACTCCACAAGAAACGCTCCTGCAATTTGACGACCTACACAAAACTCAGAATAATTCCACGGGGAATTACGCGGAGTTTGGGGCAATTATTCCGAGTTTCCAAAAGGTGGTGATTTTTATGGACAGGGCCGGAAAGAAGGTCAGGGACATCTCCTATCACAGCCCCAAAACCGGCGGGATGGTGGTAGTCCACAGCGAGGCGGCACGGGCGTACAGCAAGTACCTGGAGGAGCGTCCCGAGGTTGTGTCCTACGAGGCGTGCAAGCCCCTGGACGCCCCCCGGCTGAACGGCATCCAAAAGACGGACATCCGGGGAGAGTATTTTAAGGGCCAGTGGACGAGCGATTTTTGTATCCGCTTTACCGACGGCACCACCGGCGTCCGGGAACTGGTCAGCGCGTCCGACCTGACGAAGCGGTCCGAAGTAGAAAAGCTGGAGCTGTCCCGCCGCTATTGGGCCGCGCTGGGGGTGAGCGACTGGAGAATCGTCATAGCGGGCAAATGAGGGGGCGCGCCGGCGTGCTCCGACTTGCCCGCCACACGGGGCGTGTGCAGGATGTGCAGGGTAAAAAGCATCTTTTCTCACACTTTTTATTACAGACTTTTTTGCAAAAATGTGAGAAACGGGTATATCTACCCTGCACACCTTGCACAGACTGATTTCCAGCCTTGATAACACCAGCTTTTCGGAGTTCGGTTTTCTCGCCCACATGGGGGGCTCCGCCCCCTTAACCCCCCGATTACAGGGTGGGTGATAGGTGTATGACAGATATGCCCCCTGATGCGCTATACTGTCACCTTCACCCCCGAGTGTAAACCGTTCACCGACGCCGGTAGGCGTCGGTGAACAAAGAAAATCCAACTCCCACGGGCGAAAGCCCGTGGGCACAAGACCTATCTTTATATCCCATTCCGTGCCACCGAGCGCGTGCCAGTATATCAATCATCAAAGGAGGGATGCAGATGTTCGTGCGCATTTCAGGGGCGCGTTTCCGGGTGCTCCGGCAGGACGCCGGCGGCGCATGGGTCATCGCCTACGACGAGTACCAGATGCCCGTCTATGTCAACCGGGGCGAGCTGGAGCGTGCGGAGCGGATTGCCGCTCCGGAGGAGTATGTCCGCAACCGGGAGCGTCCCATGTCCGCGGCCCAGCGGCAGCGGTATGATATGCTCCGGTCAGCCCTGGAGGATGACCGCTGTATCACGGACGAAGCCCACCGCACAGAGGTCTTTGCCGCCATCGCCCGGGAGCACAACACCACGGCCAGACGGTTGCGCCGCCTGTATCATGCCTACCTCGCCCGTGGGAGCCTGACCCGAAGCAAGCCCCGGGAGAGCGTCCACAGGCCGGACTATGAGGCGGCAATACGCAAATATTACTTTTCGGCCAAGCGCAACAGCCTCCGCACTGCCTACGAGCTATTTATTTTGGAGAACTACACCAACAAGGGCGTCCTGGCGGACGAGATACCATCCTGGAGCAGCTTCCGACTATACTATTTTAGGCACTTCCGGGGTGACCCGCAGAAGGAGATTGCCCGGGAGGGCCTGACCGCTTACCAGCGCAACAACCGGCCCCTATACGGCTCCGCCATGCAGTACCGGGAGAGTGTGGGGTGCTATCAGGTGGACGAGACCCAGGGGGACATATACTTGGTCTCCAAGTGGGACCGGAGCAAGGTCATAGGTCGTCCCAACGTCTATCTGGCCATTGACACGGCCAGCGGCCTGATTGCCGGTCTCTACGTCGGCTTGGACGCGGGCGAGACTGCTATGATGGCCTGCATCGCCAACGCGGCCATGGACAAGCGGGCCTACTGTTCGGCCTATGGGATAGATTTGCGCCCTGAGGATTGGCCCAGCCGGGGCCTGCCCTCTGAAATCATCAGCGATAGAGGCGGCGAGTTTGTCGGCAATCGCATTGATGAACTGTGCATCTGCTACGGCATAGACCGGCAGGCGCTCCCGCCATTCAGGGCCGAGGAAAAACCCCTGGTGGAGCGAGCGATGGACTTAATCCAGGAGAGCTACAAGTCCATGCTCCGGGGGCGCGGAGTCATCGGGGACGATGTGGGAGAGCGGTGGGCCACGGACTACCGCAAGCAGGCTATCTTGACCCTGGACGAGTACACGGCCATTGTGATACATACGATTATTGCGCTCAACAAGGGTCGTGTCCTGACCGACATCGGCCACCTGCCCGTGGATGCTCCCAACACGCCCGCAAGACTGTGGCAATGGCTGGTTGACCAGGGTAAGAGCACCCTGCTGGATGTAGACGCGGACGAACTCTACCGCCGCGCCCTGCCCCGTGCATCAGGCAAGCTCACCCGCAAGGGCATCCTGTGTAACGGCCTGCGCTATCTCCCGGAGCGCGGCGCTGACTTGCCTATTGGGACGAAAATCGAGTATGCCTACGACCCGCAGGACACCAGCCATATCTATGTGATTGCCGAGGATAAGCGGCTCATACCCTGTGCCCTGGCTCCGTCCAGCGCCCGGTACAGCGGCTATGATATGGCCGATGTGGCAGTCATGCGCCGGGAAGAGGCCGAAAAAGAAAGAGTTGCCCGCCAAGCCGAGCTGGAGGCCCGCGTTGCCATGCGGAGCGAGATAGAGCGCATCATCCGGCAGGCCGAGGAGCAGAGTACCGGAAGCGTCAAGGATATATCGGACATCCCGCAGAATCGTACCAGAGAAAGGAGGAGCCTGACATGAAATACAATCTCGGGATGCAGACCGTAGAGGCCGTCTACGACAATACCGGAAGCCGCAATCCTCTTATCGAGGCGCTGCCGGAGTGCCTGGGACCGGAGCAGTTTGAGCGGCAAATCCGGTGCTATCCGCCGCCGCCCCAAGCGTGTCAGGACATGAGCATGGCCGAGCGCCGTCAGGGCCTCGCCCTGCTGCCCACGGTGTTCGTGCCCTTGCCGTATATGTACTACGTCTATGACTCGCTGTATCGGATGCTCACCAGCAGCTACCACACGCTCACTTCAAGGGAGCGCGTCCAGAAGATAAATGCCCTGTTTCTCTCCGGCGGGTCTGTATCAGGGTACGGGGCACAGGCACAGTCCGGGGCGTTGCTGGGGACGCCTGGGCTGGGCAAGACCAGCACGCTCCGGCGGTGCTTAAATCTCATGCCCCAAGTAATCAGCCACGAAAAATATCTCGGCAAGGCGTTTTATTGCAAGCAGGTCTTGTGGCTCCATGTGGAGTGCCCCAGCGACGCATCGCAAAAGACTATGGCCTATAATATCGTCCGGGCGCTGGATATGGCCGTGGGGAGCGACCATCTGGATTATCTCTTGCGGGCGCGCTCCGGCTCGGTCAGCTCCGTCAGCACCTATATCAAGACCCTGTGCGTCACCTACAACGTGGGGCTGCTTGTCGTCGATGAAATCCAGAATGTCGTTGCCACCGCCCAGCGAACCAACCGGATTAAGCCCCTGATACGGTTTCTGACGGAATTAACCAACGACACCTGCACAGCGGTCTATTTTACTGGGACCATTCTGGCAGAGACCGTGTTCCAGTCTGAAGAATACCTGCGGAGACGGACGCGGGGGCCCCGGCTGTTGCCCTTCAAGCCGGACGGGGCGTATCGGGAGTTCTTGGGAGCCCTCTGGCCGTACCAGTACACGCCGGAGCAGGCCGTCTTGACAGACCGGCTGGCCAATCAGATATATGATTACAGCGGCGGCATCCCGGCTTATATCTCCAAACTGCTGGAGGAAGCCCAGGCCCAGGCGCTCATGCGGGGCGTCGGCGGGATAGACCGCAAGATGATTGCCGCGGCGGCGGACTATCTGGCCATCCAGCCGCCCAAGGAGCTGGGGACGGGGACGTTCTTATCAGACTTCCAAGCCCCTGCGGCGGGCTCCATGGAGCACCTGACGGACACCCCTACCCAGCAGGAGGCCGAGGATACCCCCGAGGACACCAGCTCCGTCAAACGGCTCTACGCTGTCCAACGGGGCAGAAAGGCAGACCAGCGGGACGAGCGCGACCTACTGGTGGCCTTTAAGTCAGGGACGCTCCGGGAGCTGCTGCTATCCCAGGACATGGTGGAGGAGGTGATATTGTGCTGACCTGGTTTCCAACGCCCTATCCGGGTGAACTGTTTTACAGCGTGCTGTGCCGGTACTATATGTCCAGCGGCATACGGGAGCATAACATCGTCAAGCGGCAGCTCTTTGGCAATAGAGCCGGAATCAAGATGGCGACGCTCTACCCCAATGCGGCCATCCATGCAGTTCTGTCCCAGCTCCCCAAGGGCGTATATGACGGGCGGGACATGATAGTGCATCATACGCCTTTTGCGTATTACACCAGGATGTACTCAATCAATGAGCGTGAGGCCCTGCTGGATGACCTGCTCCAAGGGCGGAGCAAGACCCCCACCCACCTGTGGAAGACCTTTCCCCGGGGCGATTATGCCCTGCGATACTGCCCGCTGTGCGTTCAGGAGGACGCACAGATATACGGCGAGCCCTACTACCATGTGGAGCACCAGATACCCCTCTCCAGTGTGTGCGTCCGGCACAAGTGCCAGCTGAAGCAGATTGCTGTTGCCAATCCGCGATTGACCCTCAACAACAAGTTTTATCCGCTGGGGACGATGGGGACAGACCGGGAGCCGGGTATGGACGTTACCCCCGCAGAGCTTCAGGTCAGCGAGCTGGTGCGGGAATACTGGCGGCTGCCAGCGTCCATATCGCCCCCTGCCTGCAACAACCTATATCAGACCTTACTCAACAGCGGATATATGACCATCGTGCGGCAAAACGGCCTCAATGTAGACAGGGCAAAACTCTATGCCGCCCTGTGCGACTACCACGGGGCGGAAACAGTAGAAAGGGTATTTGGGGATAATATCTCCGGTACGATGGTGAACCGCATCAAGACCTGGGAGCAGCTATTGCCGGACCGATACATCTTGATACAGGCCATGCTCGACCTGCCTACCAAGACCGTGTTTGGCCCGGAGCCCATCCGGGACAATCTTAAAGAGAAGATAGAGCGCATGGCGAAACAGGGCGGATTCTACACGCTCCGTCAGGTTGCCAAAGACATGAACCTGAAGCAATACGAGGTCAACGCCATCCTGCGCTATTACGATATGGACCCATTCTGGCGGGAGGTACCTGCGGGTAAAAGCCAAACAGCGCGGACGGGGATACTTCGCTGCACCGTGGACGAGACGGAGCTGGAGCGCATCCGGCAATACAGCCAGGAGATGGGCTACCATTGCGCCGGGGCGTTTGCGCTGGATTGTGTGCGTTATGTGATGGAGCAGATGGGGGAGAGACCGGACAGCAAAAACAGGGAGAGGCCCTGATGCCGAGGAGCATCAGGGCCTCTCCCTACAAATCTATGTATCATCGCTGCCGGCGGCGGTGTCGGTGCTGGCCTTATCTGCACCAGCGTCCGTGTGTGCGTCCGCTTCGGGACGCGCGGGCAGGGTCACATCGACCCCGGCCATCAGGTCTCTACCAAAGCTGGTGTCCAGGCCGGGCGTCACGACTGGCGTCTTGTAGTCCTCTAAAAACATCCAATAAGAGCCGTCCCGCGTATAAGACTTAGTGCGGGCCGCAATGGAGATGTAGTGCGCCAATATGCCGGTTGCCAAGGACGCCGCTTTCAATGTGGGGAACTGTTGGACAACCTTTCCCTCAGGGGTCATCTGGAGAACGGGGCGAGTCGTATAGCGCCCGACGGTCCTCGTTTTACGGCGCTTGCGGTTTTTGGGATTCACGGACTGGGGAGCGTTATCTTCTTCTCGGGCGCGCTCCAAGATGTTATGGACATAGGTATAATCTTGCTTTGCCTTTTCAAACAGCTCGTCAATCTCCCTGTCTAATGCAATACGGTGTGCCATACGCTGGGAGAGGTATGTGAGCTGCTCCGAACAGAGCTCTTGGTATTTGTCCAGATATTTCGGTATATCGCCCATAGTAAATCACCTCTAAATTAGAGTAAAATTTCTTGCGTTCTTTATATGTAAATTATAACATTTAATGCGTAAAATATCAATAATTTAATAATTATAGTGCAAAATACGGAGAAAAATGACGAAATCAAATATGCTCATAAATGAACATACTTGACCCTAAAATTCTGAATCGGCGGAATATAGCGCATTAAAATCGGCATGTTGCACAATACGGGTGCCAGCCTGACGGCGCAACCCCGCTTCGGGCCGCGGCCGCCGCGCTGCTCTCACGTGCAGCGTGTGCAGGGTAAAAAGCATCTTATTACGCATCTGCTGACACGCGCCCGTGGGGCGTGTGCAGGGTGTGCAGGGTACATATACCCGTTTCACACATTTTTTACGAAAAATCCTGTTAATAAGAGTGTGAGAAAAGATAGAATCTACCCTGCACACCTTGCACAGTCTGGTTTCCAGTCTTGATAGCATCAGCTTTTCGGAGTTCGGTTTTCTCGCCCTCATGGGGGGCTCCGCCCCCCTTAACCCCCCGATTACAGTGGGGGATTGATGTGATACAGATATGCCCCTGATGCGTTTTGCCCTTACCCTCCCGTTGCAGACTGTAATCTGTTCCCCCGGCCGCCGGCAGGCGGCCAGGGGGAACCAAGAAGTCAAAATCCCCACGGGCGCAAGCCCGTGGGCGAGAAACTATCTTATAAGAACGGCAAACCCAAGACTCCAATCCCAAACAGACCTATCTGGAGCACCCACATCACGCTATGGTACGCTCCATCCAAGCGCGCATCCGGGTTTACGCCCAGAAGGCAGAGAGAATGACGAGCGGATACACGGGAGCACATCATCCGATTACGCTCCGGGAGGCAGCAATAGGAGAGCGAGACCGCCTGTTACGATGTTACAAATTTTTTCAAGCCTTATACATATTTTGAAATTCTTTATTTTTATCCTTAATTGACTTAAAATAAAGTGTAACATTGTAACAAGCCTCCCGAAACCCTTGATTTTCAAGCGTTCCATGTGTTACATGACCAAATCCAAAACTGTAACAGGACTTTCCGGCCTGCGCTGTAACTCCCTGATAATCAAGCATTTTGCGCAGACCGCCGCTGTCTCATTTTTTTCGGCATTTTTGTAACAATAAGCCCACAATCCCCGAAACGTGAGGCTGTAAACAGGAGTCCGCACCCTTTTCCGCGTATTCGGGGGCCGCGCCGGCCTGCCTGTTACAGATTTTTGCCACCCGGAAACAAAAATCTGTAACAAAAAATGTAACACGTAGGAGTGTACCCACAGTGCGGTAACCCCAGCTCTCCCATATTGACACTGGAGCGCCAAAATCTTTATAATAGAAACAACAAGCGAGAGCCCCCGTACCGGGATGCCCTCGCAATAAATCAATCTTCCTCAATGTGCTCCATCACATCTTCAACACGACATTGTAGCAGGTGGCACAGGCGGTCAATGGTGTTGGTGGACACGCTCTGGCCGGACTTAATCGCGTAGTATGTCGCTCTGCTAAAGCCCATCTTTTCGAGGCGGTATGATGAAATCCCGCGCTCCTGCATTGTCCGAAACAGCGGCTCATAGCTAATCACACACCATCACCCCTTTCGCAACCTATACAAAGTATAAATGTGAAAATTGGGGCTTGAATATGTCTGAATATCCGAGTATACTGAGCTTGTGTGAAACCTCGATAAACGATAAAAAAGGCCGCGCAGCCAGTAGCTGCCGGTCAGTATCGTAGAAATTATTTACGTTCTACGGAGGTATCACATGAAGAAAGTCCTGAAAATCCATCGCTCCATCGTTATTATTATCGGCATCATCGTTGCTATCACTCTGCTGGCATTGACTACAGGCCTGCGTCTGTGTATCGTCCGGACCACGTCCATGGAGCCTACCATTACACCATACAGCGTATGCCTGGTTACCACCAGAGTACGCTATGAGGACCTGTCCATAGGCGACATTGTGGTTTTCACACGTGCGTCCGATGGGGAAAAAGTCGTCCACCGCGTGGTGGAGATGACAGATGAGGGAGTGATTACCAGGGGGGATGCTAACCGTAATGATGATGGTGTGAGCGTCACACCGGATACCCTGTTTGCAAGGTATATTATGCACATCCCTTACCTGGGTTATATCTATGTCTTTGTGCGTACACCAATCGGTGTTGTGACGATTGTCGCATTGTTTATTGCTTTGGCCGTGCTCAATATTGCGACGGCCAAACGCGAGGAGAAAACCTGACTCGCACCCGTATCCCGGTTCATCACAAGGCCCGTCTTCGCGTTCAGGACATATGTCACCTGGGTATCACTGTGATTATTGGACAGGATGATGTTCAGCTCAAGCAAGGGCCGTCTCGACTGCTGTAACAAAAGAGATAGCGAGATAAGACGATACGCATGATAAACACTCCTTTTTCAGAAATTACGGTTGCAAACTCCAAAATTTTGATTTATTTTGTTGATATACATATGCTGAAGGGCCACCGCTGATGCGGTGCCCGCTGTCGCGTAATCCTTGCGCGTGGCACGGCCACGCGCCGGGAAAAACGATGAAGGATTTCAAGTCCTATCAAAATTTTACTAAGGAGGTTTTCCTATGAACATGAAAAAGAAACTCACCGCAATCATCAGCGGCGTGCTCTGCCTCGCTCTGCTGATGGCTCTGCCGTTCGGCTTCAGCGGCCTTGCTGACCCTGACGGAAGCCTGAACCCCGAAACCTGCACTGGTGCTCAGTTCGATGAGAGCGTCTACGATGAGGTCACATTCATCAGCACGGCTAAGAATGGCGGCTTTACATGGCCGACCAGCGGAACCGTTCTGCTGAAAGAATCCGGCACCAACTGGTCTCTGTCCAATTGCACGGGCATTACCGTTCCCAGCGGGCTTGTCGTAGACATCTACAAATACTACAAGTTTGCCGGTGACTCCGACTACACCTACGAACTGATTGCTCACATCGACACGACTGATGGTCAGCCGTACACCATCGGCTCCAGTTCCAATGGTTCCAACAGTTCCGGTAATTCCAGCAATTCTGGTACTTCCAGCAACTCCAACCGTCCCAGCAATTCCCTCAACGAGGATTGGGGCGAGGTCAACAAGTCCTTCGCTTCCGGCGTCAAGTCCGACTTTTATGATGACTCCTACACCGATGTACCTTCCGACATGTGGTGCTACGATGCCATCATGACCCTCACCGATGGAGGCCTTCTCGCAGGCTATGGCAACGGCAAGTTCGGCCCCAATGATAATCTGACTCGTGCGCAGGTATCTATTATCTTTGCCAGACTGCTCGGTGCCGAGGAAATCTACGGTAACGGCGACCTGAACGGCTATGAATCCTTCAATGACCATGCAACCGCAGACCGCGCTTTTGCCGCAATCTGGTACGCAGGTAGATTAAGCCGTGTCGGTGGTAAGACCATTCTGACTGACTATGAACTCTCACTTGTTGAGGGCTCCGGTGGTCTTATCGCAAATCAGGTGGGCCAGACTGCCAGCATGTGGCAGGCCGTATACGACAATTGGCGTGCCAGTCTGGACGGCGGTAAAGACCCCAGCACCTATATCTCGTCTGTCGATGACCTGCCCGACGCTACCGCAATCCATCAGTGGATTGAAGAGCACTGGGAACTGATGGGCAAAGTTCTGCTCATTCAGGAAAGCAAAGATGTCATCGTCAAGGCTTGCGAAGATGCAATCTGCAGGGCTTACAACCTCGGCATGATTGCCGGTGTAGACGGTCAGGGCACCTTCAGCCCCTATGCACCGCTGACTCGTGGCCAGATGGCTACCATCTTGTGGCGTGCCGGTTGGATTGAGGCCGGTTGCCTCAACTACAACATCTAATCGTTCCGCACCGTCCCCCGCTCCGGTCTCCGGAGCGGGGACTTCTTTTCATCCTGAATGTAAGTACATCATCGTCATCGCCTCTGTAATGAACATCACGCTTCCCCTTATTGCGCCCGGCATACGCCGGCCGCCGGGAAAAACAGAAGGCTAACCGGTGTGGCTATGAATTGCAACGTGTCGAACCATTGAGAGACAGGTTATCCCGCCTTCTACATCTCCCGCCCCGTAACACCGGGGCGACCACCTGCAGTGGACATCGTGTTCACGGTACATTATGAATTGCAATGATTCAAACTATGATGGAGGCCCCAGATTTTCTGCCATCCACCAAACCCCGCTCCGCATCCCGGGGCACCACACCACCGCCGCACCAGCCTGCCGCATCCCCTGTCCCGGTGTCCCCGGGGCGGGGGATTTCTTTTTTCAAGGGTCCTATTGGCGTGTCCGCGGCGTGTCGCCGGCAACATTCATATGTGTATAACCATTCGCTTCACATACTCGCTTCATGACGGGCATCAAAACAGCGCAAAACGCCCGTCTCACATGTTCCCATTATAATCAATTCCCGCGCAAAAAGCAAGCAAATTTTCTCAATTCGCCCGTAATTTCGTAACTTTTTGGAGCAAATTAAACTATATTTTTAATTGCAATTTCACGGCAATTATAACGCCCATTTAATTATACTTTTAATATCCATGGGCTTTTTAATTGTAATTATAATATATATAAATATGCAACGGGAATGCTGGAACGGGAAAGTGTATGCAAAATCGACCTCGGCACAGAACCCCGGAGCAAAAAAACCGGTACACGCCGGGACAGGCGCATCACAGAACAGCAAAAGCCGGTCTGCAACAGCAGACCGGCTCAATTCTTTATCGCTTGACTTTTTCAATGGAATCGCCTATGATATAAGCGTGGAAACCCAAGACGGTTGCCACTACACATACTTGACACTCCCCACGAATAAATCCGGGGGATTCTCGGTTCGCTGACCGCAGCCTGCACCAGCGAGGTCTTACATGGTCTCCCCGAGCGTTCGGTTCGGGCGTGTCCCGCCCTACCCTGTATAGACTACGCCAATAGGCGCAGACCTTCATTCAAGATGTTCTTTGCGGCGTTAATATCCCGGTCGTGAACCGTGCCGCACACGGGACAGGTCCACTCCCGGACGGACAAATCCTTTGTTCCGAGCCACTGAGTGCCGCAGACGGAGCAGAGCTGGGAGGACGGGAAGAAACGGTCTACCGTGACTACCTGTTTCCCATACCACTTTGCCTTGTACTCCAACTGCCGCCGAAACTCGCTCCATGAGGCATCGGAGATTGACCGGGCCAATTTGTGATTTTTGACCATGTTTTTAGTGACCAGGTCTTCAATGCTAATTAAGTCATAGTCTCGGACAAGCTGGGTGGACAGCTTATGTAGCGTATCCTGTCGCTGGTTAGCGATGTGTTCCTGCAACTTTGCAACCTTCACCCGCGCCTTTTCTCTACGCTTACTCCCCTTTGATTTTCGGGAGAGCTGGCGCTGGAGACGGGCAAGTTTCTTCTGATTTTTGGTCAGAAACTTGTGGCTCGGATACGTTGCTCCATCCGAGGTAATAGCGAATGACTTCAATCCCATATCAAGACCAACAACGGCCCCGGTGCTTGAAAGAGGCTCCATCTCTACATCGGTGCAACACAAGGCGACGAAATACTTTCCGCTGGGATTCTGCGACACTGTGGCAGAAAGAATACGGCCTTTCATTTCTTTGGAAACACGACATTTCACAAGGCCGAGTTTCGGAAGCTGAACCGCCTTGCTCAATACCTTGATATTTGTCCCTACGCACTTGCTCTTGTATGACCGGCGACGGTTCTTCTTGCTCTTGAACTTCGGATAACCGGTTTTTTCACCGCCTTTAACACGGCGGAAAAAGTTCTGGTAGGCAACATCAAGTGTCTGAACAGAGGATTGTAGGGCGGTAGCGTCAACTTCACAAAGCCACGGGAGGTCTTTCTTCAGAGAAGTCAGTTCCTTGTCCTGCTGGAACCGTGTGGGGGCCTTACCTATAGTCTTGTATTCAGCAATCCGTTGGGCGAGGAAATGATTGTAGACGTACCGGGCGCAACCGAATGTCTTCTGAATTAACGTCTGCTGTTCACGATTCGGATAGATTCTGAATTTGTATGAATACTCCATTTTCTCACCCCGTTTCATCCTTAATTATATCACAAAGCAGAAGAATACTCAATAATGGCCGAGGGGTGGCTTATATCCCCATGGATAAATCCAGGGGCTTTACGCCACCTTTTGGTAACTCAAGATACGAGGTCGGTAGCCTCAGCATCCGTGAGCCGTCTGTTTGGGGCAGACGGCTCACTTCTTCTTATTATTCCAAAATCTATCCCATACCTGAACGACAATCCAAGCAATAGATACGACCCAGAACAAATCTTGAAGACTGATATGTATCACCTCCCTCGGAACAGATTTCCCGCGGGAGCTACGATACACGCCATCCTTTCCGCTCACGCGGGAGGTCAGGCAACCGTCCTTTTAACCGTTATTAGGTGGGTTTCCACGTAACATATTATACCAAAAATCGACACATAAGTCAACGAAAACCCCTGAAACATAAAGGTTTTGAGCCGATTTCAAAGCGCCTGCTGGAACATATCCGCAGGCGCTTATTTCTGTACCCAAACACTGACACGAACCCTGGAGCATACCCCGGCACAATGCACCATAGTGCCCCGGAATATACTATTTCAAGAATCCCGTGCCAGCTTACACGCTCCAGTGTTTGTCTTCCATGTCCAGTCATATGCGCGTATTACCCACGCGCCGGCAGATACTCGAAATATAACAGAAAGGGTGTACTATCATGACATACGGAGTTATCGCGCATACGGAGGAACATCACATCATTCGATTTCTTTCCGACGACGAATTCGTCATGTATGACTTGTTCATGCCTGGTCTCACCGACGTAAATGTCAGAAAATACAAAGACCACAACAAGGCCATCCAGGAAACGTACACGCTGACGCCTGACGAGATTGCCCGGCTCAACACGCCCGAAGCCGTCCATGCGGCATTTGAATATCTTGACGAAGAAGACATGGATATTCTAATTGAAGTAAACAATCTCTACCAGAATCCCGCTATCCGGGCCGAAGTCATGGACCAGTTCCGTGATTTGCTGAACAAGACCCTCGGCATCCTGCGCTCCCCGCGCACGTCTTACGAAGCAAAATGCCGTGCCGGTCAGGAAGTGGCCATCCGAACCATCTACCTGAACCAGCATTACGGTCCGGATTTCATCGAAGCAGGCTCGGACGAACGCTGGAAAGTCGACAAAATCCGGCTGATGGCCCGATAAATACAAAACAACCCCGGAGCGGAGAATGCTGATGCATCTCCTGCTCCGGGGTCTATTCTTTTATTGTCTGGATTTCTCCGGTGCAAACCGGAACCGCGCCAGCGCCTCGCGCCCACGCCGCAGCGGCGACTAACGGACGCTCCAGGGTGTGCCGGCGCATCAGGCGGCTCGGGCCGCCAGATTGGATTGCCCGTCCTCATAGGGGCTGCGCCCCTCTTGCCCCTTCGGGGCAATTCACCCCGTTTACAGTCTGGAGAGGGGGCATGGATAGTCTGTACTTGTCGGCACATGTCAGCCGATACGTTTCTGGTTTATATTGCTGGACCTTGTGCCAGACCTATAGGAAAACTTGCTAATATTGGAGACTGATGATATAATCAAAACGGTGATAGTATGGAGTACCGAGCATATAAATTTCGTCTCTATCCGAATAAAGAGCAGGAAGAACGGATAATTCGTATTTTTGGAAGTTGCCGGTATGTGTATAACCATTTCCTTGGAGAATTGAAAAAGCAATATGAGACAACTGGATACATCCATGTAAATATACCATCACGGAATTTAGAGGAATTGAGGGCGAAAGTTCCTTGGCTGAAGGAGACGAATCAGAACTGTCAAGAAAATGCGATTAGCGATATGAAAGTAGCTGTCCGAAAATTTTTGTCATTAAAGAAGCAGGGAAGTGATTCAAAATTCCCCCGCTTCAGAGCAAAGCGCGGCAAGCATCAAAGCTATAAAAGTATTAACCAGCGAAATAGTGTCGAAATCATAGATGGTGCTGTTAAGCTGCCAATGTTAGGGCCTGTAAAATGTCGTATATCCAAAACGGTCAAGGGAGATATTCTTTCGGCAACCGTATCACGGAATGGCAGCGGAAAGTATTTTGTCAGCTTACTTTGCAAAAGCGTACCTTTGCCCCATTTACCTACTACCGGGGCGGCGATTGGCATTGACGTAGGTCTCAAGACGTATGCAGTTACCTCGGATGGTGTTGAATATCACAATCCTCAGTTTTTAGAAAGGAGTGAGAGAAAACTAAAAAGGCTTAAACGGCAGCTTTCTCGAAAACCAAGAGGAAGCAAGCGCCGTAATAAGGTACGGGTCAGATATGCTAAACAGTGGGAGCATGTTCACAACCAGCGGGATGATTTTCTCAACAAATTAACCACTCAACTTATCCGGGAAAACGACATTATCTGCGTTGAGGAATTGAATATACAAAGTATGGTAAAAGATTCTCAACGGGCACAGGCCATTTCCGATGTGAGCTGGGGGAAATTTAGGCGACAACTGCAATACAAGGCAGAGTGGTATGGGAAAAAGGTCGTACCAGTCAGTACGTATTTCCCCTCTTCTCAGCTCTGTTCCAACTGCGGCGCGAAATGGCCGGGAGCGAAAGATTTGTCTGTCCGGGAATGGACGTGCCCCGAGTGTGGTACGGTCCATGACAGAGACATCAACGCTGCAAAAAACATCTTAAAAGAAGGGCTGCGCCAGCTGGCATAGCCAATGTGTTCAAAGAGTAGGGCGGGACACGCCCCAATTTACGCTCGGGGAGACTATGTGTCGTTGAACCGAGAATCCTCGGTGAGGAATGTCAAGAGTTGAAATAAAAGAACGGCCATCTCTTCGGAGGTGGCCGTTCTTCCTTACGCACCCGGAGGTGCGTCGGTGGAAATAACAGAATCGCGGTTCCAGCTGACACAAAAGAAGTGACGAAACCAATTAAAGATGTTATAATTTGAAAGACAGGAGGTGCCAGTCATGAGCAAGAGACATTACATGGATAATTTGACGCCCGTAGCCCAAAACATTTGGAAAACAGATGACGGACTATTTATGTTTTCCATTGACGGATTTGAAATTAATGACCCGTGCCATGTTTCGATACTGGATACTGATGGCAGCAGCTATGTCGATATTCCTGGTGCGACCAAGAACTTCCAGGGCTTACGTGCTGCGGTTGAGTGGGTCTATGAAAACAAAAATTCGCTCCCGACGGTGGAGCCAGTGTGCATCGTGGTAAAGCCCAAAATCGGTGCAAAATACCGGGTCATCTTACCAGTCGGTGTCCGTGGCTATAACGACATTGCACTCTGGATTGAAAAGAATCTGAACAATGTCGGTGTCTGGAAGGAAGAAGAAAGCGCGAAGGGAAAAAGAGATGAGAAATCCAAAATCAAGCCTTGAAAATCTGCTGACGCAGAAAGTTGATAAGGATTACCCACTTTTTGTTATGGACCTTTCCGCCAGTTTGGCCCTTGCCCAAAAATATCAAAAAGCCATAAAGCCGAAGGAGTGCTATGATAACATCGTCCGGCTCCTTTTGGATACAGATATAATGGCATTGTACTCTGAACTGCGAGTAGCCTATGGCGGTGTGGAATCCATCAGCGGACTATTTATACGGCACGCCTTTTCCTGGATATGGACTCCGGGAAAGTCGTGGACCCAACTTTGTCCAAGACACGCCCTGGAGAAGAGCGCCGCTATCTAATCGCGATTGATTTTCCTTTCGATGAATTTTTGAAATCAATTGAAAAGTTCAGAAGTGCTGACCCAGAAATAAATCTTGATGTACGGAAGGAAATGGAGCACCTACTCTCGTGGTGCTATCAGCACGGAATGGCTCTTGTGGGATAAAATGGAATATAGCTGGAACGGCCATCTCTGCGGAGATGGCCGTCTTTCTTTGCGCACCAGGGGGTGCGCCGGTTGAGATTGTGACCAATTTGGTTGCAATTTTAACCGGAAGGAGGGTTGTCCCGTGCCCGAGAAGAAGAGTGAAACGGCCTTTTGTGAGCTTTGTGGCAAGGAGCATCCAGTCTCTGATATGGAGGACTTTTTTGGGAAGCTGCTCTGCTCGAATTGTTTACAGGCAGAGACCTTCGTGTGTTCTTGCTGTCATGCGCTGATGCCACGGAGCGAGATTGCCACCTACGATGACGACGTGGTGGAAATCTGCCAGACCTGCTTTGACGAGCACTACACCCGCTGTGAGGGGTGCGGGCTGCTGCTCCGCCAGCCGGACGCCAACTGGCTCTTTGTGGGCGGTTACTACCGTCCATACTGTGATAGCTGCTACGAAGAGCGCAAGAACAGAAGCAACAATCAGCCAAAAAATTAAAAGGAGGAAAATCTATCATGCTGAATCGAATTACCATCATGGGCCGTCTGGTCGCCAACCCCGAGCTGCGCTACACCCCAAAGGGGACGCCCGTCTGCTCCATCCGCATCGCCTGTGACCGGGAGGTCAAGAACGCAGACGGCGAGTATGACACCGACTTCATCGACGTGGTGGCGTGGCGCGGGCAGGCGGAAAATATCGCGCGGCGCTTTGCCAAGGGCCGTATGGCCGTCATTGACGGCCGGCTGCAAATCCGGCCCTGGACAGACCGGGACGGCATCCGCCACTATGCGACGGAAATCCTGGCCAACCGTGTCTACTTTGGTGACAGCCGACCCGCCGCCGAAGCGGAGAATGAGCCGCCCGAGGAGGACAACTACGACTACGACGATGAGGGGGAGCTGCCCATCTGAAAAGACAAGGGGCGGGCCGAGTGGCCTGCCCCTTGAAGCGTATTAAGGAGGATATAACCATGCGTAGGCTTTACCGCTATCGCGGCACTGTGGGCGTCATGTCCGCCATGGGCCAGACCGCCGAAGAAATCACGCTCTATGACAGCAGCGATGACAGCAAGGCCCCCACGCGGCTCAATATCTACGGGGGCCTTGCCAAGTACATCTATGAGCTGGAGATGACCGACGCAGAGGAGCGGTATCTGGACGCGGACTACTTCTATGACTGGAATCTTACCCTCGTCCGCATCGAGATACCTAGCAAGGTGCCTAATATCCCAGCAAAAGTCATCGCGCAGCAGGAACTCCCAGGGCACGGCATCGTCATTTTCGGCCCGCAAGAATATATCAACACCCCGGAGCCGGAGCCCATGGACAAGGAACAACGCCTTGCGTGGGTCAAATGGAAAAATGACAATTACACATGAGGAGGAGAAAGCAAATGAAAATCTATGCCTATTTCTGCGGGGAGCTCGACCACCAGTTCACCGATACAGACGATAAGCAGGTGGAGGAGATGTGCCGCCGCCTCGATGACCCGGACAATGACACCCGGAGCTACGAGCTGGAGGACGGCACGCCCATTTTGTACTGGCGGCGGGATGGGCGCATCCACGGCAATACCCTCGGCCATGACGAGAGAGACATTCCAGAGAGCAGCATCGCCAACGGGTTCCCCCCCGCCGGGGTTGAGCTGGACGACCCACCCCCGTTCTGAGCCAGCCGGGACCCTGGGGCGTGGAGGCCAGACGCATCAGCGGGCCGTTCGATGTCTGTGCAAGGTGTGCAGGGTAAAAAGCATCTTTTCTCACACTTTATAATTACAGACTTTTGAGCAAAAAATGTGAGAAACGGGTAAATCTACCCTGCACACCCTGCACACATTACAGTTTCCATTCCAACTGGGTTCATCAGATAGGTTTTTTCTTTCTTGCCCACATGGGGGGCTCCGCCCCCCTTAACCCCCCGATTACAGGGTGGGCGATAGATGGGTAATAGCGTCATCAGATGTTAAGAGGCTGAAATTCTAAGCTGTTGAGCCCTGGAGAGTATCACTGATAAGACCGAGAAAGGATTTTTACACCGCCATGAGCGAGAAGAAAGTGATAGCCTCAATTTCCGGGGGGAAAGATTCACTCGCTGCGCTGGTGACCCACATCGAACACGGCGGGCGGTGTGACGGCGCTGTGTACTGCCGGATTATGTTCGACAACGAGACGAGCGCGGAATATCCAGAGCATGAAGAGTGGCTACACAGCAAGTGCTTTCCAACCCTGGAGCGGGAGTATGGCGTCAAGACTACAATCGTCCAGGGGCCCTATACATATCAGGACTGTTTCTATAGGCAGTACGCGCAGGGCCCCAAAACGGGGAAAATATATGGTTTTCCATATCTCCGGGGGCCATGGTGCAACACCAGACTCAAAACAAGACCCCTCAAAAAGTATGTAAAAACGCTTGGCGAGCACACGGAAATTGTAGGCATAGCCGCTGACGAAGAAAAGCGGATGGCGCGGAAAACGGTTACGGGCAAGGTGCTCCCGCTTGTGAAGTATGGAATAACGGAGAGGGGGGCCGCGGAGATATGTGAGCGCAGGGGGCTGCTTTCTCCGGCATACAGCAAGGGGCGGTCGCGCCTCGGGTGCTGGTTTTGCCACAATCAGCGGCTGGGAGAACTTAAAAGGCTGTATTACGATTATCCGTCGCTATGGAAAAAGCTCGCCCGCCTTGATAGAGATAGCCCCGTGATGTTCAAGCCAGGGTTGTCTCTTACAGGGCTTGGCTGGAGATTTTATAACGAAGGTCAGCAACTCAGCATCTTCGATTTGGCATCGTGATGGAACGGTCTACCGCTCATCACAGGTGAAAATATAACAGGAAGGGAGAAAGACGCAAAATGGAAAAACAGAATCACACTCAAAAGGCCATCACGCCCCGCATCCGCTTTGTGGACAGCGCCTACCACGAAATCTTCACGCTCCCGGACGGCGCCAGCATCATCGTGACCTACTTCGACGGCTCCACCATCACGCACCCCTGCACGTACATCGACGAGACCCATACGAAAATCGGCAGCTCCGTCTACCACATGCTGGAGTTCGCCGGCATTATGGAGCGCAGCGGCAGTATCTACGCCCCGGAGGGAGGCGTAGCGGACTACTACGAGGTCTATCAAGCAGATTTGCACGCGGACTACTGTTTCCGAGAGTACGAGGAGGCAAAAGGCCGTATCTCCATGGCCGACTACACCCGCGTCTATGCCGGGATGCTTGGCAAGGGCACCAGCCTCGAAACTCTTTTCGCCCGTCATAACCAGGACACGCGCCCCTTCGGGCGTCGGATGAGGTCTATGTCCATGAGTGATATTGTGGTGCTCCACCAGGACGGGGAGGCCCATGCCTACTATACGGACAGCTTTGGCTTTGAGCCCATCGACGAAATCCTGAAAAAAACTGAATGACCGGCAAGCCGCGCGAGCGGGTCAGGCCGGAGCAAGAAAGGAGTACCCTTATGGCAACCACGTTGCAAGCGGTCATCGGCCTGTCCGATAAACTTACCTCCGACCTGACCACCCGCCGCGGCGCGTGGCGGCAGTATCTAACTACCGCCGCCCGCGTCTACAAGTACAGCTTTGCCGACCAGCTCTTGATTTACGGCCAGCGCCCGGACGCGACGGCCTGCGCGGAGCTGCCCCTATGGAACGAGAAGATGGGCCGCTGGGTCAACCGGGGCGCACATGGTATCGCCTTGATTGACACCAGCGGACGCCGGCCCCGGCTCCGCTACGTCTTTGACGTGGCCGACACCCACCTGTCCCGGGATGGCAATGGGCGGACACTGCGCCTGTGGACCATCCGGCCGGACCAGCATGAGGCGGTGTCGGCAGAGCTGGAGCGAATGTACCCGGATGCCGGCATCACCGGCCTGGACTTTACAGAGAAAATCACAAAAATCTGCGAATTGGCAGTAAAAGACCAGCTTTCCTATTACCTGGAACGGCTGGAGCAGGTCAAAGCCGGAAGCCTGCTGGAAGAGCTGGACAGCCTGAATCTGTCCATGTGGCTCAGGCTGCCGCTGGAGGCCAGTGTCGGCTACACCGTCCTGACCCGCTGCGGTATTGACGCCGGTCTGTACTACGACGATGTGGACTTTGGGCACATCTATGACTTTTCCACACCGGCCACCGTGGCCGTCCTGGGCAACGCCACCAGCAACATCTCCCGCGCCCTGCTGCTGGAGCTGGGCAAGCTGGCCCGTAGCCTGACGCGACAGCGACAGCCCCGGAGAAAGCCGTCTGTCCCAGCCCGGCGGCCAACGCCGCCGAGGCAAAAGCCGGAGAACACCCCGGTGCCCACAACACAACCAAAGACCGAAACCGAAACGGAGGCCGAACAGGTCTCCGTTTCCGGCGTTTTGGAGACAAAAGCGCCGGAGAGAAGTATGCAGGAAGCACCGGAGGCAACGTCTCCAGCTGAAGCGGAAACGCCATCAGCGCCGGAAACAATGGTCGCTGCTGAATCGGAGGCACCCGAGGCCCCCGAGGTATCAGCCCCGGTTGAACAGGAAGTATCAGCCGCACCGGAGCCCGCGCACCATATCCCCCTGGGGTCTACGGTCTACATCGGCACGAAGGAATATGAGCTGCTGGCTTACGGTGACGAGAATGTGACCCTGTATGACCCGGACTGCCCTCTGTTCCATGAGGTCATGCCCCGTGCGGAGTTCGAGGTGAAGTTGTCCGAAAACCCGATGAACAGCCATCTCTTCACCGCCGATGGAAACGCGCCGGAGGCCACAGAGCAGGCCAGCACCCCGGAGCAGGCGGAACCGGAGGCCACCCCGGAACCGGAACAGGCCTCCACCGTCCAGCTTGCCCCGCCCCCGGCGGTACGCAGCCACAGCAGCAAAGTATCTCCCACCATTCTGCACCCGGAAATCCCTGCGGAGCAGCGGCACAACTATCACATCCATGACGACGCCCTGGGCGCAGGAACCCCCGGCGAGAAGTTCAACCGCAATGCCCGGGCCATCCGGCTGCTGAAAAAGCTGGAGACCGAGGACCGCTTCGCTGCCCCGGAGGAACAGGAAGTCTTGGCCCAGTACGTGGGCTGGGGCGGGCTTGCGGACTGTTTCGACGAGCGCCACAGCAAGTACGGGGAGCTCAAGGCCCTGTTGACCGAGGACGAGTACGCAGCGGCGCGGGCGTCCACCCTCAACGCCCATTACACCATCCCGGTGGTCATCCGGGCCATCTACGATACCCTCTCCAACATGGGTTTTAAGACCGGCAACATCTTGGAGCCGTCCTGCGGCGTGGGCAACTTCTTCGGCTGTCTGCCGGAGGCTATGGGCGGGTCGAAACTGTACGGCGTGGAGCTGGACAGCATCACAGGGCGCATCGCCCAGCAACTCTATCAAAACGCCAGCATTACCGTTCAGGGCTATGAAAAGGTCAACTTTCCCAAGGACTTCTTCGACGTGGCCGTGGGCAACGTGCCCTTCGGAAACTATCAGGTCAACGACAAGGCATATAACCGGCTGGGCTTCTCGATTCACAACTACTTCTTTGCCAAGGCCCTGGACCAGGTGCGCCCCGGCGGTATCGTGGCCTTTGTCACCAGCCGGTACACCATGGACAGCAAGGATACCACGGTCCGCAAGTATCTGGCCCAGCGGGCGGAGCTGATGGGGGCCATCCGGCTCCCCAACAACGCCTTCAAGGCCAACGCCGGCACGGAGGTCGTGACGGACATCATCTTCCTGCAAAAGCGGGACCATATCGACCTGTCCGAACCGGCATGGGTGCAGCTGGGGGAGAGCGCCAACGGCTTTGCCATCAACCGCTATTTTGCCGACCACCCGGAGATGGTGTTGGGCATCCAGACCTCGGAGAGCACTCAGTACGGCAAGCAGGACTTCACCGTGGCCCCCATCGAAGGGGCTGACCTCGGGGAACAGCTTGCTGCCGCTATCCAGAACATCCACGGCGTCTACACCGAAGCTGCCCCCGCCGACGTGGAGGACGCGGAGACGGACGATTCCATTCCGGCAGACCCGGCGGTGCGCAATTACAGCTATACACTGGTGGACGGCAAGGTGTACTACCGGGAAAATAGCTGCATGACCCCCGTCCGTGTGTCTGGCGCGGCGGAGGGCCGCATCAAGGGGCTGATTGGGCTCCGGGACTGTGTGCGTACCCTCATCGAGTACCAGACCGAGGACTACCCGGACGAGGACATCCAGGCAGAACAGCGGAAGCTCAACGCCCGGTACGACGCCTTTGTGCGGCAGTATGGGCGCATCAGCTCCCGCGCCAACAACACCGCGTTCCGGGCGGACAGCTCCTACTTCCTGCTTTCCTCCCTGGAAGTGCTGGACGACGAGGGCAAGTTCGTCCGTAAGGCGGATATGTTCTCGAAACGCACCATCAAGCGGCATGTCACCGTGACCCATGTGGACACGGCGTCTGAGGCCCTTGCCCTGTCGCTGGGTGAAAAGGCCAAGGTCGATATGGCCTATATGACCGAGCTCACCGGCAAGACGGAGGAGGAGATTTACAAAGACCTGAGCGGCGTCATCTTCCACAATCCGCTCTATACCGGCGACAGTGGCAGCGAAGCCAAGTATCTCCCCGCTGATGAGTATCTGTCCGGCAACGTCCGGCAGAAGCTGGCCGTGGCCAAGCGCAGCGCCGAGCTGCATCCAGACGATTACGCCGTCAATGTGCAGGCGCTGGAGGCTGTGCAGCCGGTGGACCTGACCGCCGCAGAAATCTCCGTCCGTCTGGGGGCCACGTGGCTTCCCGTCGACGTGGTGGAACAATTTATGTATGAAATCATGCAGACCCCCAGGTATATGCGCTCCAACATCTGCGTCCACTACTCCAACTACACGGGGGAGTGGCAAGTGGAGGGCAAGAGCCGGGACAAGAGCAGCGTCAACGCCAACAGCACCTACGGCACCGGGCGCGTAAACGGCTATAAAATCCTCGAAGAGACGCTGAATCTCCGCACCGTCCGCGTCTTTGACTACATCGAGGATGAGCACGGCAACAGAACCCCAGTCCTCAACAAGAAGGAGACTGCCATCGCCCAGGGCAAGCAGGAGCTTATCAAACAGGCGTTCCAGGACTGGATATGGAAAGACCAGAGCCGTCGGGACCGGCTGTGCAAGCTCTACAACGAGAAGTTCAACTCTATTCGCCCCCGGGAATATGACGGGAGCCATCTCAACTTCGTGGGCATCAACCCGGCCATCCAGCTCCGGCCCCATCAGGTCAACGCCATCGCCCATATCCTCTATGGTGGCAACACCCTACTGGCCCATGTGGTGGGAGCGGGCAAGACCTACGAGATGGTCGCCGCCGGTATGGAGAGCAAGCGGCTGGGCCTGTGCCAGAAATCCCTCTATGTGGTGCCCAACCACCTGACGGAACAGTGGGCCACGGAGTTCCTTCAGCTCTATCCCGCCGCCAACATCCTGGTGGCCACAAGGAAGGACTTCGAGACTAAGAACCGTAAGCGGTTCTGTGGGAGAATCGCCACCGGCGACTACGACGCCATCATCATCGGTCACAGCCAGTTTGAGAAAATCCCCATGTCCATCGAGCGCCAGCGGTACATTCTGGAGCGGCAGGAGCAGGACATCATGGACGGTTTGGCCGAGCTGAAGGCCAACCACGGGGAGCGGTTTTCCATCAAGCAGCTTGAACGCAGCAAGAAATCCATCCAAGCCAAGCTGGAAAAACTCAACGACCAGAGCCGCAAGGATGATGTGGTGACCTTTGAAGAGCTGGGCGTGGACCGCCTCTTTATCGACGAGGCCCACTACTACAAAAATCTCGCGGCATTCTCGAAGATGCGCAACGTGGGCGGCATCAGCCAGACCGAGGCCCAGAAGTCCAGCGACCTCTACATGAAGTGCCGCTACCTGGACGAGCTGACCGGCGGGCGCGGCGTGGTGTTCGCCACGGGCACGCCTATCTCCAACACCATGGTGGAGATGTATACCATGCAGCGGTATCTCCAGTACCACACGCTGGAGGTCAACGGCCTGCTGCATTTCGATTCGTGGGCGTCCACGTTTGGCGAGACCGTGACTTCCATTGAGCTGGCCCCGGAGGGCACCGGCTACCGTTCTAAGACCCGGTTCGCACGGTTCTACAATCTGCCGGAGCTCATGTCCATGTTTAAGCTGGTTGCGGACATCCAGACGGCGGACATGCTGAATCTGCCCGTCCCCAAGGCCAACTACCACAATATCGTGCTCAAACCCTCGGAGCACCAGCGGCAGATGGTGGCGGCGCTGTCCAAGCGCGCCGAGCGTGTCCGCAACAGGATGGTGGACGCCAGCGTGGACAACATGCTGCTCATTACCAACGACGGCCGCAAGCTGGCCTTGGACCAACGGCTTATGAATCCCATGCTCCCCGCCAGCGAAACCGGAAAAGTCAATGCCTGCGCGGAGAACGTCTATGTCATCTGGCAGCGCACGGCGGCGCACCGCTCCACGCAAATGGTGTTTTGCGACTTATCCACGCCCAAGGGCGACGGCCAGTTTAACATCTACGACGCGCTCCGGGACATGTTGACGGACATGGGTATTCCTGCCAACGAGATTGCCTACATCCACAATGCCAAAACGGAAAGCCAGAAGAAGGAGCTGTTCGGCAAAGTGCGTTCCGGTCAGGTGCGCGTACTGATTGGCAGTACGCAGAAAATGGGCGCGGGCACTAACGTCCAGCAGAGGCTCATTGCCCTGCACCACCTGGACTGCCCGTGGCGTCCCGCTGACCTGCAACAGCGCGAGGGCCGCATTATCCGCCAGGGCAACCAGAATCCCGAAGTGGACATTTACACCTATGTGACCGAGAACACCTTTGACAGCTACCTATATCAGATGGTGGAGGGCAAGCAGACGTTCATCGGCCAAATCATGACCAGCAAGAGCCCGGTGCGCTCCGCCGAGGACATCGACGAGACCGCCCTGTCCTATGCGGAAATCAAGGCCCTCTGCACGGGCAACCCGCTTATCAAGGAGCGCATGGACCTGGATATTGACGTCCAGCGCCTGCGGTTGCTGAAAGCCAACTACCTGTCCCAGAAATATGCCCTGGAGGACAAGATTACCAAGTATCTGCCCCAGGAAATCCGTCAGCATGAGCAGAGCGTCGCCGGCTATGAGGCCGACATTGCCCACCTTGCGGCGAACACCCACCCGAACGCGGATGGTTTCTCGCCCATGGTCGTCGAGAACAAGGGCTACACCACCAAAAAGGCGGCGGGCTCCGCCATTCTGGAAGCCTGTCAGGCTATGACCAGCCCCGACCCTGTCCCGCTGGGCGCGTACCGTGGCTTTGCTATGGTGGTGCGGTTTGACAGCATATCTCGAGAGTACCGGGTCACACTGTCCAACAAGATGAGCTACACCACCGCGCTGGGCACGGACCTCTACGGCAACATCGCCCGTCTGGACAATGCCCTTGCGGGCATCGAGGCCCAGCGCGCCGCCGCCCGTGAGGAGCTGGAGAACGCCAAACAGCAACTTGCCACCGCCCGGGAGCAGGTCAACCGCCCGTTCCCGCAGGAGGACGAGTTGAAGGCAAAATCCGCACGGCTGGACGAGCTGAACATCGCCCTCAACCTGGACAAGCGGGACAATGAGGACCTGGACGACGGCGAGGAGTTGCCCAAGGCCGGATAACAAGAGCGCCCGCACGGGCCAAACCGTGCGGGCGTCTCTGCGACTACATTTATATATAAGGAGGAGATAACACGATGGCAAACGCCAATCTGATGACCCCGCTGTTTTATCAGGACAATTTCAATGTCGCCGGCAAGAAGATACGGGCCGTATTTCTGCGTGAAGTGACCAACGGGACGGACAGTTACCGGCTCTGGCGGCGTGACGGCAAGCCGGACCGGCAGTATCCCCAGGGGAAGGGGGACGACTATATCCTCTATGTGGAGCTACATGGGTATCTTGCTACGCTCCGCACCACTGATTACTACTTGATTGACCGTTGCGGCTACAAGGCCATGGTCGCGGCCCTGTACGGGGGCGAGGATAAGCGGGAGCAATATTTCGACGGCCTGCGCCGGTCCGGGGGCGACGAAGCTGTTTTGGAGGTGCTACGGCAGGAGGAACAGAAAATACAGGAGCTCGGCCGCGACCCGGCCCGTCAGGCCGACTACATCAAAGCCATCCTGGACGGCCATGTATCAACTTATCTGGAGTCCAAGGAGAGCGGCGGCAAGACTTTTCCTGACTACATCGGGGCGCTGGTGCTGGACGAGCTCCCGACCTGTCGTGAACTGTCTGCAATATATCAAGGCAAGTGCCGAGAACGGGAGCAAGAGCGTAAAGCCAAAGCTGATGCGGAGGACCGGGCGTATTGTGAAGAACGCAACCAGCGGGCCGAGCAGCAGGTGCAGGAGGCCCTTCGCGTCATCCGGGAGGGCGGTGTGCTCCAAAATGATACGGTAGAGTTTTACCGGGACAAGTACGATTCCAGCGCGTGCTCCATCGTCCTCTACCTGATGCGGCAGTATCAGGTGGACGTGCCCCTCCGCACTCAGGGGTGGATTACCAGCAAGCTGGCCGCTGCAACGATTGCGGACGGCCGGTGCTCAAATCTGCAATTCTGGGGACGTAAGAGCGACAGGGCTTCCCAGCGGTTCGTGGACTGCATGAACGAGCTGATTCACGCCGTCGCCGCCTGATGGGAGGAGACCATGGAGAAATACATACCACCAGAGAAAATGACCGTGGAGCAGATACAGGCCAACATCGACGAGCGGTTCAGGGCCTGGAACCAAATTGCCCAGAATGGGTGTTCTGACCCCGGCTGGCCGGATGGGGTCAATATGAATCTGGTGCGCAACCACATTATCTATTATTATCGCCTGCTGCACGAGCGGCAGGCGGGACAGGTACAAATCAGTCTGTTTGATGTGCCAGCCAGCACCCAAGAACGCCCCATCCCGCCGGAGGTGCCTGACAACTACATGGTGGCAGGGTGCGAGCACTCCCACCGACTGGACAAGTCTGGGTGGGGTGACAAGCTGGTATGGGGCATGAAAGGAGAGTATAGCGTATGAGCAAAAAGAAACTAACCTATATAGGGCGCGACGACTGGAGCCGCCCCCTCTACCGAGACGAAAATGGGCGCATCTGGGTAGATGTAGACCCTCGGAGCAATCATGCCCCTTGTCTCTGTACCATCACCGACGCCGGGGAGCCCTGCGACCCCATGCGGCCTGATATTGAGGCCGAGTTTGTGCCCCGGCGTGACGTGTGGTATTAGGGGGGGAAGGGCATGGAAGTGACGCGAGTGCCGCTGGCCGAGCGCATTGGTATGGCGCAGGAAGGTCGGACGGCACAGCCGGAATACCTGCCCAGCCTGATACGGCAGTGGGGCAAGACATCTATCCGGGCATACTTCGGCGGCTGCACGGCGGAGCTGGAGCGGTTTTGTGAGCTCATGCGGCTTGCGCCGGAGGAGGACCTGACCTACCAGGACATGGCGCTGATGCTGTTTGACCTGTTATATAGGGATAATTCGCGGGGCGCGGAGGCCACGCAGCTGCTGGCCGCGCCGGTGATGGCCGCATGGAAACAAGTACAGGAAAGGAGAGAGACACATGGATAAGACCCAGCAAATCCCGCTTGCGGAGCGGTTACAGGGCGCGGGTCCCCGCAGCATGGGGCTCCCTGTCGCCATGGGTCTGTATGCCGAGGATTTTCTGGGCCTGGTCGGTCAAATGACCGGGCGGGAGGAGCATTACACGGAAGTCTACGCGACACACATCAAGCCCTATGAAAGCGAGGACGGCGGTGGAAAATCCGTCCGCAACATAGTGGTGTCGGCGGACGCCCTGCCGCCGGCGGAAAAGACAACGCTGCTGTTTCGGCTTCTGGTAGAGCCGTTCGCGGCCCTTGAATATGTGGAGGTAAGTGATAAATGAGTTACTATATCCCAGCGATTATCCGCGAGACCAGCGAGGGGACGGCCCGCATCCCCATCGCGGACATCATGTTCCAGCGGCGGGAAATTTGGTTGACCGGCGAGATTACCAGCGAGGTGGCCGACGCAGTTATCGCACAAATCCTGCACCTGGACGCGGAGGACCCCGACGCGGAAATCACGCTTTACATCGACAGCCCGGGCGGTTCCGTCACGGCGGGGCTGGCCATCTATGATGTCATGCAGGCGGTCACTGCCAACATCCGTACCGTGTGCGTCGGCACGGCGGCCAGCATGGCGGCGGTCCTGTTTGCCGCCGGAGACCGGCGGGAAATTTTACGACATGGGGAAGTGATGATACATGACCCGCTGGTGTCTGGCGGCATCTCCGGCAGCGCCCTGACCGTACAGGAAAAGAGCAACCGGCTGATGGCCAAACGCAAGGTGTTGAGCGGCATCTTGGCAGAGCCCACGGGCAAGAGTGTGAAACAAATCTATAAAGTCACGGCCAAGGATACATACTTCGGTGCCGAGGAGGCCGTGGCCTTTGGCCTTGCGGACAGTATCGTTGAAAAGATGGAAAGGAGAAGCGCATGAGAGACACCGGTTATCGCATCCTGGCGGACGGCGTGACCGTCAGCAATGACACATGGGCAACCGGCCTTGCCAACCATGACCTGATTATAGGCCCCACCGGTGGGGGCAAGACCCGAGGCTACGTCCTGCCCAACCTGCTGTCTACACAGGAGTCGTGTATTGTTGCAGACAGTAAGGGCACCTTGCGGCGGCAGGCGGGCGGTATTCTGGAGCGACGTGGGTTCCGGGTGCTGGAGCTGGACTTTACCGACCTCATGCGCTCGACCTGGGGGTACAACCCGTTGCGGTTTATTCGGTACGACGAGCAGCGCGAGTGCTGGAACGAGCAGGATATTATCACCGTTGCCGCCGCGCTGGTGCCTGTCGAGGACCGCGCTCAGCCGTTTTGGGAGTATGCCGCGCGGAATTTGCTGGAGGCACTTATCGGCTACACGCTGGAGTGTCTGCCAGCGGAGGAGCGTGATATAACCAGCGTAGCACGCCTGTTTGCGGAGGCGGAAACAGGCATTTTAGACGAATTTATGAGGGAATTTTGCACGATTGCCCCTGGCAGTTTTACCGCCATGCGCTGGAAAGGCATTCAGACTTGCCGTCGAGCGGACAAAACATACGGCTCCGTCTTGGGCATTTTATCCCAAAAGATTTCCAATTTCAGTTTTGAAGGCGCGAGGGAGCTGTTCACCAATCCTAATCAAATTGACTTTGCTGCCATCTCCCATACGCCCACCGCCGTCTTTGCCCATGTCAGTGACAGCGATTTTTCGCTTGCAAATTTGACCTCGCTATTTTACACGCAGGCGCTCCAGGCTCTGATTGCCGAGGCGGACAGCCGGAACGACAACCGGCTGCAAATCCCGGTGCGGCTCTACCTGGATGACTTCGCAAATCTGCTTGTGCCGGACATGGACAAGATAATTTCCGTCATCCGCAGCCGTGAGATAAGCGTCAGCATCGCCATTCAGAGCATCACCCAACTGGAGGGCTTATATAACCACGCCCAGGCTATGACCATCGTGGACAACTGTGACCACCTGCTGTACCTGGGAGGACAAAGCGTGGAGACGGCCCGGTTTATCGCGGTCAAGGCCAACAAGCCAGCGTCTGCCATCCTCAATATGCCGCTGGACCGGGCGTGGCTGTTCGAGCGCGGGAGCTCCCCGCGTGAGGTCAAAAAGTATGACCTGACGCGGCATCCGCTGTATCACCAGCTTCTGGAGTGCCGGGCGCGGGTGGTGCCGGAGCCGGAGCGTGTGCGCCAGCAGGGGCCGGAGCAAGTTGCATCGGGATACTGATACCACAGATAGTTTTTCTTATTTTTGTTTTCTCTCCCACGGGCCGCCGCCCGTGGGATTTTTGTATGGCCGCTGTCCTTTTGGGGACAGCGGCCATACTGTTTACAGTCGGGGGGGATGGGTGTCTATTTAGAGCTGTTTGGGGGCTTGGATATGTGCGAATATCCGAGTATAATAATGGAAAGCAGAAAAGAAGCTGGGGGATGAGGAAATGAAAGAGCAAACCTGTTGCTTTACGGGGCACCGGACTATTCCTGTGGACCAACTGCCAGAAATAGTCGCAAGGACCGAGGCCAAGGTGCGGGAGCTAATACGCGGGGGCTATCGGTGCTTTATCACCGGCGGGGCCGTCGGATATGATACGCTTGCCGCCGAGCTGCTGTTCCACCTCCGGGATGTGGAGCACATGGGCATCAGGGTCATCCTGGCTTACCCATTTGATGGCTACATGGACCGCTGGAGCGAAGAACAGAAAGCGACCTATGAGCGACTACTGCCACTGTACGACGAGCGCATCTGTGTTGCCGCAGCGGCCAGCCGAGGGGCGTACTTGCAGCGGGACAGATACATGGTAGACGCATCGTCCATGTGCATCGCCTATTGCACCCGGCAGACAGGCGGAACGGCTTACACCATCCGCTATGCGGCCAAAACTGGAGTGCCCGTGTGCAATATTGCAGAGGATTTTTGACAAGAAATAGCTTTCGGGGTATGCCCGCCGTCCTTATGGGGACGGCGGGCATACTGGTTTGTCGGAGGGGGCGCAGTAATGGCCCGGTTAATTGCTATTATCGTTACGTTTTAATACGTATTATTCGAGAGTAAAAATGACCAGAACAGCCTGAAATCCGCGTGACAGACCATTTTAACGTAATTATAAACACAATTATTTGGACTTTTTTGAGGCCACAAAACAGTAATTACTTGACCAACCCCGGAGCGGAAAGAGGATACATCCCCCGTGCCAGCCGCTGCGACACCGCGCCGCGGGCCGTGCGGCATCACGGGGACGGGCCCGTGCGCGGGGACGGGGGATAACGCCGCATGTCAAATGCGGCTTGAAGTATAGCCGCCGCCGGAGCCGCCCTGGGGGCGGACTATAACGCGTGTCATTTTCGCGTTGGCGACTATACTTTGGCCATTTTTAATCCCCTGATTTGCCGCTGTTTTGGGGGCGGAGTATAAAGTTGTATGATTTGTATACTCCCAATCCGCCCCAAAACGGCCCGAACAATATAGCGCAAAACGCCTCATTTTGAGGCGTTTTTGCAAATCATGGCGGCAGGAGGGCGGCGGAGCCCCCAAATGGCCAAAAGGGCATAAGAGCCAGCGACACGCGACTGTCGTCACGTGGTCCGCATAGCGGACGCTGGTGCGCCACCGGCGCACCTCACCCCGGTACAGGAGTACCGTGGCGAGGCTCTTACGCGGCCTACCGTCCGCGCCCTCTTCGCACTGCGGCGCTACGAGGGTGCCCATTTAGGGGTCAAAGGAGGGCGTACAAGAGCGTGCAAAGGGGGGATACTCCGGGGGAACTCCCTCTTACACGCTCTTAAAATATGTAACTGCTGAAGCAGACCGCCAGTCTAATATAGGTTTTCTGCCCACGGGCTTGCGCCCGTGGGGATTGGGGTTTCTTTGTCCACCGACGCTGGGGGCGCCGGTGGACAGTTTACAGTCTGCAACGGGGAGTGACAGTATAGCGTATCAGGGGGCATATCTGTCATACATCTATCGCCCACCCTGTAATCGGGGGGGGTAAGGGGGGCGGAGCCCCCCATGAGAACGGGAAATCTAAAATCCGAAAAGCTGATGCGGATAAGACTGAAAACCAGTCTGTGCAAGGTGTGCAGGGTAGATTCCATCTTTTCTCACACTATTTATTATCAGATTTCTTGCAAAAAAATGTGAGAAACGGGTATATGTACCCTGCACACCCTGCACACAGCCCACGGGTGCATATCAGCAGATGCGGGAAAAGATGCTTTTTACCCTGCACACGCTGCACGAAGGGCGAGGGCAGGCAGAGCCGGCCAGCACGCGGGGAGGTCCGGCGGCCCCGCATAAAAAATGACCAGACAGTGCATCCGCTGTCTGGTCACGGTTGTTATTCGGATGGAGTCACCTGATGGGTGCTGTTATCTGGACCAAACGGCTGCTCAGTAGGGTCCCAGGAAGGCTTATATACTCTGCCTTCATAGTCTTGGAAGTCCCGCCTCAATAAGTCGTATGGACTTTCTGGCGGCTCAGAATCAAGGCAGTCGGAAATAGGTTCTTCACGGTGACAGGCGACGAGTCCTGCAAGCCTGGTTGCTACATCACATACGGCCTCCACGGCCTCCCGGTTCAAATCCTTAAGCGCAAGAAGCAGATTGTCTGGTAGATACAGCACACCATCCCGACCGTTTTTGCCGAGCTGGACGAGTGTCAGCCCCGGGGAGCCATCGTCCGAAAAGTGTATATCCCTGCTTGTGCCTATTGTCGGGTCAAAATTTGCTCGCTGAAGGAGTTCGTCGTAACTGATACCTAAAAAACCTACGACTCTCTCGATGGCCGCAACCATTGGATTTGGTTTATTAACTTTTTGGCTTGCAGTGTCCCCTAAAATCAGCGTTTCAATAGATATATTCAAAGCCTTAGCGACTTTTTCAAGAGAGCTAAATTTGGGGCTGCTTGCGTCCCGTTCCCAGTGACCGATAGTTTGATATGGTACGCCCATCGCTCTTGCTAAGTCTGCTTGAGTCATATTGGCGTTGGTTCTTGCAGCTTTAATGCGCTCACCTATTGTCATAATATCTCCTCCTGTTGTTGAGTATATTATACATCAAAAACATAATGTAGTCAAGAGGAAAGTTAATAATTTTAGTTACACATAAAAAGGAACACAATATAAACATTGCATTTTGAAAAAATAAGAGCAAAAAATTAAAATTTTATGTTGACATTAAAATTATATTGTGGTAGTATGGTGCCATAAAAGAAAAGGCCCCCTTTGAGAGGCGGAAAGGTAAAAATATCATGTGCACCAATGAATCGAACCCCGCTGCGACGAACACCGTAGCGGCATCGGACCCCCAGCAGTGGACCCCACAGACGGACGCGGCAACACTGGCGCAGGACATGGGTCAAGCGCCATCCGCAGCCGCACCCCTTGCGACCTCATCCGGACAGCAGATAGTCTCGGGCAGCGATGATGCGGTCATGGCTCAAATCCGGGCCACAAATTCACAGGCCGCTTTTGACGCGCTGATGGCCGGAACCCATGCTCTTTGTAGAGACCCCAAAATGGCGGTGATGATGTTACTCTGTATCATCTGTTGGGCCACCCAAGACTTGTCGCAGATTGACCGGATTATACGCCGCTGTGCGGTGTTGCCACCCTGGTGGGACAAGCCCGCAGAAAAAAATAATAAAAAGAGCAATCTGACAAACGGAGCCTACTATGCCCAGAAAGTGTGGCTTACTCACAAAATCGCAGTACCCAATGTATATGGATACCAGCCGCTGGCAATGTATTATCCGGACGAAAATCCTCGATATGGACGCGATGACATAGGTATCTCAACTCTGTTTTGTGACCTCTTCCGCGACTCTATCCTGCGGTGTATCGAACAAAACTGCTGGTACGCCTATGACGGGACGCGCTGGGTTGAGAGCACAGGAAAAGCAATGGAGAGCTGCAAAGCATTTACGCAGGCTTTGAGCAGCTACTACACGGCGGTAGCGCAATTGGATTGGACAACTTTTCCCCCAGACGAGAATGAGGGGAAAAAAGGCATGAAAAACCATCCATATATCAGATACGCAGAGTCGATTAAGTCTCGCAAAGTCCGAGAGACAATTTTGAAAGACGCGGAATCCGTGGCGGGAATGTCCATCTCCCAATCTGAGTTTGACGCAGACGGTGAGCTGTTTAACTGCCAAAATGGTACGATTGACCTCAATAATTGTACCCTACGTCCCCATTCAGCGGTTGACCACATTACCAAGATAGCTAATGTCGCCTATGTCCCCGGTGCACGAAGCCAGCTGTGGGAACAGCACATTGCTACCGTTATGGAGGGCGATGTGGGAAAGGCGGAATTTTTGCAAAAAGCTATCGGCTACTCGCTGCGAGGCTCCCACGACCTGGAGTGCATGATGATACTGTATGGCCAGACCTCCCGCAATGGTAAGAGCGTGACAGTGGATACCGTCAATAAGATGATGGGGGACTACGGCGGCACCTCAAACCCCGAAACATTTGCCCAGAAGGCTAATGCGAACGGCAGCGCACATAACGATGGTTTGGCGAGACTGGCCGGCTTGAGGTTTGTCAGCGTCCCCGAGGCGGACGGCCACCTGACCCTATCCAGTTCCCTGATTAAGCGGTGTACCGGCGACGAGCTCATCTCGGCCAGACCCATCTATGGACGAGAGTTTAGCTTTGTTCCGCAATTTACCATCTTTATGCACACAAACCACTTGCCTCGCATCAATGACCGCTCTATGTTTGACTCTAATCGGGTCAAAGTTATACCCTTTACATATCATTTCCCTGAAAACGCCCGTAACCCGCACATGCTTGCCGATTTGACCACTCCCGACAATCTGAGCGGCATCCTTAACTGGGCGCTGGAAGGGCTCGCCAAGATAAAGAGCGACGGGTTTAACGCTCCACAGTCGGTACTTGATGCCATTGAGATGTATCGCCAGGATTCGGACCGCGTAGGCAACTTCATTTCTGAGCGGATGGAGCAGTCCACGGGCAATGCTTCGACCACGGAAGTATTTACGGCATATAAGATTTGGTGCGAGTGTTCCGGCTTGCGGCCAGGACGTGAGCAGGATTTTAAGAAAGAAATGGCGAATCATGGGATTAACGCAAGCCGCCTGTGGGTCAATGGCAGGCAGGTAACATCGTACCTGGGATGGACCTTGATTCCGCTTTAACCAAAACAAGCTGGAAAGTTGAGGTGCATAAACATCATGATACTTGCACATGCAACATGCACCTGCAAGCGGTGCGGCAAAACCTTTGAGCGCGAAAGCAGATGGTGGAACGACCAGAAGGCCCGGGAGTGGGAGGGGTGGGCGGCGAAGAACATCACCCTCTGCCCGGAGTGTAAATATGACGATTATGTAGCCGGAGCGGCGAAGCTGGCAGGAAAGGCGTCCGCCATCGGTCTACCGGAGCTTGAGGGTTCGGATAAGCAGGTCGCATGGGCGGAATACATCCGGGCCGAGCTTTTAGAGAGCGCAGAAGAATACTTAAAAGATAACTGGAACATGACCAGTATGCTCGAAGATGCCGCCGTAAAAGTACACAACGAGAAAGTCCTGCACATACTGGGGCAGATACTCGTCCAGATTAGACTTGAGCCTCGTGCCGCGTGGTGGATTAGCCACCGACGCAGCGATGGCGCCCAGATGCTACGGAGTGTTTACCAGGAGCAGCACCCCGAGGAGATGCAATTATAATGCGCTGTTGCCACACAACAGCAGATTGGAGATGAAAAAATATGTCTACCGCAAGAGTGGTCCCCTTCCGCTGCATGGGGGAAATAATGATGATTTCCCTTCGTGTCGGGCGCTACGAAAAGGGGCAGCATCTTGCCATTGAGATGTTTGACAGCGATGGTATCCCTTTTGCCAAAATGACCATCAATATCCCGGGCTTTTCTCTTAAAAGTAACGAGGCATTTATCGACAATACAATGATTACCGGCGATATACTGACATTCATCAGGGAGCAAAAATTAGGAGTGGAACGGTCTGTCCTCGGTATCGGCTATAAGGTTGTGGCTTTTGATATGGACAAGTTGGCGGAGTTTGATTCCGACGGCGTGACCGCTTTGAGTAATATTCGAGCTTGACTTATCTGTCTTTTTTCTTGTGAATGCTGTTTGCCAATGATGATTTCCACTGATTTATTCAATCATATTTTTGAAAGGAACGTGAACAAAATGAAAAAGGTTATCAATGGGAAGATGTATAACACGGAAACGGCCAAAAAGATGGCCGACTGGTCCTATGGATACCCCGGCAATTTTGAATACTATGAAGAGGAACTATATAAAAAGAAAACAGGCGAGTTTTTCCTTTATGGAGAGGGAGGGCCGAGAAGCAAGTACAGCGATAGCAATGGGTCAGAAACATACGGCACTTGCGAGATTATCCCGTATTCTGAGGAACAGGCTCGGAAGTGGGTCGAAGAACATTGCAGTGGCGACACGTATGAAGAAATTTTCGGCGAGGTCGAGGAATAAATATAGCGCGTAAGCGGATTTCATCAGGAAAGCGTAAACGAGCAGGGGAGCGTAAAACTCCCCCGCTCATTATAATTTGTAGTAACCATCATAGCATCGCCCGTATTGAAGTTTTGGCTGTCTTGTGGTATAGTCTGAATATCCTCATTTATCAGGATTTTCAAGGCCCTACTATGTGACAATTAGTTAGAAAACGCACCGCCTGTCGCACCAATCCTGACGCGCACTA
>ENA-ORNG01000444-ORNG01000444.1-human-gut-metagenome-genome-assembly--contig:-NODE-444-length-36544-cov-5.869468_pt1 | contig 36544 bp, 42 predicted proteins | sample MGYA00242113_ERZ509018 | MGnify/ENA primary metagenome ERZ509018 (study PRJEB26280, sample SAMEA2338711) | human gut metagenome | biome: human gut; feature: human-associated habitat; material: faeces... | reverse complement strand
TCGAGGACGCCGTCCCCTGCGGGGCTTTGCCTGTCTCACGGTTGTACGAAAGAAAAATGCCGCCTCCGGGCGGCATTTTTCTCTTTGCGTTTTAGTTTACATAACTATTGCCTTCTTGGGGCAGATGTCGTGGCAGGTGCCGCAGGCGATGCATTTGTCCTCGTCGAGGGTCCAGGTCTTGGCGGCGCGGTCCACGGCGAGGGCGCCGGCGGGGCATTTCTTGGCGCAGAGCGTGCAGTAGATGCACTTGGCCGGGTCCTGGACGGGCAGGCCGTCCTCCCGCGGCTTCGGGCCCTCCGGCTCCGGGGCGGCCGCCTCGCCGCAGGCGGCGGGCGGGGCCTTCTTCACCGGCTTCTTCTTCAAATACGTTCCGGTCACTACCAGGTCGTCCTCGCACCTGGCCACCATGTGGTAGTCCTGCGTCAGCTCTATGGCATGCTTCACGCAGAAGTCCGCGCAGGTGTTGCAGAAGGTGCAGGAGCCAAGGAAAAAGCGGCGGGTCACGAGGATGCCGTCCTCGGTCTCCTCGGAGCTGGTCGAAATGGCGCCGCCAGCGCAGACACGCTCGCACATGCCGCAGCTTATGCACTGGTCCGCGTGGAAAACTATGCGGCCCCTGTAGCCTATCGGCGCCTCCTTCGGCGTGAAGGGATAGCCCTCGGTGCTGGGCTTGGAAAAGAGCTGGGTCACGGCCTCTTTAAGAAACGGTATCATTCCTTGGCCCCCCTTTTCTCCTTGAGTATCTGCGTCGCCAGGGCCAGGCCGTCGATTATGGCCTCCGGCTTAGGCGCGCAGCCGGCGATGGACACGTCTATGTCCACGTACTTATCAAGCGGGCCGACAACGGAGTAGCTGCCCTTGAACACGTTGCAGGACCTCGGGCAGCTGCCCAGGGTCACGATGACCTTCGGGTCCGGCACCTGCTCTATGGTGCGCAGCACCCTGTCCTTCGACTGCGCCGTGATGGGGCCGGAGACGACGACGATGTCCGCATGCCTCGGCGTACCAGCCAGCTTGAAGCCCAGGCGCTCCGCATCGTACCTCGGGGTCAGCACGGCGACGAGCTCTATGTCGCAGCCGTTGCAGCTGCCCGCGTTGATGTGGAACAGCCAGGGAGATTTGGCCGCGGAATTGTCTATTATCTTCTTAAACATCCTTCCGCCTCCTTACACTATCCACACGAGGATGAGGCTCACGAGCGCCAGCCCGCTGACCACCGTCCAGAAAAACTTGAACACCTGCTCCACGCGGAAGCGGGCCATGACGGCGTGCGTAAGGGTCATGCTCACGACCGTGACTATCGTGCAGAACACCAGCGCGATGATGACGTCCAGCCACATCATGCCCGTCGTCACACCGCCGAGGAAGAGGGCGGTGAAAAGCGCCGTCATGATGAACATCTTGATGCAGTGCGAGAGCTTGAACACCGCCAGAGGCGCGCCGCTGTACTCAACGAGCGGACCCTCGCAGATCTCAGTCTCCGCCTCCCCGACGTCGAAGGGGTGCGCGCCGACCTCGCAGGGGATGATGAGCAGCATGGCCGCCGCCGCCGGGATGAGCCGCCAGTCCAGCAGGAAGGGGCCGCTCAGGCCCTGGATGATGGTTATCTGCTCCAGGGAGAAGGTGACGTAGCCGTAGCCCGCCGCGCGGCCCACCGCCAGCAGCACGAGGATGAGCGGCAGCTCATAGCTCATGATAGTGACCATCGACCTGGACACGCCGACGCCCGCAAAGGGCGAACCGGAGGCCGAGCCGCCCAGGATAATGGCCAGCGAGGGTATCGCCAGCAGATACAGGATGACGACGGTATCCGCCGCGCTTCCGAAGGCCTGCAGCCCGCCCAACGGGATGAACAGCGCCGTCACGACAAGGCTGACGAGGCCGACATAGGGCGCCGCAAGGAAGGTCACCTTCGCGGCATTGGCCGGGATTATGGTCTCCTTGCCCAGCAGTTTGAAGAAGTCATAGGCGGGCTGGAGCACCGGGGGGCCGACGCGCTTCTGCATGCGGGCCAGGAGCTTCCTGTCCACGCCGGCCAGCCAGAGTCCGAACACGCAGGCGAACAAAAGACCGGGGAAAATGAGGATATAGATCGCTTTTATCAGTATTTCCATCTCTCGTCCACCCCCTTACATGAATGCGAAGCAGTACACGATTATCACCGCAAGGGCCGTTATGCCCCAGAGGACGTAATCGTTCGTCACGCCGCTGTGCGCCTTTGACATGAAGCCGAGGTAGCCGCGCAGATTGTGCTTGAAGCCCCAGAAGAGGTCCCCGCTCGCGACGTGCGAGTACTGGGCCTCCTCGCCGCCGAAGAAGACGGCGTGCTTGCTGTCGGGCGCGCAGTTCATGCCGCCCCTGTCGCGCCTGCCGAGGAGCGACACCAGGAACACGGCGGCGAGCACGATGACGAACAGCAGCAGCCAGTTCACCGGGCTCCACGCGCCGACGGCCTTCAGCTCGGGCGCTGCGAGATAGTAGGGGTCCGTTATCGTGGCCAGGGCGTAGCCCTCGCCCATCGCGGCGTCTATGTACTGCGGGAAGTTCAGCACGGCCGCGGTCGCTGGGCCGATGATGTACTTCATCATGAGGTTCGGGGCAACACCGGTGAAGATACACAGGGCCGCCATTATCCACATGGGTATGCGCATCGACAGCGGCGTTTCCTTGACGTTCTCCAGCTCCAGCGGCAGCTGGCCGAAGAACACGGACTGCCCGACCTTGATGAAGGAGGCCAGGGTCAGGACGCTCGTCACGACGCAGACGACGGTGACGAGGGCGTAGCCTATGCTGCCCGTCTCCGCGGACTTCTCAAAGGTGGCCTGGTATATGAGCCACTTGGAGTAGAAGCCGTTGAAGGGAGGTATGCCGCTGATGGAGAAGGCGCCTATGAGGAAGAGCGCCGCCGTCTGCGGCATCTTCCGCGCGAGGCCGCCGAGCTTCTCAAGGTAGGTCGTGCCGGTGGCGTACAGTACGGCGCCGGCGGTGAGGAAGAGCAGGCCCTTGAAGAGCGTGTGGTTTATGGCGTGGTACAGGCCGCCCGCGATGCCGAGCGCCGTGCACAGGCCGAGGCTCGTCAGGATGTAGCCTATCTGCGAGATGCTGTGGAAGGCCAGCAGGCGCTTGAAGTCGTGCTGGTTGAGCGCCATCGTCACGCAGACGAACATCGAGACGCAGCCGATGAGCACAAGGCCGGTCTGCATGGCCGGCAGGCCCATGCTGCGGAAGAGGAAGTAGCTGACCCTGATGATGCCGTAGACGCCGGTCTTGGTGAAGACGCCGGAGATGAGCACGGAGACCGAGCTCGGCGCGGCGCCGTGGGCGTCGGCGGCGATGGGGTGGAAGGGGAACATGAAGCTCTTGCAGCCGAAGCCGGTGAAGAGCAGCGCAAAGGCCAGGATCATGGTCGGGTTCATGTTGCCCGGGAGCAGGGCCGAGATCTGCGCCAGGTTCAGCGTGTGGCACTGGGCATACACCAGCGCCGTGCCGAGCAAAACGCAGCTGGAGCCTATGGAGCCGACGACGAGGTACTTGAAAGCCGCCTCGCGGGCGTTGGGGTTCCAGGTGCGGAAGGCCGTCAGGCCCACGGCCGCAAAGGTCATGACCTCCAGCATTACGTAGATGTTGAAGAGGTCGCCGGAGAGGACTATGCCCATGACGCCGCCGGCCAGCATGAGGTAGAGCGTGAAATAGCTGCCGCGCGCGTCGTCCTGCTTTATGTAGCGGAAGGAGTAGAAGCAGGAGCAGGCCACCGCTATGGCGACGAGCAGGCCGAAGAACAGGCTCAGCGCGTCCACCTCTATGGCGATGCCTATGGCGTAGCCGCTCACGGGCTCCCAGTTGCCCATCCAGTAGACTATCGTCTCGCCGCCTATCATGACGGGCTTTATAAGCAGCGCCAAAAGCGTCAGCGCCGCCAGGACGGCCACGCCGGCTATGACGTTGCGCAGCTTCTCGCGCTTGCCCGCGAGCGTCACGAGAAAGGCGCCCACGAACAGCACCATGATGGCGAGCACGGGGAAATGCATATAGACATCGTGTGTCATCCGTGCAGCCTCCTTATCTCACGCGCGTCCAGAGTGCCGTATTCCTTGTAGATGCGCACGCAGAGCGCCAAGGCCATCGCCGTCACGCAGGCGCCGATGACGATGCTCGTCAGCGTCAGCGCCTGGGGGATGGGGTCTACAAAATACATGCCGCTCGTCAGCTCTCCGAAGGTGTATATGGGCGCCGTGCCGCCCTCGTTGAAGCCTATGGAGACTATCATGAGGTTCAGCCCGTAGTCCACGAGGCCCATGCCGACGACTATCTTGATTATATCGCGCTTCATTGCCATGGCGTAGAAGCCGATGACGACCAGGGCCACGGCTCCGATGTAGTTTGCCAGCATCATTTGGACAGACCCCCTTCCTCGTGCTCCGTGGTGGGGATGGTGCCGTCGAACTCGTGCCCCTCGTCCATGCCTAGCAGGTAGATGACCAGCAGCAGCAGGAAGCCGACGCCGGTGAGCACTTTGAAGCCGACCGCATAGTTCATGAGCGCTATCGTGCCGGAGCTCCACAGGTCGCCTATATTGCCGCTGCTCCAGAGGATGTTGCGGCAGAAGTTGTAGCCTGCGAAGATGCCCAGCATGGCGAAGAGCACGTAGGCTATGGCGCCCACGGCCTCCAGCCTGTGCATGCGCTCCATGTTTATGGCCGACGCTATGCCCCTGAAGCCGTAGCCCAGGTACAGCAGCAGCACGCCGCTGGCCGCCAGGACGCCGCCCTGGAAGCCGCCGCCGGGGCTGATGTTGCCGTGCAGGATGACGTAGAAGCCCAGCACCAGCGCTATGGGCAGGTAGCTGTCCGCAAGGGAGCGGACGATGAGGTCGTCGCGTTTCCACTTTTTATTCATGGCCGCCGCCCTCCCATCTCTTGGTCTGCCGCCGCAGGATGACGGTGGCGCCGGTTATGGCGATGAGCAGGACGAAGCTCTCGCCCAGGGTGTCGTAGCCGCGGAAGTCGAAGACTATGGCGGTGACGTTGTTGACCGCCTGGGTCTTTGCGAGGTTCTCCTGGACTATTATGCTCGCCGCGCCGTCCGGGTCCGAGACGTCGTAGCTCTGCGGGTCCTGCTGGAGCTGGTAGACGTCCGTGCCACGCCCGTCGTAGGTAACGGGTATCTCGCTGTGCATATACGCCACGGAGTAGACGCCGACGATGAGGATGGCTATGAGCGAAACTGCCAGAACGAGCTTTTTCATTTCTCATCCTCCCCCTTTCCGCCGGTCTTGCGCAGCGCCACGACGAAGATGATGGTCGTCAGCACGACGCCGACCGCAGCCTCGGCTATCGCGACGTCCGGGGCCTGGAGCATGATGAACTCCAGCGAGACGAAGGCGCCGCAGGCCGCCAGACAGATGATGCTGGAGAGCGTCCGCTTCGCCGTTACGGTCAGCACGGCGCTCACGACTATGCCGAGGACTATGAGCGTGTTGAGGATGTAGACGGGCGTTATCATGTCTCTTCACCCTCCTTTTCAACAGCGGCCTCCGCCTCGGGCTCGACGCAGGCGTCCGGCTCCGCCAGGTCGTCCACAGCAAGCTCGCGCTCGGGCCTTATGCCTATCCTGTATGCCGCGCGGGCGATCGCGTGGCCGCCCACTGGGTTCGCCAGCACCGTCAGCACGCCGATGACGACGACCTTCGCCGCGCTGCCCCAGCTGTGCATCACGAAGATGAAGTACAGCAGCGCGCCTATGAGCGTCAGCAGTATGCCCAGCGTGGTGATGTTGGTCGAGCTCTGCATGCGGGAGAAGGTGTCCGGCATACGCACTATGCCCACCGCCCCCGCGAAGGCGAAGAAGCAGCCGCCGACTATGAACAGGTCGATAATGACTCTGAGTGCAATATTCATAGCGTGCCCTCCAGATACTTGCCTATCAGCACCTGGCTCAGGAAGCCCAGTATGGCCGTCACGATGGCTATGTCAAGGTAGATGCCGCGGCCGGAGTACATGGCCACCAGCACCAGAGCCATATCCGTCAGGACGTCCACACAGTCGCCCGCCACGGCCCTGTCGGGGGCGGTGGGTCCCTTTATGAGCCGCCAGATGGCGATGAAGCAGCACAGTATGTAGAAGATGGCAAAGTATATAAGCTCCGTCATTGCCATATCCTCCTTAACCATTTTTCCATGCGGCCCTTTATTATCTCGCCCGCCGCGGCCCTGTCGGTCTCGACCACGTCTATCCAGTGGATGTAGTACCAGGTCTGGCCCTCGTGCTCGTCTATATCCACGGTTATGGTACCGGGCGTCAGGGTGATGGAATTTGCCAGCATGGTCTTGCCGTATTCGGTGGGGACGTCCACCGGGACCTTGATGATGCCGGGGTTTATTTTCAGCTTTGGAGAAAGAGCCCTCTTCGCCATGTCGCAGTTGGCCTTGATGAGCTCCCAGGGGAAGATGGCCACGCAGTACCAGATGAGAATGAACAGCCGCTTCCCGAAGAACCGGCCCGGGCTCTCATGCACGAACCAGCGCGCCGAGAACAGCGCCACGCCCGCCGAGACCACCGCGCCCGCGACAAGCTCCTGCCAGGCAAAAGAGCCTGTCAAAAGTATCCAGAAGAAGTAGCACAGCACGAACGTGGCGAACCATGCGCCAAACGTCGCCTTACGCTTTGCCTCCAAGTTGACACCTCCTGTTTTACTCAACTTCTATCGAATCAATGTAAAACTCCCTGCCCTGCGTGAGTCTGAAGCTCCTGCCGCCGCAGCCGGGGCACTCCGCGCCCCGGGCCTGCCCCGAGTAGCCGCAGTCCGGACACTCGATGGCGGCGGGGATCACCCTCGTTACGAGCTTTGCCCCCTCGGCCACGCTGCCCGCGGCCGCAGCGGGGAAAAACTCGAACATGCACTCGGGCTCGAAGCCGCTCAGCGCCCCGACGGCGAGGGCTATGCTCTCCACCCGCCGGAAGCCCCTTTGCGCGGCCTCCCGCTCGCAGACCCGCACAACGCTCTGCATTATCGCAAGCTCGTGCATCTCACCTGTCGAGGCAGCTGAAGCAGGGGTCTATGCTCGCGATGATGAGGCCCGCATCCGCCACCGTGTTGCCGCGCAGCATGAGCGGCACGGTGGGCGTGTTCTTGTAGCTCGGGACATGGATGCTCACGCGCTGGTTCATCTGCCCGCCGTTGCCGGCGACCTTGTGTGAGAGCTGCCCGCGCGGCGCTTCGTGGCGCGCCACGAACTCGCCTTCCTTGAGCTTCGGGATCTTGTTGCCCAGGTTTATCGGCCCCGCCGGGAGGTTCTCCATCGCCTGGCGGAGTATCTTCACGCTCTCATAGCACTCCAGCAGCCTCACCACCACGCGCGCAAACACGTCGCAGCTGTCGCAGACCGGCACGTCGAAGTCAAAGTCCTCGTAGGACGAATATGGCGCGTCGCGCCGGACGTCTATCTTCACGCCCGAGGCCCTCGCGTGCGGGCCGACCGCGCCGAGGCGTATGGCGTCCTCGGTTGACATAACTCCAACGCCCTTGGTGCGCATGGCGATGGTCTTGTCGTTCAGGCATATCTCGACTATCCTGTCCACGATGGGGCCGACTTTGTCGAGCTTGGCCAGGAAGTCGCGGCGCATGTCCTCGGAGATGTCGCGCCGCGCGCCGCCTATCGTGACCATGGCGTAGTTCACGCGGTTGCCGGAGAGCTCCTCAAGCATATCCATGATGAGCTCGCGCACGTCCCAGGTGTGCATGAACATGCTGTCATGGCCGATGATGTGGCAGGCGATGCCGGCCCAGAGCAGGTGCGAGTGCAGCCGCTCCAGCTCCGCCGTGATGACGCGGATGTACTGGCCGCGCTTCGGGACCTCTATCTCATTCAGGCCCTCGACCGCCATGGCGTAGGTGAAGGCGTGGGAATGCGAACAGATGCCGCATACGCGCTCCACCAGCACCAGGGTCTGGATGGCGTTGCGCTCCGTGGCCAGCTTTTCTATGCCGCGGTGGTTGTAGCCGACCATGACCTCCGCGTCCTTTATGACCTCGCCCTCTGTATACAGCTTTGCGTGAACGGGCTCCTCTAGTGCGGGATGGTAAGGCCCTATCGGTACGATGTAGCTCATACGCCCTTATTCCCCCTTCTCCATGATTTCCACGCGCTTCTCCCTGAGCTCTGAAAGCGGTGTCACGAGTATGTGGCCCTTGCCCTGGGTCTCAAGCATATCCTCCGGCAGGAAGAGCCTTCTGGAGGTATCCAGGCCCTCGAAATTGAGCCCCATGAGCTCGTAGAGCTCACACTCCGGCCAGCGCGCGGCCTCGTCATAGATGTCCGAGATAGAAGGCAGATCGGTCTCCCCAACGACATAGTAGGACTCAATATCCGGGTCCACGGCATAGTCGTAGGACACGCGGACCTGCCCGTCCGGCTGGACGTAGCCGTGGATCATGACGAGCCACCTGCCCTCGTGCCGCATCCGCAGTGCGGTAGGGACTATCTCTTCCTTCGTTATCTGGATCATCTTGTATCCCTGCATTCTTTCCACCTCACTGTTTTTAAAAGATATATTTAAAAAAACATTGCGGACTAACATATGCGCGGAAGCTGCGCCCCCGCGAGCTTTTGCAGCAGCCGGGCGCCGCCCGCCGCCGTCCTGAGCGCGACCCTTCCGGGCCGCTCCACCGTCACGCGGCCTATTATCGCGGCGTTTTCGCCCTCAGGGCGGCTCCTGAGCGCCGCCAGCGCCGCCTGCGCGTCCTCCGGCGCGACGACGGCAAGCATTTTGCCCTCGTTCGCGCAGTAGAGCGGGTCGAGCCCCAGCAGGGCGCAGGCCGCGGAGACGTCCCGCCTCACAGGGATTGCCGCCTCGTCCAGCTCTATGCCCAGCTTTGCGCTCTCGGCAAACTCGCAGAGCGTCGTCGCAACGCCGCCGCGCGTGGGGTCGCGCAGGACGCGCACCTGCGCGCCGGAGTCCAGCAACGCAAAGGCCAGGCCGTTCAGGGCTGCGCAGTCGGAGCGTATCTCGCCCTCCATCAGCCCGTCGCGCGCGAGCATGACCGCCGCGCCGTGGTCCCCCGCCGTGCCGGAAATGAGCACGGCGTCTCCCGGGCGCATCTTATCCGGGCCGAGGCCGGGGTATTTCACAAGGCCGATGCCCGCGGTGTTTATATAGAGCCCGTCGCCCCTGCCTCGCTCGACGACCTTGGTGTCCCCCGTGACTATCTGCACGCCCGCCGCCTCCGCCGCGGACTTTATCGAGGCCACCACCCGCCGCAATTTCTCCGCCGGCAGGCCCTCCTCGATGATGAGGGCAAGGCTGAGGTATTTCGGCTCCGCGCCGCACATCGCAAGGTCGTTCACCGTGCCGCAGACGCTGAGCTTGCCTATGTCCCCTCCCGGGAAGAACAGCGGGCTCACGACAAAGCTGTCCGTCGAGAAGGCGAGCCCGCCCTCCAGCACCGCCCCGTCGCCCAGGCTGTTCAGCGCGGCGTTCCCCAGCTCGGGGACTATTATCTCGTCTATCAGCGCCGCGGTCTTTTTGCCGCCCGAGCCGTAGTCGAGGGTTATTATATCATCCATCTCAGCACTCCCGATATTTGTACGCCGCGGCGCAGGCGCCCTCCGAGGACACCATGCAGGGCCCCACGGGATCCTCCGGCGTACAGAGCTTCCCAAAGAGCGGGCAGCCCTCCGGGGCCAACCGGCCCGTTATCACCTCGCCGCAGCGGCAGGCCGTGGGCGCCTCGGCCTCACCGGGCCTTATGTCGAATTTCTTTGCCGCGTCCCAGTCCGAGAGCTCCTCCCGGAAGGCGAGGCCGCTCGCCTCTATCTCCCCGAGGCCCCGCCAGGAGGCCCGCGCCGGCGTAAAGCAGCGCTCAAGCATCGCCCGCGCCAGCTCGTTGCCGCCGGGGCTCACGGCCCTTTTGTACTCGTTCACGAGACCGGGCCTGTCGTCCGCGAGCATGCGCAAAAGCTCGTAGACGGAAAGCAGTATGTCCTCCGGCTCGAACCCGGCCACCACGGCGGGCAGGCCGTATTCCTCAGGCAGGAAGCGGAAGTGCTCCGAGCCCGTCACGACGGCGACGTGCCCCGGACAGAGGAAGCCATGCACGCTGAAGCCCTCCGAGCCTATGAGCGCCCGCAGCGCCGGCTCCACCAGACGGAACATCGGGAACACCGAGTAGTTCCCCACTCCCTGCTCCCTGGCCGCGAGGACGCTGGCCGCAGTGCCGGGGGCAGTCGTCTCAAAGCCGACCCCCAGGAAGACCACCTCGCGCTCCGGGTGCTTTTTTGCCAGCTCCACGGCGTCCATGGGCGAGTACACCAGCTCGACCGAGCCGCCGCGCGCCCGCCTGTGCGCCAGGTCGTCCCCGCGCCTCGTGCCGGGGACGCGGAGCATGTCGCCGTAGCTCGCCACGGTGACGCCCGGCCTTGAGGCCAGCTCCAGCGCCGCGTCCATGAGCTCCGGCGGCGTCACGCAGACAGGGCAGCCCGGGCCGGAGACCAGCTCCACGCCCGGGGGCAGGAGCCTCTTTATCCCCGCCTTCGCTATGGCCATCGTGTGCGTGCCGCAGACCTCCATGAGCCGCGCGCGCATGGGCGGCAGGGCGTTTATGCGCTCTATTATCTCAGCGGAGCGCATTTTCCACCTCAGCCCACTCCGCTATGTCCTCCAGGGCCTGCTCCTCCGGCAGGCGCTCTATGGCAAAACCCGCGTGGACGATGACGTATTCGCCTATTTTCGGCTCCTTTATGAAGTCGAGCCTCATCCTCCGGCGCAGGCCCTCGACCTCGCCGACGGCGTCCAGGCCGTTTATTTCAACTATCTTCAGCGGTACCGCCAGACACATATTCTGCCTCCAAAGCCATGAGCTGCCCGAGCGCGACGCCCTCGTCGTTCGTCGAGACCCGGCTGTGCGTGTATACCTCCAGGCCGCAGGCCCGCAGGGCGCCGGGCAGGCGCTCCATGAGATACATATTCTGAAACACCCCGCCGGAGAGCACGATCCTCCGCAATCCCGTCTTTTCGGCTGCGCGGCGGCACATTTCCGCCGCCATGCGCACGAGGGTGTTCATAAGCTTCGCCGCGACCTTCTCCGCGGCCTCGCCGCCCGAGGCGATCTGCCTCACCATGGGCCGCCAGTCGAAAACCGCAAGCTCCCCGTCCTCGTAAAAGGCCGTCTCGTACTCGCTGCTCTCGTTCTCCGCCGCCGCGGCCTCCAGGAGCACAGCGCCCTGGCCCTCGTAGCTGCAATTCTCCCTTATTCCCGCAAGGGCGCAGACGCCGTCGAAGAGCCGGCCCATGCCGGAGCTTCTCGGGCAGTTCAGGGAGCGCAGGAGCATGGTTTTTATCGTGCTGTTCTTATTTTCAAGCCCCGCCTCGAACCTGAGCGCCTCGGCGGTGCGCCATATCTCCTTTGTCGCGGCGTCGCCGCCGGGGAGCGGTATTGGCCTTATCGTGCCGAGCCGCCTGAAGCCCTTCGCACCGCCCGCGAGCAGCTCACCGCCCCAGATGGCGCCGTCCGTCCCGTAGCCCGTGCCGTCCCAGACGAGGCCCAGGCACTCGCCGGAAAGGCCGTTATCCGCCATGCAGGAGAGCATGTGCGCGTGGTGGTGCTGGACGCGCAGGAGCGGGATGCCCTTCTCCCCCGCCAGCGCTTCCGCAACGCCGGTGGAGAGATAATCCGGATGCAGGTCGCAGGCCACGGCCCGCGGCTCAAAATCAAAGAGTTTCGCAAAGTGGCGCAGCTGCTCCTCGTAGCAGTCCAGCGTTTCAAGGTGCTTGAGGTCGCCAATGTGCTGGCTCGGGAAGGCGTGGCCCTCCTTCGAGAGGCAAAAGCCCGCCTTCTGCTCCGCCCCGCAGGCCAGCAGCCCGGCGCTCAGGCCCTGGACGGCGACGGGGTATGGCACATAGCCCCGCGAACGGCGCAGGGGATAATCCCGGCCCTCGAAAACGCGGATGAGCGAATCATCACAGCGGGTCAGTATCTCCCTGTCGTGCAGCAGGAAGCCATCCGCTATATTGCCGAGGCGCTCCATGGCCTCGGCGTTCTTGTATACGATGGGCGTATCGGAGAGGTTCGCGCTCGTCATAACGAGGCAGTCGAGGTCCTCGCCCAGGAGCAGGACGTGCAGGGGCGTATATGGCAGCATGACGCCAAGAGAGTTGTTCTCGCTCAGGTGCATGTAGGTCCCACGCTCGCGTTTTTCGAGGAGGACTATCGGCCTCCTGAAAGAGGAAAGCGCCCGTTCCTCGTCCTGCGAGACCTTGCAGAGCCGCCGGACGGCGGCGATGTCCCGGCACATGAGGGCAAAGGGCTTCTCGTCCCGCCTTTTGCGCCGCCTCAGCCTGGCCGCGGCGGTCTCGTCCTCCGCCAGGCAGGCCAGATGCATGCCGCCCAGGCCCTTGACGCAGAGGATGCCGCCGCTTTTAAGCAGCGCCCGCGCTGCCTCGATGCCGTCCCCCGGCAGGCGGCGGCCGTCGGTGTCCGTGAAGAAGGTATGCGGCCCGCAAGCCGGGCAGCAGTCAGGCTGGGCGTGGTAGCGCCGGTTTTCAATGTCCGCAAACTCCGCCGCGCAGTCCGGACACATCGAAAACTCCGACATGGAGGTGTAGGCCCGGTCATATGGGACGGAGCGGATGATGGTAAAGCGCGGCCCGCAGTTAGTGCAGTTTATGAAGGGGTAGCGGTAGCGTCTGTCCCCGGGAGTCAGCAGTTCCCTCAGGCAGTCAGGGCAGATGCCCGCGTCCGGCGAGACGAGCGTGCGCATTTTCTCTCCCCGCTCGCTCGGGACTATGCGGAAGCCTGTGAAATGCTCCCCGCCGTGCAGCGCGCGCGCCTCGACGCCCTCTATGAGCGCCAGAGGCGGGGCCTCCGCCTCCAGCTCGCGCAGGAAGGCGGAAAGCTCCCCAGCCTCGCCCTCCAGCTCCAGCTCCGCGCCCTGCGGGCTGTTGCGCACCCAGCCCACAAGGCCGTGCCGCTTCACCAGCCGGTGGACAAAGGGGCGGAACCCCACGCCCTGGACTATGCCGCGCACATCTATGTGAAGCCTTGTCAATTTTCCCCCTGATTAGTGTTAATTATTTGACATTTCATAGTGTAAATGCCGCCTCAACTATGCTTGATTCTATCACCAGCCCATATATTTGTCAACAAATTAACATCATCTCCGGCGTTGTTATTCTGAGTAAAATGTGTTAATATTGTACAAAACCTTGTAGGGAGGCTTACACATGACTGAAGCAAAAGTCTACTATTCCGATATGCGCGCGCACGGCCGGAGCCTGCTCTCCAAGCTGCGCCGCCTTATGAAGGAGGCCGGTTTTGAGAGCATAGACTTCGACGGCAAGTTCGTCGCAGTCAAGATACATTTCGGTGAGCCAGGCAACCTTGCCTATCTGCGCCCGAACTGGGCGGCGGAGGTCTGCGACTACATACGTGAGCTCGGCGGCAAGCCTTTCCTCACGGACTGCAACACCCTCTACGTCGGCGGGCGCAAGAACGCGCTCGACCACCTCGACAGCGCCTACAAAAACGGCTACAACCCCTTCCAGACAGGCGTACACACCATCATCGCGGACGGTCTCAAAGGCACGGACGAGGCGCTCATCCCCGTCGAGGGCGGCGAGTATGTGAAGGAAGCCAAGATAGGCCGCGCTCTGGCTGACGCGGACATCATCATCTCCCTTTCCCACTTCAAGGGCCACGAACAGGCCGGCTTCGGCGGCGCGCTGAAGAACCTCGGCATGGGCGGCGGCTCCCGCGCTGGCAAGATGGAGATGCACTCGGCTGGCAAGCCCTTCGTTAAGCAGAAAAAGTGCATCGGCTGCGGGGCCTGCGCGCGCATCTGCGCCCACGGCGCGCCCATCATCGAGGGCGGCAAGTGCACCATAGACCAGGACCGCTGCGTCGGCTGCGGCCGCTGCATCGGCGTATGTCCCAAGGACGCTGTGACCCCCGCCAACGACGAGGCCTTTGAGATACTGGGCTGCAAGATAGCCGAGTATGCCAAGGCCGTCTGCCAGGGCAAGCCGCACTTCCACATCAGCCTCGCCGTGGACATCTCCCCCTACTGCGACTGCCACGCGGAAAACGACGCCGCCGTCGTGCCGGACGTAGGCATGTTCGTCTCCTTCGACCCCGTGGCCATCGACGTTGCCTGCGCGGACGCGGTGAACGCCCAGCCGCCCATCGCCAACAGCATGCTGGGCGAGGCCGAGCACTGCCACCACGACCACTTCAAGGACATCTCCCCCGATACGGACTGGAATTCGCAGACAGAACACGCCGAAAAGATAGGCCTGGGCAGCAGAAAATACGAGCTTATAAGGCTCTGAGTCAAAAAAATAGCCGCGCCGCCAAAAAATGTGTTGACAAGCGCCCTTTCGTCGGGTATAATTCACTTTGCCTTTTGGCGGCGTAGCTCAGTTGGCCAGAGCATTCGGTTCATACCCGAAGTGTCACCGGTTCGAATCCAGTCGCCGCTACCATGACCCGCACCGGGTCAGCCCTTGGCGCGTTGGTCAAGCGGCTAAGACACCGCCCTTTCACGGCGGTAACACGGGTTCGATTCCCGTACGCGTCACCACGGACGGGTGGAATCGCTCCCGTCCATTTGGAGGCTTAGCTCAGCTGGTTAGAGCGCCTGCTTCACACGCAGGAGGTCACTGGTTCGAGTCCAGCAGTCTCCACCAGAGGAAAAACCCTGAACCCCTTGTGGTTTCAGGGTTTTCTCGTATTTCGCCTGCTTCCCTTCGCGCTTCACATGGCTGGAAATCGTAATAATACAAGGGATAAATCCTCAAAAATATCCCCGGTTGTGGGCCTTCAAAAGCCCCTCCGGGGATATTTTTGGGGATATTTTTGACCTCACACAATCAGGTGCGACAGCAGCAGGGTGACAGCGCCAGACGTGAGCGCCGTGGCTATGTAGCCCATGAGCTTCCGCCACTTTTCTCCGTCGCGGCTCTCCAGCGCCTGTAGGCGCTTGCCCTGCTGCTCCTGCTCCTTGACCATGCTTTCCATGCTTTTGGCGAGAGTATGGACTGATAGTGTGAGGTCGCCGATCTCGCGCACGGTTTCCTCCAACAGCTCAAGCCGCTTGTCCTGACGCCGCTCTTGATCGGCAATTCTGCGGGCAAACTCTTCATGCTCCGCGCGAGATATCGGCGAGTCCATAATCAATCCTCCTTGGGCTTCGTGTAGCTCATTGCCAGCTGGCTGTCACGCAGTCCCGCCGTCGTCGGGTCGTTCACGATGCCAAGTATCACGAGCACGGCGAACACCGCGTTCACGAGGTCGAGAAGCCTCGCCTCGATGCCATCCAGCTCCAGCGTGAAGCCGAACACCGCCGCGATTGCCTGCACGAGCAGCAGCAGCGCGGGGATAAGTGCCAGCCAAAAGGTCTTGCTGGCAAGTCTGACCTTCCAGTTAATCATCCTTCTCACCTCCTTCCATCCTGTAAAGCATCGTCCAAACCTGCCCGCGCGTCGCGGGACTGTCCGGGTTCTCGCCGTCAGATATGCCGCGCTCCATTGCCCAGGCCCGCGCCAGCTCGGCCTCAGATAGCTCCGGCTTCGGCTCGGGCGCGGCGGCGGGCTGATTGAGGCCGTTCTTCTCGATGATGCCGGGGTAGTCGTAGTACGCAGCATCCAAATCAACGCGCACGGATATGCCGTCCACGCTGCCGGTATTGCTGTACTGCCAGATGCCGCCCGCCTGAGAGGGCTTCGTGTCCAGGTTCGGCTTGGACGGCCACTGGGCCAGCCACACGTCATACCTTTTGGCAAGCTCCGAATCGAAGTACCGCGTGAGATAGTCGGCGTTGGTATAGAGCTGCGCGTAATAGCGCGCCGCCTCGATTTCCCCGAGGAATGCGCGGGCGAAGCTGCTGGCCATTTCCTTCGTGATCTCAATGCCCAGCTTCTCGGCGTTGTCCACGCTGTCATACTCGAAATCGTAGGCTACGGGATAATCCAGCTTGTACGGCGCTATGGCAGCGAGGCAATATTTAGCCTCGTTGCGGGCCAGCTCTTCCGTGTAGGCGTAGCTGAACCAGTAGACGCCGCAGGGGATGCCGAGGCGGTTGCACTCCGAGATGTTGTACTTGAACTGTGGGTCTATCCGGTTGCGGCCGGAACCCGCTTTAATCATCGCAAAGTCGATGCCTGCGGCTTTGACTTTCTCCCAGTCTATGGTTTTCTGCCATTCTGAAACGTCGATGCCGCGCTTGTATGTGGTTGCCGTGGTATCATCCTCCTTGTCGTCCGTGCCGCCTCCGCCCTCGTCGAACCAGAGCAGGAGGTAACTGTAGATATCGCGCCCGTCGCCGCGCTGATAGGTCGTGCCGTCGTAGCACTGGCTGGAGCCTCCGCCGTCCAGCACGACACCGTCCACGATGCCCAGCGACTGCATCCGGTCGATTATGCCGTCCAGCGTATAGTTGCGCGTGGTCACTTCGATGGTGCATGTCCCCGACGCATCGAAGCCCCACCACGTCCTCAGCGTCGAGCGTTTGACGCCCTCGTCCTGCTTACTCACGTCCTGCCTCACGCCACCCACGAGCACGGGAATGGTGCCTATGGCGTTGTCCTCGTTCATGTCCCAGCTCCACACGGGCCGGGCGTCGCCGCTCCATACGAGGTTGAGCGCGTGGTCGTACTGCTGGGATATTACCGTGCCGCCCGCCTTATAATTGCCCACAGGGGCGACGGGCTTGGTGTTGTACCAGTGGGCGTTTGTGACTATCAATTTGCCTGGATGCTTGTTCTGATGTGCATCGTAGACGGCCTTGACGTTGGTGTAGGGTTTGACGTGGTCATCGTATAGCTCCGCGCGGAGCAGCGTACCGGTATATATCATGCCTTGGCTCCTCTCTGTCTCATAATCTCAAGGTTGCGCGCAAGCCTTGCATCCTTCGGTGCAAGCCTCACCGCGGCCTCTGCGGCGGCTATAGCGTCGTTGCACTGGCCCAGGTGCCAGTTGGATATCGCCATGAGGTCGTATGGCTCCGCGCCCCAGGCCTCGGGCTCGGTCATGTAGTTGTGGTCCCGCTCAGTTATGCTCAGCGTCTGTGCCGCCCAGTAGCGGCACAGGGGCCAGTCCGAGCGCCGGTAGTAGAGCAGCGCCAGCGCATACGGGGCCTCTCGCTGGCTCGGAGCCTCGTCGGCCGCGCGCTCCAGCCAGTACGCCGCGCTCCGCCAATCGCCCAGCGCATCGCAGCAGCGGGCTATGTAGCGCATGCTCGCCGCCCGCTCCGCGGCCCAGGTCGCCGTGGGCATCGCCAGGTGCCGCATGAGCGTCGCTATCGCGTCACCCCAGCGTCCGTGGAACATGTACTCCCGCCCGAGGTAGTGCATGTTGCGGTCGTCGTCCGGGTCCTCGGCGGCGGAGAGCTCAAGCAGCGGAAGGTACTGCCCGCGGCTCTTGCTGCTGTCCGGCCAGTGCTCCACGCGCAGCGCCGGGACGGTGATGCAGCTCTCGGCCCTGTCCGGCGTCAGCACCTCGTGTACCGGGTGCGTCCAGCGATAGCCGTGCCGGGCGTGGATTTTGTCCGCGAAGAACACCACGCCGTCACCTCCGTCGGGCGTGTGGCTCCAAACGTAGGTGTACCGCGCGCGAGTAGTGCCGGGCGCCCAGGCAGCCTCCAGCGCCTCGCGCCAGCCGGGACAAAGCACCTCGTCGAGGTCGAGGCAGATGCACACGTCCGCGTCCTCCGGCAGCCGGGCAAGAGAGGCGTTGCGCGCAGCATCAAAGCGCCAGGGCGTGATAGTCTGCTCGTACACGGCGGCCCCCAGCGCACGCAGCAGCTCCGGCGTCCCGTCCGTGCTGCCCGAGTCCAGGACGTAAATGCCGTCAGCGCCCGCACAGGATGCCATGAACCGCTCGGCGAATCGCGCCTCGTTTTTGCATATGGCGTAGATGATGATTTTCATTTATGTACCTCAGACGTGGTCGTCGTAGATTTCGGCGCGGAGTAGTGTGCCTGTGTGTAGCATAGTGTCACCTCAACCTAAATAAGCTAACAGTATTCCACCGTTATAACCATTTGCCGCTTTTGTCAAATAATTTAAGATTGCACAATATATTTATCGCAAATAACACGTTTAGGGTTACCGAAATTTGTCGTAAACTTAAGAGTTGAAGTTTTTTTGGAACCGCCTATTACTATAGCCCCGGTCTCATAGCCCTCATTTACGCCGGATATTTGAAACCGATACACAACATCAAAACTATTTGCCTTTACGCCACTAAAACCGGCAAAAAGCGCTATGTTGCCGCCAAGACCAGTGGATACACCCCAAGAATATTTATCATAGCCAGACCCATTTTCTATGGTATAGTTCAACTCGGCGTTTCTGATTGATAGTTTATCTCCATTTAGATACACATCAGTCTCAGAATAGAAGTTTCTGGTATAGACATATATCGGGCCGCCTGATAACTCAGTCACAGGGACAACACCACCAGTATAATCCCAACTCCAAGGAGTATTGGTAATGGTATACAATTCATTGTCACGTGAATAAACGGATAAATATTTATCTATGTGTTCAGTTTTAACTATGCTGTATGTCGGCCACACCTTTTTGACAGCACCATTAACCCCAATGTAGGCTTCAGACACAGCTCTAACCGCGCCGTTAGCACCAACTTTCAAGTCGGAGATGTCCCTAACTGCGCCATTTACTCCAACTTTCATGCGCTCACCTTTTCCCAGGCGTCGGCATATTCAGATGGGCTGTACGTTGTATCTTGCTTGCACTTGTAGGTATAACCGTCCGTGAATATCATGTATTCCCCTACATGATATATAGCGTGTGCGGGCTGCCCGGGTACGAACGGCAGGGCGGTTTCGGGTGTGGTACCATGATAGGGAATATTGAATGTCAGCCACGCACTTTCGCCGGGGACGACGTCGGGATACACGGCATTGTCGTAGTCCTGATACACCCGCCACACCTGTTCCCACTCAGGGCCGAGGCCGTCCCCGGCGTTGGTGCGGAACACCTCACCAGTTTTGTGGTTTCCGGGCTTCCAGAGGGGCGCAAGGTTGCGGTTGCTTATCCTGCCGTCGGCGTCCATGTCTGCTGAGGCGTATATGCTTTCGATTTGCGCTCTCACAGCCGATGCATCTTCCGCCGTGCTTATAGGCTGGCCCGCAAGCGATTCTGCTGCCTCTCGGGCCTTTGCAGCCTCGTCCAGGGCGTCCTGCTCGGCGGTGTTGTTCTTGCCCATCACGGCGGTTACAGTGCCGTCACGGTTGTCGGTGATTGCGCCAGCAACGCCGTGGTCACGCCAATCATAGCTGTCGCCGAATTCATCAGTGAGAGTGAACACAGCGCCGTCTACGAAATGGGCAGCCGCCTCGGCATAGCTCATCGCTGCCTTGATGGTCAGCGTATCACGGCTGTGGCCTTTGAGCGTTCCCCGGCCAATTTTCGCCTCAGACGTGTTATAGCTCTTGCCGTCCGGGAATTTGATAGTAGTCTGCATGTTATCCTCCTTATGAGTACACGATGGCGATGCATCCGTTTGGCAGGGTGCCGGGGGATGTCGATACAAGGGATATGCCGCGCGGACGTATGGTAGTGTAGTCCGTGCCGGCCATCTGGCCGTTTATTATGCTGCTGCCCATATTGATGTTGCCGTTCATCGTCCCCCCGGCGGTGGGGAGAAACGGGCCGTCCTGCAATGCAGCCAGGGCCGCGCTCAGTTGCTCCTCGGTCCCTGTATACCCAGCTTCGACCGCCGCCTGATATGCGCTCTTGCCGCTCACTCCAGTAGGCCCTGTCGGCCCCATAGGGCCTGTTGCACCCGTCGCGCCGGTCTCTCCCTGCGGCCCTGTGGGACCCGTAGCTCCCGTTGCGCCGGGAGAGCCGTCCTTGCCGGCGGTGCCCGTGGGGCCAGCAGGGCCGGTCGGCCCTGTCGCGCCGGTCTGCCCGGCGGGGCCTTGAGCGCCCTGGGGGCCAGTGGGTCCGGTCGGCCCTGTCGCACCCGCAGCTCCCGCAGTGCCGGTCGGCCCCGTAGGGCCTGTTGCTCCCGTAGCGCCCGTTGCTCCTGTGCTGCCCGTCGCACCAGTAGGTCCCGTCGGCCCGGTGGGGCCTGCGGTGCCTGCGCTGCCTGTGGCGCCCGTGTCACCCTTCGCGCCTGTAGGCCCCGTGGGGCCCGTCGGGCCGGTGGCTCCAGTTGCACCCGTGTCGCCCTTCGCTCCGTCGCTGCCGTTGGCGCCTGTTGGGCCCGTCGGGCCTGTCGGTCCCTGGATGCCCTGCGGGCCCGTCGGGCCAGTAGCGCCCGTTGCGCCGGGAGAGCCGGCAGAGCCGTCCGATCCCTGTGGCCCGGTCGGGCCGGTAGGACCTGTAGGGCCGGTGGCTCCGGTAGCGCCAACCGCACCGTCTGCTCCCTGAGGTCCTGTTGGCCCGGTGGGGCCCGTGGCTCCAGCGGCACCAGTTGAACCTGCGTCACCCTGTGGACCGGTCGGGCCGGTAGGCCCGGTTAGGCCGATGTCGCCCTTAGCGCCTACTGCACCGTCTGCACCCTGCGGCCCTGTTGGGCCAGTAGGTCCCGTCGGCCCAGTGTCGCCCGCTGCACCCGTGGGGCCTGTGGCCCCAGTAGCGCCTGCAGCTCCCGTAGCGCCGGTGGGACCCGTTGGGCCCTGTATGCCCTGCGCGCCTTGAGCGCCCTGCGGGCCTGTCGGCCCAGTCGCTCCGGTATCGCCTTTAGCGCCTGTCGGGCCGGTTTCGCCCGTGTCGCCCTTCGCGCCCGTAGGCCCTGTGGGGCCGGGCACCGTGGACGCGGCTCCTGTAGGCCCTGTCGGCCCAGTCGGCCCGGCGGGGCCTTGGATGGTTCCGTTGTTCACCCAAGAGCTTCCGCCCCAGATGTAGATCTCATACGGCTCAGAAGCGCCCACGCCGTAGGCGTCGCCCACGGCGGGCGAAGGCACGGCACTCCGAAGCTCGGCGAGAGAGGCGTAGTAGCCCATTATAGTGAAGCCGTTGCCCTGCGGCCCGGTAGCGCCGACAGCGCCCGTCGGGCCCGTAGCACCTGTCGCACCGGTCGGGCCGGTCGGCCCTTGAATGCCAGTGCTGCCAGTCGGGCCGGTGGGGCCAGTCGGGCCAACAGCGCCCTGCGGGCCTGTTGGGCCGGTATTGCCGACGGCTCCGGCGTCGCCCTTCGCTCCGGTCGGGCCGGTGGGACCAGTCGCCCCAGTCGCTCCTGTCGGGCCGGTTGGTCCGGTCGGGCCGCTTTCACCAGAAGGGCCCTGCTCGCCTTGGTCGCCTTTTGAGCCGGTCGGGCCGGTGGGGCCTGTCTGGCCGGCGGCTCCAGGTTCGCCTTGGGCTCCGGCGGGACCCGTAGGGCCTGCAGGCCCAGTTGGACCGCCGGAAGGGCCTGTAGGACCCGTAGGGCCGGGGACACCCGCCGCAAGCACACCCGTGTCTACATACACACCCTCGTCGGCATCCCATGTTAGCCAGGTCTGTGCGGCTGATATCACGGGTTGATGTATAGCAGCGCTCTCTGCGCGGTCAGCCGCTGCCTCCGCGCGATCTGCATTGTCTCCGGACACGGAAACCCAGTCCGGCGCAGGAGCCGGAGGCGCAGAGCCAGGGCCACCGAGAGCCCGGCAGGTCACGGTGTTGATGATTTCCGACTTACGTATAACATCATCGAGGTACAGGCGCGCCTCCAACATGCCGGTGCCAGGCACGGCCAGGTCTGCGCTGTTTGGACGCCACACGGTGATTGGGTCTGTGGAACTCACGATTACCGGATACACCTGGCCGTCTGGCCTGCGGAACACCACCGACACAGTGGAGCCAGGGAGTTCTGCGAGCCAGGCGGACACGTCAATGCCCAGTTCTCGGTATTTGTTCTCTCCCGTGCGGCCGATCTCTACATAGCCCAAGGGCGGGTTGCATATGTTGATAATCAATTTGAGCCTCCTATGCTATCAGGCCGTACTTGTTTTTCAGGATCCCTATGAGGTTGTTGAGCGCGTAGAGGTAATTATTCGCCGTTACCGAGGTGTAAGACATATTGTTTGAGCTGAGCGACAACGTCTGTTTCGTCGCTCCGGAAGCGCCGAAGAAACTCAGTGTGCCTCTTGTACCGCAAATCCTGCTCGTGCCGTCTCCGGTATACAGCGCATACCATGGCACGGAGCTTGAGCCCAGGCTATACGGATATGTGCTGGAGCTGGCATGCGGCACAAGCGCGCGGCTGGAGTTCAAATCGACGTAATTTGAACTGCCCTGGTATAGCCTGGCCACAGTTGGACTGCCCCATTTAAGAGCATAAGGCGTTGTCCCTGATTTCAACAGGGCCTGGCCGTCGTTGCCTCCGGAGGGGATATAGTTTTCAGGGGCATCTGCCCATTTAAGTGCATAGGCTGTGGAGCCGTTCTTGACGAGCATCTGCCCGCTGGTACCGCCGGTTGGGATGCGCTCAACAGGTGCATCGACCCATTTAAGCGCGCGGGAAACCGAGCCGTCTTTCGCCAGCAGCTGCCCGCTGGTACCGCCGTCAGGAATATGCTCAGTCGGAGCGTCGGCCCACTTGAGGGAATAGTCCGTCGTACCGTCTTTGATAAGCATCTGGCCGTTGCTGCCGCCTGAGGGAATGTAGTTCTTGGGGCTCGTCCACTCCACGTCGTAGGCCTCATTCGTGCGCTTGGACAGCAGCTGCCCCTTTGTCCCTCCGGTTGGGATCCCCCGCATATCGGCCCACTTTGAGGCAATGCCCTCATTGCCGTCCTTGGTCAGCACCTGGCCATCCGTTCCGCCGGCCGGCAGGATGGCATCAGCATTGGGATTGCCCACTGGATACTCAACGACATAAGTACCGGAGTCTTTGATAACCCGAACTCGCTGCCCGGCGGCAAAAACGCAGAACGAATTGCACTTGTAGTGCTTTTCCGACGCGGTCTCCTCGCCATCGAATATCAGCGTTATGCCATCCTCATATATCTGGTCAATGGTCGCAAATGAGTACGAGAGATCTTCAGAGGTTTTGTCGCTCATATCAACACCACCTGTCTGAGAGTGTGCGACATCGTCTGCCCTCCGGAGAGGGTCAGATACCAGCCGGTCTCTTGATAAATCCCACTCAGCTCCGGCCGGCTTATTGCCACTACGTCGCCCACTCCGTGGCCAGGTTCCGCAAGCGTCGTCACCGTGACGGTCTTACTGGCCAGCATGCTCTCAAAGGCGAGATGCTCAGCATAGCGCTGCAGCTCCTCCTGGGACGCGATATTGTTCAGTTGGACAACCGTTGGGATACGCCGCCTGCGGCGCACGGTGGACAGCGCCGACATTGGGTTGTCGTTGACCGCTGTCGCCGTCATCGGCTCCTCAAGGTCCGGATTGGATACCGTGCAGATAAAGACGTTGGGTGCGTCATAGATATCCAGCTCTGCCTCGCTGTCGGGCATCAGTACTGACAGCGGCGTCCCGTCCGTGTATGTGTGTGCGATACGCTCCGCGCTGGGCTCCTGGCGCGGCTGGAGCACAGCTGTGCCGCGGGCGTCGAACCAAATATCGTTGTAATTGATCTCGGCCAGCAGCGTATTGATAATGGTCAGGTAGGGCGTACCTATCGCCCAGTCCTCACGGTCGGTGGTTAACGCCAACGAGCTCGGCGTCTCCATAACCATGCCTATACCGGCAGAGACCAACAGCTGCTTGACCGCGTCGAGGTATGGCATTCCCGCGGGCCAGTGCAGCAGCGTCTCGGTCTTGGCCTGCTGCAGCTTAACGCCGCGGTCGTAGGCCTCCACTCGGTCGAGATCCACGCCGTAGCCTTTTGAGGACACCGTGACCGTACCCGGCACAAACACGCCGATGGGCGACTCCACGCCGTCGATTATAAGTACGGGCTGGAGCTCGTCGTTGAGGTAGTCGATCTCGCCGGTGTGGAGAAACACGCCGGCGAGGCTGGTTTTTATGGCTGAGTCTGAATCCGCCATGACAGAGGGCGGCGACGACTGCGGGAACGGCAGAGAGCCGCAGCGCACGCCGTCCCGCAGGATATCCACCCGGGCCGAGATGTGCCTAATCATAGGTAACCTCCTCGACAAAGTTGACGCGCTGTATCGAGAAGCTGAAGGAATCGAAGAAGCGCGAGCTCTGTTTGTCCAGAGCTTCGAGAACCCCTATGGCATAGTTGCCGCATCTGTCTTTGACACACACCAGAGAGCCCTGGAGGGCCTCCAGCTCCGCGGATTCTGCCGGAGACGCAAACGCGCATTGCACCGACATCGTAGCAGAAGACCACTCCGATATTTCGGCGGAAGGATACTCGGCTCCGGGCAGATACTGATAGTTCACGGTGCGGCTCGTGTTGAGCGATGTACGCCTGTCGGAAGTATCGGCATATTTCAGCCGCAGCCACTTTGCGTCGGGTACCGGAGATATATACACGGTGTTACATACAGAGGCAGCTGTTACGGCGTTGGAGAGGCCATACATACCGGTGGCAGCGAACACTCCGCGCACTGCGTAGGTATGGCTGCCAGAGCAGAAATTGTCCGTATAGCTTTGTTCTGTGGTTTTGGCAATGGGGCGCCCGTCCCGCAGCACATAGTAGGCATCATAGCCGCTCGATGTCCAGCGCAGGGAAACTGAGATGCCGTCGGTCGCAGACAGGGCAATAGCCTCTCCCGCGGTGTTGCTTACCTGGACGGAGCAGGCTCCCCATGGACTCCACAGGCTGTACTTGTTGCAAACCCGCACCCGGGCAGTATACGTGCCATCGGGGAGGTAATCGGGCATCCGCCAGGCCTTGGCCACGCCGTAGATAATGCCGCTGCTGATGCCATTGATCTCCGCTTCCCACGCCTGCTGGTCCGTAGATTGCCAGGATATGCTCACTCTCGGCGCGGCGCCGCTCGTTATTAATACCACAGGAGCCGGTGGGGCGGCGACGACTATGATCTCAGCTGCGTCGCTCCAGTTGCCCGCAGTCCCGTCGGTGTTATATGTCCTGACGCGCCAATAGACCGTACCTGATGGGAAGGTGTTGGCCGGAACTATGAGTTCTGTGTCTGCGCCTGTCACGTGGCCCAGCGATTGCCAAGAGCCGTCCCCAGTGTGGTATTGCAGGTCTGCGGCCGTCTGAGCTGTGCTCGTAGCGATTATGTGCGCCCACGAGAATGTGCAGGGGGACGAGCCGTCGACCATAGTGCTGACAGGCGATATCGGCACGGCCTCGGGCAGGGCCTCCACCGTGCTGAGCGTGTACCAATCGGAGATAATCGTCTGATCGGCGCTGGTGGTCACTTCGACCTGCCATTCGATTTCATCTGCCGAGAATGTGCCTGCCGGTACTTCGCAGCGCTGGACGGTGCCGCAGTCAATGCTGTTAACAGCGCCTGAGCCCTTTACGCGCCAGCGAAATGTGCCGGACTTCTGCCCCATGACCCCGTAGCATACCTCGCCTTCCTGCAGGGCCACGTTCCATGAAAACAGGGCCGTCCCGTTTTTGGGGACATATCCGCTCATGGGGGATATGTCTCTCAGCTCGCTCTTGGCGTCTACATAGTATGTAAGTTCAAAATACGGTTTGCTGTTGCTTGCCGGAGTGTACGCGGTCAGGGAATCGGAATTATAGAAATTAACGAATCCGGAAAGCATCACTCCATGGGACAGCAGAGATTTTACGTTCTCTTCAAGGCCTGTAACACCAGGCCCCAAGCGCACCCACATAGCTGGGTAATTTTCAGGCAGATCGAAGTTGTCATGGTATTTGGTGGTTGGCACCGGGAGATCGTTGTAGGTAATAATGCCGAAATCCAAATCTGAGGCGAGAAAATCCATGTATACCATAGCAGGTGATTCCGGTTCATGACGTACTGCTGATGCATACAGATACACGTCTGCCCCGCCTGCAACAATGCTTTTATACCACAGGGATTCCGGCAGCTGGGCAAACTTCAAAAGCAGACAGCCCGGAGAGCCGGCTGACGACACGAGGGGCACAGAGGAGCTCGTCCTGTCGTTCGAGTATGGATTATCTCGGCACACAAACGCCCAATCTGCCACTTCAAGGCGATATGTCGCCATCAGTACACCACCTCCTCTGTGGGCATCATGCGGGTCTTGCGCCTACGGTCGCGGGCAAGGCGGGCTATGTCGCTGAGCTCAGAGATCTCCCGCAGGCTCAGCGTGACATAGTACACATCACCGGCGCTGCGGGCCGACTCCTGGGCGCTCTGGATGACGGAGCCGCGCGGCAGGAACACGCGCTCCGGGCCGTTCTCGCCGACCCAGGTGACGCCGCCGGGGAAGTTCCAGTCTCCGGAGGCGTTGTACATGGACTGGAATACACGGCCAGAGGCGCTGTCGCCGCCGAAAAGGATGCCGTTTATAGAACTTATATTATCGTTGAACCCGCTGAAATCAAACGACAGCAGATTTACTATTGACGAGAGCGACAACAGCACCACTTTAAGCGCGTCGGATATGGTCGCAATTACCCAAGCAATCGTATAAAACACAGGAGAGCAAGCCACAAGCACGTCCCCTAAAACCTCAAAAGCTGGGGAAAGCGCAGTTACCAGTTCGAGCAGAGATGCGAACACAGTCACCAGGCCGCTGTCGGACAAGGCCTCTTCGATGCCTTTCACGCCCTCGCCTGTCTCATCGAAAAAGGCTTGCAGGGCAGGGGTGAACTTTAGAGCCATGGCCTGCTCTCCGGCATCCAGGCGCTCATTGAAACGAATCATCGCATCGTCCACGCCTGCCAACGCTTCAAGCTGCACATCTGTTAGGACAGTTCCCACTTTTGAAGCCTCATCACAGAGAGCTTGAAAGGCATCCGTACCCTGAACTATAAGAGGATTGAGGTCCTGGGCCGACCGGCCGAAGATCTCCATGGATACCGCGTCACGCTGTGTGGCGTTCTCTATCTGCCCGAGGACATCGATAACTTCGAGGAACACCTCCTCGGCGCTGCGCAGACTGCCATCGGCGGCGGTGACCTCAATGCCGAGCTGGTTCCAGGTTGCTGCGGCTGTCTCAGAGCCGCTCTGTACATCGGCCATGCTCCGGATCATCTTGGCCTGGGAGCTGGCCACGGTATCAAAGGACACGCCTATCATGTCGCAGGCGTACTGATAGCGCTGCACGGCCTCAGTGGACAAGCCCGTCTGCATGGCTACGTCCTGGATCTCGCCGGCTGCGGCAGCCTGCTCAAGAGTGAGATTCGCAAGCGCCTTTTCGACCTCAACGACTGCAGCCGCGGCGGCTGCGAAGGCGCCGATAAGCAGAGTGAGCTCCCCCCCGAGCGAGACCATGGAGTTGAGCGTGCTCGTAGCGCCTTCCGGTAGGTTAATGCCGAGCTTGCCGGTTAGATCATCCAGAACGTCGCCGAGGCCCTTGCCGCTCTCTGTGGTATCAAGCAGCCCGCCGTCGAGCGTATCAAGCCCTGAGGATGCGTCAGCCAGGGCCTCGGTGTTGGACTGCAGCTGCCGTTCCATTTTGATTAAATCAGCCTCTGCATAATTTAGGTCCGTCTGCCACTTTTTTGTGCGTTCATCAGCCTCACCATATCTGGTGGCAGCATTTTTGAGTGCCGCTTGCAGCATTTCAATTTTCTCTTTTTGCGTAAGTATCTGGCGATTTAGAACATCGTTGCTTTCAGTGAGTGCATCAAGGCTGTCAGCATTATCGTCAAATTGGACGGCAACCAGCCGCATCTCTGACCTCAGAACTTTAAGAGATTTATCAATCTCACCCACTGCATCTCGAAACTCTTTTTCACCATTCAGTTCAATTCCAAATTTTAATGACGGCGTGGCCACGCTTAACCACCTCCTCCGAGTAAATAGGCTGACAACGACTTCTGTGGCTTGTCCTCGCGATGCAGTGTCCTCCGGGGCGCGGCAGCATGCAGCAGAGCCGCAACGCGCGCAGGTGTTGCGGTGCGCCAAAAGGACCTCTCGTCAAGCCGGAGGACGCTCATCCAGGCATACATGTACCAGGCGAAGTCGATGCTGCGCGACTCCGGCTCCGCCTGGTCAGTCAGTTTTTTTGGTCGTTCTCCTCTGTGGAGAGCTCTGTGTCGGCAGACATGGCTTTTCCCACCAGCCGCATGACAATCGCCTTGACCTCGTTCATCCGTGCGGGTGCGAGCATGCGCCCCACCTGGCGAGAGGTATAGCGAACCTCTATCCCCTGCTCATCAGCGGAATCATTGAGCATGGCCGTGAGGAATTCCATCAGTGACCTGGCGCTGGACTTACCCGACAGTGCCTCACTGATTTTTCCGTCAAAGGCCTCCTGGACATCGGCCAGGACGTTCATGTTGCAGCAGAGCTGAAAGGTGTGACCGTCGAATTCAAACGGCACACGCTCCAGGCGCATATCTATCATGACTGTTAGCCTCCGGTTGTCACGCCGAGAGCCCCGTCGACCCACTTCTTGGCGTTCTCGACAGTATCAACGGTCACTACGTCGACCAGGTTTTGCGTGGAGGAGTGGTCTGCCATGAACTCGCCAGTCGTCGTGGGCGTTTGGAATGTAAGGCTGTCGCCCTTTGTCTTGTATACCATAGCTGGAAGGCCGAATATGATGCGCCGCACAAACACACAGGTGTATTTGAGAGCGCCGTCTATCATGTCGGGAGCATAGAACGCGCAGCCTACAGCGGAAGGCTCGTCTGCGCCTGTGTATGCAAGTCCTTTTGCGGCCGGCTCGAGACCGGAAACGGTTATCGAAGAGTCTTTTGCTCCGAACATCATTTTCTGGGCTTCAGCTGGTATGTATTTAGTCGCGATACTCATGGTGCCGCCGGTGATGAGCTTCATAAATTCAGCCAGCACGCCCTCAGCATAGAGACGGCCCTCGGCATATTTGAACTGCAGGTTCACATCCATGGCGTCACCGATGGTGGTGACGTCTGAGTATGAGATGGTTCCGTCTGTATTCTTGTACTTGCCGATTTTAATATATCTCAGGTCAAATGCGGGCATTATATCAGTCCTTTCTCGTGCAATATCGTGTTTGCCGCATCCTCACAGGCGCGGATCATCTTAGGGGTTGCGTACATAATGGCAGCGTTCCAGAAATGTGAGCCGGGGATGTAGCCGTAGGCCTTTTTGCGCCCGTAGTTCAGTACAAATCCCTTGACCGCATTCTTTACGCCCTTCTTATCCTTGCCCTTAATGGACGCAGTCACACTGTAGCCGCCTTTTTTTATGTTTATCCGTTTGTAGTAGGTAATACTGTCGCGCATGGCTCCGGTATCAACATGCCCGGCGCGCACCAGGGCGCTCCGAGCCTCTTTCACAAATATCTCGGCGCCGGCGTACAGGATTTTTTTTGCGTTCTCCTTGTCGTACAGGCCGTTGTCCTCAAGCTTCCTCGCAAGCTCAGACAGCGCGACATCCGGGTATACAAATTTAGCCATAAAGCGCCCCCGCAGCTATGGCCGTTAAGCTCGCCTGCGACTGGCGCTTGTCGTCTGAGTACTGCACGGCATCCAGCGTGGAATTCCAGCCGGCAGCCTCGAGTGCAGCCTTCACCTTTTTCATCAGCGGCACATAGCTTCCGCCGGTGAAGATGTCCACGGCGTAGGCCACGCCCGTCTCAGCTTCCACGCCTTCGGCGTATATCTGCCCGGTCTGCCCTATGCACTGATAGGTCACAAAGGCATCCTCAGTTCCTCTGTACGGGACCGGAGACACAGGCGCTCCAATGTCCGCAAGGGCTTCAGCTATCGGTATCATGCTTTGCCTCCTCAACCGGGAACACTGTCTCCGACAGCCTGAGCGACAGCAGCTGCACGTGCAGCCCGTCGGAGTTCTGCTTGCGCTGAATCTGCACTATGCGATACTGGTTCCCATCGACCAGGCAGAACTGCTCGGCGCTTATCGGCGCCGGCCACATCTCGGCGGCAATGTCTACGCGCTCACCGGCCTGCAGCGCGGCGTAGTATCGTGTCACGCCGACGGTGGATTCGCCGAAGTAATAGCTCCGACCCGGGCGCAGGCAGCGGGGCTCGGCCTCAGTATCGAGCGTGCAGACAGTCAGCACGCGGTCATAGATCATGCGCTGCCACCTGCCTGAGCGATCTTGCGATCATTGAGCTCCGCCCGGATCATGCGGGGCATGCCCGAGGCGTCCGGGCTTGCCCGCCGGCGATATATCCAGGCGGCATACATGGAGAGCAGCGCGTCATCTTCAGGGGCGTCCGGATTAAGCCGGACGCCCTCTCTCGATATCGCCGCATGAGCCATTGACAGGTAGTGGTCAAGCTGCACCTCCTGCTCGGGCGTGGGATGCAGCAGGCCGAGATCGGTCTGCAAAAGTATCCTCTGGTTTGCCGTAGGCGTCACTCGGCCCACCTCCTTTTAGTTAGCGGCGTCCGTGGCGAATGTTATGGTCTTCGTCGGCGCCGTGTTCGCATAGTTGAGCAGTACAAAGGCCTCTCCGCGCACAGGCTTACCGTCATAGCGCTGGGTGCCCTTAAACACCGTACAGTCATCCAGGAACATGGGGATGTCCGAGTAAGCGATCTTCGCACCGCTCCGCTCGGCAATGACCTCCAGCGTCAGATATCCGCCCGCAATGTCGTTATCAGCCATGAACTCGAGCTCTACGATTTCGCCGCCTATAACCGGCATGACATTGGAAACACCAGACATAAGTGCTGCGGAGCTATTGAACTCAAGGCAGCGGCAAATGAGGTCCATATGGGTCTTTCTGTTCATGATCCACACAGGAGCACCAGTTGCGTAGTTAGGCTTTGCGGTTCCCAGAGCAGCCAACAGAGGCGAGAAGAACTCCTTACCAGTGCTTGCCGCCAGGTCAAGCGTCAGAATGTTGGAGGTTGACAGGTTTGTAAAAGTCCCCTGGTTTTTGCCCCACCATGCAGGCTGCGAAGCGGCAGCCAGTCGTGTGACAAAGCCCACGGGCATTTTTGTGCCGGTGCCATACACGATTGCCTTATCAAGTGCGAGGCCTATAGCCTGCCCAAGGTAGTCAATGATTGTGGCCAGAAGCTGAAGATCCGAGTCGTCCTCAAGGCTGCTGTTAGGCACGGACACATATCCGCCAACCTTGTATTCATCAAGCTCTACCTGCGTAAAGGTTATGGTGAGCTCATTGACAGCGCCAATAGCTTCCGTCCAAATTCCTTCCGGAATTGCTCCAGCAACGTTTTGACGTCCTTTCCCGGATATCGGGCGAAGCGTAACAAACCTAATCAGCTTTGAATAGCGATCAACGCCGTCGCGCAGCACGCCCATCAGAATGTCGGGAACACCGAGCTCGGCGCCGGTCACGGAGGATGCAGCGCGGCGAAAGCCGCGGACACGAGTCAGGAACTCTTTTACGTCCTCTCGGGTAACAAGCGCCGTGCGCTGTTCAGGGGTCTCGCCCAGGGCACGCATCGCCCTGGTGTTGGTCGATATATTCGCCACAGAATCACTCCTTTTCTTCACATCTGCGCCGGGCTCGGCGCCTCTTGCGGCCTCGCCGGCCGCTTCGATTTCTGCGATCTGCCTCTCCAGCTCGGCGATCTCGCCAGATATGCGGGCCTGCTCGCTCGCGTTGGTTTCCCGCGTCTGCTCGAATTCGCTCACAAGCGCTTCCACGACTTCTCGTTCCTCGTCAGTCGCGGCCTCGTTTATCGCCTGTTCAAGCTCCGCCTCGCGAGCCTCGAAGCTGGATGCGGCGGTACGCAGCTGCTCCAGCTCGGCCTGCAGGGGCTCGATCCTCTTGCGGAGAACGAGTACTTTAAGTGCCATTGTTACCTCCTAATCTTCGTCTCATTTCAGCGCGCCAAAGCTCCAGGCGGCGCCGGTTGATGGTCTCCAGGTCCCTGCGCCTGGCATCTATGCCAGTGTCCTCATACGCCGGGAACGTGCAGGGGCTTACCTCGTAGAGGGGGTTGACCTTTTCGATCTCCCAGCGGCATTTGCCGTCACCCAGCTCGATATACCGCTCAGATTCGATTTCAAAGCCAAACGAGCACTGGCTCACGTCTCCGCGCTTGACGCGGGCATAGAGGTCCATCGCCGCTCGGTCTTCCTGATTGATTGTGATGCGTCCCCACAGGCCTCTGGAGTCCTGTTTGAGGGTCAGAGTGCCGGCGCGGGTGCGGCCCAGGACGAGGTCTGTATTGTGGTTTACCAGCGCGCGCACGTCACCGGACACAGATTCGTCAAAAGCACCAGGCAGGATAACTTCCGATGCTCCCGGCCAAAACTCGTAGGGGCTGTTGAAAACGGCAAAGTATCCCTCGATATAGAGCTCTCCGCCCTCCTCGCGCGTGGAATACTCGACCGGCAGGCAGCGGCGCTGCCTGTTAGTTCTATCTGCTCCGGGCATATCAGTCCTCCTCACTTTGCAGCTTTTTCTGATTGCCGATCATGCCGGCGGGGATATAGTTCTCCAGGATAACGCGCTCGTCCAGGCCGGGCTCCGGCGGCAGATCGAGCCAGTCGCGGACCTCGTTGCCCGTCATTATGCCGCGGACATACTGGTCGTCGCCGACCGAGGCTAGTGTCTTAAGGTCGTAGGCATACAACCTACGAGTATTGAACTTCCAGTACCAGCGATCGGAGATTAGGAGCTTCTTTGTCAGTTCCTGTGCGATGCCGTTCGCTATCGGCTGGGCAGTCGTGCGGATAAAGTTGTTGTATGCCGCCTCGCTGTACTCCCCCACGCCGAGGAAATACGGCGGCACCCGTATTGCAGCAGCGACGCAGCGCTTGTCCATCTCCACGCTGGACGATATCGCAATATCGGCCAGGGACAGCGGTTTGACCGTGACAACGTCCATGAGCTCCGCGGGGATCATCCAGGGCTCGCCGGCGCGCTGCGTCTGTATGTACTCATGCATCAGCTTCTCGCGGCCAGATGGATCTCTTAGTTCCTCGGCATTGGAGTCCACCTTGATGATCACGCTCGGCATCCAGCGTGAGGACATAAAGGCGTTTGTGGTCGCCGCGGCCTGACGCAGATTCTTAAGCACCTCGCGCAGCTGCACGCGCGGGCCTCTGCCCCGCCACGGCGCAGCCGGATCCGGATGCAGCCGGAAGTGCAGTACATTATCAGGCGCAAACATCTGGCCTCGCCATTGGATGGAATAGCTCAGGCCGTTGTCCTGCGGCAGCGTCGTCGCGCCCGGCATGGGCAGCAGCTCCTCTATCCGGCCGTTACGGGAAGCAGGAAGGACGAAGGCGTTGCCGTCCCCGGATGTGAACATCGTGGTCACGATCCAGCTGACCCAGGTCTGGCGTGTCCCCAGACTGTACGGAGTGATATCGATCATGCGCGACAGTTCGTTTTTGAGCCGCTTGTCGCCCTCGTCGGTGTTCTCCATGAGCCATATTGTGGCGTCGGATATGATATCGGCCACCATGCCGACGGCATTGGCAACGTCCGGCGAGTCGATGAGCCTCGAATATCCGGGTACAGTGAGGTCCGAGTCTGTGTCGGCCAGCGTTATCCATCGCGTCCCGGTCGACAGCGGGGCATCCCGCGAGCGCGGGACCGGCTTAACTCGCAATCAATCACCCTCCTTCTGAGCGCCGAACCAGCCGGCGCCTTTCTTTTTGGCTTCGAGATCTATGAGATAGGTGCAGGCTGCGAACACTGCGCAGTCGAACACGTCTATGCGCAGATTCGGAGCCAGCTTGTCGTAATACGTCACGTCATCGGCCTTGTCGACGCCGTGGACGTTCTGGACGCAGTATTCAAACGGCTCAGCATGGCAGTAATACAGCGTGCCGGCCTTGGCAGAGTTCATGATGTAGTGAAACCCCTCATTTTTGAGCAGAGCCGTCTGCGGCTGGTCCCGTACGGTAAAGTGCGCAGCCTTCATGCCGATGTAATACTCGCGGCAGAATTTGCGGTCGTGTCCCACCCGGCGCACCTTGAAACCGCGCGTGCGCATGTCCGTGAACCACCGGACCACGTCAGCGTGATTTGTGACCTTGTCGTTTGTCATGTCCAGCCAGTGGTCGTCGAGCCAGCCGAACAGAGGTATCTGGTCCTGCTCCGCCTTTACGAGCGCAGCCGGACGCGGGAACCAGCAGTGAGGGACGATGATGTCCACGCCCTGGTAGTGGCCGAACAGACACGCTGCGGTGAGGTCATGCAGCTTTGAGAGGTCGGCGCCGCCGTACCACTCGACCGGCAGCCTGGCAAGCTGGTCAAGCGTCCAGTCATACTTGGCGTCAGATGCCCGCCACTCCTCGATGTCGAAATACGCACGCAGCGACTGGATGAAGACATTGAGGCTCTTGGTCAGGAACTCCGGCCTCATCTGGGGATCCTCGCGGGCAAGCTGCGCGTCGGCAATCATGTCGGCCGGGCGGATGCTCGCGCCCCAGCCTGGATTGCAGGCCTGCATGACAGCCGGGTCATCATAGTTGACTTCGCCGTTCGCGCCCTGCTCGGCCGCGGCTATGAATACGAAGGTGCGGTCAGCTATGTCCCCGGTCACGGTGCCGTCGAGGATCTTCCGGCAGAAGTCCACGCGCTGCGCACAGAAGCCGAGCTCCAGAGAGCCGGCAGTCGAGATGCCGATGACGAGCTTGTTGGAGTACGCCTTGGTCGCGTCCTTGAGCACCTGGTACTGCTTGGCGCTCTTGTAGGTATGCATCTCGTCGGCGATGATGACATTGGCGTTGAACGAGTCCTGACGGTCGGGCGACGTAGCCAGGGCATTGATAGAGATATACCCGTCTCCGACATCGCCCGATATGCTGTGCTCATTGTTGCTGCCTATGATACGCAGCCCGTTGTCGGGGTCCTCGTCTACGGATATGCCGAGACGCTTTACGTTGAATTTGAGGAAGTCAAAGCCCTCCAGGGCCTGCTTCAGCGCGCCGCCGACCTCATACACCTTTGAGCCCGACATCCGGTAATAGAGGGCAAAGGCCCAGGCCAGTGCCGCGGCGAATGTGGTCTTGACGTTCTTGCGCGGGACAAATATCAGGGCCTCAACATATCGCCGCAGCTGTGTGCCCGGCTGATAAAAGCCCATGATGTTGTAAACGCAGAACTTGTGATAAGGCAGCAGCTCGAAGGGGCGTCCACGCATGGGCAAGCCCTCGAGGTCCTCGCCCTGCTGGTGGCAAATTGTAGTCTCGATGAGCGCGATTATCAGGTTGGCCTCTTCCGCTCGGAAGTCCCAGCGCCCCGTGTCCAAATCGGACACATATCTGGCGCAGGCCTGGCGGATCTCGGTGCAGGCGGGAACTTCGCCGGACAGGACGCCCTCAACATAGGCATCGACTTCAGCCTGGTAGTCCGCCGCTTTGGCAATGGCCGTTTCCTTGGCCGTATCCAGCAGCGCCTCAATCGGGCTTCCCGACGAGGCATTTGCTTCAACGGCGCTTCGGGCCTTTTTCAGCCCGGCAGGTGTCAGACCCAGCTGGGTGCGCAGTGCCAGGGCATCCGCGCGCAGCTTCTCGACGGACGACCAGTATGGGTCTTTCGCCATGTACTCTGCTCCGGCCTTGTTGGTCATACGGGCCACCATCTGGCCGCCCTGCTTGCGCCATTCCTTTTCCGCCCGGGAGAGCTGGCGTTCAGTCTTGGCCAGGGTCTTGATGGTCGGCTCGTATATCTCGTTGTAGGTGTCCACGGCGCGCATTGCGTCGCGGATCATGTCCTCTCTGGCCAATTCACCGCCTCCGCATCATTCGCGCGGGCGCGTCGTTCACGGGCGCAGTCCGCGCGCGAGTTCTTGTTTCCGTTTCTCCTGAGCGCCGAATTTTACCCCCCTCGAAAATTTTGTCCGCTGTCGGAAGAAGTCCCGGCCCCAGTGATCAAGGGCAAAGATTTTCAGCCTCAGGGGGGTGGGGGGATAGTCCGGCGGCGCCATGACTCGCCGAGCGCCGAGAGACTGCCGTCGTCGTTATGCATCGCGCGGTGCGCCTCAGCCGACAGGCTCAGGAGGTTCCAGTCAGCCCAGGCATATTCTGGCCAATCCTCGGCCGGCCAGATGTGGTGAACGACAGTCGCCTCAACGTTGCGACCGTAGCGCCGCGCCTCGCGGCAGCGGTACCCGTCACGGCGCAGGATGCGCGGCCTGACATAGACACGCCATCGTCGGCTCTCGTACCCGTCCCACATTCAGCACACCTCCCGGCGGCAAACAAAAAAGCGCCTGCCTCCGACACATAGTCGAAGTCAGGCGCTGGCACTTTGGCACTGGCACTCGCCGTCTGAAATTGTCACGAGGAGCCGGAGCTTACACTTGCGGCACCATACCGGCAACTGCACCGCCTGGGTATCCGGCAGTATTACCTGGTCTGTGCGGGTGTCGCATATCGGGCAGACGATTCGTCCTCCTCGCACTTCCAGTTTACCCATCACACCTAAATGCGTCAAGCGTTTTCGTGTACCTTCCGTCATTTTCTCGTACCTCCCGCCTAAAGATATACACAACCCCAAGTCAGAAAAATAATAGCTATTTTGCAGCCAATAAAGTAAATTATTCTGCCATCAAGAAACTAAGACAATTGCCGCAGAACGCAGAGTTTTTACGTGATTTCTTATTTTGTTAAGTCTCTGATGAATACATGCCTGAAGGAGTGTTTGAGATG
>ENA-ORNG01000442-ORNG01000442.1-human-gut-metagenome-genome-assembly--contig:-NODE-442-length-36781-cov-26.329276_pt1 | contig 36781 bp, 56 predicted proteins | sample MGYA00242113_ERZ509018 | MGnify/ENA primary metagenome ERZ509018 (study PRJEB26280, sample SAMEA2338711) | human gut metagenome | biome: human gut; feature: human-associated habitat; material: faeces... | reverse complement strand
CCCGAATATCCATGAACACAGCCTGCGGGTTCCGCTTGTCGAACCACATCATACGTGGGCCGCAGCAGGCATCCAAGATCAGTTTGTCCGTTTTCATATTCATTCGCATAATCCGTAAAAGCTCATGCAACTGGTCGCTGTATCGTCGTCGAATAGGCTGCCCGTCGCATTCTGCCATTGGACGTAGCGCACGACATCATGAATCGTCGGATATTTCTCTCCGCTGGTGATTGCGTGGGCAGGTATTTTGTCCGGGCCGAAAAATTCTGAACGCAACCGGTCGCCGCATTGTAATTCCTGCTCAATCTTGGCAATGTAGTCTATCCGCTCCGGGGCCTGCTGGGCAATATTGAGGATGTCCCGCTGATTCGCCATCACGCACGGCCAGCAGCCGACACGTTTGTAGCCCATTTTGTAGAGCGGGTTCGGCTCCAATCCTGCGTCGAGGATGTAGTCGATTACCTGCTGCGCCGACCAGTCAAACACGGGCCGAAGCAAATCGTCGGCGAACTTCTCCCGGAATGCCCGTACCTCCTTGCCCCGATAAGTGTGCTTTTTCGGCTTGCCGTTTTTGTCGTAACCGTAAGGCTCGAAATAGTACTTGAAGTACGTACATTGCGCCGACATCTTCGCCCGGCTGGCCGATTCTGCTGCCCGGATGCCCTGTATCATCAGCATATTGTCCTGCACCTCGTCCAGCACGTAGTCGATACAGGGCTTCGTCTTCAATTCCTGCGTGCAGAACCGCGCCCGCGTCGAGGGCCAACGCTTTTTCTGCCGGGCAAGATCGACCATCCCGTCGTATTTCTTCGACTTGAGCGTCACCAAATCCAAGTGGAGCTTATCCGCGATCCGGTTGATGTACTCGTAGGTCAGCGGATGTTCCCAGCCCGTATCGCAAAATACGGTCGTGAAATTCTTGGTGATATGCTCGCGTGTCCACAATAGCGATGCAAGGCTGTCCTTGCCTCCCGAAAAGGTGACTATGACTTTCATTTTATCGTTCGTTAAAGGTTAATTTTTCGCTTTTTTCTCTACCGAAATTAGACGTCCGGAGGCGTCGTAAACTCTCTTTTCCGTGTCGTTCTCTACCACGGTGTAAAGCAGAACGCCGTTTTTGTCCTTGACAATGTACCCGCTGGCCGTCTTGATTTTGACGTATACCACTTCCCCCTTGGAATCCTTTATCACCGTTTGATTTTGGCCATACGCGGGGGTCACAGCCATCAATGCGATGCAGATGATAACGAAAATGATTGCTGCCAAATAGGCGATGGTTGCTTTTGTCTCCTGTTTCATTTTTGTGATTTTTTTTGTTTGCTCCATAATTCCAGAATCTTCTTTTTTTGCTCCGGCGACATAGCCGCGAGCTGGGAATCCCTCACCTTTGCCTCGGCGTCTGCTGTCCGGCCGCATTCTGCGCACCGCTCGTCGAAGTATTCCGCGAACCACTGGTAGACTATCTGCCCGTCGAGACGCCCGTATAATGCGCCGTATTGTCCTTTTTTGGCCCGCGTCATCACAAGTCGTACGTCTGCCAGGTTTAGCGCGTAGAAATCCTCCAGGATCATGGAACACGTCTCGATGATTTGAAACCTGTTCATCTTGGCGGATATGTTGAGAAACGATTGCAGGTCGTCGATCCATAGCGCCATGCAGGATATAACGAGCTTGTCTCCGTGAATCCGCCGAAGCCCCGACAAGGATTCCATTCCCGACTGAGCGCATTTGATCGGCGTGGACATGGCCCTACATGTCCTCATCCCCTCTCCCGGATAGAGTAGTGCCGAATGCGATGCGTTCGAACATGGCGCGTTCTTCGTCGGTAAGGCCTCCGGTGCCGCGATTATTTCCTGCTTTTGTTTCATAAACCCTATTCTGTTTTTGTGATATTGCGAATTCGAAAATACGTTTCCAGTCTATCGTCTTGCTTCGGCCTTTTTTCTTGTGCAGCCATCCGGCCTCCGTGGCCCAAAACTCCTTGCAGGCCTTTTCGAGTGTCAGTCTAATGTCGACGCCCGGGTTGAAACGCTTTCGCTCGTCCATCCAATCCCTGTCGTTCGTCCATCGCTTCCATGCATCCCGGCAATCTTGCAGGTATACGTCGAAGCTGTCGCGCCATGTAACCTCATTCGGGGTTTCTGGCTTTTTTCTCGCGCGTGCGCGCTTATAGTCTCTACCAGGATTATTAATACTCTCTGTTACTATCTCTGCTTCTTCGAGTACGTCAGTACGAGAAGTAATCTCTATGTCTTTATTCTCTACAATATCTCTTATCTGTTGTTGCTGACTGTGTTGCTTCTTTGTTGCTGACTTTGTTGCTGACTGTGTTGCTTCTTTGTTCTCCTCTTTGTTATCGTAAAAATTTAAACCGACGTAATCATCAAAGTTACAGATAGTTATTATGGTGTACGTCTTTGTTGCTATCTTTGTTACTTCTTTGTTGCTGACTATGTTGTTAAGTGTGTCGCGTGTTTGTTGAGTACTTTGTTGCACCCCTTCGCTCAACTTAGATAGACTTGTTACTACTTGCCCGCGTTTAATCGTGATTCCGTTCCACTCCGATTCCGTGATGTTCGCGTTCATAACCAGCCACTGAAGCATAGCGTGTTCCCGGCAAGCCTTAATGCTTGTTTCTCGGTACCATTTGGTTGGTATTTTCATCCATCCGTTTTGTATGTCCTTTAGCTTCATTATTAAAAGGGGATAAAAAAAACCGCTCGTTCGATACCGGGGGGCAGCCCGGTATCTACTAAAGCGGTAAGTCGCATTTTGCCCCTGCCCGAGCATTCACACCGCAAATATAAACAAACTTTTCCATTCTCCAAAAAAAATCAGAACGGAGTGTCCGTCATTGCCTGCCTCATGATCTCCTCCATGTATGCTTTCCTCTTCGCTGCGCGGCTGCATCTGTTTGCCGCCGCCCGCTGTCTTTTGGCTACACTCAGCGGGTTGGCCATGTTCTCCTTCATGTCCCGGCACCACCTCAGATTCGAGGCATTGTTGTTCTCGACGTTCGTATCAAGGTGATCCACGATTTTGTCCCCCTCCCTTTTTGGGATAAAAGCCTCAGCTACAAGGCGGTGAACAAAGTAGTTGTACCTCCCTAAACGGTTGAATAACCGCACCCTTACGTACCCGTCGGCATTGTAATCCACCTTCAACACATGGGTGTCTCCGCGCCGCGTAGACACCACCGTTCCGTCCTCTCCGATCCAATATCCCGGGAACTCGTCGATGGGCTTAAACTTCACCCCCCCCCTGTACTCCGGGAATCGTATGAAATATGCATTCATTCATGTTGCCTATTTTTGGCGCCTTAGGGCGCATTTTACAATCTCTTCGAGGGTTGCATCCGGATCGGCATTCAAAGCCTCTAAAACGGCCTGTTTTGCCCTTTCTTTGGGGAAGCCCAAAGTGTTGAGAGCTCGTATTGCGTCCGCCTGCAATTCCTCGTTTATTTCCGGCGCTTCCGCTTCTGTCGGATCCGAATCCTTAGCCTCGGATTCGCCCCCGGCCTGCGGAGGCAGGCCGAGCGCATATCCTATAAAGTTCGACAACATCAGTAGCGGGAACAGGACAAGGCCAACGAACCATTCCATCGCCGTGTTCATATCATCGTTCATGAGTTTTTACGTCTTGCCGGGGCATAGGAGGATAGATTGTCGTATCTATGAAGTCCACGCCCCCGAATTTCACTGTTTTCACTCGCCCGCTGGCAATGCGCATCTGCACACCCCGATAGGTGATTCCGCACCTGCGGGCGTATTCGGCTATTGTAACTACTGTCTCTTTCTGCTTCGGCTTCATCTTTTTCTGTTATTTTTCGGGTTCGTCAGTCACATCCACGGCCTCCTGCTCTTCGACGGCCGCAATATTGTCGTCCACTCCGTCGACATACTCGGGGGTCGCCTGCGACATATCCATCGAGGAGGGGGTTGCCATGTCGTATTTTAGCGCTGTGATAAGCTTCGAGTTGGCCATTACATCCATGCTACCCCATTTCATCAAGATGCGTTTGATGACCGTCTTTTCATACATGGCAGGCTTGTTTTTCTGCCACAAACCATTTTTGTTGTAGTAGCTTTTGCTGTACTTCTTGCCGTGCTCCTCCAGCTCTTCGACCGTCATGTACAGGTAGTGATCGCCGCCGTTTATGTAGCGAAGATAGGCTACATATCCGAGCAGTTTTGTGCGTTCGTGCGGCTCCTGGTTATACTCCATATCGCCCGTAAAAGGGTCGTGATACTTTATGTCCCCCTCATACACCGGAGCGGCCATCAACCGCTGGATCATCCCGGTATTGTTGGCAAGTTGCACCAGCCCGTTTTTCATCGGCATGAACACCGCCTTCTTGGTGACTACCTGCTGCCCGTTCTTGTACGTAGTCTCAGTGAAGGGAACGATGGCGGCCTGCCCGAATGCCGGATCGAGGGAAAGCCCCGTTGTTGCACAGGCCATGCACGAGCGCATGATGGATTTGGGCGTGCACTCCCGCAGCATTTTGTTCTCGGGAGCCACCAGCAGGTTGCGTACGGCCTGCGTGAATATCGGAGCCCTGTCGCCGAGCACCGCATGCAGGCGCGCCTGCACCTCCCCTTTTTTGTCCTCCAGCAGGGCGATCATCTCCTGCAAATTCGGGGTGGCGGTCTTGGCTACCATCCCCTCGCGCATTGCGCGTTCGTTCTTGTCTGTTATGGTTGTCATATTCCTAAAAAAAGCTCTAAGGTTGATGTTTTGAAATCGTTTAGTACCTCGTCACCCTCCGCGTCGAACGTGTGGAACTCCCACCATATCCACACCAGTTTTTCCATCCGCGTTTCCTTTTCTCCCGATCCCAGTGTATCGGTGTGCCAATACACCATAACGGAGGGGGTGAAACGCCAGCCTTCGCCCGAGATGCTGTCGGAGAAGTATGTATTCCCGTTGATGGCGTCCGTGAGGCGGCTTGCCACCTCCTCGTATTCCCGTGCTGTTATTTCTCGCTTCGTCTTCATGTTATTTGAATAATAATTGCCGCGTCGTACTCTCCTTTACATACTTGGCGTATATGTCCGGATTGTCCGCCTTTAATGCCTTCGAATCCAGCCTGCGGCTTGTTACAGTCTTGAATGTAGCCAGCGGTCGCCCGTCGTAGGTTATGGTGTCGTACTGCATGAAATACGCCTTAACCCGCTCTTCTGCCTTGGTGATCTCCGCCTGCATGGCGGCTACCTTCGACCGCTGCGCCCGCACCCACGCGATAATATCCCGTATCTCCGCATCTGCTTCCCGCGGGGCGGCTTCCGACACAGGCCATGCCAGTATAACGTCCTGGCCTGTCTCCACCGGGGGTATTTCGTCGCCCAAAATGTACCTTTCGAACCAATCCCGGCAGTACTCCACGATATAGGCGAATTTGGATCGGTCGAAATCGAATAGCGCATACACGAGCCGCTTGCCTCCCTCCTCCGCGGCTATGTACGCCGCATCGCGCTCCATGATCCCCATTTGGTACATGATCTGCGTGTACCACAGCATCGGCACCGTCTCGGGCGTCAGTTCCGGCAGGTGCATTTTCGTGTCCTTGCACTCCAGGATATACCGGGTACTCCTGCCCGCGGCGAAAACCTCCCTGTCGGGCGCTGCCTGCATGTAGGACGGGTATTTGTCATTGCGGTACACCTCGATCTGCTCGGATCGTTTGACGATCTTTTCCCCGGTCACCTGCTCGAACATGCGGGCAATCGCGTCCTCCTTGAAGCGCCCGCGGATCATACTGTCGTTATCCTCTTCGGCCGCGGTCTCCAAGGTCTCCATTTTCTTTACGCGCCAGTACTGGTACGGCGTCATATAGGGATTAAGCCCCATAATCGTCCCAACGTCGGAACTTCCGATAACGGGGGTGTCGTTGCGCGCATGCAACCACTCTTGTCGTGTTTTATAGGTCGTTCGTGTTATCATCTTGTATGCTCATATTTAGCAATTGGTTAATTTTATCCTCCCATCTTCCCCTTATTATCCCGCGCCTGTTGAACCGAAGGGCATGGAATTTCAGGCCAAGGGGGTACAAGTCCAGTATTTGACGGCGGGCACCCGAATAGATCAACGCGCGTTTGGGTTTCAGTTCTCCCGGCTCCCACACACTCCCCCATGATTTTAAGCGCTGGTAAACCCGAATGCAATAGGGAGTTATGTTTCGCCAGCATATTACGCTGTCGTGTTGATCGGCATACCGTCTGAGTATTTGTACAAACTCGTCATTCCTTCGTTTTTGCAACTGCTGCTTCGTCTCCCGCTCCGTCATCATGAGTACCGCATTCTTTTTCGTTTAACGCGAGGTAGTCGTCCAGTTCCTTCCTCCAGTCGCCTACCAGTTGATGCGCTTGCGACATATCCCCCTCCTCTATCGCCGCGTCGATCTTGTCGAGGAAGTCAATCTCCGTTCTTAGGCGTTCGTGCCCCTTCTTGCCGTAGTAGTTTGCGGAAATCAGTTTGAACCCGTCCGGGGTGGCCTTTGTCCCGCGCTTCAACCCCATGCAGAAGGTAGTCCCTTCATGCTTATAATATCGAGCCGTGAAATGTATGCCGGAACGAATTCCCGATGAAGTTTGCGTGTAACCCGGCCCCGCTCCCTTAAACCCGGGGCACACTTGGGCCATCGTTTCGTTGTATACCCTATAATTGGCTATCGCCAATTGCCGCGCCTGCTCATATCTTTCGGCGCGTCTTTGGTTGAACGCCCGCCAGGCTTCCACGTCCTCCGCCGTGGAATCCTTGGTAATACATGCGGGTTCATCGTTGCAGACGTCCGAATAGCCATCGCATTCGGGATACACGGGCAGCATCTTCAGTAGTTTGAATTCCGCTACCTTCCGCCATCTCGCGCATGGATATAACAACATATAGTCCTCCCCGTCCTTGATCCCTATTTCTACCGACGAGACGACGGGTGATCCGTAGGCGATCCCGTAGAGTGTGCACGGCGTGGCGCCCGATTTCTTCAGCACCTCCGCTGCTTCCGCTTCGATAGTGTCGCGCTTTTCTTTCAGTTCGGCGCTCAGTACATAACCCTGGCCTTCTTTGGCCGCTTCGACCCATTTCATTGTTTTTTGGTTTTTAAATATTCGACAAATTCGGCGTCGTGCCGTCTCTCTTCGATGCGGTTGTATTCCCTCCACCGCTCCAAATCTTCGGGGCTTGAATCCTTTGTGATAGGCTGCGGCATAATCTTTTCCCTCTCTTCGTATGGCATCAAACTAAATCCGGGGAAGGGTCGCAGGGGTTTGTGCAACGAAATTTTATCGTTGTCCCCGTCGGTTGGGTATATAAACATATAATCCTTGCCGTCTTTGATGCCAAAACAAAGGGCCGTTATCCTTTTGCATCCTGTTTCATCCGTGAAAAGCGAATACACGGCCGACGGCTTGGCTCCTGTTTTTTGCAATATCTTTGCAAGGTGTGACAATACGGTTTCCTCCATCAATTTGTATTCCGGCGGAATGCCGTATTTTTTGGCTTGTTTAGGGGTCAGCCATTTGTATTTACCCTCTACTCCTTCTTTGTAAAGCGTTGCCATATTATTAGGTTTTTAGTGTAAACTATTGTCGGGGGTGAAAAGCCTGCGTGTGTCGTCGGGAATATAAATCCCGTTTTCGATGTTGTTTTTCATGGCGTATACTGTGTGTTAAAATGCGTTGTTCTGAAGGTGCAGGAGGACGACCGCCGCAAAGGCGGCCATTCCTGCCAGCACTACCGCCCACAGGGCGAGTAGCTGCCTTACTCGATTTTTATCCATATCCGCAAATCCTGTTCCTGTATTTGGATGGTTATCACGCCTTCCCTGAGGGCCGTACTTACGCCGAGGCATCGGCGTACTGCGATCTCTTCGATAGCCTTCAAGGCCTCGTAGCTATACTTCACGTACGCCCCGATCTCCTGCGTCTCGCGGAAAATATGTATCGCGCTTATCGTGTCCTGGGGCATCTCCTGGGTAAAGGCGTACGCCCTTTCTGCCAGTTCGTTCATTGTTTTCATAATTAATTGATTTTTAATTTGATATAATTGTTATGTCCGCTGTCATTCGTGGGCTTATGCCTTGTATACTGTCAGCGCCGCACCCCGAAGCAGTCGCCATGCCTGATTTAGTGCCCGCCCTTGTACCTGAATCCATGTTTCGATCCGGGTCGGCGGCATAATCATTCCCGATCGGCTCGTTTTACGCTTCATCTCCGAGGGACTACACAAGCGTTTGGCTATGTCCGCGCTGCACACGAGCGAGCAACCTCCCTCGCTGTATGCCATCCAGTTCTCAGCACCCAGCAGCAAAGTAGTTTAGATAAATCGCGGCGTATAACCCCCTGTTTCCTTCGCGTAATCCAGCATTTTGGAGTAGTCGCCGAGGATGTCCAGCGCATACAGTTTTACACCATTGTCCCAAGCGGAACGGAACCGGGTATTCTCGATCTCTTCCCTGATGCGGGCTACTTGGGTGTCGGTAAGGGCAACGCCCGAGGTAGTGAAATTAACGTGTGTCACAGCTTCTGGTTTTTTTGTGTTTATAAACTGCATTCGTGTATTTCCATCCCGCCGAGTGCTGAAACTTCGACGAGGTACCCGCTCTCCGTCCTGTGTACCGATTCTACCCGCAACGTGCTTCGGAACAGGATCCAGCAGCATAAAGCCGTGAGTACCACCAGCGCCGCGGCCTTTATGGTATTGTTAGTGCTTTTCATGGTTCGAGTATATTATATTAAGTATGAATAATGCCCAATCTATCGAGCGGCGCGCCTCTTCTTCACTGATATAGTAGCAATTAAATTCGTCATAAAGGTTACCATTTTTTGCCCTTTCCCGAATTGTATTTCGTTCTTCTTCGCTGTTGCATAGTATTTCAACGGGTCGCGGCTCGTGGTAGTCTGAGAGCCGCACGCCGTATACCTGAACGGCATACAATGTAAGTTTATAATTCTGATTCATTATTTCCGGGGTTATTATGCTATATAATCGTGCGCGTATCCTATCAGCCTCCAGTTAGACCCATCGAACCAAATGCGGCGGTAAATTGTAGCAAGTTTCACGGGGTGCACCTCGTAGGCGCAATATATTGCCCATAATTCACGGGCGGCCTCTTTTCTTGTTTTCATGGCTTTCGGGGGTTAGCAAATACAAGACATTAACATTCTATATGCCTGGAAATACGCGCGGGCCTGCACGTCCTGCCAGCCCTCCCGATCGTTGGGGACTTTGTTGCCGTTGTCGGTGCGTTTTAACTCCGAGGGAGTGCAGAGGTTTTTTGCTATATCCCCGTCGTAGATCAGCGCGCCCCCGCCATAACAATAGGCGTTCCAGTCGTCCGCACCGTTCAATAATGTTTTTTCGGTGAGTTCCGGAATTGGTCGGCCGTTGTTATCGCAATACTCGCAAATGTCTATGTAGCTTCTCAGCAGATTGAGCGCAAAACCTTTCACGCCTCGATCCCAACACGACCGCGTTTTAACGGCTTCCAGACGTGCCCGGATTTCATTTACTTCGTTCTTCCAGCTGGTGGAGTTGTTCGTTTGACTCTTTTTCATGGCTTCAAATGTTTGTTTCATTAACTTCGAAGGGTGTGATACCTGTTCCTCCCTTTCTATATCACAAAGATAGTATAAAATTTTATACCACGCATCATTTCTTCATCGTTTGTTCTTATGCAAAACAAACACACCATAAGTTTTTACCATCCGAAAGCCTGCCAGGCTGAGACCACCGCAACCCGCTTCACCCCGACCCAACGATCACGCACGCACGCACACGCACACGCACACACAACGGGTTCCGATTACATGCACAAAAACTCGGGAGTTTGCTATGAGTACCCCCCCCCTTATATATTATTCTTATCATTCATATACATTAAGAACGTGTATAGTCGCAGGGAGGGGCATTTTGGGGGTGTTTTGAGTGTGTGGTGAAAGAGGATAGTTTTGGTCTGTTTGGCTGGGTGGGGAGGGGGAGCCGACAGGAGAGGAAAGAGGGAGCTGGGCGAGGGAGCGAGGACGGACGCGGGAGCAGGAGGTGGCCGGGGGATTGCCAGCCCGAAGGTGGGAGCGAAGGGGGAAGCGAGAGGACGGGGCGGGAAGTGGAGGCCGGGCGAAGGGGGAAGGCGTGCAGCCTGAGCGAGCGGAACAACGTGGAGCGAGCGAAGGAAGGAGACAGCCACCGGGAAGGGGTGCGGGTCTTTGGTCAACAGCCGCCCGGGGTCTGGAGCCTTTCTAACACTCGAGATATTCGCGGGCTGGGTTTCTTGTGGTTTGGGAAGGGGGTACTGGTCTTTGGATTTTCTGGGGTATGTTTTGTGTGGGTTTTTGGTTATTGAGGAGGGTGGGGGCTTGGATTTGGACGGCAAAGATATTATTACTATATTTGTACAACGATCTTAAACAACTTGATTATGGGTGTAAATAAATCAATCACCATCGAGGGGGGGGGTTACTTTCCAGTTCGAGGAGAAGTCGAAGGACGGGGTTATGCACGTTTCTCTCTACTCGGGCGAGGGCGAAGCGGCTCATGCCATCAAGACGGCCGAGGAGAGCAAGGAGGTAGTCGAGGCGCTGGATATAGTTCGCGGGTGGGTGAAGCCGAGGGAAAACAGACCCTTTACGGAGCAGGAGCTTAAATTCTGAGGTTATGACCGGGATATTCGGATATTATCTTCGCGTCTACGTGACGGCGAATTTCGGCGAAAAATACGACAACGGGGTGAAGCTCATGCTGGATGCGGGGCTTCTGAACGAGACGGCGGCGCAGTGTGCCGTGATATGCTGCTACGTAGACAACTGGTGCAGGACGCATTCGGGGCCGCGGCAGGAGGCGTTCGCGGCGGCGGCCGAAACATTTAATGTTGCCGTATACACGGTACGGCATTACTATTACGACCTGAAAAAAAGGTACGATATCTTCAACAAAAACAACAAAGATTATGAAAAAACTGCTTCGCCGTCCCGCACTGACGGCTCTTTTCGGCCGGAACAAGAAGGTCGGGACAAAAACGACGGCCGAGATTAAAGCGTGGCTGGAGACGCACGGGATCGACCGATCTACGGCCGCGCACATTTCGGGGTTCCTGAAAGCGTACGACATCGACCTCGGTGCCATCCGCCTCTGCTCCTACGGCCTCACCTACTCCTTCGACGAGTTCCTGGAGTGGTTCAAAAACGACGATTCCTCGCTCGTGCCCGTCGAAAACAAGTTTGCAATATTTTGGGACAACTGTCATTCGAAGGCAAAGATCGCCGTGTTCGAGGGCAGAATGGACGAAATTCTGGGGTACTTCTGGAAATCGTCCGACGGATTATCCTACCGCAACTGCTGCCGTTTCGTGTCTATGGCGCAGTACCGCATGATCCTCAACGTCCCCGACGACATGAACATCCCCCTGCCGCTCGGGTTCCTGGACGAAGTCCAAACGAAAGAAACCGAAAAAAAAACCCGCCGAAGATGAAAAGTAGAACCTATTCCGTGGCTACGGGATCCGAAACCGTCATAACTTCTCGGCCGGAAGGCATGACGCAGGAAGAGTACCGCGCCCTGCGGCGCGAGGCCGACCGAAAACTCAAACTCAGACTGCGCTACGGCACGATCATCTACGTGGCCTCCGAGCTGTTCTCCGAGAACGGCATCGACATGATCCGGCGCTTCAAGCCCTATCGGCGCCCCTCCAAATCGGCCGCCGTGAAGCTCGAATCTATGCGCAAGGGAAAAAATATGCGCACCCGCTTGGAATTGAAAAACTAATTCCCTATATTTGTTCCCGGAATGTTTCTGTGGCATTCCTGAATGTAAATAAACACCTCACTTCCTGGCTTATTTTTTCCTCCGTTCCCGCTCCAGGGGCGGAGGTTTTTTTATTAATTTTTTCCATAATTCACGCCCTTCGTGGTAAATTCTTATATTTGGGCGTAAAAACCGAGCTCCATGGACGACAGGAAATCCGCAATAGACTTTTTAAAGAACGCGACAGCAGTGCCGCAGATGCCTGATGCGACGCCCGCGGAGTGGGAGTGGCCTATATCGGAGCAGGTGGAGAAGCAACTGAAAATGATGGGCGTCTACGACATAATGCGCGAGCAGATATACATCATTGGCACCTCCGCATCGAAGGCGAAGATCGAGATCGCCAAGTCGAAGATCGACGGCCTCACCAAGTCCATGAACCTCATAAAGGCCACCATGTCCGTACTGGAATCCTCCGGATCGGACGTGGACGAGAACCGCATATCGGAGATCGACATACGCATGCACCTCGATGAAGATGATGATAGCCAAGAGTAGAAAGGCCGGATGCCTCGACATGAACATACACCTCACGCGCAAGCAGAGGATCATGTGGAACCGCCTCAACGACGGCCAGTGGAAGGAAGTGCTCTTTTACGGCGCCTCGCGCTCGGGAAAGACTTTCGTCATTCTGTACTGGCTCATCGTGCAGTGCGTGGCGCACAAAGCCAACTGCCTCGTGCTCCGCAACCTCTTCACGTCGCTTCAAACCGGAATGCTCCAGCAGACCCTCCCCGCGGTGCTCAACGCGATAGCCAAGCACAACGGTTACGCCAAGTGGCAGGATATAACCATGAAGGACGGGACACCGTTCGCAAAGTATAACGGCAAAGACAACTACCTCATGTTCTACAACGGTTCCTACATAAAATTCGGCTCCATACGCGGGTCGGCCAACGACGAGAGTCAGTTCGATAAGATTCTATCGTCGGAATGGGGTCATATCTTCATCGACGAGGTGTCGGAGGTCGAGGAGAGGGCGGTAGACACCCTCCGCTCACGACTGGCACAAAAACTACCTGTGCGCAACAAGCTTCTGTTCGCCCTCAACCCCACGCGAAAAACCGGATGGACATACGTCAGGTTTTTCAAGCACGAGACCCGCGAGGGACTGGCAATCCCCCCGGAGCAGACGTCGAAGTTCCTGGTCGTGAAGTTCTCACTCAACGACAACATGGAGAATGTCGCCGACGACTACCGCGAGACCCTGGAGGCCATGTCCACGCTCATGCGCAAGCGCTTCCTGGAGGGCGACTACTTCGACGAGAGCGAAGGGGAGATTTTCAAAAAAATATGCTGGAGCGACGTGAACCCCGATCTGCGCTTCCCGACGCCCGAGGAGTGGATAGACCTCATTATCTACACCGACCCGTCGGCCAAGGACAGCCGCAAGAGCGACTTCAAGGCGTCGCTGCTCATGGGCAAAGCCCGCGGCCGAATATGGCTCATCGACGTGCTGGCCGTGCAGGGCACCTCCCTGGAGATGATGAAAAATATTCGTCAGTTGTACCTCGAAAGCCCCAATCGCCTCATAACGCGCATCGTGATGGAAAAGAAGCAGATCCCCTTGGACTTCAAGACCACATTCGACCAGTTCCAGGCCGACACGGGGTGGATTTGCCCCCTGGAATGGGACACCCGGAACATGGGCGACAAGTTTACGGTCATCGAATCCACCCTCGATCCCCTCTTCACGTCCGACAGGTTCGTATTCAACGCCAAGCTCAAAGATACCAACCGCGGCGAGGAAGCCGTGAATCAGTTCCTGTTCTTTTCGCGCAAGGTCGATCCCAACCGCAAGGACGACATACCCGATGCGGCGGCCAAGGGCGTATCGCTCATGAACCGCGCGGGCGGAACCGTGGGCTCCGCGTACAAAAGCTCCGGCATCATAGTAAAAAAACCAAAACGTTTTATATCATGACCGAGAATGTGAAAATTTATACCATCGAGGAGTTGAAAAATATGGGATGGGAGTTTCTAAGCACCAACGCCCTAGTTCAAACTCGTTTCGACGATGAATTCGCCGAATTGTTATATTCAGAAAAAATCCCGGACAATTTCCCCGACGTGGTGTCTTTTAAACAATTTCAGCCCTATTTTACGGGGCCTATGAACGTCCCGTCGCTCAGTTATAATAGTTTCAGCAATGTGATGTTGCTTTACGACGTGGAAAAAGAGCCTTCTACTCCCGGCAAGTATATGATAAATTTGAAAATAGGGCATTTAATTATCACTGGCCTTAGTTGCTCGGAAACAATATCTCTGCTTTTTACGCTCTCCGTGTCTGTAAAAGGCGACACCCCCCTGCCGTTTAAAGTAAATTATAGACGTTCGAATGCTGAGGCCTGGATCGAGTGTTACTCAGGGTTAGCTTACAAGATGACCGGAGATACGCTGCCTACATTGCAAATTCCTATTCTTCTTTCCGGACTGCATCCCGGATCGCCGTTCCATTTATCCATAGAACGAGATGTGTATAAATTACCCATCGTTGAGGATAAAAATTTATACATCCACTATTTCGCTCTCCAAGGAGATTTTGTGGCCAATAGCATAACGACAGCTAAAAAGACCTTCACAGACCCCAAAACCGGAGCAGTAAGGTCGTATTCCAATACTCCGGTGATGTGTATTTCGGAGGCTGAATCCCTCCAGTCGGCCGCAGAGTACGCCTCACTCATAGAATACGGGGAGCAGGTTATCGTGGCCGCGGAACCCGGTAAAATGTACTTCCCCGAGGAGGAGCTCTATCAGTGGATCTCGCCCCAGCAGCTCGATCAGTTCAAGAAAATGTACCCCGACTGTGTGGAGATTTCCTACAACAGCGCCCTGGGGTACGTGTACAGTCAGATCGGGGAGCTTTACGACATAGCCTCGATACTGGCCGGAGACACCAACGACGGCACGGCGAAGATCATGCGGTGGATATTAACCGTCCTGACGGCCTACAATATCACGAGCCCATCGGCACGGCACTCCGAGACCCTGCGCGACAACTACGAGATGGTCGTAAAGAAGGTCACAGAGATGAAAAACGGGGCTACGACGCTGCATGATGCCCCGATAAAGGAGACCCCGAATGCGTGGGGTACGGTAGTAAACGGATCGAAAAACAAAATGCGCGGATAAATGGCACAATTTCATACCCCGAGGCAGCAGCCTTACAACCCCTTCCGCCCTATTGGGGCGCCGAATGTAAAGTCGAGGTACATTCCCAACCAGTACTTCGTCGAGTTCACTCCGAGCTGGTGGCGAAATGCCATCGACAACGCGGTGAACTACTCCGACCTTACGATGGTGGACACCCTGTATTCGTGGTGCATTCAGTCATCGCCGTTCCTGGTGAGCCAGATGAACAAGCGCCTGAATCCCATCGAGAATGCCGTGTTCGCGTTCTACCGAGACGGCGAGATCGACGAGAACCTCACGGAGATGATAACCCGCACCCGGTGGTTCAATAAGATGAAGCGCGAATTCGTGCTCTCGAAATTCTACGGCGTGCGTATTGTCGGCATCGACGTCGAGAAAGACACCATCACCAGCTACCCGCTGCGAAACATAGACATGGTGAACAGGGCGATCCGGTCGCAGACCTACGCCATAGAATCCGTGGCCAACGTCGACGATTACGACAATATGTTCTACATGCAGCCCGACACCGACCAGGATTTCAAGATGGGAATGATGCAGCAGATTTCCCGCGCTATGATCGGCATTGTGGAGGCATACAACAACTGGTCGGTGACGAGCGCTACATACTCATATCCCCGCACCACCGTGGGCTTCATCGACGGGAACGCGCAGGCACAAGCGCTGGCCGAGAATATCGCCAACAACCTCGACCCGCTCGACACCCCCGTGCTTCCCTTCAAGCAGAACCTCGACAACAAGGAGAACGTCTACCAGGTGGAGGTCAAGCCCCTCCAAACCCAAATGTACCCCGATGCCTTCCGCGTGTTCAAGGAGTACATAGACAGCTACCGCGCGGAGATCATGCAGGAGGTGACGGGAGGTACTCTGCTCGGTGCCACGGAGAAAAACACCAACTCCGAGCAGCTCGCGCAGATACATATGTCCCTCTACGAGGCACTGTGCAACGCCGACAAGCGCGACTTTGCGAACTTTATCAACTACGAAGGCGCCATCCAGAAGATCGGCCGCCTGCTCGGCATAGATATGTCGGGCGTAAAGCTCAGGGAGGTGCCCGATACCACTATCAGCGTGGATAAGTTCGAGCGCATAGGCCGCGTGCTGGCTTCGCAGGGCATGGCATACAGCCCTGAGGTCATGCGTAAGGTAGGCATGGAGCCCTCCGACATAAACACTGCCGTGCGCAATAACAACTGGACGGAGGTTAAATTGCAGGCCAAATCCATCATGGCGAAAATAAAGTCGGCACTCACGCCCTCCAAGAAAACAAACGACAATGGCAACGATAGCAGACCTGAGGAGAAAGATTAGTGCCGCCATCTACAACATCAAAACCCAAATTCCGGCCAAGGTGGCCGAAAGCATGGCCGGGGAAACGCGCCTCAACTTCGAGCGCGAGGAGTATGGCAACGACGGCACGCCCCGGAAATGGGCGGACAGATGGGGAAAGAACCTGAAATCAAAGAGATTCGAAAACCTCGAATCATACCTCCGCTATCCGAAGCTGCGCCACAGAGGCCGTCTCGCCCGGAGCATCACACCCTTCTATGGGAGAGGTTTTGCCGGGCTGCGCGCCGCGGCGCCCTATGCGGAACTTCAAAACACGGGGAAAGGCACCCGCACCGGAGGCAACTCTTTCCGCACGCGACCCTCGTCCTCGACGCCCGTGCGGCTCGGAACCAATCCCGTCGCCCGACCCTTTATGGGCGTTGGCCAAAGAACCGAGCTCAATACGCTCCGGCTATACTCCCGAGAGATCGCAAAACTGGTGTAGAAAAAATTTTATTTGCGAAATATTTTCCTTTGCACTACATTCGTAACGTCCTATACTGAAATTATGAGCGGTGAAATTTGCAAAGCAATAGTTACGGCACTGCGGGCTTCGGAGCTCGTGGACGAAAATAATGTCAGTATAGTTCTCGCAAACGACAACGGAGAGGGGACGGTGAACACCGATCTCCCGGCCATAGCCGTAAGCGTGAAGGGAACCGAGCGTGACACCGGGGAGTTCATCGGAGGCATGATCTACAATCAGTACATCGTGCAGTTGTCGGTGATAACTCCGTTCGAAAACCAGGCCGCGTCGCCAGACGATGGCCATCAGTACGATCAGATGAACCTGGCATACAAGGTCATGCTCTATATGGCCGCGTGTTCGCGGGGGGTGATAAAGAATTCTGCGGGCGAATGGGTGCCGCTGGACTTTTTTACCGAGCTGAGGCAGAAATACGGCTTTACGCTCCTTTACAAGGAAACCGAGACCTATCAAACGCTGGCTATGAAGCGCGAGATGGCAGAGTTCCCCGTGCATAACACGCGGCTCATATACGTGGCCAACTTCATCGACAACAGCACCTGTGAACAGGATTCGTTCCTGTGTGATGCGATAGAGATGAAGTGCCTGTGCGATACCGTCAGAAACACTAATTCATAAACCGGACATGACAAAAGCGACATATCAAATACTCTCGAACGAGGCGCTCAACAGCAAGGGTTTCGTGGTGCTCAACTCCACTATCGACTGGAGCAGGTACCTCAAAAACCCTATCCTGCTGCGCAACAAAGATACGGGAGAACATTTCGGCCAGCCCATCGGGCGCGTCGAAGATATTCATTTGGAAAAAGGCAGGTGGATCGGAAAGCTGGTGTTTGGCTCCTCCGAACTCGCACAGGCCGCAAAAAGAGATTACGAAGCCGGAATACTCAACGGAGTGTCTATATTCGGTAGGGCGCGGATCGTCGAGCGCAATGGCAGGAAATACACTACATTTTTCGAGGTGTGGGAGATTTCCCTTGTCAACATACCGTCCAATCCCGATGCAGTGGCGATACGGGGAGAGGATAACGTTGGGTTGTCGGCAGTATCATTCGTGCCGGACAGCATAGAGATCGAACAGATCGAGAGCCTGTCGGCATACCAAACAGACATCATAAACCAATTTGAGAACAAGATGAAAAACGAGGAAGAGAAAAAAGTCCCCGAAACCGGGACGGAGCAGGCTTTCGACGACCGCGTGTCGCTGAGCGCCATGTCTAAATTCCTGGAACTTATCGGACTGGCATCCCGAAAGAGGCTTCGCCGTGCGGATGAAATAGACCGCGACGCCAACCAGGACGACGCGGATGCCGGGCAGGATCAGCGTGATGCCCGCGAGGATCGCCGCGCTGCGCGCTATGAACGCGAAAAGGACGATGATGCCGAAGCAAAACGGCGCGAAAAGGACGCCGAGCGCGACGACAAGATGGCCGAAAAGGACAAGAAGGAGGCCGACAAAGACCGCCGCGAAGCCCGCGAAGAGAGAGCGAGCGCCCTTGCCGCAGCCACAGACGCGGCCATTGCCGACGCCAAGGAAACCAAAGCCGAGGCAGCCAAACCCACGGCGCTCTCCGCTGCGGAGGATGCGCGAGTATTCAACGACAAAACAATCACAAAAACCAAAACAATGGTAAAACCCTTTTTCAAGTACATCGACGACCCTGAAAATATGCCGAAGATTCAGGCAATCATGGGTCTGTCCGCCTCCTCGGGCACTGCCGACGGCGTTGCCGAGGTGAGCTTGTCGGCCGCACAGGACGCCGACGTTCGAGAATCAATTCAGGAGTTGTCCGCATCTATGCTCTGCGACCCCTATTTCATGGCCACCGTGCAGAACATGACCTTCCAGATCAACGACGGACGCCGTGAGAGTGTCGTCGATACGATCCAGGGTCTCGCCTCGGGCGAAAAGTCGGGTCAGTTCGTGCAGAATGCCGACCTGGCAAAGATTTCGTGGCTCTCGCTGTTCGTTCGCCAGCTCTTCCCGCCTAACACGTGGGCTGACCGTGTACGCCGCCTGTCGGTGCGCGACAAGGAAGGCATCATCTGGGTGGAGAGCGCCGTCAACCCGGACATCTACTTCGGAGATCGCGCGCCGCTGAATGCGCCCAACTACCTATACGACGACCTGCCGCGGGGGTTGGAGCGCAAAGTGTTCTCCATGCAGCCTATTGTATGGCAGCCCGCGAACTCCGACGTCCTGGCCTACAACGACCGCGCAACGGGTCAGCTGGACGCCATGGCCAAAATGTCCATGTGCATTCACAACTACTGGCTCCAGACCATCGCCGAGGCAGTTCCCGCAGCTAACCATCTTACAATGTCCGGCGAAAAGTTCGATTCGTCAAATCGATTCCCGATCAACTCGGCCGCCGCTGGCAAGCTGCTCGGCATGACCCTCAATGACCTGCTCGCCGCACAGGGTCGCTTCATCGCCCGCAACCTCAACTTCCGCCGAGGGAACGGTGTGGCTGTGTTCGCAGAGCCCTACTACACGTCGCTGGTGCAGACCGACAAGGTTCAGAGCATTCTGACGCAGCAGTTGTCGAACGCCCGTCCCGAAGGCTTCACTTACTCGGGATTCGACGTCATGGCTCGCTCGGTCATCGCTGCCTACAACACTGCAACTTCTACGGTCGTGGATGCGGAGACTTATTTCGACAAGCCCGTCACCTTCGCAACCGGAGCTATCGACACCACTCATGTGAAGCCCGTGCTGGCCGCAACGGTCTACGACATCGGCCTCGGATTTATCCCCGAGGAGGTCATTGTGGCAATCGGCAACACGAACATCCATATGGTGTCCGACCCGAACAACTACGGTTGGAAAGTGTCGATGGATATTTCGACGGGTGCCGGAACTCTCCGAAGCAGCGCAGCAGGCATCGTTCTGTATCGCCCGACGGCAGCCTCCGGAGCGTAACGCAACACACACAGAAAAAACCAGCCCGGCATGTTGTCGGGCTGGTATTCCAAAAAAAAATCAATATCAACAATTTAATTCCCCCTTTAAATTATGATTCAGATCGCAACATTCACCCGCAAGTTTTTCATCGAGCTCGTAAAGCAGCTCCAAATCTACGGCACCCTGTACGTCACTGAGGACGGCAACATCTACGTCAACGAATCGCAGGCGCAGACACGCTGCCAGTCCCGCGAGAAGCTGGCACACCTGAACGGAGAACTCGTCCAGGAGCTCCGCTATGCCCGCGTCGACAAATCCAATCCGCCCAAGGACACCGCGGAGTTCGAGGAGATGCTCGAAAACCAGTTCCGGGCACGCCGTCAGGCAGCCAAGAACTCCCTGGCAGAGGCCGAAAAGGAACGCAACAAGCCCGTCATGTCCGATGCCGAGGCAGAAGCCCTGCTCGAAGGCAAGACCCCCGCTCCTGAGAAACAGGAGGAGGAAGCCGCAACAGAGGCGCTGATCGAAGGCGTGGAGTATGCCAAGGTTCGGGATGCCATCCGGGCAACCGTGAACCCGAAGCTGCACCACAGCGCCGGGTACTCCAAGACCCTGGAGGCGTACAACGCCCTTTCCGACGAGCAGAAGGCCGCAGTCGGTGCAGAACTCGCAAAATAACAAAACCTACGCAAATATGGCAGTAGTAGATATTTATACAACTTTAGGCGACACCAGGCTGGGCAACACCACGCCCAGCGATGGTATTGGCATGATCGTCGCCCCGGCAATGGCCTCCTCGGGAATCGAAGGTGCGGCCTTCGCGCTCGATACCGCCTACCTCATTACCTCCGTTGCCGACCTTACGGCGATGGGTGTGACCTCGGGAACCGGAGCCATGCTCCTGTTCCAGGTGGAGGAGTATTACGCCAAGGCAGGTAGCGGCTCTCGCGTGTGGGTCGTGGGGTATGCTCAGGCCGAATACGAGACATTTATTTCGGCCAAGCTGGAATCCATCATCAGCGGTACCACGGCGTCGAACTTCGACCTGCGTCCGCGCATGATATCCTTCGCATCGCCGATTCCCACGGTCCAAGATTTCTCAGGGACGACCGAGGGGAAACTCCCGGCTACCCACAAGACCCTCATTGGCAACCTGCAAACCGTACTCAACAACCTGTTCCAGCAGTCGATCCGCATGGTCGGCATCTTCGACGGCGTTGTTTGCGTTCCGACAGGCAAGACCATCCTCACCACCGACCTGAGTAAGCTGGAGAATCTCGCAACGCTCAAGGCACCCCGTGTGGCCTATCAGGTTACAACTTCGAAGCCCGGCATGTCGGCATCCGTAGGCCGAACTCTCGGAATGCTGTCGAGCCTGTCGCTGGCGACGTCTCCCGGTGCCGTGACCACTGCCGGGGCAGCAGGCGACATCGACTATTTTGTGGATGTCACGGCCAGCGCCAACCCGCAAGATATCAACACTCCGGTATCGAAGCTTGTGCCTGCGAAGTGCAACCTCCTGGGTAAGAACCAATACCTCTTCACCCGCGTGCGTCCGCAACTGGCAGGCGTATACTACAACGACGGCGCCACATGCAACGATCCGGAGATGGCTCTTTCGGAAATTTCGTTTGTCCGCGTGGGCAATGCCGTGTGTGACAGCGTGGAGAGATTCTTTGTCAAGTTGCTCCAGGAGAACATCCCGACGGATGCTTCCACCGGAGCGATCGACGCGGGATTCAAGTCCGGAACGCTGGCTCAGCTCGACGAAACAGAACTGACACCCCGTATCAACCGCGGAGAAGCACAGGCCATCAATGTAGATTTCGCCGCCAAAGACGGCAACTACAATATGTCCAAGGCTATCCAGGTTACCGTGGAGGTACTTCCCCTTAGCCCGCTCCGCGAGGCATATATCGAAACTTTCTTTGTAACTACGTTAAACTAAACGCCATGCCTAATCCTTATGTAGTGCCCTCGAAGGACGTCCAAATCTACCTTACTTTCGAGGGGCTTCCAGCAATCAAGATCGGCACGGGTACCTCGCTCAACTTGCAGTACTCGCAGACAGTGCAGGACATATTCGCTATCGGGGAAACAGACCCTATCGACCTGGTGCAGCTCAACGCTCAGTATGCGGCCACTCTGTCGCACCAGACCGGGGAGCAGCACACCATCCTCGATGCGATCAACGGCGTTCTTCCGGCCGGGCAGACGCCCTATGCGTCCATGCTCCAACTGCCGCCCTTCACGCTGACGAAAACCATGTCGCTGCGCAACAGCGCGACGCCAAAGACCGTCTCGGAATCCCTGTTAGGGTGCAAGTGCGAACAGTCGAGCTCGGACACTAACCGAAACGACGCGGAGACGCTTTCGTCCATCAACATCCGTGCCCGTGCCGTACAGCGCTCGGTCGCACCCATCCAAACTATTGTGTAAACCAGGACGGGCGGGCACCCCAAGACCCGCCCGTCTTTAAAACCCAAAAATTATGTCGCAAATACAAGAAACGGAGCGCCTTGACCTCCAATACACCGTCACGGCCTCGTATTTCGTCCCCTCCTTCAACAAAGAAGGTCATATGATCGAGGAGGAGAAAAAGAACCAAAATATCGCCTTTTGGCGTTTACAGCGCCGCAACATCGAGCACTCGAAGCTATCCATGTCGATCCTGTCGCGCGAGGAATCGGAGCAGAAGGGAGTGATTGGCCTGGCCATGGACTTCATCAAAGCCTGCTGCGTCGACGACAAGGTGCGCGAAGATTTGCTCGGCGACGCTCTCGCCTGCGTGGAAATCTTTCAGTCGGAACCTGTCAGCGAGGACTTCCGCCGTTTTTTCGGGACTTGGGAGTTCTTGAAGGCGCTCCCGAAGAATCCGTCCGGCAAAAAATAGAGGAGTATGCGAAGGACGACCCTCTGCTTATCAAGAAGGCCGTCGTCTCCAGATACTTCCATGAGCCTTACTCTGACATGGATAAAAGGCTAAGCATCAATGATATAGACAAGTTATATACACTTGCGCTTCACCTTGTCGACATCATAGACATGGCGCCCTTTAAATCTAAAAAATAATGGCAACATACACCATACGCCTCAACCTTGGGGGAGACGTCATCGAACGTCTTACTCGTGCCAACGCACTGAGTGACCAACTGGAGCGCAAGACCAACCGCATGTCCCGGAATGGCCGAGGCGGAGGCGGTGGCGGAGGTGGTGTGGCCAACTATCCGAACCTGCGGCACGGATGGCACGAGCGCATGTCCTCTATGTATGACGTGTCGCGCCGATTCGGCAACCGACATACGCGCGAGGATTTCATGTCCGATGCCAACCGGGCGTTCGGTTCCATCCGACGCCTCCGCGAACAGTTCGTGCGCAATTCCTTCACCCCGAGCGGGTGGATGCGAAACGCCGGGAACTTGGTAGGGGCGGTGTTCGATTCCGCCGCCGCAGTGATAAAGAGCAATCCCGCACTCCTGATGGGCGCGGGTATTCTCGGTACTGGCGCCGCGGCGTACGCTCTTCCTAAGCTCATTGGCGGAGGGCTATACGCCGTGCTGTCCAAAACATTGAACAGCTCGTCCATGACGGACGCCATATCCAACCGTATGCAGATGGATATGGCGCGCAGGGGGTTGGGATCGGGCTACACCTCGGCGCTGTCTGACGCCACGCGCATGGCGGCCGAATACGGCTATTCTCGTGCCGGCATGCTCTCCATGATAAACACCGTGTCGGGCTTCGAAATCGGAGGCACGCAGATCGGCACGGCCATAGCCACGCAGATCGCGCGGCAGGTGGGTAAAGTCGCCCAGATCGGAGGTCGCCCCTACGACATCGTGGGCCTGAACATGCAGCAGCTGCTGGCTGCCGAAAAGCCCAACCTTCGTGACGTGCGCGAGCTGATACATGCCGCCCCGATTCTCTCTAAGTACGCCAACGAGGCCATGAAAAGGAGGGGTATCGTAGGAGAGAGCCCCTACAATTACCTCCAGGATCGCGCCAACATGCTCCGAGCCCTGCACAGGCTCGACACGGAGCTGCAACCCCCGTCGGCCGCGGCGGCGCGCGGGCAGATAGCCCTGGCGAAGGAGAATTTCTGGATCAACCTCGCGGGCATGGACAAACTGTGGGAAAGCGTCGGCCGGGCCGGAGAGAATATGTTCGACCGCATATCCGCACGTTTGGATATGTGGTACAACTCGTTCGACCCCAACAGGCTGGACAACATCTTCGACGACTTCGTGGATGGCGTAGAGGATGCCATAGGCGCACTGACGGCCCTTTCGGACTGGATACTCAACCTCTCCGACTTCTTCGGGCTCCTGAATCCGTGGAGCTGGGGCGACAAGAGCCGCTGGGACTTGCGGTACGAGAAGTCGGCCAAGCAGTCGGAATTCACCGAGCGGCGCAAGGCCGCCACATACCTGTCGGAGGAGATCGGCAGGAAGTACGTAGAGGACTACCTGCGCACGCCCGCAGCCCGCAAGGCGTGGGGCCTGGACGAAGGGACGAAGGAGAACCAGGCGGCGAACCTCAAAGATGCGCGCGACATCCTGCTAAAAAACTTCGTCACCACCTTTACACCCAAGGTTCGGGAGGGGTTGCAGGAGCTGCCCGGACACCTGACGCCCGAGGAGGGGGTTCCGCAGTACCCGACGGGGCTCCTGAGGTACCAGTACACACCATACGAAACGAATACCGGATTCAGCCTGTTCGACTTCCTAAAGACCGGGAACACGAAGAACGTCACTACCGTAACCAAGGGCGAGGCGTCCATAGCTCCCGTGACTTTCCGCTCCAATCCCGCGCTCAACGACCGGGAGATCAACGAGAATTTCAACCGGGTGACGAAGATTTACGGCGAAGGCGGCGGCGCCAGCGGGAAGGACACCAAGAAGATAGAAGATTTGACAAAGGGATCGAAGTCGCTCATTATCAACTTCAATGCACCCATTGTGCAGATGCCTACGCAGATAAACACCAGTGCCACGCCCGAGGGCGTCATGCAGACCATATCCAAGCAGATCGAAGAGGTGACAATTCGAGGACTGCAAATAGCCTTCAACAACTCAACACGCACGCTCAATGGCTAAAGATCAATATACCGCAAACACAACCCCCAACGACACTCCGAGCGACCTCCCGTCCTTGGGGCAAGTCCCGGCGTACAAGGCCGTGACGGAGGGCATAAGCGCCATAGAAAAGGCATACCAGGCGGGGTTGAAAATAACCCTGGCGGAGGTAGGATTCTGGCGTCAGATCGTTCAGTTCCGCGGCAAGGCCAAGACCTCCGATCCTCAGTATACCGGGATGGCGGACGCCCTAAAGCAGTCCGGCGACTACAAAACGGCCATACAATCGGTAGATCGCCAGGATATACAGCGAGAATATGTATTTCGCTGCGGGGATTATTTCCTCCCTATCAACCTCACCTACGAAGTGGAAGGGGAAAAGAACGATTCTACCTCCCAGCTCGTCGACGGGGCAGAAATCCTCCAGGTTCTCAACTACAAACCGATGGTCGTAACGGTGCGTCTGCGCATTGAACGCAACTTGTCTCGCGTCGACACGGACGCCTCGGCCTCGAACCTTTCCATGCTCGACGCCTTGTCCTATGAGGCATATGCCGACCAGGGGCTCGACAACACCGATCCCGCGGCCATGGCTATCGCCGACCTCGGCGTGGCTCTTCGGAGTTTGTGGCAGGGGCAGGATGTTTTCAAGATCGAGAACAAAGTCCTCAACAACGACCTCGGACTGGAGTGGGTGTACATGAAGAGGTTCAAATATACCCCCAATCCGGGGTCTACCATCGTGGACGTCAGCATGACGCTCCACCAAATAAACATGGATGAAAATGCCATCGTATTTACGCAGGAGACGGTAAATACGACCAATCCCGCGGGGGGGGCGGTAGGTGATGAAAGGTAATTTGTTCAGAGTAGGAAACGAGGTGTTTATCGAGGGGAAGAGCATCGGCCGATTCGCCTCAGTAGACATTACCGAGGAGCGGGATTCCCTCTCGGGAAGCTGCACCATGACCCTCCCGGTGTATGCCATCGGGTTCCGGCAGGGATTGCCTCCGGCACAGCGCATAAGGGCGGCCTTGGAGGGCATAAACATCAAGCCCGGCGCCCGCATAGACATCGACGGCTGGTTCTACAACAATGCTCAGTTGGGGCAGCAGTTCGAGAGACTGCGCATTTTCAGCGGCTTCATCCGGCAGGTCATCGGGGGATTCCCGTCGAAGATCGTATGCGAGGACTACTCTTTCATCCTGCGGTTCGGTACTATAAATCGGGACTGGGTGTCGCGCACGAAGCTAAAGGACATGGTGGACTATCTATGCCCCATCTCGAACAAGGCATTCGAGGACTACCGCAAGGCACAGGGGTTCGACAACCCGGCGGACTTCCCGGCTCTGTCTTTCGATTCATCGGATAGTGCGGATGTGGAGTTCGCGTTGCAGACCTTCAAGCTCATATCGCCGTTCGAGGCCCTGTCGAAGCTCATGAATATGTTTACGCTGTACGGCACTGTGAACACCCAGGGGAAGGTGTATTTCGGTATTGGCGTGAGGGACAAATTCAAGCGCACGGTGACACTGGCCACGAACACCAATGTCATCGGCCGCGACATAGTGCCTACCGACGGGCTGTTCGAGAACTACAAAGTGGTGGTAAACGCCCTCATGGCCGACGGTACAAAGTACACCTACGAATACGGCGATTCCCAAGGCGAGGCACACCGATATTTTGTCCCGGCCAATACGGTATCGCTGACCGAACAGACGGCCAAGAACATAATGGCCCGGTTGAAGGGAACGCGCAACAAGGGAACCATAAAAACCGTGCTCTATCCGCAGGTTAATATGTTCGACTTTGTGGAGTACACGGACACCATGCTCCTGGAGCTTACGGGAAACTACTACGTGATAGGCAGGAATTTGAGCTGCGACACTTCCGACGGGTTCATCCAAACCCTGACAGTAACCAACGAAATGTTTATATTATGAAAACATCCGGCACTTTCGACGACGAATGCGCCCGTTTGGGAGCGGAATTCGGAACAAAGATGAATGACGGGAAGAGGGTGTCGCTCGTCATAGCCACCGTGTCGGCTATAGACGAGGATGCCAAAACCTTAGAGGCTGTTGTGGATAATGATAGGATATTCAGCGACATAAGTCTAAACATTTTTCCAAACGGGGGCAATAGCCTCTATATTATACCCTCCGTGAATTCTCTTGTGGTGCTGGGGTTCATAGAGAGTTACTCCGAGGTTCCGGTGCTCATAAAAGCCACGAAGATCGACAAGATGGTCGTATCGAACGTCGCGGGTACCGAAGAGGAGGGAGAAAGCACTATTTCTTTCGATAAGGACGCCGTGGAAATAATCCGCGGCACCTCTTCTTGGCGGATTGAAAAAAATAAAATATCTTTCACTGCCGATAAAATTGAAATGGATGGCGGGGAGAACGGGGGGCTTGTGCTGGTAGATGGCGTCACCACGGCGCTCAACAATTTAGTGACGCAGGTAGGGAATATGTGCACAGTATTCAATGCGCATACTCACGGCGCCCAAGGTGCGTCGCCTCCGGCCACCCCTATGACCGCCCCCTCCCAGTTCAATAAAGGAGACTACGAAAATACCAAGATAACGCAATGACAGACGCAAAATTCGACTTTCAGGTCAACGACATAGTTATATCCAACGGGGGCGTCGAGTTGGTATCTTTGTGCAGCCAGCAGAACGCCACGCTGATATTTTCCAAGTCGGCGGCAAGTCTTACGAAGCCCCAGTTCGGGGTCGGATTCGAGGACTTCTACCCCCTGCTGCCCAAGTGGGCGTGGGGTAAGGTTGAGGCCACGGCTGAAAAGCAAATATACGACGACGGAGCCCTCATTGCCCGCGTGAATATCTTTGAGGAGACAGCCTCGGGAGTTGTGACCGCGGACATACATGCACGATACAAGGAGTAGACATGGCAAAGACGTACACAGTAAAACAGGGAGACACCATCCAGGACGTGGCATTCAACGTGTCCGGCTCTCTCGCGGGCATAGACCCGATATTGGAGAAAAACACGCCCACGAATATCCCGCCCGCGGACTGGAAGGCCATGCAGTACCGCCAGGAGCCTCCCGCCAAGAACTTTATGGAATCCTACACTCCGGCGCTGAGGACAAATCAGATTCTCGACGTCGAGGGGATCGACATATACAACCTCCAAACCTTGCAGCGGCCTCCCTTCAACTCCTCGATGGACGTGAAGGAAGAGGTGGAGGCGGAAATCTCGCGTCTCTTCAAAGCTACGGCCGAAGGAGGACGCGCCCTCATATCGGCGCTTGCGCCCGAGGCTATGGGGGCGATGATGAGGAGGAACGGCACCTTTTTGCGCAACACGTTCTACAACAGCCCATATACCGTGCAGTGTTTATTCCGCACGCCTCCCAAGTACAAATACATCCCCAGCCCTGAATCTGCGTCTCGGATAATACTTGACACGTCGGGGGCATCGAATTTCCCTCGCATCGATATCAAATCCTCCTCAGAAGGCACCATCTCTCTTCTGTTATACAACAATCGGACGGGTGTATATTCACATCCTGTTTTTTGGGACTATTTATACAGCGTCGTATTCATTAGCAACGGAGCCAATGTCTATGCATATATCAACAACAATCTGGTAAACTCCCAAAATAAAAATTGGGTTAGTTATGCTTCTTCATATCTATTTCTTGGTGGATATGGTGTTAATAATCGTCCGGCGGTTGATTTTATGGGGGAGGTGATATGCGCCCGCTGGTTCGACCGCGCACTCACAGAGGAGGAAATAACGGCACTCCAAAACGGAGTGCGCCCGCAGGACTATATTGTGCCCCCGGCCTTGAAGCTGTCCTGTGTAGCTGAGTACATACCTCAGAACCTCATACCCTCTGAGGAGGACAGCTCGAAGCCCGCCATGTGGCTCGACAGCGCCAAGCAGATGCCGCCCGACATCTCTACTCCGCCGCTCCTTCGCAAGTCTGCCGGGGGTTATGACCTGGTGGTCAATGATAATCCCAAGATAGGCCGCGAGCCGATCTACAAACCCACTTACGACTTCAAGGGCGCCTATACCGCCAATGGCGCCTTCATGGGACAGCGCATATCCACACAGTCGCTCGTCGACGGGACGCTGGAGTGCTACTTCAAAACCGGAGACGACATCCATAATGAGCAGTGCGTATTCAGCATGGCGGATAATATGGTACTTCCAAGGCTCACAATTATTACCAACAAATTGCATTTCGCAACCACCGATTTCTCAGTGAATTATCTCTGCGAGCCAAACACGACTTATCACGTGGTACTCCACTATGCTTTACAGGAAAATTTAGGCTACCTCTTTGTAAACGGGATCAAGATTTCGGGGACGTTCAAATTGGGTAGTTATATGCGACAAAAATACATCAACCTTGGCATGTACACCGAAAATATTCCGATCTTGTTGAAGGGCGAAATCTACCACTTCCGCACCTTCAATACATACCTGACAGAAGCACAGGCGTTGATGCTGTGGAACGGAGGCGATCCCGCGTCGTTCGTGGTAGATGCGGCTATGAAGGCATCCTGCACACGGGAGTATCTGCCGCAGAACATGCGGCCTCGGAGTGATGATCCCACCAAGGCGGGCTATTGGTGGTCGTCGCACAAACAGATGCCCGTCAACGGAGTGTTGGAGCCCCTGTCGGATCCCCCCGCGGAGTGGCCGAATACAAACCTCGACTATTACAACTATCCCTCAATAATTAAACAATAACCGATATGTCGCTTATAAATACCATATGGGATAACATCCAACGGACGATCCCGGCGATGAACACCAGCAACGCCGGCATCCTGCGCAAGATCGCGGAGGTGGTAGGCACCGTGCTTGACATTGTGCGGCTTGAAATCCTGCGCAGCGAACAGACGATAGCCGCGGCCGCGAAGATCGCGCGCGTGACGAGTGAGGCATGGTATGTCGAGAAGGCATACGCCTATCAGCAGGGCGATCAGGTAGTCGTGGTGAACGAAGCGACGCAAGAGCTGGGCTATGCGACCATAGATGCCACGAAGCAGATAATAAAGCAGGCTTCGATGGGGTCTAATCAGGAGGGTTTGTACTACATCAACGTGGCGACGGCCGATGCCAACAACAACGTGGTCTCACTCACGCAGGATCAACTCGATGCGTTCAGCGCCTACTACCGCAACTTTTGGGGCGTCGGCGCGCAAATACAGGCCGCATCCAATGCTCCGGCCGTCCTTTCGGCCGACAAGCTGTACGTCCGCTTCGACAAGTCGTACAACCTCGATACCATCAAGAACAGCATCAACACGGGGCTGCATGACTTGCAGATGCAACGACGCACGACAAATGTTCTGTATATCAACGACATAGAAAGCTACATCTCGGGGATGAACGGCATCAAGGATGCCTACTTCTCCGAGGTCAAGGTCTCGCAGGATGGCGACAGCACAACACCGCAGGATGGCAAGATAGTATTGAATCCGGGTTATTTCAACTTCGACCCCAATCTGTACGATTTCACCAAGAACATTACAATATTCGAAGCTATATGATGCGTTTCCGATATATTGACATCCCGAAGCTGGTGTTGCAGTTGCTCCGGCCGAATTACTCGGTGCGGCGCGACCACAGCTACACGAAGCAGCCGTTTTGGACAACGATAATATACCGCTACTGCCTGTCGTTGCTCATGGTGTTGCACGACTATCTGTACAACTACTACATGGTGCGCTCCAAGTGGTACATGATGGCGGCGTGCACACCTACATACGGGCAGATCGAAGGCGTATTGCGGTACTGGTACGGGGAAATATCCATCACCCCGAGCGGCGCGAGCATATGGCAATCTATGTGGTATGATTCGCCAACCCCTCCTGTATACCTGTACAACACTCCCACCCCGAAGGTGTACCTCGGACAGGGAGGCACCATCACGGAGCAGCCCATCATTACGATCCCGGCTGCCCTGTACAACAACTCGGAAGCATACAACCAGTTTATCGCAGACGTCAACACGCTATTTCCCTTTTACATCAAGTATACTATAAAAACTCAATAACATGGCAGGAATAAAAAATATCAACGTCATATCGGGCACTGGCAACCCCGTGCAGATGCAGGATTTGCAGAACCTCTGGAGCGCCATCAACTCGCTCCTCCGCTCCACCAAAACGCCCATTTCCATCGTTGCAGGATTCGCCACGGCGAACAACGACACCGGGACGAACATCGGCGAAGGTATCATCTGCTACCAAGGGCAGGCTTACTACCTGGCCGCCGATGTCGCTAAAATAGGCCAGTATCTTTATGCCAACACCATACAGGACGACCAGCGCGTGTATGAAGATGGCGCGACGCGATACACATATCAGGATTATGTCGTGAATGCTGCGGCCAATGCGTCGGCATCGGGAATTGGCACCCTCATAGGGCAGGCCACGGCGGCCAACCTCGCAGCATGGAAGGTGGGCGTGCTATCCGACGGTTCCGTAACAGCGGCTATGCTGGCCGATGGCGCTGTGACGACGCCCAAACTTGCCAATGGGGCCGTAACTTCAGCCAAAATAGCTGATGGCGCTGTGGGGTATGCGCAGATCGCCGACGGTGCTATCACGTCGAGTAAAATAGAGGCAGAGACCATCACCAACGAGGAGATCGCCAACAAAACCATCATCGCATATCAAAAGCTGGAGAATGGTTCTATCGAAGAGGCACAATATGGCACCGCGTCGATATCGACACGAACATTGCAAGTAAACGCGGTTGATACTACCGCCATCAAGAATAAAGCAATTACGCTCGAAAAATTGGCGGACAAAATTAGTGTGTTACTTCCTAATACCGTCACGTCTATTACGCATAATATTAGCGGCTCCCAAGATTTTCCGGAGGGCACCATAGGCGCTTTAAAAATTCCGCGATCTCCGTCCAATCACGCAACAACTGTATATTTGGTGCAGTCTTCCTCCGGATCACTTGTGCATCACTGGACGATGCTTGTATTTAAGGATGATATCGGCCCTTTCCAAATAACTTTTTCGGGAGGGTCAATTGACACAATGCCGTTTGATCTACCCCACTACGCCATCAATTGCATACTGGATATATATTTTTATCCTCCTTATGGTCTTATCGTGGGGGTCGCCCAACCCGACTTTATGGTGAAATAATGGACACCTTATTGAAATGGATTATGGCTATGGTGGGGGGCTTGCTGTCGTTGTTCGCGCCCGTGACGCCGCTTGTGCTCTGCGCCTTGACATTCGTCATGATAGACTTCGTGATGGGTATACTGGCCGGGCGCAAGAGGGCGGCTCGGCAGCATAAGGACTGGTATTTCTCCAGCGACAAGGCGTGGAAAACGGTCATCAAACTTACGTGCATTGTCGTTGGGATCGGCATGTGCCACCTTATAGACACTCAAATCATCGACTTCATGAACTTGCACCTGGCCAAGCTCTTCACGGGCATGGTATGCGGCATCGAAATGTGGTCGTATTTGGAGAATGCCATGGAAATATCCGACGCTCCGGTATTCCGATCCCTTCAAAAATACGTGGGAAAGAAGATGAAGGATGAAGTAGGTATTGATATTGAAAACGCCCCGCAGGCTCCGGCCGACGGGGGTAATAACGTCAAACATAAAAAAAATGTGATATGAAGATTACAATCGAGGGGCGCAAATTCGATTACCCCTACATTTTTGTGAACGGAGTAAAAATGCCCGCGACCTTTATTGCTCGCCCGGCCAACCCGCGGGTAGACATGGGGCGCCGAATCATCATCGAGCCAGCGCTTCCGGAAGGTGGCAACGTCCTGCTTACTGCGGACTACCTCGACTTCGAAATCAACGAGACAGTCATCTCCGACAACCCGTCGGCCTACACTCCCGCCGACGTTTTGAATTTACTCAACGAAGGGGATGAATCCCCTACTGGCGATGATTTCCCGGGCATCGGATCGGGTCTCTATCCCGGCGGGGGGGGGGACTCCTGAAATTCCCGACGGTTTTATCACCACAGAAAAGCTGGCGAATAACTGCGTCACGAACGCTAAGATTGGGCCTTTGTCCGTCGGGTGGGCTAATTTGCAAAACCACTGCATAAACAGCCTGAAAATAGATGCAAAAGCTATTGTCGCCAAAAATTTGGCCGACGACTGCGTGACTACCGATAAGTTGGCTGACAGTGCCGTGACTGCGGATAAGATCAAAGCCTCTGCGGTAGGCACATCGCAACTGGCCGTGGGCGCTGTATCCGGCGACATCATTCAAAAAAATACAATCGTGGCGTCGAAGCTTGCGGATGGATGCGTAGGCGCCGCAGCCATCGCTGACGGGGCTGTCACCGGTGATAAAATCGCCAATGCGGCCGTTACGGTCGACAAGATCGCCGACGATAGCGTAAATTCGGATAAAATCGTCGACGGAGCTATCAATGTCAATAAGATAGCCGCAAATAGCGTTGGCAACGGGCAGATATTGGACGGTGCCATTACGGCGTCGAAGATCGGAACAGCGGAAGTCGGCACGGCTGCGCTGGCTCCCCTTGCAGTAACCACGGATAAAATTGCGGACGGCGCAGTGACGACGGATAAAATCAACACAGGAGGCTCCCCCGGGGGCAGCGTTGAGTAGGCATAAAAGAACAGGCACCCTATCGGCGCCTGTTCTTGTTTGGCGGGTCTATCCCTCGCCCAGCGATCCCGAACACCAGCATAATAATCCCGGCCACAAAGAAGAGTACGCACGCACTGCTCATGACTATGCTTTTATTTCAAGGTGGAACGCAGGCTCGCTCAGGTCATACGAAAACTTGGGGTTTTTGCCGGGAATAGATATGGGCGAAATCACTTTGACGACGCGCGGCTCGTCGAGTGCTGCGGCCAAGAACTCCGCGGGTTTCTCCATCGTCATACTCACGTCCAGCACATTCACCTTGCGATACTCCTCGGCGCTCACACAGTGCTTGGACACCCGTTCGCCCTTTTCGCTGAGCTGGCTGATAAGTTCGGACATCTCGTCGATGGTATCCTCTTTGTCCATGCCCTGATCCTGGCAGTCGTCGAACAGTGCGGTCACCTTTCTGCCGGGTTCCCGGTAGCGGATGCGCTTTCCGGCGACCAGGTTGTTGTACATGGCCATCGCCTGCCGATAAGGGTTGCGCCACGTGGAGGTGATGGTCACCTTCGGGTTGTCGCTCTTCTCGGCTATGGATTCGAGCAGGTCGATGACCGATGAAGCTACCATGTCCTTGCACTCTTTCAAGAGCGACGAGGAGAATACTACTCGTTTTGTTGTTCCCATGTTGTGTCTGCTAATGATTTGATATTGAATGATATAAACTCACATCCCTTGGGTACTATGTACTTGCGTATATGCGCTTTGTAGATTAATTTGTCGTTGAATTGATACCTTTCTTGCAGCGCATCCTGGAACGGTTTTACCGCGTTGTCGTAGTCGCACTGAGTGTTGGAGAATCCGAACTCATACCACACCTCGAACGGAGGAGACGGCAATTCTATGTCCGGGAGTTTTAAGAGGCATTCTGCGCGGAAGGCATCGTGCTCGCTGGTTTTGAATCGGCGCCCTTTGTATGCCCTATTTACCGTCAGCGGCTTGACCTGTATTGACACTTTGCTGTTCATGGTATATGCAAATCTTTTCGGTGTTTATATGCGTCATCATGCCCGTCTTGGGGCAGATATGGTGCATATTCTCCTGGGCTGACAGGTGTTTGCAGGACTTGCATGTTACCTTCGGCCGATCTTCGAATCTTTCGTTCTTCGGTTTTGTCAGCTTTTTCGACGCCCTCAGCTTCATTTCCTCCAAATATTAAACCCTCCGCGCACCTCTCCGTACGGGGCGTCATCGAAGGGGTTGTACCCGACGGTTCCCTCGACGCTGAACCGCCCCTTGTTGTATCGCACGCGCGCGCCCATAAACTGATTGTTCCATCCGGGGGCAACCTGCGCGGCTACTACTATTCCCCCTTCCCATGTGGGCGGCATGATCGTCGTGGTGTGGTGGGTCTGCGTTATGATCTTGGTTGGCACGAACAAGTCTATACTTTCGAGCATAGGTTTGTACCCGGACACCGTGGCCCGATAATTTTCGGTCTGGAATGTCTTTAGCTCGAAAGGAAGCGTTACAGCCACTTTAACCGTGTCGCCGGGCAGATGTACTAATACAGTGTCGATCTTCGAAATTTGGTGTACTTCCGTTTGAAATACGGTGTCTCTTATGTATTCCCTTACGACCACCGTGTCGATGCGGAATTCGATCTCCGGTTTCGATGGGGTGAAGCAAAGCCATGACCGCAGGCTATAAAGTGCGATCATAGCTATGATTGCCCCGATGATGGCCGACGTTAGCCTGTTCATCTCCTATGCGTCGATCTCTTTGTCGACGATGGTGCCGTACCACGAGCGTAAAAACCATCCCGATACTACCCCCGCGAGGAATCCGATGGTTCCGGCGCTTCGAATGCTGCCCGGCAGGAAGTTGAACACAATGATGGCTACCACGGCTACCGCAGCAGCTATCAACCCGATTTTCAGTTTGTTGTCCATTTTATATAAAGTTAAAATTCAGGTATTCTCGGTATAGCGGGCGTCCAGTTGGATATGATTCCGTCGAAAAACAGAATCCAGTGCCGAATCTCGCTCGTGATATTCAGCACGTCGTTCTCGGTGGTAGGGTCGAACACTTTTGCATCAACCCCTCCATGCACCATTGCGACGATTTCGTTTAGGTCGTCCCGCATTTCGCGCGCGATGGTCAGAGCATCGGGGATCGTAAGCGCCTCCTCGATCTGAGACGAATCCACGAACTGCGTCATCGTATGCAGCGGAATGCCATCCAGCACGCGGATGGTCTCGGCCATCTTGTCGGCGCCTTTCCGGAGCGTGGCCGCAGTATCGTCCAGCAGCAGGTGCAGGGATCGGAAGGGCGTGCCGTATACCATCCAATGACGCCCTTTGGCGTTCGAGTAGGCTACTTCGAGGGTGGCCAACAGCTCATTCAGAATAGAAGTCTGATTTTTCATCTTTCTGTTTGTGTATTATGGGTTTTATGGCGTCCGGATTGTTTGCGATGAAAACGACCTGTTCGTTTAGCGCATACTCATCCACCTTGTCGTAAAATTTGTATATTTGGTTCTTATGGTCAACACACTGGAAACGGAGGGCGTCGACCTCGGCCACTTTGCCGGAACGCAGATACACCAAGTGTTTCATGGCTTTATGGTTCATTATCGGGTTCGGGGTTTTGCTTGGCATCATCCTGCCATCTGTACGACGGTCGCAGCATTCTCCCATTTCCTATAAAGGTAGGTTTGCCTCGCTCCCCTACTTCCGGTTTGGGCTGGTAAAGATATACGGTATGCGTGTGCCCGAATTTGTCTATTTTTTTGAGCGGCGCGATGCAAAGTTTAACCTTGGCTCCCAACTCTCCGTTATTGCGGACAAACTCTTCTATCACGTCAACAGGTATCTTTTTCAGGTCTATTTCGGCATATAAGATTCCCGCCATGATTCAATCTCCAATTTCGCCTCGTGTTCAAACTTCGATATTATTTTGCTGTACGCCTTTATCTCCTTCATATCCTCAAACTTGCGGATATGGTAGTATGAATTCCGGCTCGTGCAGTTCAGGTAGTTGGACAGCTTCACCCCGTTCATGAGCTTGTGGGAGTACATGATATGGATGAATACCGTTCGGACGTCCGTAACCCTTTGGCGCCGACAGGGTGCCTGTATTTCCTCCAGCGATACGCCAAAGTGGCGTTCGAGCAGCATCCCTATTTTCGATAAAATAATTTCCATGCAGTAAATATAGTAAATTATTTTATCATACAATCCCGATCCGCTCTATTTTTTCTTGTCCAGCTCTTCAAGGACGGCATCAGCGTATGATACGGCATCGGCTGCTACAGCTTCGAATACTGGAAGGTTCTCATTTTTCTGCATTTTATCTTGATTTTGCGAGAATCTCGATATTTCAACAATTCGAACTCGAATTGTACCACTTCGGTTTTGGGAATCTTGTAGT